>Ga0209062_1000473_pt1 | contig 120674 bp, 118 predicted proteins | sample Coa_R2_2_FD_187158 | JGI IMG/M metagenome (GOLD analysis project Ga0209062, IMG submission 187158) | Surface soil microbial communities from Centralia Pennsylvania, which are recovering from an underground coalmine fire - Coalmine... | ecosystem: Environmental > Terrestrial > Soil >... | reverse complement strand
CACGTAGGTGGCGCCGGTCGCGCCGGCGATGTTGTGACCGTCCTGCTGCCACTGGTAGGTGATGCCCCAGCCGGCCTCGGTGCCGGCCGCGCTCGCCGTGAGGGTCTGGCCCTCCTGCGCGGTGCCGCTGATCGCAGCGCCGCTCGCAAAGCCGGGCGCTTGGTCGCTGACCGCGGCGGTCGCGGCGCTCGTTGCGGGCGATCCACCGGCCGGCGTGACCTGCACACGGATCTCGTCCGTCTCGTCGCCCTCCTGCACCGTGTAGCTCGCGCCCGTGGCGTTCGCGATGTTGCTCCAATGCGTGCCGTCGGCCGATCTCTGCCACTGATAGGTGAGGGATTGTCCGTTACCGCCGGTGACCGCCGCGGTCAGGACCTGGCCTTCCTCGGGGGTTCCATTCACCGCCACGCCGATGGTGGGCGCCGACGTGACGGTCAGCGCAATCGTACGGGAGATCGAGTCGCCTGTGGCGCTGTCGGTCGCGGTAACCTGCAGGGTGGCGCTCGTCGCGTCTCCGGCATGCAGCGTGAGGTCGGCGAGCGCGCCCGCCGCGATCGTCCAGGTGCTCGTCGCCGCATTGAAGCTGACGCCGGTCGGATCGGCGGCCGAGCTCAGTGTCGCATCGGAGGGCAAGCCGGCGATGGTGAGCGAGACGGTTGCGGAGGAGCCGCCGCTTGCGAACACGACGTTGTTGGACTTGAGGCTCGACAGCTGGAAGTTCTCCAGCGTGATCGTGTCGGAGGGATCGGCGCTGATCACCGTATTCTGGCCGACCTGCCTGGCGTCGGCGAGCAGGGCCGAGAAATTGGCGAATTGCGACGTGCTGACCACGATCTTGTCGCCGGCCGCAAAGCCGTAGATCTTTTCCTGGCCGAACGCGTCCGGCGAGAGTGCTGCAACGAGTCCCATCCCGATGGTGCTGTCTTCAGGCACCGTGATCGATGCGGGCGCGGACAGGGTCGGGATCGACGACGGCAGGACCACCGTATCGCTGCCTTTGCCCACCGTGATGGTATCGTTCGCGCCGGCGTAGACGGTGTCATGGCCATTGCCGACCGTGATCGTGTCGTTCTGGTCGGCGCTCGCGACGACCGTGTCGTTGCCGTTGCCGGCCACGATGGTATTGCCCGATCCGCCGCTCACCGTGACGGTGTCCGATCCGTTTCCGATCCTGATGCTGTCGCCCGTCGCCCCATCGACGGTGAGGGTGTCGCTGCCGTTGCCGACCGTGATGGTCTGGTCACTCCCGCCGGCGACCACGACCGTGTCGCTGCCGTTGCCGACCGTGATGGTGCCGCCCTGGGCACCAGTCACGTCGTAGGTGCCGCTGCCATTCCCGATTGTGACGTCGCTCACGGAGGTCCCCCTGCTCAAGTTGAGTTCTTGGCGTATCGAACGGTTGATGGTGACGGCCGACGCGCGTGCGTGCGGCCGGCAGCAATGTCCCGACGCAGTATTCGGACTCTGGTCGCCGCGCGAGACGTGATCGCGATCCGCGATGTCACGCGATGATGGCTCGTTGCTTGCACGTCGTGCGGCCCACCAGGAATCCGTATCGCGTGGCAAAATGCGATTGCGCTGACCGGAGGTAAATCAGCCAGAGGTCCCGGTGGGTGACGCTGCGGCAAGTTAAGAATAACGCGAAAAACCCTGCGAATCTGCGGTCAAAACAGGCGAGGCAGGCGGGGACGCCTAGTGCTTTGGTCCTGGGAGTGATGTATTCTCGGGTATCGGACGATGGTTCCGCTTGTGGAACTTACCTTTCTTGCGTGCTTCCCAATGAAAATCCTGTTGAGTGACGATCACGCTCTCATTCGCGAGGCGGTGCGTGGTGTGCTGCGCGAGCTCGCGCCGGATGCAAGCGTGATCGAGGCATCCGATGGCGCCCGCACGTTGGAGCTGATCGAGCGGCATCCGGATATCGAGTTCGTCCTGCTCGACCTGAATTTGCCCGATCGCGACGGGCTCGCGCTGCTGGGGGACCTGCGCGCGCAGTACCCGGCGATGTCCGTCGTTGTGCTATCGGCTTTTCAGGACCAGGTGACCATCCGACAGGCGTTGCGCCTCGGCGCGCTGGGCTTCATCCCCAAGAACACCGAGCGCGACGTGATGCTCAACGCCCTCCGGCTGGTGTTCGCCGGCGGAATCTATGTCCCGGTCGAAGCCCTGGACCGGCCGGCGGCCGCTCCTGCGGCGAGCGGTAGGACGCACGCCGACCTCCGCCGCGGTCTGCCGCCCGGACTTGCGCTGACCGAACGGCAGCTCGATGTGCTCGCGCTCATCATGGAGGGCAAGAGCAACAAGGCAATTTCCCGCGAGCTCGACGTCGCAGAGCACACGGTCAAGAACCACGTCACCGCGATTTTCAAGGCGCTCAACGTGGCGAGCCGCACCGAGGCGATGGTCGCGGTGGGCCGCCTGACGCGGGACGCGCGCCGCACCTCGTGATTCATCGAGCGCGGCGGCTAGGGCCGAGGCGCCTGGTCGGCACCGAGATGTCGCGGCGCCTGGTGCTCGCGGCTCAGGCTGACGAGAAGGGAACGCAGCGTCATCGGGCTGACTGGCTTGTGCAGCAGCACATAACCGTGCTCGCGCGACTGCTGCAGCCGCTCCGGGCTGGTGTCGCCGCTCACCAGGAATGCTGGGATCTCGGCGCCGAACGCGGCGCGCACCTGCCCGATGGTCTCGATGCCGGTTCTGCCGCCCGAGAGGTGGAAGTCGGCGATGATCACGTCCGGCCGTCGCGCGTCAGCAGTGAGCGTCGCCACGACGTCGTCGTGCGATCCGCGCGCGATCACGTCGTAGCCCCAGCTGGTGAGCAGCCCACTCACGGCGCCGAGCACCAGCGGGTCGTCGTCGACGATCAGCACGAGCCCAGTGGCGCGCCCCGCCGCGAGGACCTCCGGGGTAGTCGCGGGTTCGGCCGCGGCCGGTGGCGCGGCGCAGAGCGGCACGTCGATACTGAAGCGCGAGCCCTTGCCGACGCGTGACGTCACGGCGAGCGGATGATCGAGCAGGCGGCGGAAGCGATCGACGATGGCGAGCCCGAGGCCCAGCCCGCCCCGTCGATCGTGGTCAGGATCGGGAACCTGGTAGAACTCGTCGAAGATGTACTGCTGCTGGGTTTCCGGAATGCCGGGGCCGGTATCCCACACCTCGATCCGCAGGTTGGCGCCGCGCCGTCGGGCGCCGACGAGCACGCCGCCCTTGGCGGTGTAGCGCACCGCGTTCGATACCAGGTTGAGCAGGATGCGCTCGAGCAGGATCGCGTCGCTGCGCACCCAGGCGCGGCTGGCGACGATGCGCAGCGCCAGGCCCTTGTCGTGGGCGGTCTGGGCGAACGTTCGCCCGATCCGCGCGAGCAGATCGCCGATCGGGAAGGGCTCGAGGTCGGGCGTGAGGCTGCCGGCATCGAGCCGCGAGACGTCGAGCAGGGCGTTGAACAGCTCATTCATCTCGGTAACAGCCGCGCCGATACGTTCAGTCAGCCGCCGGCGCTCGCCCGGCCTCACCGTGTCGCGCAACTGGGCCACCAGCAAGCCCAGGGCATGCAGCGGCTGGCGCAGATCGTGGCTCGCGGCGGCGAGGAACCGTGACTTGGCCATGTTGGCGGCCTCGAGCTGGTGCGTGCGCTCCTCGACCTTGTGCTCGAGGGTGGCGTGGGATTCCTCGAGCCGCGCCGCCATGGCGTTGAACTGATCGCCGAGCGACTCGAGCTCGTCGCCGGTCTTGATGGAAATGCGATGGCCGAGATCACCGCCTCCGATGCGCACCGCGCCGGTGTGCAGCGCCTGGATGGGCGCGATCATTCGGCGCGCCAGCATGAGGCCGCAGACGAAGGCGGCGACCAACCCGGCGATCAGCAGCGCCGCCGAGCGCGCCAGCGAGCCGTACAGCGTCGCGAACGCCTCGGATCGCGGCGACTCGATGAACACGAACCAGCCGACCGGCGCGACCGGCGCGTAAGCGGAGAGGACCGGCAGGCCCGCGAGATCGACGCTGTCGGCGAACTGTTGCGTTGCCTGCGTGCTCGATCCCGCCGCCGCGAGCGCTGCCTGCACATGCGGCAGCGCCGACATGTCGGTGTGCTTGAGCACGAGGCTCAGATCGGGATGCGCGATGAGCCGACCGCGCCCGTCGATAACGAAGGCATAGCCGTGCTGGCCGACCTTGATCTGGGTGATGACGTCCCAGATCCGCTTGAGATCCACCTCCGCGACCGTGACGCCGCTGTCGGGCCTCGGTCCGGCGATCGCAATCGTCATGTATGGCTCGGAGTCGTAGCGGAAATGGACCGGGCCGTAATAGATCCTGCGCGCCCGCGCCTGAACGTAGGCCTCGTCCCGGGAAAGGTCCGCGCCGCTGTCGACGATGCTGACCGCGGTGCGCGAGAGCCGCAGCCGCTCGTGCCCGGCCGGGTCGATCTCGATGAGCTCGCCGATCGCCGGTGCCTGCTGGACCAGCCGCAGGCCGTCGAAACGTCGCTGCTCGAACGTCTCCGCCGACCACGGCAACTGCACCGTCCAGCGCAGCTCGCTCTCGATGCCGTCGATGAAGTGCTCGATCGTGCCGCTCGCCGTGACGGCCTGCTCGCGCTGCAGGCGCACAAGCGCGCCTTTGAGCTCGCGCGACGAGAACCAGATGTCGAGCGCAGCGCTGGTCAGCAGGATGATGCAGATGGCGGCGAGAAAGAGCGCCACGTATTTACGGAAGAACGGCCCGCTGATCTGCTCCCATGCGGCGCTCTTGCGCAGCCGAAGAAGCGAGCCGCGCATCAGGCCGCTCGGGCGAGTATCGGTCGCCCCGCTCATTCGATCACCTTGTCCACGAGCGCGAGGAAGGTTGCCGGGACCGTCAGGCCGAGCGTTTTCGCGGTCGTCATGTTGATCGCGAGCTCGAATTTCTCCAGCCGGAACACTGGAAGATCGGCGGGCTTCCGCCCGTTGAGAATAAGGCCGACATAGATCCCGGTCTGGCGGTTTCGTTCCGTCAGGCTGGAGCCGTAGCTCATGAGCCCGCCAGCTTCGGTGAACTGGATGAACGGGTACATTGCCGGAATGCGATACCGCGCCGCCAGGGCGATGACCTGCGCGCGGCGATTCACGAACAGCGCGTTGGGCACCAGGCAAAAGCCGCCCGCGTTCTTGCGGGCCAGCGTCGCGAAAGCCGCGTCGATGTCCGCGACGGAACTCACCGAAAGGACAAATACCTCGATGCCGATCGCACGCGCGTGCTCCTGCGCAATCGACACCTCGCGGTCGGCGTCCGGATGGTTCGCCGTAACCAGAAGCCCAATGGTCGCGGCAGCCGGAACCAGCAGCTTGGTGAGCTCCACGCGCTTGCCCGACAGCTCGTTGCCGAAATCGCTGATGCCGGTGACGTTGCCGCCCGGGTGGCTGAGGCCCGGAACGACACCCATCTGTATCGGATTGCCTGCATTGCTAAACACGATCGGGATCGTGCTCGTCGCGTCCTTGGCGGCCAGTGTTGCCCACCCGCTCCCCGGCGTCACGATGACGTCGACGCCGCGGGCGACCAGGTCGCGCGCGAGCTGCGGAAGCAACGCAATGTCGTTGTCGGCCTCGCGGAACTCGATGGCGACGTTGCGCCCCTCGACGTAGCCCATTTCGGCAAGCCCCGCGCGAAACGCCTCGACACCGCCACGGCCCGCGGCAAGCGAACCCGCATAGAGATAACCGATGGCGGGCAAACGGCGCTGCTGCGCCCGGGCGAGTTGCGGCGAGCTCGCAAGGCCGCCGAGCGCCGCCAGGGCGGCAAGGACATCGCGCCGGCGCGGGCGCGCGTGTTTGCCACGATGGGTAGGCCCCGCTTCGTCGCTCATTCGATCACCTTGTCGGCGAGAGCGAGGAAGGTCGGCGGCACCGCCAGGCCGAGCGTCTTTGCGGTCGCCATGTTGACCGCCAGCTCGAATTTGCCGAGCCGACGGACCGGAAGGTCGCCAGGATTCGCCCCGTCCAGGATGCGGGCCGTATAGACGCCGGCGACATAAGACCTTTGCGCAAGATCGATACCGTAGCTCATCAGGCCACCGATTCGCGTGACCTGGATGTACGGGTAGACCGCAGGCAGAGATTTCGTCCCCTTACGTAACCCTGGTCGGCGAGACCCTTCCAAAACGCTTTGGGGTCCTCGGACAGTGTGCCGTGATAGAGATAGCCGATGACCGGATCGCGACGTTGCGCGGCACGTGCGCGTGGCGACCACGTTGCGGCAATCGCGACGGCGGCCAGGAAATCGCGCCGCCGCATCCGCATCCGCGCCTCGTCGCGCCCGCGTCCACCGTCCCCGCTCATTCGATCACCTGGTCGGCGAGCGCGAGGAACGTCGCAGGCACATCCAAGCGGAGCGCCTTGGCGGTCGTCAGGTTGATCGCGAGCTGGAATCTGGTGAGCCGATAGACCGGAAGATCGGCCGGCTTGGTGCCATTCAGGATCCGGCCGGCGTAGATGCCGGTTTGATAATTTCGCTCCCCCGTGCCCGACCCGTAGCTCATGAGCCCGCCGTACTCGACGAACGAGACGACCGGATAGACCCCCGGGACCCGGTGGCGCAACGCTAGATCGAGGACCTGCCGGCCGAGGTTGACGAACAAGACATTCGGAAGCAGGCAGAATCCGTCGGCGCGCTTGGCTGCGAGCGTCGCGAAGGCCGCCTCGAGCTCATCCGCATTGCCGACCGGAAGGTCGAATGTCTCGATCCCGAGCGAACGCGCCGGCCCTTGCGCCGCCGCAGCAAGGCGTGCCATCGACGGATTGTTCGCCCGGAACACGAGCGCGACCGTGGAAATGCGCGGAACGAGCAGCTTCATGAACTCGAGGCGCTTGGCCGACATGCCGTCGCCGAAATCGCTGATGCCGGTGAGGTTGCCGCCCGGGTGGCTGAGGCTCGCGACCAGGCCCGATGTGACCGGATCGCCGGAATCCGCGAATACGATGGGAATGGTGTCGGTCTCTGCGCGCGCGGCCCGCACCGCCGCCCCGCTGCCCGGCGCCACGATGACGTCGACCTCGCGGCGGACGAGGTCGCGCGCAAGCTCGCGCAGACGGGAGAGGTCGTTGTGCGCCGCGCGGAACTCGATGGCGACGTTGCGACCCTCGACGTATCCCATCTCGGCGAGACCTTGGCGAAACTCGCCGACCTGGAGGCTGACCGGCGCCCCTTCCGCGAGAAACCCGATCGTCCGCACCTTCTGCTGTTGCGCGTGGGCGCGCCGCGGCCACGTCGCGGCGCCCGCGGCGATGCCGAGGAAATCGCGCCGTCGCACGCGCCCGCGCTTGTCGCGGCGGATCGTTTCCGGTGCGTCGCTCATTCGATGACCATACTGGCGCGCGTGAAGAAGCCGCCGGCAACGTCCCCGCCGAGGGCCAATTCGCACGCCGCGGGCACCGATGCGCCCATACGCGCCGTCTCCGCCACAATGGCTTGGGATCGCTCTCGCATCGCGCCTACCACACGGATTCTTAACGGGTCGCGGGCAGGGGTCAAAGCCCCGAACGGGTCCCTGCTTGCGTTCACTCCGTGGCGTCGAGATCGTCCTCTCGGGCAGCGAGCAGCGCGGCCAGCGTGCGCAGACCGGTATCGAGCTGATCCATGGTGGGGGCCGCCAATGCAAGGCGCACCGCGTTCGGCGCGTGGCCGGGCGTGACCGCGAAGGTCGTCGAGGGCGTCAACGCAACGTCGCGCCTCGCCGCGGCCGCAACGAAGGTCTGCGAGCGCCAGTGCGGCGGCAGCGTCAGCCACAGGTGATAGCATTTGCCGTTGGTCTGGATGTCGAAACCGGCAAGCCGATCGGCCGCCAGCTCCTGGCGCGCGCGCGCATCGAGGCGCTTTAGCCGCTTGAGCTCCGCTACCGTGCCGTCCCCCATCATCCGCTGCGCGGCCGCAAACGCAAATCCCGAGGCGGTCCATCCGCCCGAGCGCACCGACGCCATCATGCTTTCATGCAGCCGCGGCGGCGGCACGATGAAGCCCAGCGCAAGGCCCGGCGCGACCTTCTTGGAAAGGCTGTCGACGACGATGCAGCGGTCCGGCGCGAGCGCGGCAAGCGGCGGCTCGTCCTCGAGGAAGCCGTAGACGTTGTCCTCGATGACCGGAAGGTCGAGCTTTTCCACGACGCGCACGAGATCGGCGCGGCGCGCCGCGCTCATCGTCATCCCGAGCGGATTGTGGATCACCGGCTGAAGGTAGAGGGCCGAGAGGTGCGCCTGGCGGTGCGCTTTTTGCACCGAGTCGGGCCGCACGCCGTCATCGTCCATCGCCAGCGGCACGAGCGAGATGCCCAGGCGGGCCGCGAAGCCTTTGACGAAGGGGTAGGTCAAAGCTTCAACGCCGCAGCGGCCGCCGGTCGGAACGACGGCGGCGATCGCCGCCGCGAGGCTCTGCCGCCCGTTGCCGGTGAAGACGAGCTGCTCGGGGGCGGGGGACCATGCGCCCTGTGACAGGTAGGCGGCCGCGACGCTACGGACCGCCGGCGTTCCGACGCTGGTCGCTTGTCTCTGGGCGGCGTCGAGCCCCGCCGGCGTTTCCAAGCCGCGCAAGCTTCTGGCGATGAGTGCCGTCTGCTCGGGGAGTATCGGGTAGTTGAACTCGAGATCGATCCGGATGCCGCGCGGCTCGCTGGGCGCCGCCATGCCGCGCCTGGCATCGCCCGAGATGAAGGTGCCTCGTCCGACCTCGCCGACGACGAGGCCACGGCGTAATAGCTCCGCATAGACGCGGCTCGCGGTCGAGACCGCAATCTTGCGCTCGTACGCGAAGCCGCGCTGGGGCGGCAGGCGATCGCCGGGCTTGAGCGAGCCGTCGGCTATTTCGGCCGCTATCGTGTCAGCGAGCTTCAGATATTCGGACTTCGACATTTTATTGTACCGAGAGCAATGTTTCGCTTGAACCGAGATTTATGTCGGAGCATTTTGCCTACGTCAACCGATTGTACCGGGACGCGACGTTCCGGCGGTCAACGAGCGCGCGGGCCGGCCGGAATGCGAGCTTGCGCCGAACGGCGTCGCATTGCCCGGCGCAATCATTGGAGACCACAGATGTCTGCCATCCTTGCGACGACCGTTCGGCCGGAGATTGCGAAGAGGCCTGGCGCGTTCGCTCAGCTTTTCGGCGCCTATTGGGTTGGGATCGCACGCCATTTCATTCGTCGCGCCGCCGTTGCGAGGCTTCGCGATTTCGACGACCACTTGTTGCAGGACATCGGCCTCGAGCGGGCCGAGATCGAAGCGGCGGTCTACGGCGTCATCACGCGTTCCGAGCTGGCAAGCACGCGATAAAGGGCGCGCTCGAGGCTCGCGTCGGCGATGAGGGCCGCCCCGGTCCGCTGAGCAGCCCTGGGTGCGCGCCAGCCGGTGCGAGCCGGACTCCCCGCTAGACTCAAACGTGTATCCGCGCTTTACTGTTCGTCAGAATTGAGCGCGGCCGCTTTTCAGGCACAGCGCTTGCTTGATGGGGCGCGCCATTGTTTCCGCGCCGAGCGGTATGCGGCACCGCGTGCTTGGGCGGGGAGGGATGCCGTGACAGCGACGACCAACGGCGTTGAGTCTGATCCGGCGGGCGACGCGCCTGCGACCGCTGCGGCAAGCGATGGGAAACAGCACAAGGCGCGTCATTCCAACCCGAATAGGCCGGAGCCGCCGCAGACGCTGTGGGATCACTTCTGGCAAGCGGTGTCGAGCGGCCTCTTCTTCATGATCGTGGGCACCGGCTTCCTGGCGGTTGCCAACTATACGATGGGGAGCGCGCATTCGTCGTTCTCGTTCGTGCTCGTGGTCGTCGGCGTGGCGATCCTGCTCTACGGGACAGGCACGCAAGGGATCGGTCAATTCCATTCGCATGTCGGCGCGGCGACCTACCGCGTGGCGCTCGCGGGTGGCGCCGGCGTGTTGGCCTTTTGCGTCGGCATCGGCATCGTCTGGAAGGCCAACGACATCAAAGACGCCTTTCAGATCGAGAAGAAATACCTGCGCGTCGTGATACAACCCGATGTTTCGGACGGCGTCAGTCAAACCATATTTTCGAACTACGTCGCCAACATCTCCTTCGATGGAGAAAGCGTGCCCGTCGCGCGTCGCGGCAATACGGTGGAGGCTTTGGTCTATTATTATTTGAACCGAACGCGATCGGGGACGCTGTCCGTCGATTTCTACTTCATGGGACCGCCGGAGAGTCGCAGCTCGATCGAAGTGGATCATGCGTCGAAAACATTCCCGCTCGTGCTCAGCGATCAGGTGCGAGGAGACAGCAACGGCGGCCTCGACTTTCCCGCCTATACCGGTAGCAGCGGCAGCCTTTTGATCAGCCTTCAGGCAACGGAGACGAAGAAGCTCGAGACGGCCGACAACAACCAGCGCTCCCGTCCGGCGTCCGGGCAACCCGTCGTCCCCCCATTGTTTCCAACGGAACAGTAGACATGCGGCCGCGTCACGCCACCGCGATGGCCTTCGTCGCCGTTTTGCTGCTCTGCGCGGCCGGGCGAGGCCCCGCCTGGGCGCAAGCAAAGGACAGTTGCGGCTTCTTCCAAGGCGCGGTGCGCAGCGGCGAGGTTATTCCCGACAAGCTCCTCCTCGCCGATTGGCGGGGCGCTCTGCGATGCCTGGCGGGCATCCTCGATGGCCTCAAGCCGGCCGTGGAGGACGCGCCGCAGGCCGAAGCGTGGAAGCAGGTCGTGCGGGCTGCCGGCGCCATCCGAATCATCATCGCGAACAATGACCCTGCCAAATTGCTCGGCGCGGACGACAAGGCGGGGCTGCCGATCAATCCGGCGATCACGGCCTTTCGAACATTTGCCACGCTGGACGCGGTTTCCACGCTGGCCTATGCGGCTCGGTCGGATGACGAAAATGCGCGCTTGAATGCTCTGCTCGTGCTCGGCAACGTCATCGACAACCAGACGGTATGCGTTCCAATCGACCATCTCTATTTCAAGGACATCGGAATCAAAGGCCGCGCCAACTTGCTTTCGGTCGTCTCGGTGGTTGCGCCCTGGGCGTACAAGCAAAATTATGAAAACATCGATGCCGTATATCACTATACGTCGGATCTGCTGAAAAATTCACACGACGATGTGCGGCAGACGCTTGCAATTCTCGACAACATTCGCAAGCGACTGGATTATCAGAGCACCTTGACGAATCCCAACAAGGACGCCTCGCTCCCGGAAGATCTACGAGCCTGCAAGAGCTACCGGTCCAAGTGGGCGGGAGACAGGCTCAAGTACGCGTTCTGAGCGATCGACGCAGGCGAGCGACAGGCTCACACCACCATCAAATCCTTCGCGACGATGATCTCCCCGTTGAAGAACTTGGCGGCGGGCGCACGCCAGGTGTCGTCGCTGATCGAGTCGATCGCCGGCGTGAGATGCGATAGCACCAGTGTCTTGACGCCCGCCTCCTGCGCGATGCGGCCGACGTCCTCGGCGGGCGTGTGATCGGCATGCATGTGCGCCATGAACGGCTCGAACTTCACCGGCCGGCCCTTGGCGATCTGCTCGCGGATGTATTTTTCCAAGGCCGGCACGTACATCGTCTCGTGCACCAGCACATCCGCGCCCTTGGCGACCCGGGCGACCGCCTCGCTCGGCGCCGTGTCGCCGGAGAACGCGATCGAGCGGTCCTTGAAATCGAATCGATAGGCCAGCGCCGGCTTCACCGGCGGATGCTGCACGATGGCGGCCGTGACCTTGACGTTGTCGTCCTGCGTCACCGGGCCGTCGATCGCCACCTCCTGCGTGGCGACCGCCGCGAGCGGCTTCATCTTGAGATCCTCGGCCCAGAAGTCGACCGTCGTCTTGTAGGCGCGCAGGAAGTCCTCGGTCATCTGCCTGAGCGGCGGCGGACCATAGGCATGCACGTCGAGCCCCATCCCTTGGATCCAGCCGACGATCAGCAGGGGCCCGTACTCGATGTTGTGGTCGGCGTGATGGTGGGTGATGAAGATCGATTTCAGCGCGCTGAATGGAATGCCGGTCTGCGCGTAGCGGTCGGTGACGCCGAGGCCGCAGTCGAGCACGTAAGCCGTGCCGTTGCTCAGCATCACGTGCGACGTCATCTTGCGCGGGCGGCCCGGCACCGGGCCCGCCGCGGTGCCGAGCAGCACCAGCTTGGTGCCCTTGGCGTCCTTGAGCGCGGCCTTTGCCGCGTCGGCGGCCGAGGTGGTGGCGGTCTGTGCGGCAGCCGGTGTGACCAAGCCAAGTGCCGGGGCCGCCGCGAGTCCGGCGACGAGCGTGCGGCGCGAAAAATGGGGCACTTCCTCGGCCAATGTTTCCTCCTCGAGACGATGCGAGCAGCGACAATTGTCTCGCCCGATCCGCACCACCCGGACGCCGTAGAGCGCCCGGTTCGTGTCTGATAAGACCATGGCACAAGAAAAGTGTCGTGAGGGAAGGAACGTCGATGAAATCGCTGCTACGAATTGTCCTGGCTGCTGTCGGATTTGCCGGCCTCATGCTTGACCCAGGCTCGGCGCAGGACTGGCCGAAGAAGCCGATCCACTTCGTCGTGCCGTTTCCGGCCGGCGGCGGCACCGATTTCGTCGCGCGGCTGGTCGCGAAATATCTGCAGCCGAAGCTCGGCCAGACCATCATCGTGGAGAATCGCGGCGGCGCCAACGGCGCGATCGGCCTGCAGGTGGTCAAGCAGGCGCCGGCGGACGGCTACACGTTCGCGTTCACCTCCGACACGCCGATGACGGTCAATCCCTGGCTCTACAAGGAACTGAGCTATCAGCCGCTGCGCGATTTCGTCCCGGTGTCGTCCGCGGTGCGGCTGCCCGGCATGCTGGCGGCGCATCCGTCATTTCCGGCAAACGACATCGCCGAGCTGATCGCGCTCGCCAAGGCCAAGCCCGGCAGCATCAACTACGCGTCGGCCGGCGTCGGCAACTTCAGCCATCTCGCCATGGAGCTTTTCTCCGGCGCAACCGGCGTCAAGCTGCAGCACGTGCCCTACAAGGGCACGGGCCCCGCCGCCCAGGCGCTGCTCGCCGGCGAGGTGCAGGTCGGGTTCAACAACGTGCAGACGCTGCTCGGCTTCGTGAACGAGGGCAAGCTCAAGGTGCTGGGCGTCGCCGAGCCCAAGCGCATTCCCCAATTCCCGAACTGGCCGGCGGTCGCCGAGACGGTGCCGGGCTTCGAGATGGCACCCTGGGTCGGCATCGTGGCGCCAGCCGGAACGCCGCAGCCGATCATCGACAAGCTCGCCGCCGCGACCGTCGCGGTGCTGCAGGATCCGGATATCGCCAAGCAGATTTCCGACCAGCAGCTGACCGTGATGGCGCTGCCGAAGGAAAAATTCGGCGCGCTGATCAAGGCCGACACCGACAAGTGGGAGAAGGTGATCAAGACCGCCGGCATCAAGATGGAGTAGGGCCCTCGTCGGGTACCTGCTCCGGTGGCCTTGGCGAGCGGCACCGGGCGCGATAACAATCGCCTCCCGCCGCCTTTGCATCATCCATGGTCGACACACACATCCCAACGCTCACGGCGCGCGGCGCCGAGATGCCCTCGATCGGCTTCGGCACCTCGGGTCTCGCCGGCCCGGTCGGCGAGATCGTCGCGCACGCGCTCACCTGCGGCTTCCGCCATCTCGATGCGGCGCGCAAATACGGCACCGAGGAGGGCGTGGGCGAGGGCATTCGCGCCGCCAAGGTTCCTCGCGCCGAGCTCTTCATCACCACCAAGGTCTCGCACGAGAACCTGCATGCCGCCGATTTCGCCCGCTCGGTCGAGCAGAGCTTGCGCGCGCTCGGCGTCGACCATGTCGATCTCCTGCTGGTGCACTGGCCGAACGCCGCGATCCCGATCGCCGAGACCATGACGGCGCTGGCCAAGGCGAAACGCGATGGCCTGACGCGCCATGTCGGCGTCGCCAACTTCAACATCGCGATGGTCGACGAGGCGGCGCGCCTCTGCGCCGAGCCGCTGGTCGCGTTGCAGGCCGAGTTCCATCCCTATCTCGACCAGAGCAAGCTGCTCGCGGCATTGCGCCAGCGCGAAATGCTCTTCATCGGCTATTGCCCGCTCGGCCGCGGCCGGCTGGTGAACGATCCGGTGGTGGGCGAGATCGCGCGAGCGAAGGCAAAGACCATTGCGCAGGTCGCGCTGCGCTGGTCGATCCAACAGGGCGTCGCGCCGATCCCCCGCTCGTCCAACCGCCAGCGCATCGCCGAGAATCTCGCGGTGTTCGATTTCACGCTCAGCGACGACGAGATGCGCCGCATCGCGGCACTCGAGCGGCCCGACGGCCGCATAGCCAATCCGGCCGGCCGCGCGCCGGCATGGGATTGAAGAGATGCTCGTCGTTGCGGGGAGGGCGGAGCCCGACGAAGCAAGCCCGATCCGCGCACTCATGCCTTCCGGGTCGAGATTGCTTCGGCACGCCGCGCACTCCTCGCAATGACGGCCTAAAGGGAGTGCGCCTATGGACATCGATCTCGCGGCGCCTGGCTTCGAGCGCATCACCGGCAGTCATCCGCGGCTCGACCAGATCGCCCATGGCCTCTATTTCGGCGAAGGGCCCGTCTGGGACCGCCGCCGGAAACGCTTCCTGTGGGTCGATATCATCGGTGATACCATCTACGAGTGGACACAAGGCGTCGGCACCAAGGCGCTGGTGCATCCGTCGAGCCACGCCAACGGCATGACGTTCGACCGCGAGGGCCGGCTCAACATCGCGGGATGGTCGCAGCGCACCATCTGGCGCATCGAGCACGACGGCTCCTTCACGACCATCGCGGATCGCTACGAGGGCAAGAAGTTCAACAGCCCGAACGACATCGTCGTGCGCTCCGACGGCAGCGTCTATTGGACCGACTCGGCCGGCGGCCTCGTCATCCCCGGCATGGTCGGCGAGGACATGCAGCGCCAGCTCGACATCCAGGCGGTGTTTCGCCTGACGCCGCAGGGTGAGGTGAAGCTCACGGTCGAGGACACCGTCTACCCGAACGGCCTGTGCTTCTCGCCCGACGAGAGGACTCTCTACGTCAACGACACCCGCATGGCGCATATCCGCGCCTTCGACGTGAATGCGGATGGCAGCGTCCGCAATGGTCGCCTCTTCCACCAGCTTGCCGGCATCGAGCCGGGCGTCGCCGACGGCATGAAGTGCGACGTCGAGGGCAATATCTATTGCACCGGTCCGGGCGGCATCCATGTGATCGACCCGGGCGGGCGCCTGATCGGGCGCCTGCGCGTGCCCGGCCATTGCACCAACCTCGCCTGGGGCGACGACGATTGGCGCTCGCTCTATTTCACCACCTATCACGGGGTTCATCGCGTGCGCCTGAACATCCCCGGCGTGGCGGTTTGGTAGGAGGGCGCGATGGCCTGGCAGTTCGAGCGCGTCGCGGGACCCTATCAGGGGCCGCTCGGCGGCGTCGTCGCGGACGGCGAGGGCGTCATCTTCAGTGCGATCGATGCCGGCCTGCTGCTGCGCTTCGATCCGAGGACGAAGGCGACGACCGAGCTGCGCCGCTACACCAACCGCGTCAACGGCCTCGCGCGCGGGCCGAACGGCGAGCTCTACGGCGCCCAGGAGGGCGGACGGCGGCTGATCGAGTTCACGACCGACGGTCGCGTCATGCCGGTCGACGCGCTGCTCGACGGCGCCTACCACAACCAGCCGAGCGACCTCGTGGTCGACCGCGCCCATCGCCTCTATTTCACCGATCCGCGCCACGCGATCATTCCGTTCGGCCCCGCGATCTTTCCGTTTCTCGACCACTGCTCGGTGCTGCGCCTGGAGCGCAACGATCGCCGCGCCTGGGTCGCGAGCCGGGTGACTTACGACACGGTCTCGCCGCGCGCCGTGCTGCTCGCGCGCGACGAGAAGACCCTCTTCGTCGCGGACGGCGAACCGAAAGAGGACGGTCAGACGCGCGAGCTGCGCGCCTATCCGCTGCGCGATGATCTCATCGTCGACCATCCGGTGGTGCTGCACACGTTCGGCGCCGATCATCGCGGCGCGCACCGCGGGATCGAGGGCATGTGTCTCGATGCCAACGGCGATATCGTTGCGGTCGCCGGCTGGCGGCGCAGCGGCCCCGGGCCGCTGGTCTACGTCTTCTCGCCGCAAGGCGCCGTGATCGCGAGCCACCCTTTTCCGGCCGACCAGCCCAACAAATGCTGCTTCGGCGGGGCGGGGGGTGATACGCTGTTCGTCACCACCGCCGGCGGAGAGCTGTATTGTGCGAAGACGGAATCGTAATGCGCCGTAGGGTGGGCGAAAGCGCGCAGCGCCGTGCCCACGCCTGCTTTCTCGCCGCCGCACGATGGTGGGCACGCTTCGCTTTGCTCACCCTACTCATCGCGATCGCAGCTCACGCACAGACCTATCCCGCCCGCCCGATCCGCGTGCTCGTGGGGCCCGGGCCCGACATCGTGGCGCGGCTGTTCGCGCCGAAGATGAGCGAGGTGCTCGGGCAGCAGGTGATCGTCGAGCCGCGGCCGGGCGCCGGCGGCGTGATCGCGGCGCAATCGGTCGCCAATGCGCCCGCTGACGGCTACATGCTGCTGCAGGCCACGGCCTCCTATACGATCAACACTGCGATGGGCACTCTGCCGCTCGATCTCGCCAAGGATTTCGCCCCGGTCGAGCTCGTCAGCACGACGCCGTTCGTGCTGGTGGTCAATCCGTCCCTACCCGTCAAGAACCTCGCCGAGCTGATCGCCTATGCCAAGGCCAATCCCGGCAAGCTCAACTACGCATCCTCCGGCGTCGGCACACCGCCGCATCTCGCGGGCGAGCTGTTCAAATCGACGGCGGCCGTCGACATCGTGCATGTGCCGTTCCGCGAGGCAAACTCGGCGCTCAACTCGGTCGTCTCCGGCGCGACCCAGATGATGTTCTCGATCGCCTCGGTCGCGCAGGCACAGATCGCCGGCGGCACCGTGCGCGGCATCGCCGTCACGTCGGCAAAGCCGTCGCCGCTGGTGCCCGGCCTGCCGTCGGTCGCCGAGGCCGGGCTGCGCGGCTTTGTCGTGATCGGCTGGAACGGGTTCGTGGCGCCGAACGGCACGCCGGCATCAGTCGTCCAGCGACTCAACGTCGCGCTCGCGGCCGGCCTCGACGATGCGATCCTGCGTCAGCGGCTCAACGCGGCGGGCTACGAGCTTGCCGCGAAGAACACGCCGCAGGAATTTTCCGCTTTCATCGCGGCTGATACGGCCAAATGGGCCGATCTCGTCGCCAGGACGCACATGAAGTCGAACTGACCCGCCCGCCACATCAATTCACGAACTGCGGCAGTCTCCTGCGCAGGATCTCGTCCGCCTCCTGGACGATGCGCGTGACGATGTCGGCCGCCGGCACGATATCGTGAATGAGGCCGGCGTCCTGGCCCATCGACAGTGGCCCTTCGTCGACCTCGCCATTCTTCCGCGCCGCCTGCAGCCGGGCATAGGCCTCGGCGCGGTTCTGCCGCAGATACCATTCGCGCCCCGCCCAGCGCTCGATGAACTTGTTGCGCCGCGAGCGCGTCATCGCACCCGGCCACACGAGGCCGGCGGCGAGGTCGGGGATTTCGGAAAGCTGCGTGTCGTGCCCATCGCTGTCGACGATGGATTGCTTGAAGTTCGGATGCAGCGGGGATTCGTCGGTGGCGAGAAAGCGCGTGCCGAGCAGGATGCCCTGGGCGCCGAGCGCGAGTGCCGCGACGAGGCCGCGGCCGTCGGCGAAGCCGCCCGCCGCCAGCACCGGCCGGTCGCCGACCGCATCGACCACCATCGGGATCAGCGGCATGCTCGCCATATAGCCGACATGGCCGCCGCCCTCGGTGCCCTGGGCGATGATCACGTCGGCGCCGGCCTTGGCGGCGCGCACGGCTTCCGGCACCGCGCCCGCCATGTAGGTGACCTTGCAGCCGGCGTCATGGGCACGGCCGAAATAGGGGGCGAGGTCCTGGTCGGGCCGCGCCCAGGCGAACTGCATCACGGCCGGCCGCAGCGACAGCGCCATCGCAAAGCTGTCCTCGCGGGTGTCGAACAGCAGGAAATTGAGGCCGAAGGGGCGATTGGTCTGCGCCCGGATGGCGTCGGTGCGCTCGCGGATTTGCTCCGGGGTCTGGTAGTGACAGCCGAGCGCACCGAGCCCGCCCGCGCGCGACACCGCCGCGACCAGCTCCGGATTGGTGGCCGAGCCCATGCCACCCAATGCGACCGGATGATCGATGTCGAAGAGATCGCAAATCGGCGTTCGCACCATTTCGCGTTTCCTTCCAGCCTTTGGTCGTTGATGCGCCGGGGCCACGGGGCGTGCCGCGACGATGGATCGATTGGATGACATCCGAGCCTCCCAGGTTCCCAGAGGCCAGGACATCGGCGTGGGTTGGTATAGTCCAGCGACCCCACCGCCGTCGCCGGCCGATCCTTGAATCGGTCGCGACCGATCGCCACTAAGGAGGGGCTGGCGCCCAACATCCCAATATGGAGGCCGCGATGTCCGGTACCCGACAAGAGACCGACAGCCTGGGCGTGGTCGAGGTCCCGGCCGACAAGCTCTGGGGTGCGCAGACCCAGCGCTCGCTCGAGCATTTCAGCATCGGGCGCGAGCGCATGCCGCCCGAGATGATCACCGCCTATGCGATCCTGAAGAAGGGCTGCGCGATCGCCAACCGCGCGGTGGCCGGCCTCGACGCCGAGCGCTGCCGGCTGATCGTCCAGGCATGTGACGAGATTCTCGCCGGCAAGCACGACGACATGTTTCCGCTGCACGTGTGGATGACTGGCAGCGGCACCCAGTTCAACATGAACGTCAACGAGGTGATCTCCAACCGCTGCTGCGAGCTCGCCGGCACCCCGCTCGGCAGCCGCAAGCCGGTGCATCCCAACGACCACGTCAACATGAGCCAATCGTCGAACGACAATTTCCCGGCCGCCATGTACATCGCGGCCGCGCTCGGCGTGCGCCAGCGGCTCGTGCCGGCGGTGACGGCGCTGCGCGACGCGATCGCGGCCAAGGCCCTCGAATGGAAGGACATCATCAAGATCGGCCGCACCCATATGCAGGATGCAACGCCGCTCACTCTCGGCCAGGAGTGGTCCGGCTACGTCGGCATGATCACCGACGATCTCGCGCGGCTCGAGGGCGCGCTCGCGGGCGTCTATCGGCTCGCGCTCGGCGGCACGGCCGTCGGCACCGGCATCAATGCGGCGCCGGGATTCGCCCAGGCGGCCGCCGCCGAGATCGCGCGCCTCACGGGTGCACCGTTCGTCACGGCGCCGAACAAGTTTGCGGTGCAGGGCGCGCATGATGGGTTGGTGCAGCTCTCCGGCACGCTGCGCACGCTCGCGGTGTCGCTCTACAAGATCGCCAACGACATCCGCCTGATGGCGTGCGGCCCGCGCGCCGGCTTCGCCGAGCTCAATATTCCGGAAAACGAGCCCGGCTCCTCGATCATGCCCGGCAAGGTCAACCCGACCCAGTGCGAGGCGCTCACCATGATCGCCGTGCAGGTGATGGCGAACGACGTGGCGGTCGGCCTCGGCGGCGCCGGCGGCTATCTGGAGATGAACGTCTACAAGCCGCTGATGATCTACAACATCATGCAGTCGATCACGCTGATGGCGGACGGCAGCGTCAACTTCCGCAAGTTCCTGGTCGAAGGCACGACGCCGAACTTGAAGAAGATCGCCGCGGACGTGGAGCGCTCGCTGATGCTGGTGACGGCGCTCTCCCCGGTCATCGGCTACGAGAAGGCGGCCCAGATCGCCCACTATGCGTCGCACCACGATCTCACCTTGAAGGAGGCGGCGCTCAAGCTCGGCTTCGTGACGGCGACGGATTTCGACCGCATCGTCGATCCGCGCAGGATGGTGGGGCATTGATCCTATCGTCATTGCGAGCCCCCGAGTCTCGCCTCCGGCGAGCCCAAGGATGAACTCAGCGAAGCAATTTCGGTCCGCGGGCTCATGCGTACGCGGATCGGGGTTGCTTCGGCGCGCGACGCGCGCCACGCAGCGACGCGGAGCAACCTTGAATCGACCTCGCCACGGCGCCACAATGCGGCGGCAAGCGCTGCGCGAGGCCCCGAGTCAACCGATGGCGGTCGCCGAAAAGCTGAAGGTCCTCGAAGCTGAGGCCCCCGCAGTGGCCGCCCCGGCGGGCATTGCGGCGATGCGGTCCTATTTCGCGCTGCTCTCGCTCCTTGCCCTCGTGGCATTCGTGCTCGGTGTGGAAAATCGCTTCACGGCGACGGGCCTGTTCGTGCTGCCGCCGCCGGTCGACTTCCTGCCGCCGCTGACCGGCGAAGCGTGGTCGCGGGCCTTTGCGGTCCACCAGCAGGATCCGGCGTTCGCGGCCTGCGGCGGCACCGAGACGCTGGCGCAGTTCAAGCTGCTTTATTGGTGGGAGTGGGCGCGGCGCGCGAGCGTGCTGGCGCTCACGCTCGCCGTGGCGGCCGGGCTCTACGGCGCGGGCATATCGCAGCGCTTCCGTGCCGCGCTCCCGCGCCTCGCCGGCCTTGCGGCGCTCGCGGCTGCCTGGTGGCCGGCGAGGCTTGCGGTCGAGCTTGCGACCGAGATCAATCCGAACCTCTCGAGCTTCAACGTCGGGCAATATCGGCATGCGGTCGATCTCGCCTTCGCGAGCATTGCGATCGCGGTTGTCGTTGCCTCGGCCCTCGTGCCGCCGCGCCCCGCGCTCGCGGCGGCATCGCGGCCGAACGACCGCGCGGAGTGGTTTTGGATCGCCGCGATCGTGCTCGACATCTGCTTCGGTGCGTTGTTTGCGAGCTGCAACGCCGCCGCCTCATGGCCGAGCTGGCCCGGCTACGACCACCAGGTCCTGCCGCCGCTGTCGCAGCTCACGTCGTACGCGCCGTGGTGGCTCAATCTGACCTTCAATCCCTACGGCATTCAGCTCGCGCACCGCGCCGTTTCGACAGCACTGTGGATCACGGCCGCTTGGCAGCTTGGTGCCGTGTTGCTGCGCCGCCGCCGGGCGTCGCGTGCGCTGGCGCGCTTCGCGCTGATCAGCGCGCAGGCGGCGAGCGGAGTTGCGACGCTGTTGCTCGGCATTCCGGCGCCGCTCTCGATCGTGCATCAGGTGGGGGGCATCATCCTGCTCGCCGCCTCGCTCGCATTCCTGCTGATCGGGCGAGCGAAACCCGTGGCGCGGAAGCGGCGGATCGTCAGCGCGCGGCCGGAAGCTGTTGCGATCGCAACCAGTCCCTAGTTTCCTGTCTCACCACAGGGGTGCAGTCCAAAAAATTCAGAAACAAAATACAATGGATTTACAGTCGGAAATCGATGCCGAATACAATACAAGGCCTTGTGGGGACACGAGAAAAGCGGCCCGCGCAAGAACAATGGATATCAATGAAAAACAACGCGAACAACAATGAAAGCGATGCAGCAATACGAGGGGGCTGTCGAGGGTTCCCACGCTTGAAAAGCAGAACGTGTACGAAGCGGCCGCTCGGACGCGCGAACATCACTCTGCACTTAGTGCCATGCGCCGCCCGTTGCGGGAATGCAAGCGGAATTCGATCTATCCCAGTTATTCGGTTTGCGTCGATCGTGGCCAATCAGGCGGCCTGGACGCGGTCGGCGCAGGCGACGGCTCACCAGGCCTTGCGGACGGTGGCGTTGCCCGAAATGCTGTGCCAGCTCCTGCCTTCCTCGCCGTCGAGCTGACTGACCAGCGTCCAACCGCGCCCGAGATCCATGCGGGCGCCGATCGAGGTGAGCGCCGTGTCGCGCGCCGGCGAGGCGCCATTGACGATGAACGAGGCGCCCGGCAGCGACTGGAAGGTCGCGGTCGCGGCGCGGTCGGTGTTGAAATCGTGCGCCCAGGCGACGCGGCTGAACAGCGTGACGGGAGAGACGCCGGTGAGCCGATAGTCGAACCACGAGCCGATCTCGGTACGAGTGTCGGTCACCGATTTGCTTGCGAAGGAGAGCAGGAAGTTGGTGTTGCCCGTCGTCGTCTCCGAATAGCCCGGCAGGTGGAAGACCTGGCTCTGCAACGCCGCGTACGGCGTGATGCCAAACGCCCGCAGGTCGAACCGGCGGCCGCCCTCGGCGCGCGCGCCGAAGCTCGCGGCCTCGAAGCTCGCCGTATAGGCGCCGCCCAGGCCGCCGATCGACACGTTGCGATTGGTGTTCACGTCGTGGGTCGCAAACGCGCCCGCGAGAGCCCAATACCATTGGCCATAGGTGTGGCGTCCATACGCGCCGGCCTGGAAGTCGTTCATGTGGCCGCCGCCCATGCCCTGGCCGAGGCCCCAGCTGCCGGTGCCGCCCGCAAGCCCGAAGCCGAGCACCGTGTTGGCGTCGACGTGATAGTCGAGGCCGGCCGAGAAGCCGCCCACATGAGTCTGCGCGTTGGTGCTGCCGGTGAAGACGTTGCCGCTTGCCGACGCGTAGCCGCCATAGGCGCCGCCCCAGGCGGTCCAGCGCCTGTCGACGCTCATACGCGTCGCCGACGCGTAGGCGTTGTCGATCGCGTGCCGGGCCGCGACCTTCGTTCGCTTGCTGTCGTCGTCCGTGTAGCCGAGCGCGCCGCCACCCGGGTTCATGCCGATATTGTCGGAGCGCCCCTGATTGTAGGGATTGAGGATCATCCCGAGGAACGCGTTCATCGAGTTGAAGGCGGTGTTCTGCGCGCCGGTGCTGTTCTCGCCCGAGAGCAGCGACATGTCGGCGTTGAGCTGGGCATCGGTGAGGCCGAACAGGCCCGAGATCAGGTTGGTGTCGCCGCCGTTGTTCATGAAGGCGTTGAGCGAATTCGCGACGTTGTTCTGGTTGACGTTGCCGCCATTGAGCTGGAACGCGAAGATGAAGTCGAAGTTGATGATCGACCTGAGCTCGTCGAGGGTCAGGCCGACGAAGAATGGCGAGTTCACCGGCAGTGGATTGCCGTTGTTGGTGATGAGGTTGGCCATCTGGCCGCCGAGCGTGATGTCGGGCTGCATCGAGGCGGTGGGATTGCCGGGGACGGCGTTGGCGTTGAAGTTGAGGTCGGCGGTGAGCACGTTGAACAGCACGATGCGGATGGTCTGCCCGGGCGCCACTGCGATGGGATAAAGGTATTGCGGCCTGTCGCTCCCGTTCGCGAACTGCGCCTGGACCTGCGTCGTCGTGTACTTATTGTTGCCAAGCACGACGGTAAGGACGGGGTCGGCACCACCATTGTTGTTCTGGATCGACGTGAGCCACAGGTTGCCGGTGCCCGCCACCGGGACGCCCTTGTTGGACGCGACATAGAGAGTGGCGTTGTCGGAGCCGAGGTTGTTGAAGAAGCCGAACTGGCCGCTGATGGTCGAGCCGGTGGTGTTGGTGATGGTCTCGACGAAGCGCGCCGCATTGGGCACGCCCGCATTTTGGAACGGCAGCGTGAGGGCGGTCGGCAAGCCACTCGGCCCCATCGTCACCTCGGTATCGCGCGTTACTGTCAGGCCGCCGAAATTGTTTTGCCCCACGAGCCCGACGCCGCCGAAGCCGTCGTAGGCATCGTTGGTCCGCATGCCGGTGACGACGCCACCCCGCGTACCGATATTGTGCTTGTTCGAAGCTGAGCTGATCGCGCCGTTGCCCGAGCTGGTGGTCGAGAAGGTGATGGCCGGATGGGTATTGTGAGGGTGGCTGAGATGGCCAGGCGTGCCGCTTTGCGCAGGCCCGACATAGCTGTCGCAGCAGCCGGTGCCACTGACACCAGCCGGCGTGTGGCCGGTCTTGTCGTAGAACCCGCCGCCGTTGACGAAGAAATTGATGCGCTGCTGCTCGGCACGCGAGGGCACGAGCCCCGCCGCCAGCACCATCGTCGACGCACAGCCCAGCAGCACGGCGCGCCGCACGATTGTGTTTCTCGATCGATACACGTAAGCCCCAGTGCCTGCCCGATAATTTCGGGTTCCCGGGGCATTTAATTCGCGGCAGAATGCAATGTCGAGCTAGCGAACCCCAGAAAGTAGCGAAACCCATTCAGGGAGGCTTCCGCTGTTGCAATCGCGCATCACCTCGCCGGGCCGACGGATGCAAAAGGCGCCATTGGCGCCGGATGTTCTCGAAGAATTCCTCAAGAAGGGCACGGAGCTGCACAGCGCCGGCCGCTTCGATGAGGCCGCGCGATTCTATCAACATGTCAGGGATTGCAACCCGGAGGCGGTGGCGGCGCCATATTTTCACGCTCTGATGGACGTCGAGGTCGGCTACCTCGACCAAGCCCTCGAACGACTGCGCTATGTGATCCGGCGTGATCCCAAAGCGTTCGAGGCGCAATACAGCCTCGCCTACGTGTTCGAGCAACTCGGCCAGTGGCAGCAGGCGGCCGACGGCTATCGCCGCGCATTGGCGATCCGTCCGGGCAGTACAGCGTCGCGCGCCCAGCTCGCGGGTGCGCTGGAGGTGCTCGGTCGCCTCGACGAGGCGATCACGGAGTTTCGCAAGCTGACCGGGGACCCGCGCACGCGGCCACGCGCGCTGTTGCACATCGCGAGCATCAAGCCGGCCGACATCAGCGCCTCCGAGCAGGACGAGATCGCCGCACACGCGGCCGATCCGGAGGCGAATTTCGGCGTGCGTGTCGGCGCCAATTTTGCGCTCGGCGACCTCTACGAGCGGCAAAAGCGCTACGACGAAGCCTTCGCGGCCTTCGCGACAGCGAACCGCATGCGGCGCGAGAAGCTGACCGAGCCGATCGATGAGGACCCGAAGCCGGTCATCGAGCCGCCCGCCGCGCGCGTGCGCGCCGAGAATCCGGACAAGATCGCCGAGCGCCACGCGAACGTGGTCGCGCGCAACGCGGCACTGTTCACGCCCGAGCTGTTCGAGATGCACCGAGGCAAAGGCCATGACAGCCGCGCGCCGATCTTCATCCTCGGCATGCCGCGCTCGGGCTCGACCTTGATCGAGCAGATTCTCGCGAGCCACCCCAAGGTCGAAGGCCTGGGCGAATGCGCCGCGCTGTACAACGCGGTGCAGGGCCGGTTTCCGTATCAACCCAATCCGCCGGATGCCGCCGACGACCGGGAGCATTTCCGCCGCATGGCGGATGACTACCTCGCGCGCCTGCGTGGGCTCGGTTGGCGCAAGGCGCCGCGCATCATCGACAAGATGCTCGGCAACTACATGCACATCGGTATGATCGCGCTGATGTTTCCGCACGCGATCATCCTCAACAGCGTGCGCGATCCGGTCGACACCTGTTTTGCGTGCTTTCGCAAGCTGTTTCGCACCGGCAACGAGCTGACCTACGATCTCGCCGACGTCGGCGCGCTCTATGTCCGCTACCGCCGCATGATGGCGCACTGGGACGCGGTGCTGCCCGGGCGCGTGATCACGGTGAGCCACGAGGAGCTGGTTGCCGACCCGGAGCGAAAGATTCGCTGGCTGGTCGAGGAGGCGTGCGGACTCAAATGGGACGAGGCCTGCTTGAAATTTCACGAAACCAAGCGGCCGGTGCGCACCGCGAGCGTCGCCCAGGTGCGCCAGCCGATCTTTTCCAGCTCGATCGCGCGCTGGCGTCGCTACGAGCGCCACCTCGGCCCCCTGTTTGCAGCGCTCGGACCTTATGCGCCGCCGGAGCATCGCAAGGTCGCGGATGGGCCGCCGGGTAACGATATGTGATGCGGTGGCACGGCGTCACACGCGTCTCAGCAGCGGTTCCATCGCCGATGTCAAGTCTGGAACATTGGTAATATCGCGGCTCGGGCCGGCGGCACGACGATCATTGCAATAAATCCCATGAGCCCTGCGGAGCGCTCACGCTATCAGCTGGGCGTCGACATCGGCGCGTGGTCAACGAAGGAAAACAAGGAAACACCCATGACAGGTCAGTTGAAGCTCGCGCTGGTGGTCGCGGCTGCGGTCTTCTGCCTTCTCGGCACGACGATGCAGAGCCAGGCCTTGAATTGCCAGCGCGGCAGCTTCACCACGTCGCGCTGTTTCCGATCGCTCGAGCAGCAGATCGGCCAGGCGCAGGGAATTGAGGATTGCGTGAAGGAAATGGAAGCCGAATACAGCGGCCGGAACGGATCGGCCGGCGCGGGCCGCAACTTCAACGCCGATGAGCAGCGGTGCCGCAATCTGATTGCCAGTTTGAGCCGAGGCGTCCAGCTCGACCAAGGCGGCGCGGACAATGCCGACGCGAACAGCGCCATGCAGGCGGTCAAAAGCTGGGCCAGCCACTAGGCCGCGGGCGAGGGGGCATCCCGATTCGATCGGATCGGACGCGCGGCCCGGTCGTGCCGACCTCGTCACGCCGGCCGCGGCACCTGCGCGGCATACCAGTCGTGGATCTGTTGGCCGGTCCAGTGCACCACGTCGTGCCGATTGATGTAGGCGTAGAGCTCCTCGAAATACTTGATCCGGTGCGCCGCGCCGGTGACGTAGGGGTGCACGCCGATCGCCAGGATGCGGGTCGACTCGGCTGACTCGGCGTAGAGCCGGTCGAACGCGTCGCGCGTGCGGGTGAGCAGCACGTCGGACTCGTGGTGGTGCGAGACCATCAGCGTGATGTCGTTGATCTCGGCGCTGTACGGCACCGAGAGCACCGGGCCGTGCGCGGTCTTGACCCAGAACGGCTGGTCGTCGAGCACCCAGTCGCCGAACCAGGTGAAGCCGCATTCGGTGACGTAGTCGAGCGTCTCGTAGGTCTGCCCGCGGCCCGGGCCGAGCCAGCCGGTGGGCTTCTTGCCGGTGAACGCCTCGATGATCTCGATCGATTGACGCATCACGGCGCGCTGATCGGCGATCTGCTGGATGGGCATCTGCACGTAGGAATGCGCCATGAACTCCCAGCCGGCGTCGCGCGCCGCGGCCGCGACCTCCGGATAGGTCTCGCAAACTTTGGCATTGAGCGACATGGTGGGCGTGACGCCGGCGGCCTCGAGCGCGCGCATCAGGCGCCAGATGCCGACCCGCATGCCGTATTCGTACCAGGTCCAGTTGGGGAAATCGGGAATCGCGAACTGGCCCTGCGGCGGCTGCGACAGCGCGCGGGCCATCGGCCGGGTGATCTCCCATTCCTCGATATTCACCACCGACCACACGATCATGCGCCCCTTGGGCAGCCGCAGAGGCGGACGGGTGAAAGGGGAGGAGTAGGCGAAACGGTCGCGCGGGTAGGTGGGCATGGGGGCTGAAGATTCCTCATCCGTCGTGCCCGGCGAATGCCGGGCATCCAGGTCTTCCGAGGGAGGCATAAAAGCAAGACGTGGATGGCCGGGACAAGCCCAGCCATGACGTTAAAGCTCACGGCCGCAGCACGATCTTCGCCGCCGCGACCGCACCGGCGTCGATGTCGCGGAACGCCTGCGGGCCGGCGGCGAGCGGGCGCTCCTCGAACCAGTCGAGGCTGCCGAGGCGGCCGGCCGCGATGGCGTGCAGGGTGTCGCGGAATTCGAGCGGCGTGTAGCAGTAGGTGCCGGTGAAGACGACTTCCTGCAGCGTGACCTTGCGCACGTCGAGGCCGTCCGAGCCCGGCAGCAGGCCGACATGGACGATCACGCCGCCCGGCCTGATCAGCCGGCTCGCGGCGGCGCGCGTCGGCACGGCGCCGACCGCGTCGATGACGAGATCGATCGAGGATTCGGCCGGCTCGGCCGCACTTCCGGGCGCATAGCAGCGGAAATCGCCGGCGCGCTCGGCGGTCTTGCGCCGCGCCTCGTTGGTCTCGCCGATATGGATCTCGCGCGCGCCCTGCATGGCGAGCACCAGCGCGCAGCCGAGCCCGATCGCGCCGGCGCCGAGCACGACGCAGCGGGCGGCCGAGACCGGGACGGCAAGGTGGCGGGCGCCGTGGTTGACGGCGTGCAGGCAGACGGCGAGCGGCTCGGTCAGCGCTGCCTTGGTGAATGCGAGCCCGTCCGGCATCGCGACGGCTTGGCGCTCCGGGATGCGCACCAGCTCGGCGAAGGCGCCGGGGCGCGGCGGCATGGAGATGAGTTGGCGGGTCGGGCAGAGATGCACGCGACCGTCCAGGCAGAAGTCGCAGGTGCCGCAGGTGGTGAGCGGATTGACGGCGACGCGCGCACCGGCATTCGGACCGGTGGTGATGATGCCGGCCGCCTCGTGGCCGAGCACCAGCGGCGGCGGGCGGCGCGAATCCTGGCCGTGATAGGCGTGCATGTCGGAGCCGCAGATGCCGACCGCATCGACCCGCACCACCACCTCGTCATTGCCGGGCGTCGGCTCGGGCTGGTCGCGCCATTCCACCGTATGCGGGCCGGTGTAGAGGAGAGCTTTCATGGTGCCTCCTATTTGGCCGTGAAGCCGCCATCGACGAACAGGGTTTGCCCCGTGATATAGCCCGACGCGTCGGAGGCGAGAAAGACCACGGCGCCATGGAGGTCCTCCAAGCGGCCGTTGCGGCCGATCGCGGTCTGCGCCGCGAGCGCGGCGCTGCGCGCCGGGTCGTCGAAGACGGGCGCTGTGAGGTCGGTCGGGAAGAAGCCCGGCGCGATCGCGTTGCAGGTGATGCCGTGGCGCGACCATTGCTCGGCGATCGCGCGGGTGAGCTGCACGACGCCGCCCTTGGCGGCGCCATAGGGCGCGGAGTTCGCGAAGGCGCGCGCGGACTGCAGAGAAGCGATGTTGACGATGCGGCCCCAGCCGCGCGCCGCCATGGCGGGCGCGAGCAGCTGGGTCAGCCGGAACGGCGCCCGCAGATGGATCGCGAGATGGCGGTCGAACTCCTCGGTCGTGACCTCCTCGAAGGGACGGCGCAGGTTGATGCCGGCGGCGTTGACCAAGATGTCGACCTGCGGCGCGACCGCACGGGCGGCGTCCGCGGCCCGATCGGGGCCGTAGGGCGTCGCGAGATCGGCCGCGACCGTCTGCGCCGCGATGCCCGCGGCGCACAGTGTACGCGCGGCCTCGGCGAGTTGCGCCTCGCGCCGCGCCACCAGGACGACGCGCGCGCCCGCAAGGCCGAGGGCGCGCGCAAGCGCCAGCCCGATGCCGGCATTGCCGCCGGTGACGAGCGCGGTGCGGCCTTTGAGCTCGAACAGATGCGCAAGCTGCGACATCAGGCGTCGACCGGATCGCCGAGGTCGAAATTGTGCCCTGGAAAATACTTCTGCATGCGGCTCTCGGCGGTGCGGGCATGCGCCTCCATGCCCTCGAGCCGCGAGATGCGGGCGGTCGCGGGCGCGATCGCCTTGCAGCCCTCGCGGGTCGCGCGCTGCCAGGTGAGGGGTTTGAGGAACTTGTGCACCGACAGCCCGGCCGAATAGCGCGCCGCGAGCTTGGTCGGCAGGATGTGGTTCGGCCCCGACGTCTTGTCGCCGAACGCGACCGTCGTCTCCTCGCCGAGGAAGAGCGAGCCGTAGTTGGTGAGGCGCCCGAGCCACCAGTCGAGGTCGCGCGCGTGCACCTCGAGGTGCTCGCAGGCATAGCGGTCGGATACCTGCACGAGCTCGTCGCGCGAATCGCACAGCACGACCTCGCCATAGTCGCGCCAGGCGGCGCCGGCGGCCTCGCGCGCGGTCGGCGGCAGCGCCGCGACGAGCGACGGCACGCGGCGCAGCACGGCCTCGGCGAGCGCGCGCGAGGTGGTGAACAGCCAGGCCGGGCTCTCGTGGCCATGCTCGGCCTGGCCGACGAGGTCGGCCGCGACGATCTCGGCGTCGGCGGTGTCGTCGGCGATGATCGCGACCTCGGAGGGGCCGGCGAACACGTCGATGCCGACCGTGCCGAACAGCATGCGCTTGGCTTCTGCCACGAACTTGTTGCCCGGCCCGACGATCACGTCGGCGGGCTCGTTGCCGAACAGGCCGAACGCCATCGCGGCGATCGCCTGTACGCCGCCGAGAGTCATGATCCTGTCGGCCCCGGCGACCTTCATGGCGTAGAGCACGTAGGGATGGATGCCCTCGGCTCGGTAGGGCGTCGAGCAGGCAACCACCGTCTTCACGCCGGCGGCCTTGGCGGTGGCGATCGACATGTAGGCCGACGCGACATGCGCGTAGCGCCCGGTCGGCACGTAGCAGCCGGCGACGTTGACGGGCACCAGCCGCTGCCCAGCCGTGAGGCCCGGCAACATCTCGACGGAGAAATCCGAAATGCTGTTGCGCTGGGCCAGCGCGAAGCGGCGCACCTGATCGGCGGCGAACTCGATGTCGCGCCGCACGGATTCGGGGACCTCAGCGGCGCGCCGCTCGATCTCCTCGGGCTCGAGCACGATCGACCCGCTCCAGCGATCGAGCTTCTGCGCATAGTCGCGCACCGCTTGCTCGCCATGTCGCTCGATTGCCGCCAGCATGTCGCTGACGACCGCGCGGGCATTCTCCGCCTCGGTCTCCGCCGTCTTGGCTGCGCGCTTGAGGTATTCAATGGGCATTCTTTCGACCCTGCAAAATACTCCGCCTCATGGTGAGTTGCTCACCGGCGTGGCCGACCCCTACGCCTCGAACCACGGTCCGCGGGCACCAGCGGCACCACCCCGGCCGCCTCGTCCTTCGAGACGCCTCGCGCGCAGACGCGCGAGGCTCCTCAGGATGAGGCGGGGCTGGTGCCGGTGCTCGGTGCGGAAGACCGCTCACTTCTTGTCGAATTCCGTCGCGAACGCCTTCAGCTTCGGATCGGCCGCGACCATCTTCATGTAGTCGTCGGTGACGAAGCTCTTCACGTCGGGAGCCTTCGGGAAAGTGCCGACCTCGGCCATGAACTTGCCGATGTCGGCGAGCCAGCCGTCGACCCGGGATGGGCCCTTGCTGCGGTCCATGATCGCGAGCTGCTGGTCGAGCAGGAAGACCGGGCGTTGGGCGAATTCCTCGTCCATCGCATGGTCGGAGATTTCGACGCCGCCCTGGGCATAGAAGTTCTTCATCATCGCGCGCGCTTCCTTCGGATTCTTCAGCGCCCAGCCCCAGCCGCGCAGGTAGACCGCGAGATAGGCCGCGACCTCCTTGGCGTGCTCCTTGGCGTAATCGGCGCGCACGACCAGCGCGCCCGGCACGATCGCGCCGGCGTCGGCGCCGGTGCACAGCGTCTTGGCGCCCGCCTTCTCCTCGAGCGTGTAGTTGTTGGGCGCCCATACGCCGACCACGTCGCCGTTGTTGGAGCTGATCGCCGTGATGATCTGCGCCTGACCGAGGTTGACGAACTGCACGTCGCTCGCCGCAACGCCGAATTTCTTCAGGCAGTTGCGCACCGAGTAGTCGCCGGTCGAGTTGCTGGTGAGCAGGATGCGCTGGCCCTTGAGCTTCTTCGGATCGGCCTTGAACGCGTCGAATTTCGCCTTGCTCACCATCATGACGTTCGCCTGCGACTCGTCATTCGTGATGCCGATGGTGAGGATGCCGTAACGCGCCGCGCCGAGCACGGCCGGCACCGAGCCGGTGCCGCCGACGTCCCACGATTTCGCCTGCGAGGCCGCCATCTGCGGCACGCCGGCCGGAAACACCGAGAAGTTCGGGTCGAGACCCACGTCCTTCCACCAACCTTTCTCCGTCGCGATGTAGTAGGGCAGCGCCCAGTAGAGGGCGGGCTGGTAGCTCACGCCGATCTTGGTCTGCGTCTGCGCGCCGACCGGCAACGCAAGCATGACCGCTACCGCGAGCGCGGCACTCAATCGTTTCCACATGGCTTTCCTCCGTTGATCTCGGGCTTTGCGCCCTTTGGGTCATTCATGTGCGCTCTTCTCCTCGCGCAGGGAGCGCCAGATATGCGTGCGCCAGTGGATGAAGGACTCGTGGTCCATCACGTCCTCGATGCGCTCGATCCGGTCCCATTTCTCGGCGACCCGCACGGCGCGCACGTCGATCACTTCCTTGATGCGGCCGGGGCGGCGCGACATGACCACCACGCGGTCAGCGAGGTAGACGGCCTCCTCGACCGAATGGGTGATGAACAGCACGGTGCGCGGGTTGATGCGGGCGAGCCGCACCAGCTCCTCCTGCATGGCGACGCGGGTCTGCGCGTCGAGGGCGCCGAACGGCTCGTCCATCAGCAGCACGTCGGGGTCGAGCACGTAGGCGCGGGCGATGGCGACGCGCTGCTGCATGCCGCCGGAGAGCTGATGCGGGAAGGCGGTCTCGTAGCCTTGCAGGTTCATGATTGCGATCGCCTTGGCGATGCGGCTCTCACGCTCCTCGCGCGCGACACCCTTGTTGCGCAGGCCCAGCGCGATATTGTCGTGCACGGTCTTCCAGGGAAACAGCGCGAACTGCTGGAAGACGACGGCGCGATCGGGGCCGGGCCCGGTGACGCGGCGGCCGTCGACGCTGACGCTGCCGCTGGTCGGAAACTCGAAGCCCGCGACCATGCGCAGGCACGTGGTCTTGCCGCAGCCGGACGGGCCGACGATCGCGACGAACTCCTCGTCGGCGATGACGAGGTCGATGCGTTCGACCGCGACGATGCCCGTTCCGTTGCGGGCGAACGTCTTCTGCACGGCATCGAACGTGATCGCAGCCATTGCGGGCGCCTCACGCCAGTCCGCGACGTCGCACGGCGGCTTCGAGCGCGCGCAGCGCGACGTCGATCGCAAGGCCGACGAGGCCGATCGCGATCATCGCGCTCATCACGGTCGGGGTCGAGGCATCGAGCTGCGCCTGCACCATCATGAAGCCGACACCGGTGGAGGCGACGATCAGCTCGGCGCCGATCAGCGACTGCCAGCCGAGGCCCGCGGAGACGCGCAAGCCCGCGACGATCGAGGCCGTGGAGGCGGGCAGCAGGACCTCGACGATGATGCGCAGGTTGCCGGTGCCGAGCATCTGGGCGGCCTCGATCAGCGGCCGGGGCACGAAGCGGGCGCCGCGATACGCGTTGATCAGGCAGGGCGGAAACGCGCCCGCGAAGATGATCAGGATCGGCCCGCCGATGCCGGTGCCGAACCACAGCGCCGCGAACGGCACCCAGGCGATCGGCGCGATGAAGCGCAGCCCATCGAAAATCGGCGAGACGATCTCGTCGAGCACGCGGAACCAGCCCATCAGCAGACCGAGCGGGATGCCGATGGCGGCGCCGAGCAGGAAGCCGTAGGCGAAACGCAGCGCGCTCGAGGCGAGGTGCTCCTGCAGCGTCGCGCCGGCGAATGGGGTGCCGAGCAGCTCGATGAAGCGGCCCGCGACCTCGTAGGGGGCGGGCAGGAACTGATGCGGCACGAGGCCGGAGAGCGACAGGAAGCTCCAGATACCAAAAAATAAGAGCACGCCGGCGACGCCGAGCAGGGCGGTTTCGGTGCGCGAAAGCGTTTGCAGGCGCAGCGCGTTCACGGCCGCGCCTCGGCGAGCTGAATCCACGAGAGCGACCGCGTCTCGATTCCCGCGAGCACGCGCGTGGTCGCCCAGCCGAAGATGGCGACGCAGGCCATGCCGACGAAGATCATGCCGGGATAGAGATCGGTCTGCGCCACGTTGAGGATCTTGCCGAGGCCGTAAATTGCCCCGACGAGCTCGGCGGCGACCAGCGTGGTCCAGCTCGCCTGCAGCGACAGGCGCAAGCCGGTGAAGATCATCGGCCCGGCGGCGGGGATCAGGATCTCGCGCACGAAGCGGCCGCGCGGAGTGCCGAGCATGCGCGCGGCCTCGATCACGGCGGGCTCGATGCTGCGCACGCCGGTGAAGCTGTTGATCACGCTGGGCACGAACGCTGCAAACCAGATCACCATGATCTTCGCCGCGTCGCCGAGACCGAGCCACAGGATCGCGAGCGGGATCCAGGCGAGCGGCGGGATCGGGCGGATGAGCAGAAACACCGGATTGATCAGCGCCTCGGCGCGCGCGCTCCAGCCCATCAGCAGGCCGAGCGGCACGCCGGTGCCGGCGGCGACGAGAAAGCCGAGCACCACCAGGTTCACGCTGTGCAGAATGTGCTGGTAGAGGAGGCCGTTGGCATAACCCGTGAGCGTCACCTGCTGCAGTGCGAGCCACACGTCGAGCGGGGAGGGGAAGCGGCCGGGCGAAATCCATTCCAGCGGCATCGTCGCGAGATACCAGACGAGCGCGAGCGCCGCGATGGTCGCAAGGCCGATGGCTGAACGCCGGCTCATTCGCTGGATCTCGGGATCCTTGGAAACGTTTGCAGCGACCCTTTCATCTTTCGCTTGGGCCGTCAACGGACGGTGCGCCGCACGCGCAACGGCTCAAACGGGCACAAAGCGACGCAAACCTGCGCAAAGGCTATTGCAAATCTTTGCAACTTGCCGACAATGCAAATGTGAGCACCGAGCGACCTCGACTGGAGGATGTGGCGCGGCGGGCGGGCGTATCGATCGCCACCGTCTCGCGGGCGCTGTCGCGTCCCGGCATGGTCAACGCCAAGACGCGTGGCCTCGTGCAGGAGAGCGCAGCGGCGCTCGGCTACATCCCGATCGGCCCGGCGCGCGCGCTCGTCTCCGGCAAGAGCCGGATCGTCGGCGCGATCGTGCCGACGCTCGATCACGCGATCTTCGCCCGCGCCATCCAGGCGATGCAGACCACGCTCGACGCAGCCGGCTACCAGCTCCTCGTCGCCGCACATGAGTATTCGCCCGCCTCCGAGATCGCCGCCATTCGCGCCATGGTGTCGCGCGGGGTCGACGGGCTGATGCTGGTCGGCGCCGATCGGCCCGATGAGGCATGGGAGCTGCTCACGGTCGCGCAGATGCCGGTGGTGCTGACCTGGTCGTTCGACGCGCGGCTTCCCTGCATCGGATTCGACAACGAGCTCGCCGGGCGCCTCGCGGCGCAGCACCTGCTCGGACTTGGTCATCGCGTGTTCGGCATGATCTCGGGTCCGCGCCGCTCCAACGATCGCGCGCGGCTGCGCATCGAGGGCGCGCGCGCCGCGCTGCGCGAGCGCGGCTGCGAGCTGCCCGAATGGCGCGTGAGCGAGCAGGCCTTCACGTTCGGCGGCGGCCGCGCCGGCCTCGCCGAGCTTCTCGCCTCCGCCGAGCCGCCGACCGCGGTGATCGGCGGCAACGATCTGCTCGCCGCGGGCGCCGTGTTCGAGGCGCAATCGCGCGGCCTGCGGGTGCCGCGCGATCTCTCGGTCGTCGGTATCGACAACCTGGAGATCTCGCTGCACGTGACGCCGCCGCTCACGACCGTGCATCTGCCGACCTCGAAGCTCGGCGAAGAGGCCGCGCAATATCTGCTGGCGCGCCTGCAGGGGCGCGACACGCCGCCCCGCACCATGCTCCCGATCGAGCTGATCGTGCGCGGCTCGACGGGGCCAGTGTAGGCGCTCAGGGGCCCGAGCAGCGCCGGAAGCGCGGCACCGGCGCGTCGTTCCCGGCAAAGCGGCCATCGCGGATCAGCGCGCTGCCGTCGGCGTCCTCGGCGCGCTCGGTGTACCAGCCGTCGCCGAATTTGACGATCACGACCTTCTTGAACACGTGGGTCGCATCGTCGAGCTCCAGGGCGATGTGCTGATGGTCGACCTGGACCGCGGCGCGCACCCCATACGTCCCATCGAGATCAGGCAACCCCATCTCGAGCGTGCGCGTCACGCCTGTGCCCGTATCGGCGAACGTGGTGTAGGGATTTCTCGGAGCCGAGGGCGCCGAGCAATCGATTGCCCAGGTTCCCAGGAGGTCGAACGCGCGCATCACGTCGGCGTCACTCGCCCACGCGGCGGAGGCGCCCAGCGTCACGAGCAGAACCGCAACTCCCGCCACCAGCCGCGACATCACGCAAGCTCCGCGATGAACTCAGCCGCGCTATTGGGCGACCGCCGGCTCGCGTGCGGCCTGCGCGACCCTCGGGTGCCGCTCGGTCCATCCGGCGGCATCGCAATAGGCCCACGCGACGCGGTAGACCGTCGCCTCGTCGAAGGCACGTCCCGCGATCTGCATGGCGAGTGGGATGCCGCTCTTGGAAAATCCGGTCGGCACCGAGACGCACGGGCCGCCCGCGACGTTGAACGGCATGCGACATTGCCGCTCGTAAGTGCGCGCGACAGCGGCGTCATCGTCGATGCGGCAGGGCAGGTCGAAGCTCGACAGCGTGATCAGCACGTCGACGTCGCGCAGCGCCGCGCGGTATTCCTCGCACAGCAGTGTGCGCAGCTGCTGCGCGCGGACATATTCGGAAGCCGGCACGAAGGCGCCGCCGAGCAGGCGGCGCAGCGTGATCGGCGCAAAATCCTGCGGGCGTTCCTGCAGGTCGCGCTCGTGGATCGCATAGGCTTCCGCATAGTGGATGACGCGGCCGCAATCCATCCATTGGGACAGCGGCGAAAGGCGAACGGGCTTGACCTCGGCGCCGAGGCGTCGCAGCTCCGCGATGGCACCCGTGATCCCGGCAACCTGCTCGGCATCGGCCGCCATGTCCTCTTCGTAGAAATGCGCGATGACGCCGATGCGCAAGCCTTTAACGCCGGCCTTGAGGTTCTCGAGGCAGTCGGCGTGCGTGCGCCGCGCGCTCGCCGGATCGGCCGGATCGTGCCCGGCGATCGCCTGGAAGAGGATCGCGTTGTCCTCGACCGTGCGGGTGATCGGGCCGACATGATCGAGTGAGAAGGCGAGCGGAAAGACGCCGACGCGGCTCACGGCCCCGTAGGTCGGCTTCATGCCGATGACCCCGCAGCAGGTAGCGGGATTGCGGACCGAGCCGCCGGTATCGGTGCCGAGCGTCGCCGGCGCCAAGCCCAACGCCGCCGCGGTGCCGCAGCCGCTCGAGGAGCCGCCCGGATGCAGATCCCGGTTCCACGGATTGCGCGCCGGCGGCCACGGGAGGTCGAGCGTCGGGCCGCCATTGGCGAACTCGTGCAGCGCGAGCTTGCCGAGCAGGACGGCGCCGGAGTCGCTCAGCCGGCGCACGACGCTCGCGTCGCTCGTCGCGCGATGGTTCATCCGCAGCTTCGAGTGGCAGGTCGTCGGCAGCCCGGTGACGTCGAAGATGTCCTTCACGGCGTACGGTATGCCGTGCATCGGACCGCGATAATTGCCGCGGGCGATCTCGGCCTCGGCAGCCTTGGCGTCGGCGCGGGCGATGTCGGCGGTGACCACGATGAAGGCGTTGTAGACGGGATCGATCGCAGCGATGCGCGCGAGCAGCGCCTCGGTGTAGTCGACCGGCGAGATTTCGCGCAAGCGGATCAGGCGGGCCGCTTCCGCGATGGTGAGGTAGTCGTACGTGCTCATGCATCGCCCTCCGGATCGGCCGAGAAGCGGCTCGCGAGCTCGGTCACCGGCGTGTGCTTGTCCGGGAAGGCGCCGATGCGCCGGCCGCGCTCGACCGCCCCGATGACGCTCGCGGGCGCGAGCGCCAACGCACGAGCAAGGCCGCGTATCTCGGCGAGCACACGCACGTTTTCCGGAATTTCGGGCTTTGCGTCGTTCGACATGACCACCCCTTGCGATGCGTACAGCCCGGCATGGTAGTTTATGTCGACGGCCGATGCCACCGGCACCGGTCGGCGCGGCGCGGATCCGAGCTGCGCCAAAGTTCGTCAGGGAGGAAACGATGCATCGCTGGATGATGGGCCTGCTCGCGCTCGCGAGCGTGCCGATGTTGACGCAACGCGCGCCGGCGCAGGACAATGCGCAGGACGTGGCGCCGATCGCCTTCGACTCGGTGCCGGATTTCCTCAAGCTGCCGGACGACGTCCATCTCGGCGAGGCCTCGGGGGTCGCCGTCAACTCCAAGGGGCATATCTTCGTGTTCTCGCGCGGCGGCTCGAGCCACGGGCCGGCGTTCGGCAACACGGCGGCGCAGCTGTTCGAGTTCGCGCCGAACGGCCGTTTCATCCGCGAGATCGGCAAGAACCTTTATGCCTGGTCGTTCGCCCACATGGTGCGGATCGACAAGGACGACAACATCTGGGCCGTCGACAAGGGCTCGGACATGATCATCAAGTTCAACCCGCAGGGCCGCGTCGTGATGGTGTTCGGCCGCAAGCCGGAGGCCTCCGACAACGACTCGCATCCCTATGAGCCGGTGCAGAAGCCGCGTCCGCAGATCGACGGCCGCTTTCGCCAGCCGACCGACGTCGCCTGGGATCTCAAGGGCGACATCTTCATCAGCGACGGCTACGTCAACTCGCGCGTCGCCAAGTACGACAAGGACGGCACCTGGGTGAAGTCGTGGGGCGAGCGCGGCAGCGCGCCCGGGCAGTTCAACACGGTGCATTCGATCGCCAACGACGCGCAGGGCACCCTCTACGTCGCCGATCGCTTCAACCGCCGCATCCAGGTGTTCGACGGCGACGGCAACCTGAAGAAGATCATCCAGATCGACGTGCCGTTCGACGAGGCCAAGGCGCACATGGTGATCGGCAACAAGCCCGACCTCACCGACTACAAGACCAAGGGCGGCACTTTCACGCCGGGCGCGCCGTGGACGATCTGCATCACGCCGCCGCCGCACCAGGTGATGTACGTCGCCGACGCCTATCCGGGCCGCGTCTACAAGCTGACCCTCGACGGCAAGGTGCTCGGCTGGCTCGGCGAGTCGGGCCGGCAGCTCAAGCAGTTCGGCTGGGTGCACCAGATCGCGTGCCCGTCCGAGAACGTGATCTTCGTCGCCGAGCTGCTGAACTGGCGGGTGCAGAAGCTGATCCTGCATCCGACGCCGGCGCAGACGGCGCCGCCGAAGTAGCACGCGTCATTGCGAGGCGCACGCAGCACGCCGGAGCAATCTCGATCCGCGGGATCCTTCGGATCGAGCTGGCTTCGCTTCGCTCGCAACCGCCATGAGGGCCGCTCACGCCTTTCCGCCGATCGGCAGGACCACGCGTTCGAAAGCCGTGTTCACCACCATCGCGGTGCCGCCGTAGTAGGCGAATGCGGCGGTGGCGAGCAGGGCATAGCCGCCGTAGGACCCGACGTCGCCCCAGAAGCCGTGACCGATCTCATTCGTGAGAAACGGGAGCCCGGACAGCGCAAAACCGACGAAGGCCCAGATCATCACCAGCGCCACGACCGTGTTCATGGCCAGCGCGCCGACGAAGAGGGATAGCGCCACATAGGCGAACACCTCGATCAATATCCCCTGCAGCAGGTCGGCGCTCGCCCCATTCGGGATCCAGCCTTTGCTCTCGCATAGGATCAACAGCCCGCGCGTCAGGTTGAATGCGCCGAACGAGCAGAATGACGTGGCGAGAAAGCTGTTGTTGCGGCGAAACAGAAACAGCCCGGCGATGAAGAGCACGGCACCGGAATAGACCAGCAGCTGCGGAAACAGCAGCGCCAGCTGTTCCAGGGGGAGAATCTTGGCCTGAAAGAGGCCGCTCATCAGGGCGCCTGTCGCGAACGCCCACATGCCGAGAGCGGCGGCATCGCCGAAGCTCGCCATTGCGCGGCCCTCGACCGCATGAACCGCATTATCCGTGAGATGGGCGAACACCGGCCCGCCCCGCGCCCACACGCCATGCAGCGGCACGATCCGCTCGTTTTCTTCTTCTGATACACGCTCGCTCATCGTCCGATGTCCGACAAAGGGGGCCTGCAGCAGCCCGACATCGGAACCAATCGCGACGGGCCCGCACGCGTTCCGCGCGCTGCGGCGTCAGGGCACGAACACGGCGCGCACGCAGCCGTCCTGCTTCTCCTTGAACATCCGGTAGCCGCGCGGCGCGTCCTCGAGCGAGAACCGATGGGTCGCGAGATAGGACGGATCGAGCTCGCCGCGAGCCGCGTGCTCGAGCAGGCGCGGCACGTATTTCTGGCCATGCTGCTGGGCGGTCCGCACGGTGAGGCCCTTGTTCATGATCACGCCGACCGGGAACTTGTCCATCATCCCGTAGACGCCGAGGATCACCAGCGTTCCGCCCTTGCGGCAGGCGAGGATCGCCTCGCGCAGCGCCTGGCCGCGATCCGTCTCCATGTAGAGCGATTGCTTCACGCGATCGTAGGCGTGCGCGATGCCGGTCCCGTGCGCTTCCATGCCGACGGCATCGATGCAGGCATCCGGGCCGCGTCCACCCGTCATCTCGCGGAGCGCCTCGGGCACGCTGTCGACCGCCGTGTAGTCGATCGTCTCGGCGCCGACCTTCTCGCGCGCCAGGGCGAGGCGCTCGGGGAACCGGTCGATCCCGATCACGCGCTCGGCGCCCATCAGGTAGGCGCTCTTCTGGGCCATCAAGCCGACGCCGCCGCAGCCCCACACCGCGACCGTGTCGCCGCGATGGATGTTGCAGAACTCGGCGCCCATGTAGCCCGTCGGACCGGCGTCGGAGAAAAACAGCACCTGCTCGTCCGCGAGGCCCTCCGGCACCTTGAAGCAGTCCGTGTCCGCAAACGGCACCCGCACATACTGTGCGTGCGCGCCCGCATAGCCGCCGAACGCATGTGTGTAACCGTAGATGCCCGCGGTCGGGTATCCGAGCAGGGGCTCCTGCATTTCCGACTTCGGATTGGTGTTGTCGCACAGCGACCACAGGTCATGCTGGCAGTACCAGCACGTGCCGCAACAGATGAAGGACGGCACGACCACGCGATCGTCCTTCTTGACGCTCTTGACCTCGCGGCCGACGTCGACCACGGCGCCCATGAACTCATGCCCGATCACGTCGCCCGCCCGCATGGTCGGAATGTAGCCGTCGATGAAGTGCAGATCCGAACCGCACGTCGTCGACATGGTCACCCGCAGAATGACATCGTGCGGGTTGACGATATCGGGATCCGGCACGGTCTCGACCCGCAGGTCGTTGACGCCGTTCCAGCACAGGGCCCGCATGCCGAACCTCCTGATGATCGCGTCAGCGTGCCGCGGGATTATGCTTGAGCGTTGGGATTTCGCCCGTCTCGACCAGGCTCTTGAACCCGCGCAGCGCCTTCTCGGCTGCCATTTTCGGCAGCATCGCCAGCGCGCGCGCCGCAGCACGACCGAGCGAGCCGCCCGGGGGGTCGAAACGGATGTGCAGCTTCACCTCGGTGCCGCGGTCACCCGGGGCGGGGCGAAACTCGACGCTTCCTTCGTTCCTGATCGGGCTTGCCGGGGTGCTTGCCCATCGCACCAATGATCCGTCGCGCTCCTCGATGATGCGTGACTCCCATTCGAGGCGCGAGAGCCCGGGCACCACCAGGCGCCAGCGCTGGCGGCCCCCGTCGTTTTCGACGAGGTCGGCGACGTGCGACATCACCTTCGCGAGGGTGTCCGGGTTGCGCCAGGCGCGATAGAGCTCGTCGGGCGGCTTGCCGATCGTGATCGACCGCGACACTTCCGGCACTCCGTCTTCCAGCGGCGCCCGGTCGACGCCCATCGCCTCGTAGACCGCGCAATGACCCGTAAAGCCGCGATAGATGAGATCGCCGCCGAGCAGCGCCATGCCGATACCGGTCAACGAGCGGCCGCGGATCAGGGCGAGACCCAAGAGCGCGGCGCCGGCCGCCACCGAGCCGAGCCGCTCCGTGTCGCCGACGTTGATGTCATTGGATTGCCGTCGCGGCCGCCGGCTCAAGCTCCTGTTTCGAGGTACCGGCTGTAGCGGTTCCGCAATCGTGCTCATGGCTGAGATCCTGGCTGACATCCCGGAATCGAGTGGCGGGCCGCGCGCCGCGCGCGAACGCGATCAGCAATTCTCCAAGACCGAGCCGTTCTGTCGAGGTCCGCCGATGATCTCGAACAATGCGCCATGATGGCGATCGTTCCGGGTTGCGGCGCGGGCCCTGTCACCGGGTCAATCGTTGCGGCAGCCGGCTCAGTTGCGCCTGGATCGGCTGGCGGACCGCGGCCGTGACGCGCTGGGGAAGGGCGCTCAGGCCCTGCACGGTCCCGCGCGCCGTAAGCAGCGCGGTTTGCGAGCGCGAGCGCCGTCCGAGCATCAGCGCACAAAACACGTCGAGCGCGGTGACACCAGCGACCGCGGCGAGCGCCACGCTCGCATTCGTTCGCGCGCGGCCGCGCCTGAGCGATAGGGCGAGAGTCGCAATGTCGACCATGTCGCCCGCAACGCGGCCCCACAGCCAGCCGCGCGATCCATCCACGATGATGCCGGCCCCCGTCACCACCTCGCGGGCCCCGTAGGATCGGATCAGCGCGCCACGCCTGCGCATGCCGAGCCACCGCGACAGCGGGCCACCGGCGGCGAGCTCGGTGATGCCGAGCGCGATGCTGAACCAGCCGAGACCCTCCGCCAGCTTTCGAACAGTGCCGCGTTTCGGCGAATGCATGATGGCCAGCTCCATGGTTGCGGGATGTTGTTCCGGCCCCGGGAGGTGCGGGCGCTCGCCCGGCCGGATTGCCCGCCGTCACCCGATCGCCTCGCACCCTTTGTAAACACCAAGCCCGCATGCGCACCCGCGTTCCTTGGGGTGGGCGATTTGATGCCGCGACAACCGGCCGCGCAGATCGAGGAGCGCGACGGCGGTCGTCTCGTGCTGATCGAACGCTCAAGACCTGGCAAACAGCAGGCTCAATCTCGCATCGAGCAGCAGCGCGGCGAACAACGAAAAAAGATAAAGGATCGACCACCCGAACAGTTTCTTGGCCGTGCGTTCGCTCGCCGACCGCCATAGCTCGAATGCGAGCGCCGCGAGCGCTCCGCCGGCGCAAAGTGCGAATACCCCATAGAGCATGCTGGCGCTGCCCAAGACCCACGGCAGAGCGCCGCAGGGCGCGAGCACCAACGCATAGGTCAGGATCTGTCGCCGCGTCGCCGCTGGACCTGCGACCACCGGCAGCATAGGAACGCCGGCACGCGCGTAATCGGCTGCGCGCCACAAGGAGAGCGCCCAGAAGTGCGGCGGCGTCCAGAGGAAGATGATGAGCACGAGCGCGAGCGGCTCGATCGCAACATCGCCCGTGGCTGCCGTCCAGCCGATCAGCGGCGGAAGTGCGCCAGCCGCGCCGCCGATGACGATGTTCTGCGGCGTCGAGCGCTTGAGCCACATCGTGTAGACGATCACATAGAAGGCGATCGTCGATCCGAGCAGCACCGCCGATAGGCCGTTCACCAGGAGCGCCAGCGCGCCGACCGAGGCCAGCGCCGATGCGAGGCCGACCGCGAGCGCTTCCGCCCGGCTGACGCGGCCGGCGGGAATCGGCCGCTTATCGGTGCGTGCCATCACGGCATCGATATCGGCATCGTACCACATATTGAGGGCGCCGGCGGCAGCGGCGCCGGCCGCGATGCAGAGGAGCGCGACCACGTCGCGCAGCGGATGCGGATGGCGCGGGGCGACCGCGAGGCCGACCGTCGCCGTGAACATCACGAGCGTCATCACGCGCGGTTTTCCCAGCACGAGATAGTCGGATAAGAGCGTTGCGCGGCTCCGGTGCGCTTCGACCGGCTTGGCGAGCGCGTTATCCTGGACCGTCAGCGACATCGTCGACGCTCACAGGCGGTGTTCGGGAACGCGCCAGAAAGCTGCTGGCGCCTGCGGGACACGCTATTGCGCCGCTTGGGGCGGCCGCACCGGCTCGCGCGCGTCGCCGAGCCAGAGTGCCAAAGTGACGAGCGCATACGCGGTGAACAGCAGGCCGCCCGGCACCCACATGATGAGCCCGCCGAGTTGCTGGTCCTGCAGCGGCGACAGTCCCCATGGCGAGGTCGTGCCGAAATGCACCGCAAACAGCGCGCGAGGCGCAAGCGTCAGGACCGCACCGAGCAGGCTCATCTGCATCGCGGTGCCGAAGCCGACGAGCAGGGCGGCTGCGGGCCGTTCGGCTTGGCGCAAGAACAGCTGGTGCCACAGCAGCAGTGCCGAGCCGAACGTGGTGACGTGCATCGTCCAATAGACGTAGTTGTTCTGGAGCGTGGCGTCGTACGGGCCGGGGAGATGCCAGGTCCACATGGCGGCGGCGAACGCAACCCCGGCAAGCGTCATCGCGTGCCGCCCCTCGCAAGCCGCGCGGATGTGCGTACCGGCGATCCCTGCCCACGCCTTGTCGGGTCGTCCGAGGACGACCAGCGGAGCGGCGACGAGCGTCAGCACGATGTGCTGCGTGACGCGGGCGGAGAACAGCGCCACGCTCAGATTGCACAGCGGCGAGATCAACGCTGCGGCCGTGATCGCAAGCCCGGCGCCGAACAGGCCGCGTTCGGAAGGCGAGGGCGCGCCTGTGCCCCGGCAGCCCCACGCGTAGGCGGCGCCGATGCCGAGCAAGGCCGTGATCAGTACGGGATCGGTATTCCAGATCAGCGCGCCCGGGACCGGAGGATGTCCGCAGTACGGCACAAAGGCCTGAGAGCTCATGTGCGGCTCCTGTCTGGTCTCGATCTCATCGGCGATCTAGCGTTGCCAGCGTGGCAGCGTTCGGCGTCCGTGCCGATCGTTCTGTCGCGGCGCCTGGGCGTGGGGCGGCGGCATCGGTTGCCCGAGTTGCCCGTCCGGGCGGGCGGGCGGCTGGTTGAGTTGGGACATGACGATGCCGGCGCCGATCTGCTTGGCGACGTCCGGCGCATTGTGGCCGCAGGTCGGATGGCCCCAACCGCTCTTGCTCTTCCCGTCCGCCGCCACGTCATAGACGATCGCGTCGTTGTGCTCGGAGGTCGGCCCATCCGGCACTTTGTTGAGGCCGAGCTTCTGGCGCACGCGCCAGGCGATGTTGTGGTCGGCGCACGGCGTGTTGCCGCTTGCGCCGAGCCCGCCGACGAGGTGACCCTTATCGTAGAGCGCGAGCCCGCCGCCGAACGCGATCACGCCGCCCGGATGCTTGCCGACCAGGGGGTCCGAAGTGGTGCCGTATTGCGAGGGCTCGCCGGCATAAAGCTCCTGCGGCACCGGTGGGTTGCTGGCAGCCGCGCCGAAGAGGTAGCCGCCCGGCTGTGACTGCGCCCACAAGTTCGCAGTCGACAGCGCGAAAGTATCGAGGCTGAAGGAAACGACCGTATTCGCCTTCTCGATCGCGATCGCGCGGCTCCCGAGCCATTGATCGGTCGCTTTCGCGCCGCTGAACGCCACGGCGCACACATTCCCGAACCGGTCGACGACCGCGGCCCATTCATTGACCGGCATGCCGCCATTGTCGGGGCCGCCGCTCGCATGCACGTTCTGCTTGAGCGCCTGGACGAGCTGATCGTGATCGACCGGGCAGTTCGGCGGGGCCGTCTGCGCATACAATCCGGTCGAGCAAAGCGAAAGTACCGCGGCGCTCACTACGGCAGGACCGATTGGACGCAAATGGAAGTGACTTGTCATTCTTGCCATTCTCGCCATTGATGCGGTTCTCCAACAAAGATCGCGCCGGAAAATCCCGCCGCGTGCCGGCTGAAGGCCGGCTATTTCGTTTCACCCTGCGATTGCTCTGTCGCGGCTGGCGGCGGCGATTCGGGCAGATGCGGTTGGCCCTGGGGTGGATGCGCCTTGACGTCCTTGCGAATGGCGGCGACCTGCTGCGGCTGCACCGGGCCGAACCGATTGCCCCAGCTGTTGCGCACATAGGTCGCGACGGCGGCGACCTGATCGTCGCTCAGAGTCTCGCCGTAAGGCGGCATGATGTCTCGGCCCACCAGGATCTGGCCGATCACATAATCGGTCAGCCCGAGGAAGCGATCTCCGCGAAACCGCGGACCGGCGCCGCCGAACCCGAATTCGCCATGACAGGCGAAACATCGCGCCTGCATGTAGACCTCGGACCCGGTCCTGAGCTGGGCCGGCTGCGGTTGCGCCGGAGATTGTGCCCTGATCGGCCCGGTCCATAGGGCGCCGATGACGGCCAAGGCGGCCCCGGCTCCCAGAGCCGACCGGAGATGCATCACGTCAGGAATGATTTGCATGGCGTCCCTCGCGGAGGCGACCACAGGCGTGCCGACGGATTTTGCGCGAGGGACGTTGGCGCGCAAAGGCGTCGAGCACTCGCGAGGCGAACGAGCCAGGATGCTGTCGGTTCCCCGCCTGCGCGCACGAAATCGCACGCCGCATCAGGAGCGAGCCATGGGGCGCGAAGGCAATTCGGCGCAATGCTCCTCGCCAATGAGAGACTTCGCCCTGTGAGGATCATGGCTGGGCATTTCGCCGCTATGCGGAACGATTTTGTTAAGGTCCAGTTTTTCTTGCGGCGTTCGTCTGGTTTTGAGGGGTTTTCAATGCTTGATTCCATAAAGAGAAATAGGTTTGTCGTTTTTAGCGTGATTACCATCGGTGTCAGTCTAATTCCCAACATAGGAACCGGGCAATCCCAGCCGTCGCCGAATGGCGCCTCGTCTGACCTCATTTCGCTCAGTCGGGATCCGAACCAATGGCCGATGGCGCCGCACGATTACGCCAATACGCGCTTCAGCGCGCTTGACCAGATCAATACTTCCAATGTGAGCCAGTTGCATCTGGCGTGGACCTTTGCGGACGGCGCCGACAAGGGCCAGGAGGCGGCGCCGCTCGTGATCGATGGCACGATGTACATCGTCGCTCCGTACGCGGGCCCGCACCCCAACCAGGTGTTCGCACTCGACGCGGCGACCGGCGAGCTCAAATGGTCGTACAGCCCCAAACCAGATCTATCGGCGACAGGGGTCGCGTGCTGCGATGTCGTTTCGCGCGGGCTCGCTTACGACAACGGCAAGATCTTCCTCAACACGCTCGACGACTATTCGGTGGCGATCGATGCCAAGACCGGCAAGGAGCTCTGGCACACCAAGCTCGGCGACATCAACAAGGGCGAGACGATCACGATGGCGCCGCTGGTGGTCAAGGGCAAGGTGCTGATCGGCAACAGCGGCGGCGAGCTGGGCGTGCGCGGCTGGGTGACGGCGGTCGACGAGAATTCCGGGCAAATCGCCTGGCGGGCCTACACGGCGGGTCCCGACAAGGACGTGCTGATCGGCGAGAATTTCAAGCCCCAGTTCGACTGGATGAAAGGCAAGGATCTCGGCGTGAAGACGTGGCCGCCGGATGCGTGGAAGATCGGCGGCGGCACCATGTGGGGCTGGATTCAGTACGATCCGGATCTCAACACGATCTACTACGGCACCGGCAATCCGGGCCCGTGGAATCACGAGCAGCGGCCAGGCGACAACCTGTGGACCACGACGCTGTTCGCGCGAGATCCCGATAGCGGCATGGCCAAATGGGCCTACCAGATGAGCCCGCACGATCTGTTCGACTATGACGAGATCAACGAGAGCCTGCTGCTCGATCTGCCGATCAACAATCAGACGCGCAAGACCATCGTCCACATCGGACGCAACGGCTACATCTATGTCCTCGATCGCCAGACCGGCGAGCTTCTGTCCGCCGACCCGTACGACTACATAAACGTCAGCAAAGGCGTCGACATGAAGACGGGGCGGATCATCCGCAACGAGGGGCTGACGCCGCACCTCGGCAAGACGGTGGTCGATGTCTGCCCGGTTGCCGACGGTGCCAAGGACTGGCAGCCGTCCGCCTATTCGCCGCGCACCAAGCTCATCTACGTGCCACACCAGCACCTGTGCATGAACTGGAAGACCTCCGAGGTCGGCTACATCGCCGGAACGCCCTACGTGGGCGCTACCGTCGACATGTATGCGGGCCCGGGCGGCTACCGCGGTGAGTTCATGGCTTGGGATCCGGTTGCGCGCAAAAAGGTATGGGCGATCCACGAGAAGTTTCCGGTGTGGACGGGGGCACTCGCGACCGCCGGCGATGTGGTCTTCTACGGAACGCTCGACCGCTTGTTCAAGGCGGTCGATGCCAAGACCGGGAAGGTGCTCTGGCAGTTCCGCACGCCGTCCGGAATGATCGCGCAGCCGATCAGCTACGCCGTGAACGGCACGCAATACATCGCGGTCCTCTCCGGCGTCGGCGGCTGGCCGGGCGCCGTCGCCAACGCCAACATCGATCCGCATGTGCGCAATGCCGCGCTCGGCTTCACCGGCGCGACGCAGGATTTGCCGGCAGTGACCGCCGGCGGCAGCACACTGCTCGTTTTCGCGCTCGGGCCTGCGACCGAGCGCGCCCAGAGCCCGCAGCCGGCACCGGCACCGCAGACCAACGGCGCGAGTGGGCCGCCGCCGAGCCCGCCGAACCCGGGGCAGGGCAATGCGCCGAAGTGAGCGGAAGGGCCGCCGGGTGGAAGTGGCGCGGCGTGCCGGACTGGGCAGGGCCATCAGCCTAGCGGCCCTGGCGTTGGCGGCCGGCGCCTCGCCGACTGCCGCTCGGGGCGACGATGCTAAAGTGTTCCGAGTGTGCGCCGATCCCAATAATCTGCCGTTCTCCAACCAGGCGCAGGTGGGTTTCGAGAACAAGCTCGCCGATCTCGTCGCAGGGGATCTTGCCGAGCCCGTCGCCTATACGTGGCACGCTCAGCGTCGCGGGTTCATTCGCGAGACGCTCAAGGCGAAGCAATGCGACGTCGTGATGGGGCTGCCGGAAGGCATCGCCGGCGTCGAGACCACCAAGCCATACTACACCTCCGGCTATGTGTTCGTCACGCGCGCCGACCGGCGTCTCGACGTTTCATCGATGACCGATCGGCGGCTGCGCACGCTCAAAGTCGGCGTCCAGATCGTCGGCGAGGAGCAGGCCAACCCCCCGCCCGCCAATGCCCTCGCGAAGCAGGGCATCTTCGACAATGTGGCCTACTACCAGGTCTACGGCGATTACCGCGAGCCGAACCCCCCGGCGCGGATCGTCGCCGCGGTCGCGCGGGGCGACGTCGACATCGCGGCCGTTTGGGGACCACTCGCCGGATATTTCGTCAAGCAGTCGCCGGTAGCGCTCACGATCACCCCGATCACCGACACGGCGCAGTTCGCGCCTCTGCCCTTCCGGTACAGCATCGGCATGGGCGTGCGCAAAGGCGATCGCGTCCTCCGGGAGAAGCTTGATGACATCATCGCGCGTCGCGGTGGCGAGATCAGAACACTGCTGGAGAGTTATGGCGTTCCGCTGCTGACGCCGCCGCCGCGGCGTGACTTGCCGCAGACGGCGCAGCACCGTGGCGACAGCGACGACTGAAGAGGTGGTTCGAATGTCCCGGCATGTCCTCGCCCATCTTGCGGCAGCGTTGGCGATCTCTGCAGCAGGGTTCGTCGATCACGTCTGCGCGCAGAGCAACAGCCCCAACCAGCTGCAGCCGTTCCAGACCGAGCGTCAGCAAAGCGCCGGGAGTGCAAATCCGGGCAATCTCGTCAATGCGATGCCGAGCACCGACTTCATGCGGGTCCCGATGGTCAATATCACGCCAGGCAAGGTCCCGGCCGATGTCGACATCAAGAATCCGTTCGCCGGCGATCCAAAGTCCGCTCAGCGCGGCATGAAATATTTCAACAGCTTCAATTGCGTCGGCTGTCATGCGCCGAATGGCGGCGGCGGAATGGGCCCGGCGTTGAGCGACCTCTACAAGTACGGCAACGATCCCGCAACGCTTTTCCTCGTCATCTCACATGGAGCGCCCCTGGGCATGCCGGCCTGGGGAACGGTCTTGCCGCGCAACGTGATCTGGGATCTGGTCAGCTATCTCGAAAGCATCAACAAGTTTCCGCGTCCGGCTTGGGGCAACACCGTGTCGGCGGCTGAGCATCTGCCCGGGCTCGAGCAGATCCCAGCGGAGTTCAAGGAGAGCGCGGATCCGTGGAACTACACGGAGCCGTTCAGCAACGGCCAAAAGCCGACCGCCCACCGGGCCACCAGCGCAAATGTCCCGAGCAGCCCCGGCAACGCACGCCCGCCGAGCGCTCCCGGAAGGGAGTGACGGCGCCGCCATGCAGACAGCCGCTCCCATGGACACCAAGCGGCTCGCTCGCGGGCTCGAGCGGGGCTTGCGGGTCGGAGCGGCGATCGGGTTGGCCATCCTCGCGCTCGCTGCCGTGGCGCGCGGGGAGGACGAGCCGGTTCTCTCGCGTGGCCTCTCCTACATGACGGCGTTCGGACCGAAGAACTATTCGGTCGTCTCCCTGCTTTACGGCTCGATCGTCCTCTCGCTCGCCGTCGTCGCGATCATCGGGATCATGGTGCTCGTCGGTTCGCTGCTTCGGCGCATGCGGCCGCGCAGCGGCCAGGTCGGCGACGTTCCGATCGATCGGCCCGGTCGCGGGTTGTCGCTGATCTACGTCGGAACGACCCTCACGTTTTTCGTCCTGCTGGGACTTACGATCTGGGATTTCGCCGTTCTCGCCGATGTGGCGGGGCCGCCGCGCAAGCCGGCGTTCACGATCACGGTTGTTGGCCATCAATGGTGGTGGGAGTACCGCTATGACGATGGCGACGTCTCGCGCAATTTCACCACCGCGAACGAGGCGCACATTCCGGTCGGCCAGCCGGTCCGCATCGAGCTGCTCACGGCCGACGTGATCCACTCGTTCTGGGTCCCGGCGCTGTCGGGAAAGACGGACACCATTCCGGGGCAGCAAAATCGGACCTGGATCCAGGCGGACAAGCCCGGCTTCTATCGCGGCAGCTGCACGGAGTATTGCGGCCAGCAGCACGCGCATATGGGATTGATGGTGGTCGCCGATCCGCCCGACCAGTTCCGCGCCTGGTGGGACCGCCAGCTCCAGCCGCCGGCCTTCGGTGATGCCCAACCGCAGGCGAGCGCCGCCGAGCGGGGCGAGCAGGTCTTCATGCGCCGCTGCGCGGTCTGCCATACGGTGCGAGGAACGCAAGCACAGGGGCGGGTGGGTCCCGATCTCAGCCACCTGATGGAGCGGCACGGGATCGCGGCAGAGTCGGTGCCGAACAACATTGGTTACCTCTCGGCCTGGATCTCCGATCCACAGCGGATCAAGCCCGGCAATCTGATGCCCACCATCGACGTCACGCCCGCCGAGCTCACCTCGTTGCGCTCCTTCCTGCAGGCATTGCGATGAGGGCTCGACCGTGACCGTTGCCGAATACACCCGCATCCCGGAAATCGCCGAGCGCTCCAACCCCGGGCTTGCCGCCAAGCTGCAGGAAATGTGGGAGACGCCGCCCGGCCTGCGCGGCTTTCTGTGCAGCGTCGACCACAAGGAGGTCGGTCGGCGCTATCTCGTCACGGCTTTTCTGCTGCTGATCGCCGCCGGCATCCAGGCCCTCGTCATGCGCCTGCAGCTCGCTGGCCCCAACCAGCACCTGCTCACGCCGGAGCAATACGACGAGCTATACACGATGCACGGCGCCACGATGATCATCTGGTACGCCTTCCCGGTGCTGTCAGGCTTCAGCAATTACCTTTGGCCGCTTATCTTCGGCTCGCGCGACATGGCGTTCCCTCGCCTCAACATGTTTTCCTATTGGGTATTTCTCGCCTCCGCGATCTTTCTCTATGTCAGCTTTTTCACCGACTCGGCGCCAAACGCCGGCTGGTTCAACTATGTTCCGTATGCGAGCAATACCTACAACCCGGGTCTCAACATCGACTTCTACGCTCTGGCCAACATCTTCTTCGGAATTTCGACCACGGCCGGCGCGGTGAACTTCATCGTCACCACCCTGCGTACGCGCTGTCCCGGCATGTCGGTCAACCGCTTTCCGATCGTCGCTTGGGGCACGCTCACCGCCAACGCGGGACTGGTCCTCGCACAGCCGGTCGTCAGCCTCGCATTCCTCCTGCTCTGGCTCGATCGCACCTTCGGTACCGATTTCTACGGCGGAGCCGCCGGCGACCTCTCCGGACATCCGCTGCTGTGGCAGCATTTGTTCTGGATGTGGGGCCATCCGTGGGTCTACGCGATCGTCCTGCCGGCCCAAGGCATGGTGTCGGACATCCTGCCGACGTTCTGCCGCCGGCCGCTGGTCGGCTATACGGCGGTCGTGCTGGCGACCGTCGCGACCATGATGCTCGGCTTCGGCGTCTGGGTGCACCATATGTTCGCGACCGGGCTGACGCCGCTCTCGCTCGCGTTCTTCAGCGCCGCGAGCCTCGTCATCACGATCCCGAGCGGAATTCAGGTGTTCGCCTGGGTGGCGACGATCTGGACCGGCCGGCCCGTGTTCAAAACCTCGATGCTGTACGCGACGGGGTTCATTTTCACCTTCGTGATCGGCGGGGTTTCCGGTGTGATGACCGCCATCGTGCCGGTGGATTGGCAGCTCACCGACACCTATTTCGTCGTCGCCCACATCCATTACGTGCTGCTGGGCATCAATTTCATGGGCGTGATGGCGGCGATCTATTATTGGTTCCCGAAAATGACCGGACGGCTTCTGAGCGAGCGCCTCGGCAAGCTGAACTTCTGGCTCACGTTCATCGGCTTCAATGTCGGGTTTTTCCCCATGCACATCGCCGGCCTCATGGGGATGCCACGACGGGTCTACACGTATGAAGCCGCATGGGGGTTCGGCACCGTGAACCTCATCACGACGATCGGATCGTTCATCCTGGCCGTGGGAATCCTGGTGTTCCTCGTCAACGTGGTCGTGAGTCTCCGGCGCGGCGAGCCTGCCGGCCCCAATCCGTGGGATGCACCGACGCTCGAGTGGTCGGTATCCTCGCCGCCGCCGCCCTATAACTTCACCGTCATCCCGAGCGTCGCGAGCCGTCATCCGCTGTGGGAGAGCCGGCTCCGCGAAGGCGACGGCCACTCGGTCGTAGAGCATGGGCTCGTGCTCGACGATCACCATGAGACCCTCGGCGTGACCGCCATCGACGGCGAGCCCGACGCCATTCTCAAGATGCCGAGCGAGTCCTACCTGCCGTTCCTGCTGACGCTCTGCCTGAGCGCGCTGTTCGCCGGTCTGCTCGTGCATCTTTGGTGGCTCGCGGGCGCGGCTGCGGCGGCAGGCACCGGGGTGACGATCGCTTGGCTGTGGCCGCGCGCCGAGGCCGGAGAGACGGAGTTGATCGAATGAGCGAAGCCCTCGTCCGCGGCGGTCCACTTCCGGTCGGGTCGATCGGCACGCGCGCCTCGGGCTGGTGGGGCGCGTGGTTCTTTCTCATTTCGGAAGTCGCGTTGTTCGCCTACCTGTTCTTCACCTATTTCTATTTTTCGGTGCAGCCCTCCGCCGGCTGGCCCCCCGGCGGACCTCCGAGCCTCGCCTATCCGATACCGCAGGTCGTGGTCGCGCTGCTCGGCTGCGTCAGCGCAACATATGCGGAGCGCGCGATCAGTCGCCCCGGCGGCTCCCTCTTCGCGTCGCTCGGCCTCGGGCTGACCGCGTTGTTCGGCGCCGGATTCATCGCGTTGCAGTTCCTGGACTGGTTCGGCAAGCCGTTCGGTTTTGCCACCAGCACTTACAGCTCCGTGTACTACGTCGTTTCCGGAACGCATCTCGCGCACGTGGTCGCCGGCGAGCTCATGTTCATCATGCTCTTCGTATGGACCCTGCTCGGTTACTTCGGTCCGGTGCGGCATCTGCCGATCACGGTGGGCGTGCTCTACTGGTACTTCGTCGCGGCACTCTGGCTCGCGGTCTTCTTCGTCCTCGATCTCACGCCCTATTTCTTCCGGTGAGCCGATGTCGGACGACATGATCGCATATAGCGCCGCCGCCCACCCGGGCAAGCACCGCGATCGCGTCAGCCTCGCGGCATTGTTCTTCGGCCTGTTCGCGGGACCGATCGTATGGTCCGGAAATCTGATGCTGACATACGCCCTCGGCAACCAGGCCTGCTATCCGGGCGACCTTCCGTTTCAGCAACCCCAGAATGGCTTCGGCTGGGTGTGGGCATTCGTGCTGGCTTGTTACTTCCTCAGCCTCGCGATCTGCATCGCCGCGTTCGTCGTCTCGCTGCGAAGCTGGCGGGCGGTAGGCACCGAATCCGCGGGGCATTGGGGGGATCTCACCGATGTAGGCGAGGGGCGTACCCGATTTCTCGCCATTATCGGCATGGCGTTCGGCATGCTGTTCTTCGCCGCCGTGTTGTTCGGGGTTCCCGCCGTCTTGATCCTGCCGCTATGCGAGTTCTAGCCCACATATCCGCGCGGTCCCGCACCCGCGCGCCCGCGGCGGCGCTGGCGTTCGCGCTCGCGCTCGTCGGACTCATGTGCGGACCCAGCCAGGCGCAACCAGCGCCGGGCGGCGATCCGAAGCGCGGCGCATCGCTCATTCGCCACTACGGATGCGGCGCATGCCACGAGATTCCCGGCATCGACGATGCCGATGGGCTGGTCGGGCCGCCGCTTCACCGGATCGGCAGCCGGGTCTACATCGCGGGCGTGCTTCGCAACACGCCGCAGAGCATGAGCGCGTGGCTGCGCGATCCGCAGGCGATCGTTTCGGGCAACGCCATGCCGAACATGGGCCTGACCGAGAAGGATGCGCAGGATGTGGCGGCCTACCTCGACACGCTGCGTTGATGCTCGCTCATCGTCAAACCAGCAAATGAGGACTCCGCGATGGAGATCTGGACCATCATCGAACAGGACCATCGCAAGATCGAAGACCTCTTGCGGCACCTCAGGGATGAGCAGGACGAGCCGCTGGTGCAGCATTTGAAGCACACCTTGTCGGCGCACATGAGAGGCGAGGAGGGGGCGGTCTATCCGACGCTGCGGGCCATTCCGGGCTTCGCCGAGTTGATCGACGCCGCTATCGCCGAGCACCGCACACTGAGAGGCATGATGGATCAGCTCGCGGCTACGGACGGGAGCGGCCGCCCGGCGATCGCTGAACGCCTGGAGGCGGCTTTCAAGGCCCACAGCGAAGGGGAGGAACGCGGCATCTTCCCATTGGCGAAAAAGGAGCTGCCGCACCACGTCGTCGAGCACATGAAGCATGAGTTCGAATCCGCAAAGGAAAGCGACGAGACGGGTTCGGCTCCCCATATCCCGCACGGTGAGCACGCTCCCGCGCCGACGGCCGATGCAGCGGCAGGCGCGAGAAGGAACGCCTCGAACGATGCCCTGGGCGAGGTGCTCGAGCGGCTCGTCCGGGCCGAGCAGGCGGTTGTGGCGGCCTATGAAGCCGCCATCGATCGGCTCGCCGAGGAGGGCCATCGCTCCGCGCTCGGCCAGTTTGCCGAGGATCACCGGCGCCATCTGCACGATTTCAGCAGGATGCTCGAAGCAATGGGCCGCGCGCCGCCGGGAGGCGGTGGAAGGACGGGCATTGCTGAGTGGTCCGGGGTCGCGCTTGGCGGCCTGTTCGGGGATACGGCGGTGTTGAAGGCGATGCGGTCGAATGAAGAAGTGACGCTATCCGCCTACGACGCCGCGGCTTCCGACCATGGATTGCCCGCTGGAGGCGAGATCCTGCAGAAGGCGCTAGAGGAGGGCCGCCGCCGCCGCGAGTGGTTCCGTTCCGAGCTGGGATGAAGGATCGGCTCGCGGCCAAGGCGGCCGCGAGCCCGACCGCTGTGTCGTCCCGTCAGATTTCCGCCGGGAGGTAGCCGTTGATCTCGAGCCCGACGCATATCTCGACGAGGGCCGGCGTCGTCCAAGCCATCTTCATTCTCCTGCAGGTTCGATTCCACAACTCGCGTTTGGGCGCCTCGGTCCAACTCGAAACAGCGCGGCGATGTTCCCCCGGCAGCGCCTCGTGTCGGCGCAGCTGCGGCGCGTTCTGAACGTCGGTTGCACGCCGACGGCTGCGGCGCGCCGCCGGGCGGCGGCTTAGCCGGGAAGGGCGCTCTGCTCTTGAGCTTGCCGGCGGCTGCGTTGGTCAGCGTCCCGTCGAGGATGTTGGTCATGTCGACCTTCTTGCCGTCGTATTTCGTATCGTTGTCTTCGTCCCGGTCGATGTCGGAGAGGCTCACATTGGCGCTCGCGTAGAGGCCGGGGCCGGCCGCGGCGTTTTGCCAGCGGGCGCAGGAGAAGAAAAAGGAACGGCGAGCACAAAAGCCGCGTTTCCCGCACACAACTCTCCAATTCGGAGCGTACGATGCGTTCCTATCTGGTGCTGGCTGCCGGTCTGCTGCTCGCCCCCTCGGCTTTCGCGCAATCGGCGGACGTGCCGCCGAGCAGCGGCGCGAGGCAGTTTCTCGATTTTGCAGCCCATGCCAACCAATCCGAAATTCAGGCGGGGCTCGCGGCGGAGAAGAAGGCGCAAGCTCCGGCCGTGAAGGCCTTCGCGCGTCTCATGGTGGTGGACCATATGGCGCTGGAGAGCCAGCTTGCAGCCGCGGCCGCGCAGGTCAATGTGCAATTGCCCAACGGGCCGAGCGACACGGCAAAACAGCAAATGTCGCAGCTGCAAACGAAGAATGGATCGCAGTTCGACGACTCGTTCCTCGCGAGCGAGATCAAGGATCATCAGGAGGCCATCCAGAAATTCCGCGACGAGAAGTCGATCGCGCACAACCCGACGATCATCGCGGTTGCGCTGGGCGGCCTGCCGATCCTGGAGCAGCACCTGGAGCTCGCGCAGATGATCGAGCAGGCCTTGAAGACGCATCATGAGCCAGGTCAGCAGCCTGCACCGACCGTCGGCTCCGGAGGCGTCCAGCGATGACGTTTCGGCCGAATGGGCGACGGCGCATATCGGCTTTTCGACAATTGATTGCCGCGCGAGCTCAGTCCTCCCTGCGAAGCGCGGCTGGAGCCCCGGCACGTGCCGGGGCTCCCCCATGATCGCCGCCGGGCCCCTGACCGACCGCCGCATCAGGTCGCGAATGCGCAGCGAGCCAGGATTGTATTCGGCGCTTGCCGTTGGCTGCTGCGGCCGCGCGATCGCAGCGGCGTCATGACCAGCTGAGCATGCCGGCCAGGATCGCGAAACCAACGATCATCCAGGCTACGTAGTCGGCGACGAGACCGCTGTGCAGGAAGCGCAATGCACGAAACGGAAAGAGCTCGAGCCTGACAAGGCTGCGCGGGAACGGCCGAACCGGCCGGCGGCGGACAGCGGAAAGCAGCGCGAGCACGAGCGTCAGCGCGATCGGGAGATAGGACGTGGGCGAGGAATGCGCCGCCACGGGAGCGCTCGCGTCGGCTGCTGGATCGATCAGGCGCGGCGCCGCGAAACCGATGAAGCGGTCGATCGCGGCGCCCTGAGCGAGCGCCATCGCCAGCAATGCGGCGCAGGGCAGAAGCATCAGCCAAAGGGGGCGCTCGTCTCTTTCCCGTTCGCGCTCGGTCGGCGCCGTCATCTCAGGCCCCGGCGCGCCGCTGACACCGAAGAAGATGCGCGCGGCGGCCCGCAGCACGGCGGCGCCCGTGAGCGCGCTCGCGACGATCGCGGCCGTCATCATGGCAGGCGAGAGCTCATCGAGAATGTCCGTCGCCTGGTGCATGAGGCCGACCGGCAAGCCGCCGAGCATCAGCCCGGCAAACGTCATCGCGATGCCGGCCGGCAGGAGATCCCGGCCTTTGCGGTAGAGCACGATCTCGTCGGCGGACGCGCGTAGCGCGAGCAGGACGCCGGCAAGCATGAACAGGGTGCCCTTCACGAGCCCGTGCCCGAACATGTAGAGCAGCAGCGCCGCCATGCCACGCGGGCTCGCCGCGCTGACCGCCGTCAGCATGATGCCGAGATGCGCGATGGTGGAGAAAGCGAGCAGACGCTTGAGGTGGCGCTGCGCATAGGCCATGGCGCCGCCCACGATGGCGGTCGCGAGCCCGAGCCAGAGCAGCAGGTTGCGTACCAGCGCCATGACGGGCGGATCGTGCGCGAATATCTGCATTGCGATCTTCGCCAGCACGAACAGCGCGGCACTGACCATGATGCCGGAGAAGATCACCGATACCGGACTGGGCGCGACCGCGTGCGCATCCGACAGCCACAGATGGAACGGAACGATCGCACCCTTGGTCAGCAGGGCGGCCGCGACCAGGCAGAACCCGCCGCTCAGCACCGGATCGGCGCCATGCGCCGTCACGACGCGCGCCATGGTGGTGAAATCGAGCGTGCCGGTGCGTGCATAGAGCAGCCCGACGCCCGCGAGCATCATGAAGCTGCCGAGCGCGTTGGTGATCGTGAAGTTGAACGCGCCTTCGAGCGAGCTCTTGCCGAGCGGGTAGGCGGTGAGCGCGAAGGCCGCGACGCTCATGAGCTCGAACCAGACGAACAGGTTGAACATGTCGTGGGTGAGGCAGAAGCCGACGAGGGCGGCGAGAAAGAGGAGCATCAGCACCTCGAAATGCGAATGCACCTCGTCGAAATAGCCCCAGGCGAACACGAACGAGGCCGCGAACATAAGGCAGGTGAACGCCGCGACGGCGGCGCTCGCCGGATCGGCCATCAGGCTGATGCCGAGCACGACGTCGGGCCGGCCCGACGTCGCCGGCGTCCAGCCGCCGAACCAATGCACGAGCGGCCCCGCGAGGGCGGCGCGGGCGAGCAGCACGCAGATCGCGGCCACCGTAAGCGCCGTCACGATCGCGGCCATCGTCGAGACGCGCGAGGGAAGTAGATGCGCGCAAACGAGGAGCAGGGTCGCGACGCCGAGCGGGAGCAGGACGGCAACGGGCAGCAGCATGCCGATCACTGGTCCGGGCGCAGTGGCCGCAGCCTTTGCGGATCGAGCGTGCCGCGCCGCTTGTGCACCTGGATCGCGATGACGAGGAGGAGCGCCGTCACGGCGGCGCCGACGACGATGTCCGTAAGCACCAGCGCTTGCATGACCGGATCGACGGCGGGCGTCGACGGCGGATGGTCATAGAAGATCGGCGGGCCCGCACCCCACGCGTAGCCGATGCTCAGGAGCAGGACGTAGGTCGCCGACTGGCACACCGTGAGGCAGCCGATCAGGTGGACATAGTGGCGCGACGTGACGATGCCGTAGATGCCGATGGCGAAGAGCCAGGCGGGGACCAGCCAGGGAAAAATGCTCATCGGTCTGCCTCGTCAGGCACGGAGTCTTCGGCGGGCGAGCGCGTTTCCTCCATGAACTCGAGCAGCAGCAGGCCGAAGCTTCCGGTCACCGAGAGGAAGATGCAGAAGTTCACCACCACCATCAGGCCGCCCGAAAACAGATCCTTCAGCTGTCCGAACGGGAGCACGTTGGTCAGCGCCGGCCGTCCGATGACGAGCGGCACCGCGGCAGCGACGGCAAACAGGAAGGCGCCGCCGCCCTCGAGGGCGTCCATGGCACGACCTCGGATGATACGGCGCCACGCCCGGTAGCCTTCTCCGAGGTAGAGCAGCATGAAGCTCGAGGCAGCGACGACGCCGCCCTGAAAGCCGCCGCCCGGTGTAACGGTCCCGTGCAGCGCCATGTACACCCCGAACAGCAGCGTCAGGGTCGCGGTGATCCGGCACACCAGCACGGTGGCATCGGAGCGCGCGAGCACGGCGCGGCCCGGGACATGGCCGGCACGCGCTTCGTCGCGCTCGCCGCGTGCGCCGCGCAGCAGCACGACGGCGCCCGTGACGGCGCAGACCAGCATGCATTCCTCGCCGAGCGTATCGAAGCCGCGCACGTCGAAATTGACGGCCGCCACCATATTGGTCACGTGCCGCGCGGCGGGCAGGATGGCGTTGATGGCGGGTCCGTATTGAGCGCTCGGGTGGCCGAATGGCGGCAGCGCCGCCGCCACGTGCCAGACCGAAGGAACGAGCACGATCAGCGCCGCGGCGAGCAGCACGAGGCGCCATGGGGCGGTCATCGGCGCATCTCGTTGATGGCGACGGCCGCCATCGCGGCGACGAACAGGAGCGGCGTCACGGCGGTGTTCACGGCGATCTCCGAAAGGGCGACGTCGGGCGCCTGCAGCACGAAGAACAGGGCGCCGAGCGCGAGGCCGTTCGCGGCGAGCGCGAAAATCTGCCGTTTGGGATCGCGCGTCAGCACGATCAGCAGCCCGGTCAGGGCCGCCAGCGCGAGCGCCGCGACGATGAGCGCGCTCATCGCCACTCCCCACTTCGGGTATGCAGCGCCCGTCCGGTGACGTGGGTGAGGAGTGCGCCGACCGGCAGCGTCACGACGAGCAACAGGAGGCATTTGAGGGAGCGGGAGCTCACGCCGTCGGTGAGGAGTGCGGCGAGGACGATCGCGGCGCCGGCCGCGACATTGACGAATGTGACGGCATGCAGCCGTTCGAGCGCGGTCGCGAGGCGAACGAAGGCGAGAGCGCCGAGCCAGGCGGCGAGGACTCCGAGGCCGAGCACGATGCCGGTGATCGCGCTCACAGCCAACGCTCCGCGAACACGGCGAGCAGCAGCGTGCCCGGCAGGGTGAGCAACGCCAACGTGAGAGCGAGGTCGATCGAGGACGCCTGATCGAACGCGAAGGAGAGCGCAATCAGCAGAAGGACCGCGAACGAGGAGGCAAGCTCGACCGCGACCAGGCGATGCGCGAGCGTGCCGTGGCCCGCGGCCCACAGGGCGATGAACATGGGCGGCAACAGTCCCAGAGCTGCGGTCAGCCAGATCTGGGTCACGTGAGCCACCGCGCGTCGGGCGCATGCGACAATTCGCCGAGCACATGCAGGTGCGCCTCGTTCGCGTCGGTCGCGATCACCAGCCGATCGGGCGCGAGCGAGGCGGCCAGGAGCGCGACGGCGCGCCGGGTGCGCGCCGCTGGATCGCCCGCGCGGCCGGGCGCGAACGCAGCCCGGACGGCGCGGCCCGGCGACGCGCGCTGGCCGGCCGACCTGACAAGGATCAATCCGACCCGCATGGCTGCCGGCATGAGGTCGCGCATCGCTCGCAGGAGTGCGGCGGTCAGGTGAGGCGCGTGGCCGAAGTGCACTTGCGAACAGCGTCGGATCACGACCGACCAGACTGTCGCCAGGGTCGCCAGCACGACCGCGGTCGCAACTTCATCCGCGCTCACTTGGCCGGCGAAGAGGAGGTAGACAGCGCCGGAAAGACACCAGGTCAGGACGAGCGTCATCGCCAATTTCGCAATGCTTCGACAGCCCATTCGCCCAACCCGAAATCTGGGTCACGGTTCCGAGGTGGCTAGTCAGGCAAGGGACACGTGCAGATGCGTTGGTTGGTTGGGGCGAGACCGAACTGGATTGGGGAGTCGGAATCCGTACTCGTCATGATTTGACTGTCGAGACTTTTATGTGTTGCGCGCAGACCTGGAATGGGCAAACTGGCAGCAAGCTCGGGGCAACGGTCCAGGGGGTATCGGATCCAGCGGATGGACCCCATGATCGTCTATACGATCCTGACCATGCTCGGCGTCACCAGCTTCGTGCTAGGTATTCCCGAAGCGGCAGCAACATTGCTGCTGATCATCTCGGTCAAAGAATTGCTGGCTCAGCCCCGAACACCGGAGTGACGTTGAACGTGCGAAACTCGTCTATTTCGACGATTGCCCGTTCGTCTGAGCTTTCGAGTTTTTGTTCGCTTGGTGATGACCGATCGCACATCCCGCTGCGGCCCCCGCGGTGCCGTGGTGGCCAGCGAAATGTCCAGCGATCCCGCCCACGACGGCGCCTTTGATGCACCCTTTCGCAGCCGCGGGCGCAATCTGTGCCGCAACGGCCGAAGCAGTAATGATCATGAGATAATTCCAAGATCGCATCGTCGGGTTCCGCTTATGTCGTTCGACCGGCGCACTATGCGAGACCAACTGAACGAGCATGATTCCGTTCCGGGAGATGCAGGCGACCGGATCGGATCATTTCGCCCCAACTCGAAATGCGTTCCCACGAGCAAGGACTCACGGAGCGGGTGCTGAACATGCGTTTTGACTGGTCGCCCAGGTGGGCCACGCGCCGGCGCACGATGAGGGCGCTATGGCTACGGTACGTCGTGGACGAAGACACGCACCTCGTTGGGCCAGGCGCCTGGATGCGCATGAAATGAGGTCGCCGCGGGTGAGCTCGCCCGATTGTAAGTAGCGGCCTGGATCACCTGCGGTCCCTCGATTGCGAACTGAGCAGCCGATTTGGTCGAAGGCCGCACGATCACGATATGACCGGGGCGCCGCGGATTCGGGTTGGCGTACGAAATCACCACGAGCTTGCCCTGATTGGCGAGCTCCTGTGCGGCCTGCATGCTCGCGACCGGTCGCCACCCGGCCCCTTGGCCACCGCCGCTGTTGAACCATTCGGTCTGCGCGCTCGCCAGCAGCAGCTGGCCGTGCTCCGGCGGCCGCAGCATGTAGATGCCGAGCCGCAGCCCGACGGCGGCCGCAAAGGCGCTGCAGTGGGTTGATTTGCTCGAGCCGGAATAGTCGGCCGAGCGATCCGGCTCGCCGGTCTTCCAGTCGACATGCTGATGGGCGAGCCAGAGGCTCTCCACATTCATGCCGTCGAGCACGGCGGCGAGACGCCGGCCGGCCGCGGTGATCGGTCCGCAGCAGGGTTGATCGGCGAGCGCCGGCCACGCGATGGTGTACGCAAGGCCGAGGAGCAGCAGGCCACGACGGTTCATGGTCAGCCCCGATAGATCGGGGCGGGCTGCTCGAAGAAGCTGCGCAGGATGTGATAGACCATCATGTAGTTCTTCTGCTGGAAGCTCGCGTGCGAGATGCCGGCCATGACGGTGAACTGCTTGTCCGGGTTGGGCAGCTTGGCGAAGAATGCCGAGAGGTCTTCGAAGCTCGCGATGCCGTCCCACTGGCCGCGCATGATCAGCGTCGGGACCGTGATCTTCTCCGGATCGACCACGGGCAGCTTCGAGCACATATCGACATAGGTGCCGGTCGGCACCGAATCGTCGAGTTTCAGGATCTGGTCCGCGAACGCTTCGATCACCTTCTCGTCGGCCGTGCCCGGATGGTCGCGGTTGAAGATCGAGTGCACGAAGGCGCGGTCGATCGGGCGGCGGTTCTTCGCCTGGAATTCGGGCAGCTTCTTGCGCCGCTCGTGCAGGGTGGGCGAGCCTTCGCCGGTCCACACCATGGCGTCGAGGGCGAGGCGCGCGACCATCTCGGGATGGCGCTGGGCAAACAGGGCGGCGCGCAGCGCGCCCGAGGAGATGCCGTACACCAGCATCGGCTTCTTGCCGCGCAACTTCTGGATATAGGTCGCGGCGGCGAAGCAGTCGTCGGCGCCGAAGGCGATCGGCGCATTGTTGTTGCGGCTCTTCTCCGAGCGGCCGTAGCCCTCCATGTCGACGCACCAGGTGTCGTAGCCGTGATAGGCGAAGTGCTCCATCGCGGAGGAGTCCGGCCGCCCCGGCACGTCGAGATCGAACGTCGGCTGGCTCGCCATCGACGAGCCGTGCACGAACAGGATGATGCCCTTGGCATGCGCCGGATCGGCTTCGCACTTGTTCCACAGGAAGAGCTTCACGTTGCCCTCCTTGGTGGTCCAGTGCTCCGTTCCGGCGAGCCGGTGCGGGGAGGGTGATTTGGCGACGTCGTTCATGTGCAGAAATCCCTGTGTTGCCGGCGACCGCCGCGCGTTCATCTCGCCTTGATATTATTCGCCTTGATCAGCTTTGCCCATTTGGCGATCTCGGACTTGATGTGATCGCCGAATTGCGCCGGCGTCATCGGATCCGGATAGGCGTCCTGCTTGACCCACGAGTCGTGAATGTCCGGGCGGCTGATGATCTTGTTGATCTCGACATTGAGCCGGTCGACGATCGGCTGCGGCGTGCCCTTCGGCGCCATCATGCCGATCCAGATGGTCGCCTCGTAGCCCGGCACGCCGGCTTCCGCCATCGTCGGCACGTCGGGCAACGTGACCGAGCGCTTCGTGCCGCTGGTGCCGAGCGCGATCACCTTTTTGGCCTCGATGAACGGCGCCATGGTCGGCACCGAATCGAACATCATCTGCACGTTGCCAGCGAGGATGTCGGTGCGCGCGCCGGTGCTGCCGCGATAGGGCACGTGGACGATGTCGATGCCGGTGAGGTTTTTGAGAAGCTCGCCCGCCATGTGGTAGTTGGAGCCGATGCCCGATGACGCATAGTTGAGCGTGCCCGGCTTGGCCTTGGCGAGCGCGATGAACTCCTTGAGGTTCTTCACGCCGAGCGACGGCGGCACCACCATCACGAGCTCGGAATGGAAGAGCTGGGCGACCGGCACGAAGTCGCGCATCAGCTGATAGGTCTTGTCCGGGATCAGCGTCTCGTTGACGGTCTGCGTCGCCGAGACCATCAGCAGCGTGTAGCCGTCGGGCGCGGCTTTCGCGGCGACCTCGGTGCCGATCACGGTGCCGGCGCCCGGGCGGTTCTCGCTCACCAGCGGCTGGCCCAGCGCCTTGCGCAGCTCCTCGGCGAGCGCGCGGGTGAACACGTCGGTCGGCCCGCCGGCGCCGAAGGGGATGATCACATGAATCGGACGGGTCGGATAATCCTCCGCGCGCGCCGCCCGCATGAAGGCGAGCGGCAGGCTCGAGAAGGTGCCAGCCAAGGCAAGCGCGGCGGTGCGCCGGGTCATCGTCATCGGGCAGTCTCCGGTTCGGCGCCGCAGTAGACCGATGCGCGAAAACGTGTCAACGCGCGGCAGCGACGCATAGGCACTTCTGGCCTCGCGCGAACAGTGGGAATCCTCACTGAATGCCGAGGATCTGCCGCGCGTCCGCCGGCGTCGCCACGTGGTCGCCGAGCACCTCGACGATCTTCGTCGCCTTCTCGACCAGCGCCGCGTTGCTGGGCGCGAGCTGGCCGCGACCGAGATAGATGTTGTCCTCGAGCCCGACCCGGATATGGCCGCCGAGCAGCACCGCCTGCGCCGCCATGGGAAACTGGTGCAGCGAGATGCCGAACGCGAACCAGGGCGAGCCGTGCGGCAGCAGGTTGCGCATGTAGGTCATGGCCTCGGGCGTCGCGGGCTGGCCCCACGAGATCCCGAGGCAGATCTGGAACATGCCCGGCTTCTTGATATGGCCGGTCTCGATCATGCGCTTGGCGAGCAGCAGGTGACCGGTCTCGAACACCTCGAGCTCGGGAATGACGCCGGCATCGCGAATCCCGGCCGCCATCGCCTCGAGCGTCTGCGGCGTGTTCACGAACACATGGGGGCCCATGTTCATGCTGCCCATGTCGAGGCTGCAGATTTCCGGCTTGAGCTCGACCACGTGCTTGATGCGCACAGGCGCGGGCTTGAGGTTGTTCCCCGGGCCGACATTCATCGGATCATCGAGGCCGGGCGCGAAGCGCGCGCCCGGGCCGGTGGTGAGATTGATCAGCACGTCGGTGCCGCTGCCGCGGATGCGCTCGACGACCTCGCGGTAGTGCGCGCCGTCCATGCTCGGCTTGGTAGTCTGCGGATCGCGCACATGGATGTGCACGATCGCGGCGCCCGCCTTGGCGGCATCGATCGCCGAGGCCGCGATCTGCGCCGGCGTCACCGGCACCGCCGGGTTCTTGCCGGGCGTGTCGGCGGAGCCCGTGACCGCACAGGCAATCATTACTTTCCGTTGCATGTTTCCTCCCGCTGCAGGCTGTTGCGGGAAGCTTAGCGCAAGTGCGGATGGCCTGGGTACCCGCGCCGGGCGGGCCCGGCGCGGGTGACGCTACGTAGGTTGACGCTACGTAGCGATACGGAGGCGACGCAAATTTCGACGCGTGCGACAAGCGCGCCAGGAACTGCATTCATGGTTCGGGACAGCCTTCAGCCGGCGCGTGGGCGTCGGTCGGAGGCGTGGGGGAGAGCTCCGGCGTCACGGGGGTTTCGTCGGGGCTCTCCTTACTCTTTTTGCATTCCGCCGACAGGTCGGCTGCCGACATTTCGAGCAAATGCGCACGATGACCCGCCGCTCACGAGGGTCGGGTGCCGCGGCCCGTGTCCCCCACATTTTCACGACATTTCCGCCGCCCACAGGCTGGCTTGCCACCTTATGTGCACTGCGCTAAGCCTCGCGCGCTCCCGTTCGTGGAACGAATCTAAGGCTTGGCGATCCGAAGATTTGCGACATGCGAGCCGCCGCTTGGTGCGATCCGTTGGCGCGACCTTGCATGCGACTCTCCGGGACATGAACTGCGAGGCGGCGAGCGGCGATGAACACCATTCTGCAGGATTATCTTCCTCTCGTGGTCTTCATCGGTATCGCCCTGGCGATCGGTCTCGCCCTGCTGATCGCGCCCTTCATCGTCGCCTACCGGCAGCCCGATCCCGAGAAGCTCTCGGCCTACGAGTGCGGCTTCAATGCCTTCGACGACGCGCGCATGCGCTTCGATGTGCGTTTCTACCTGGTCGCCATCCTGTTCATCATCTTCGACCTCGAAGTGTCCTTTCTTTTTCCTTGGGCCGTCGCCTTCAAGCAATTGGGCCCGCTCGGCTTCTGGTCGATGATGGTATTCCTTGCGGTTCTCACGATCGGCTTTATCTATGAGTGGAAGAAGGGAGCGCTCGAATGGGATTGAGCGGCGCCCTTCGCCCCGACATCGCCCGCAACACCGTACCTGACGTTGTTCCTGACATGGGAGCGCTCGCATGACTGTGACCGAGCGTCCGGCCGTCGCGCCCGCCGCGACCGGCATCCTCGATCCTCGCACCGGCAAGCCGATCGGCGCCGATGATCCCTATTTCGCCGGCCTCAATACGGAACTGTCCGACAAGGGCTTTCTCGTCACTGCGGCCGACGACCTCATCACCTGGGCGCGCACCGGCTCGCTCATGTGGATGACATTTGGCTTGGCCTGCTGTGCGGTCGAGATGATGCAGGTGTCGATGCCGCGCTACGACGTCGAGCGCTTCGGCTTCGCGCCGCGCGGAAGCCCGCGCCAGTCCGACGTGATGATCGTCGCCGGCACGCTCACCAACAAGATGGCCCCGGCGCTGCGCAAGGTCTACGACCAGATGCCGGAGCCGCGGTACGTCATCTCGATGGGCTCGTGCGCCAACGGCGGCGGGTACTATCATTATTCTTATGCGGTGGTGCGCGGCTGCGACCGCATCGTGCCGGTCGACATCTACGTGCCGGGCTGCCCGCCGACCGCCGAGGCGCTGCTCTACGGCGTGCTGCTGCTGCAGAAGAAGATCCGCCGCACCGGCACGATCGAGCGGTGAGCGGCATGCGGATCGACAACATCCCGTTCGGCACCACCGACTGGGCGGGCGTCGAGCCGACGACGCACCGTGGCGACGCCGGGGTGGCGACGTGGCGCACGCGCCAGTTCGGCGACATCCGGGTGCGGCTCGTCGACTACTCGCCCGGCTACGTCGCCGATCATTGGTGCAGCAAGGGCCACATCATCTTCTGCGTCGACGGCGAGATGACGACCGACCTCAAGGACGGCCGCTCGTTCCGCCTCACCGCCGGGCAGAGCTACCAGGTGGCCGATGACGACGGCGCGCACCGCTCGCACACCGACAAGGGCGCGCGCCTTTTCATCGTGGATTGAGACTTTCGGGCTGACGAGATGGACGAGACGCTGGAACGGCTGGGAGAGACGATCGCGGGTGCGCTGGCGGGCGCCGTCACCGGCCACACGGTCGCGCACGGCGAGCTCACGCTCACCGCCAAGGCGGCCGACATCGTCGAGGTCGCGACGTTCCTGCGCGACGACGAGCGCTGCCGCTTCGTCTGCATCATCGACGTGACCGCGGTCGACTGGCCGTCGCGCGAGAAGCGCTTCGACGTGGTCTATCATTTCCTCTCGCCCACCAAGAATGCGCGCGTGCGCGTGAAGGTCGAGACCGACGAGGGGACGCCGGTGCCGTCGCTGATCGACGTCTTCCCGGGCGCCAACTGGTTCGAGCGCGAGACCTACGATCTCTACGGCGTGCTTTTTTCCGGCCATCCGGACATGCGCCGTATCCTCACCGATTACGGCTTCCAGGGTCATCCGCTGCGCAAGGACTTTCCGCTCACCGGCTTCGTCGAGGTGCGCTGGGACGACGAGCAGAAGCGCGTCGTCTACGACAAGGTGCGGCTCGCCCAGGAATTCCGCAATTTCGATTTCCTCTCGCCGTGGGAAGGCACCGATTACGTGCTGCCGGGCGACGAGAAGGCCAAAGGCTCGTGAGGCGATGAAACCGACCCTCACGCCCGGCCTGACGCACCGCTTCGTCTACCGCGTGCCGGAGAACAAGACGGTCCCGCACCTCTATCCGGAGGTCGCCGACTTCCAGACGATGCCGCGCGTGTTCGCGACCGGCTACATGGTCGGCCTGATGGAATGGGCCTGCATGCAGCTCATGGCGCCGCATCTCGATGCGGGCGAGGGCAGCCTCGGCGTGCATATCGACGTGAACCACACCGCCGCGACGCCACCGGGCTTTGCCGTAACAGTCGACGTCAAATGCACCGACGTCGCCGGACGTAAAATCTCTTTCGAGGTCGTCGCCCACGATGGCGTCGATCAGATAGGCAAGGGTCGTCACGAGCGCTTCGTGGTCGCCTGGGACAAGTTCAACGCCAATGTGGCCGCCAAGGCGGCAAAAGCCCCCGTGGCGGAGAAGGTGTGATGGCCGAGGAGAACCTCCGCAACTTCACCATCAATTTTGGGCCGCAGCATCCGGCCGCGCACGGCGTGCTGCGCCTCGTGCTCGAGCTCGACGGCGAAGTGGTCGAGCGGGTCGATCCGCATATCGGCCTGCTCCACCGCGGTACCGAGAAGCTGATCGAGTACAAGACCTATCCGCAGGCGATCCCCTATTTCGACCGGCTCGACTACGTCGCGCCGATGAACCAGGAGCACGCGTTCTGCCTCGCGGCCGAGAAGCTGCTCGGCCTCGAGGTGCCCAAGCGCGGCCAGATCATCCGCGTGCTCTATGCCGAGATCGGCCGGCTGCTCTCGCATCTGCTCAACGTGACCACCCAGGCGATGGACGTCGGCGCGCTGACCCCACCGCTGTGGGGCTTCGAGGAGCGCGAGAAGCTCATGGGCTTCTACGAGCGCGCCTCCGGCAGCCGCATGCACGCGAACTATTTTCGCGTCGGCGGCGTGCACTGGGATCTGCCGCCGAAGCTGATCGACGACATCGAGGCGTTCTGCGATCCATGCCAGAAGGTGTGCGACGACCTCGAGACGCTACTCACCGAAAATCGCATCTTCAAGCAGCGCAACGTCGACATCGGCGTCGTCACGCTCGACGAGGCCTGGGCGCGCGGATTCTCGGGCGTCATGGTGCGCGGCTCGGGCGCGCCCTGGGACCTGCGCCGCGCGCAGCCCTACGAGTGCTATTCCGAGCTCGAGTTCGACATCCCGGTCGGCAAGCACGGCGACTGCTACGACCGTTATGTCATTCGCATGGAGGAGATGCGCCAGTCGCTGCGCATCATGAAGCAGTGCATCGCCAAGCTGCGCGGCGCCGACGGGCAAGGGCCGGTGAGCGCCATCGACCACAAGATCGTGCCGCCCAAGCGCAGCGAGATGAAGCGCTCGATGGAGGCGCTGATCCATCATTTCAAGCTCTACACCGAGGGCTTCCACGTGCCGGCCGGCGAGGTGTATGCCGCCGTCGAGGCGCCCAAGGGCGAGTTCGGCGTCTACCTCGTCGCCGACGGCAGCAACAAGCCATACAAGTGCAAGATCCGCGCGCCCGGTTTCGCGCATCTCTCCGCCATGGAGTTTCTCTGCCAGCACCACATGCTGGCGGACGTGGCGGCCATCCTGGGTTCTATCGACATCGTTTTCGGGGAGGTTGATCGATGAAGTATGCAATTGCAATCGCGGTGCTCACCGCCTTCGCGACGCCGGCTTTCGCGGCCGACACCGTCCAGAGCCTGCTGGCACAGGGCTTCACGATCGTCGGCGTGAGCGCGCCTGCGAGCGGCGGTGGAGCGCTCTATCTGCAGCAGAAGGAGAAACTCTACTTCTGCTTCGTGACCGAAACGCCAAACTCGCCGGCCCTCACCACGCGCTACTGCAAACCGGTGCAGTAACCATACAAGAGAACGCGCAATGTCCGTCCGCCGTCTCGCCCCCGCCGAGCTTCAGCCGAAGGAATTCGCCTTCACGGCGGAAAATCTCGCCTGGGCGAAGCAGCAGATCGCCAAGTATCCGGAGGGGCGGCAGGCGTCGGCCGTGATCCCACTCTTGTGGCGCGCGCAGGAGCAGGCGGGCGGTTGGACGTCGCAGAAGGCGATCGAGTACGTCGCCGATCTGCTCGGCATGGCTTACATCCGGGTGCTCGAGGTCGCGACCTTCTACACGATGTTTCTCTTGTCGCCGGTCGGCAAGAAGGCGCACATCCAGGTGTGCGGGACGACGCCGTGCATGCTGCGCGGCTCGGACGAGCTGTTCAAAGTGTGCCGCGAGCGCATCCACCACGAGCCGTTCCACGTCTCGGCGGACGGCGATTTCTCCTGGGAGGAGGTCGAGTGCCTCGGCGCCTGCGTCAACGCGCCGATGGTGCTGATCGGCCGCGACACCTACGAGGACCTGACCGCGCAAAGCTTCGGCCGCGTGCTCGACGGCATCGCGAGCGGCAAGCCCGTCAAGCCCGGCCCGCAGATCGACCGGCAGATGTCGGCGCCGGTTGGCGGCGCGACCACGCTGAAGACAGTCAAGGCCTGAACGATGCTCGACGACAAGGACCGCATCTTCCAGAACCTCTACGGCCAGGGCGATTTCGGCCTCGATGGCGCGCGCAAGCGCGGCGCCTGGGACGGCACCAAGGCGATCCTGGAGAAGGGCCGCGACGCCATCATCAACGAGGTGAAGTCGTCGGGCCAGCGCGGCCGCGGCGGCGCCGGCTTCCCGACCGGGCTCAAATGGTCGTTCATGCCCAAGCAGCTCGGCGAGCGGCCGCACTATCTGGTCGTCAATGCGGATGAATCCGAGCCCGGCACGTGCAAGGACCGCGAGATCATGCGGCACGATCCGCATCTTCTCGTCGAGGGCTGCCTGATCGCGTCCTTCGCGATGGGCGCGCACGCCGCCTACATCTATGTGCGCGGCGAGTTCATCCGCGAGCGCGAGCGCCTGCAGGCGGCCGTGGATCAGGCCTATGACGCGAAGCTGATCGGCAAGGACAACGTGCACGGCTGGGACTTCGACGTCATCGTGCACCACGGCGCCGGCGCCTATATCTGCGGCGAGGAGACCGCGCTGCTCGAAAGCCTCGAGGGCAAGAAGGGCCAGCCGCGGCTCAAGCCGCCGTTCCCGGCCAACATGGGCCTCTACGGCTGCCCCACCACGGTCAACAACGTCGAGACCATCGCGCAGGTGCCCGACATCATGCGCCGCGGCGCCGCCTGGTTCGCGGGCATCGGCCGGCAGAACAATACCGGCACCAAGCTCTATTGCGTCTCAGGCCACGTCGAGCGGCCGTGCAACGTCGAGGAGGCGATGGGCACGCCGCTGCGCGAGATCCTCGAAAAACATGCCGGCGGCGTGCGCGGCGGCTGGGACAACCTGCTCGCCGTGATCCCGGGCGGCTCCTCGATGCCGCTGGTGCCGGCCGCGATGTGCGACGACCTCAAGATGGATTTCGATGGGCTCGCGGCCGTCAAGTCGGCGCTCGGCACCGCCGCCATCATCGTGATGGACAAGTCGACCGACATCATCCGCGCGATGGCGCGCATCTCGTATTTCTACAAGCACGAGAGCTGCGGCCAGTGCACGCCCTGCCGCGAGGGCATGGGCTGGATGTGGCGCGTGCTCACCCGCATGGCGGAGGGCCGGGCGCACAAAAAAGAGATCGACATGCTGTTCGAGGTGACGAAGCAGATCGAGGGCCACACCATCTGCGCGTTCGGCGACGGCGCCGCGTGGCCCGTGCAGGGCCTGCTGCGCCACTTCCGTCCCGAGATCGAGCGGCGCATCGACCAGTATGCGGCAAACCCGCATCCCGAGCCGGTGCGGGTCGCGGCGGAGTAGGGGAGGCGGGCATGACCGAGGCCATTCATGTCGCCCAGCTCAATATCGGGCGCTTCCGCTACGAGACGGACGATCCGCGCATGGCGGATTTCATGAACAACCTCGAGCGCGTCAACGCGCTCGCCGAGCCCTCGCCCGGCTTCGTGTGGCGCTACACCGACGCCACCGGCAACGCGACCGACACCCGGCCGTACGACGGCGATCCGCTGATGGCGGTCAATCTGTCGGTGTGGGAGAGCATCGAGGCCCTGGAGAAGTTCGTCTGGCAGACCGTGCACAAGCGCTTCTATGCGCGCAAGCACGATTGGTTCGAGAAGCTCGACGTCGCCTATTTCGTGCTCTGGCACGTCCCCGCCGGCCACCGGCCGAGCGTGCAGGAGGCGGTCGAGCGGCTCGAGCATCTGAAGAAGCACGGGCCGAGCGAGCATGCGTTCGGCTGGCAGGACGTGGAATCGGCGAAGTTATGGAGATCGGCGCGCTGCGCCTGACGGTGGAATGACGATATGAGCAAGCTCATCGTCGACGGCAAAGAGATCGACGTCCCGCCCGAGTACACGCTGCTGCAGGCGTGCGAGGCGGCCGGCGCCGAGATTCCGCGCTTCTGCTTCCACGAGCGGCTCTCGATCGCCGGCAACTGCCGCATGTGCCTGGTCGAGCTCAAGGGCTCGCCCAAGCCGGTGGCGTCGTGCGCCTGGGGCGTGCGCGACTGCCGACCGGGGCCGAAGGGCGAGCCGCCCGAGGTGAACACCCGCACGCCGATGGTGAAGAAGGCGCGCGAAGGCGTGATGGAGTTCCTGCTGATCAACCATCCGCTCGACTGCCCGATCTGCGACCAGGGCGGCGAGTGCGACCTGCAGGACCAGTCGATGGCCTACGGCGTCGACGCCAGCCGTTTCCAGGAGAACAAGCGCGCCGTCGAGGACAAGTATCTGGGCGCGCTGGTCAAGACCTCGATGAACCGCTGCATCCAGTGCACCCGCTGCGTGCGCTTCGCGACCGAGGTCGCGGGCGTGCCCGAATTGGGTGCCATCGGCCGCGGCGAGGACATGGAGATCACGACCTATCTCGAGCGCGCGATGGTGTCGGAGCTCCAGGGCAACGTGGTCGATCTCTGCCCGGTCGGCGCCCTTACCTCGAAGCCGTACGCCTTCGTGGCGCGGCCGTGGGAGCTCGGCAAGACCGAGTCGATCGACGTGATGGACGCGCTCGGCTCGGCGATCCGCGTCGATACGCGCGGCCGCGAGGTGATGCGCATCCTGCCGCGCACCAACGACGACGTGAACGAGGAGTGGATTTCCGACAAGACCCGCCACGTGGTCGACGGCCTGCGCGTGCAGCGGCTCGATGAGCCCTATGTGCGCGTCGACGGCGCGCTCAGGCCGGCCTCTTGGAGCGAGGCCTTCGCGGCGATCGCGGCGAAGCTCAAGGGCGCCAACCCGGCGCGCATCGGCGCGATCGCGGGCGATCTCGCGAGCGTCGAGGAGATGTTCGCGCTCAAGGACCTGATGACGCGGCTCGGCTCGAAGAACATCGACTGTCGCCAGGACGGCGAAGCGCTCGATCCTGCGTGGGGCCGGGCAACCTATCTCTTCAACGCGACGATAGCCGGCATCGAGAAGGCCGACGCGCTGCTGATCATCGGCGCCAACCCTCGCCGCGAGGCGGCGGTGCTCAACGCCCGCATCCGCAAGCGCTGGCGCGCCGGCCCGTTCCCGATCGGCGTGATCGGCGAGCGCGCGGATCTCACCTATCCGTACCAGTATCTCGGCGCCGGCCCGGAGACGCTCGCCGAATTGGCCGACGGTCGCGGCGATTTCACCAAGGTGCTCAAGGACGCCAAGACCCCGCTGGTCCTGCTTGCCGCCGGCGCGCTGGCGCGGCCGGACGGCGCTGCGGTTGCGGCGCTCGCGGCACGCGCCGCGATGGCGCTCGGCGCCGTCAAGGACGGCTGGAACGGCTTTTCGGTGCTGCACAGCGCAGCCGCGCGCGTCGGCGGCCTCGATATCGGCTTCGTGCCGGGCGAGGGCGGGCTCACGGCGCCCGCGATGGCGGCGGCCGGCGCGCTCGACGTGCTCTTCCTGCTTGGTGCCGACGAGCAGGAGATCGCGCCCGGCGCCTTCACGGTCTATATCGGCACCCACGGCGACCGCGGCGCCCATCGTGCCGACGTGATCCTGCCGGGCGCCGCCTACACGGAAAAGTCCGGCCTCTACGTCAACACCGAAGGTCGCGTGCAGATGGGCGCCCGCGCCGCGTTCCCGCCCGGCGATGCGCGCGAGGACTGGGCGATCCTGCGCGCGCTCTCCGACGTCGTCGGCCACAAGCTGCCCTACGACTCGCTCAACGGCCTGCGCACCGCGCTTTTCGCCGCGCATCCCCATCTCGCGTCGATCGACGCGATCGCGCCCGGCAGTCCAGCCGATGTCGAGAAGCTCGCCGGCCGCGGCGGCACGCCCGACAAGGCCGCCCTACGCTCGGCGGTCGAGGATTTCTATTTCACCAACCCGATCGCGCGCGCCTCCGCCGTGATGGCCGAATGCTCGGCCATCGCCGAAGGTGCCGCGACGCGCACGGCCGCGGAGTGACCATGGCGGAGCTCTGGACCGCTTATCTCTGGCCGCTCATCATCATGGTGCTCGAGAGCCTGCTGCTGCTCGTCATCCTATTGATCGTGATCGCCTATATCCTGCTCGCCGACCGCAAGATCTGGGCCGCGGTGCAGATCCGGCGGGGTCCCAACGTGGTGGGCCCGTGGGGCCTGCTGCAGTCCTTCGCCGACCTGCTCAAATTCGTCCTCAAGGAGCCGATCATCCCGGCGAGCTCGAACAAGGGCATCTTCCTCCTCGCCCCGCTCGTCACCTGTGTGCTCGCGCTCGCCGCCTGGGCCGTGATCCCGGTGAGCGCCGACTGGGTGATCGCCAACATCAATGTGGGCATCCTCTACGTCTTCGCGATCTCGTCGCTCGGCGTCTACGGCATCATCATGGCCGGCTGGGCGTCGAACTCGAAATATCCGTTCCTCTCGGCGCTGCGCTCGGCCGCCCAGATGGTGTCGTACGAGGTGTCGATCGGCTTCGTCATCATCACGGCGCTGCTCATGGTCGGCTCGCTCAACCTGAGCGACATCGTGCAGGCGCAGGATACGAACTGGGGCCTGCTCGGCTGGTACTGGCTGCCGCTCTTTCCCATGTTCATCATCTTCTTCGTCTCGGCGCTCGCCGAGACGAATCGGGCGCCGTTCGATCTGGTCGAGGCCGAGTCGGAGCTCGTCGCCGGCTTCATGGTCGAGTACGGTTCCACGCCCTACATGCTGTTCATGCTCGGCGAGTACGTCGCGATCGCGACCATGTGCGCCATGATGACCATCCTGTTCATGGGCGGCTGGCTCTCGCCGATCCCGTTCTGGCCGTTCACCGTCGTCCCGGGCATCATCTGGTTCGTGCTCAAAACCTTCTTCGTGTTCTTCATGTTCGCGCTGGTGAAGGCCTTCGTGCCGCGCTACCGCTACGACCAGCTGATGCGGCTCGGCTGGAAGGTTTTTTTGCCGACCTCGCTCGCGATGGTCGCGCTGGTGGCGGCGGCCGTTCAGCTCGGGATCTATCCGTTGGTGACCCACACGGCCGCGCAGCCGCGGGCGGCGGTCGCTTCGACCGCTGCGCCAATCCCTGCGCCCAGCGCAAATCCGAAGTGAGGATGCCATGAGCCTCGATCGCACCGCGCGCGGGATCTTCCTCTGGGAATTCGTCCAGGCGATCGTCCTGTCGATGCGCTACTTCTTCAAGGCGAAGCCCACGCTCAACTATCCGCACGAGAAGGGCGCGCTGTCGCCGCGCTTCCGCGGCGAGCACGCGCTGCGCCGCTATCCGAACGGCGAGGAGCGCTGCATCGCCTGCAAGCTGTGCGAGGCGATCTGCCCGGCCCAGGCGATCACCATCGAGGCCGGCCCGCGCCGCAACGACGGCACCCGGCGCACCACCCGCTACGACATCGACATGGTGAAATGCATCTACTGCGGCATGTGCCAGGAGGCCTGCCCGGTCGATGCCATCGTCGAGGGGCCGAACTTCGAGTTCGCCACCGAGACGCGCGAGGAGCTCTACTACGACAAGGAGCGCCTGCTCGCCAACGGCGACCGCTGGGAGCGCGAGATCGCCAAGAACCTCACCCTCGACGCGCCCTATCGGTGAGGAAGATGAGACAGGCCGGATCTCACCACACCGTCATGGCCGGGCTTGTCCCGGCCATCCACGCCTTTCTTTTCCGCGGCCTGAAGACGTGGATGCCCGCATGCGCGGGCATGACGATGAGGCAAGGGGCGACGCCATGATCCTGCCCGCCGACATCCTGCCTGCGCTGTTCTTCTACCTCTTCGCCGGCATCTGCATCGCCTCGGCCGTGATGGTCATCGCGGCGAAGAACCCGGTGCACTCGGTGCTCTTTCTCATCCTCGCCTTCGTCAATGCGGCGGGCCTGTTCGTGCTGCTCGGCGCCGAGTTCCTGGCGATGATCCTGATCGTCGTCTATGTCGGCGCCGTCGCGGTGCTTTTCCTCTTCGTCGTCATGATGCTCGACGTCGACTTCACCGAGTTGCGCCAGGGCTTCCTCAACTACTTGCCGATTGGCGGCCTGATTGCGGTCATCTTCGGGGTCGAGCTGGGGCTGGTCGGGTTCGGCTGGGTGTTCGGCGCCGGCGTTTCGGGCGCGCTCGCGTCGCCGACGCCCGGCTCGGTCACCAACACGGCGGCGCTCGGGGCCATCCTCTACACGCGCTACATCTACTTCTTCCAGGCCGCCGGCCTCGTGCTGCTCGTCGCCATGATCGGCGCGATCGTGCTCACGCTGCGCCACAAGCCCAATATCAAGCGCCAGAACATCGCGGCGCAGAACGCGCGCACCCGCGCCGACGCGATCGAGATCCGCCAGGTGCGGCCGGGGCAGGGGATTTAAGGGATCCAGCATGACGATCGGACTGGGACATTACCTCACCGTCGGCGCGATCCTGTTCACGCTCGGCATCTTCGGCATCTTCATCAACCGCAAGAACGTCATCGTCATCCTGATGTCGATCGAGCTCATCCTGCTCGCCGTCAACGTCAACCTCGTCGCTTTCTCGGCCAACCTCCACGATCTCGTCGGCCAGGTCTTTGCGCTCCTGGTGCTCACGGTCGCAGCCGCCGAGGCGGCGATCGGGCTCGCCATCCTGGTCGTTTTCTTCCGCAACCGCGGCTCGATCGCGGTCGAGGACATCAACCTGATGAAAGGCTGACCGTGTATCAGGCGATCGTCTTCCTACCGCTGCTTGGCTGCATCATCGCCGGCCTGATCTCGCTCGCCGGCGCGCGCGCGCGCTTCCCTGGCCGGTCCCCGGGGGCTGGCGCCGAGGACACGACCCACGACCACGGCCCGCACACCGGCGGCGGCGCGCCGTCGCCAGAGGGCGACCACGCCGCGATCTATCATCCGAGCACCGAGGAGCTCGAGCACGGCTCGCATGTCGAGCAGGAGCCGGCAGCCGCCGGCTCGCCGCTTGCCGAAGGCGTCACCACCACGCTCCTGTTCATCTCGATGGTGCTCGCGTGGATCGTCTTCGTCCGGTTCGTCTGGACCACTCCGGAGCCGGCGCACGTGCCGCTGCTCGACTTCATCGTCTCCGGCGACCTCAAGGTGGTCTGGTCGCTGCGCATCGATACGCTCACCGCCGTGATGCTGGTGGTGGTGACGACCGTCTCGGCGCTCGTCCATCTCTACTCGATCGGCTACATGGCCGAGGACCCGTATCGACCGCGCTTCTTCGCGTATCTTTCGCTCTTCACCTTCGCGATGCTGATGCTGGTGACCGCGGACAACCTGGTCCAGCTGTTCTTCGGCTGGGAAGGCGTCGGCCTCGCGAGCTACCTGCTGATCGGCTTCTGGTACTACAAGCCCGAAGCGAACGCGGCGGCCATCAAGGCCTTCATCGTCAACCGCGTCGGCGACTTCGGCTTCGCGCTCGGCATCTTCGCGGCGTTCATGATGACCGGCGCGATCGACCTCGACACCATCTTCAACCAGGCGCCCGCGATCGCCCAGGCGCACAAGACAATCCACCTGCTGGGTCACGACCTCGACGCCATGACGCTGATCTGCCTGCTGCTGTTCATGGGCGCCATGGGCAAGTCGGCCCAGTTCCTGCTGCACACCTGGCTGCCCGACGCCATGGAGGGCCCGACGCCGGTCTCGGCCTTGATCCACGCCGCCACGATGGTGACGGCCGGCGTCTTCATGGTGGCGCGGCTCTCGCCGCTGTTCGAACTCTCACCGACCGCGCAGGCCGTGGTCACCGGCGTCGGCGGCATGACGGCGTTCTTCGCCGCGACCGTCGGCCTCGTGCAGAACGATATCAAGCGCATCGTCGCCTATTCGACCTGCTCGCAGCTCGGCTACATGTTCGTCGCCATGGGCGTCGGCGCCTATTCGGTCGGCATGTTCCACCTGTTCACGCATGCCTTCTTCAAGGCGCTGCTCTTCCTCGGCTCCGGCTCGGTCATCACCGCGATGCATCACGAGCAGGACATCCGCAAGATGGGCGGGCTGTGGCGCAAAATCCCGCTGACCTACGTGACGATGTTCATCGGCACGCTCGCGCTCACCGGCTTCCCGCTCACGGCCGGCTATTTCTCCAAGGACAAGATCATCGAGGCGGCTTTCACATCGGCTTCCGCCGGCGTGAACCCGCTGGCCGGGTTCGGCTATGGGACGACGCTGATCGCGGCCGCGCTGACGGCGTTCTATTCCTGGCGGCTCATGATGAAGACGTTCCACGGCGCGCCGAACGACACCGAGCACTACGAGGCGGCGCACGAAAGCCCGAAGGTGATGCTGGTCCCGCTCATCGTGCTGGCCGCGGGCTCGCTGCTCGCCGGATATCCGTTCCTCCAGTTGTTCGCCGGCACCGGCGTCAGGGAGTTCTTCGGCCAGTCGATTGCCGCCAATGACCTTCTCGAGAAGATGGAGGCGACGCCGTTCTGGATCGGCATGCTGCCGACGATCGCCATGCTGGTCGGCTTGGGGCTCGCGTACCTGTTCTACATCCGCAAGCCGAACCTGCCGGTCGAGCTCGCCCGCCAGCACCAGGGACTGTACAAGTTCCTGCTCAACAAGTGGTACTTCGACGAGCTCTATGACCTCATCCTCGTGCGCCCGACGCTGCGGCTCGCCCGCATCCTGTGGCGCTATGGCGATGGCTGGCTGATCGACGGTTTCGGCCCCGACGGCATCTCGGCGCGCGTGCTCGACGTGACGCGCAACGCCATCCGGCTGCAGACCGGCTACCTCTACCACTATGCGTTCGCGATGCTGATCGGCGCGGCGGCGGCCATCACGTGGTTCAAATACCTGAGCGACTGGCTCGGGTTCGGAGGCCACTGACATGGCGAGCTGGCCGATCCTCTCGATCACCACCTTCCTGCCGATCGTCGGCGCGCTGTTCATTATGCTGCTCGGCGGCGAAGACGCGTCTGTGAAGCGCAATGCCCGCTGGGTGGCGTTGTGGACGACGCTCGTCACGCTCGCCGTATCGCTCGTGCTGGTGTGGCGCTTCGACCCGACCTCGCCCGAGTTCCAGTTCGTCGAGAACAAGCCGTGGCTCGCCGACACCATCAAGTATCACATGGGCGTCGACGGCATCTCGCTGCCGTTCGTCATCCTCACCACCGCGCTGATGCCGATCTGCATCCTGGCGAGCTGGCGCGCGATCGACCGGCGCGTCAAGGAATACATGATCGCCTTCCTGGTGCTCGAGACGCTGATGGTCGGCACCTTCTGCTCGCTCGACCTCGTGCTGTTCTACCTGTTCTTCGAGGGCGGCCTGATCCCGATGTTCCTGATCATCGGCGTGTGGGGCGGCCCGCGCCGGGTGTATGCCAGCTTCAAGTTCTTCCTCTACACGCTGCTCGGCTCGGTGCTGATGCTGCTCGCGATCGTCGCCATGTACGGGCAGGCCGGCACCACCGACATTCCGAGGCTGATGCACTACGCCTTCGCGCCGGAGCTGCAGAAGTGGGCGTGGCTCGCCTTCTTCGCTTCCTTTGCCGTGAAGATGCCGATGTGGCCGGTGCACACCTGGCTGCCCGACGCCCACGTCGAGGCGCCGACCGCGGGCTCGGTGATCCTCGCCGCGATCCTCCTGAAGATGGGCGGCTACGGCTTCCTGCGCTTCTCGCTGCCGATGTTCCCGCTCGCCTCGGTCGATTTCGCCCCGCTGGTGTTCGCGCTCTCGGTGATCGCGATCGTCTACACCTCGCTGGTCGCGCTCGCCCAGGAGGACATGAAGAAGCTGATCGCCTACTCGTCGGTTGCCCACATGGGCTTCGTCACCATGGGCATCTTCGCGGTCACCACCCAGGGCATCGCGGGCGGCATCTTCCAGATGGTGTCGCACGGCATCGTGTCGGGCGCGCTCTTCCTCTCGGTCGGCGTCGTCTACGACCGCATGCATACGCGCGAGATCGCCGCCTATGGCGGTCTCGTCAACCGCATGCCGCTCTACGCCGCGGCCTTCATGGTGTTCACGCTCGCCAATGTCGGGCTGCCCGGCACCTCCGGCTTCGTCGGCGAGTTCATGACGCTCATCGGCACCTTCCGCATCAATCCGTCGGTCGCCTTCTTCGCCACGTTGGGCGTGATCCTGTCGGCCGCTTACGCGCTCTGGCTCTACCGGAAGATCATCTACGGCAGGCTGGAGAAGGCCTCGCTCGCGGCCATCCGCGACATCGGCCCGCGTGAGATGATCACACTCGCGCCGCTGGTGATCCTCACCATCCTGCTCGGCGTCTACCCGCGACCGGTGCTCGACATGTCGGCCGCCTCGGTCACGGCGCTCATCGACAGCTACCACCACGCGATCGGCGGCACCAAGGCCGCCTTGCTCGGCTTCTGAGGCGGATATGCCCGATATCGTCAACCTGCCGTCCTGGCAGCCGATCCTCCCAGAGCTCGTCCTCGCGCTCGGCGCCATGGTGCTGCTGATGATCGGCGTGACGCGCGGCGATCGTTCGACCGCGCTCGTGAATTGGCTTGCGATCCTGCTGCTCATCGCCGCCGGCGTGCTGGTGGGCCTGCAGCCCGCCGGCAAGATCGTCGCCTTCAACGGCAGCTTCGTGCTCGACGACTACGCCCGGTTCCTGAAGATCCTGGCGATCGCCGGCTCGGCCATCGCGATCCTGATGTCGGTCGAGTTTCTCGCCGCGGTCGGCAAGCAGCGGTTCGAATATCCGGTGCTGATCGTGCTCTCGACCACCGGCATGCTGGTGCTGGTCTCGGCCGGTGATCTGATCGCGCTCTATCTCGGGATGGAGCTGATGAGCCTCGCGCTCTACGTCATCGCGGCCATCGACCGGGACGATGTCCGCTCGACCGAGGCCGGCCTCAAGTATTTCGTCCTCGGCGCGCTCTCGTCCGGCATGCTGCTCTACGGCTGCTCGCTGATCTACGGCTTCACCGGGACGGTCGGTTTCGCCGGCATCGCCAAGGCGACGACCTCGGGCAGCATCGGCCTCATCTTCGGCCTCGTGTTTTTGTTCGTCGGCTTCTGCTTCAAGGTCTCGGCGGTGCCGTTCCACATGTGGACACCCGACGTCTATGAAGGCGCGCCGACGCCGGTCACCGCCTTCTTCTCGGCGGCCCCGAAGGTGGCCGGCATTGCGGTGTTCGTGCGCGCCGCGGTCGCGGCATTCCCCGGCATCGTCACCCAATGGCAGCAGATCGTCGTCTTCGTCGCCATCGCGTCGATCGCGCTCGGCTCGTTCGCGGCGATCGGCCAGACCAACATCAAGCGGCTGATGGCCTATTCGTCGATCGCCAACATGGGCTACGCGCTCATCGGCCTTGCGGCGGGCACCTCCGACGGCGTGCAGAGCGTGCTCGTCTACATGGCGATCTATGTCGCGATGACGCTGGGCACTTTCGCGTGCATCCTGGCGATGCGCCGGCCCGAGGGCCCGGTGGAGAAGATCTCCGATCTCGCCGGCCTCGCGCGCACCAACCCCGGCATGGCGTTCTTCTTCGCCATGATGATGTTCTCGCTCGCCGGCGTCCCACCGCTCGCGGGCTTTTTCGCCAAGTTCTACGTCTTCCTCGCCGCCATCAAGGCGGGGCTCTATGCGCTCGCTGTGATCGGCGTGGTGACGAGCGTGGTCGGCGCCTACTACTATCTGGCGATCGTCAAGACCATGTACTTCGACGACCCTGTGGCCGGCTTCGCGCCGATGCGGCCGGAGCTGCGCTTCGTCCTCGGCGTCACCGGGCTGTTCGTGCTCCTGTTCTTCGTCTATCCGGCGCCCCTGGTGGACGCCGCCGCCGCGGCGGCGAAATCGCTGTTCTAAGGCATGATCCCGAAACGTGGATTACCGGCTTCGGCAAAGATCATGCTCCGAAGGTAAACCCATGCAGCTCGCGCCGGGCGCGGCCGCCGCTGGTGTCGGCCTGATCGCCCGCGATACCGTCGGATCGACCAACGTGGAGGCGCTGGCCCTCGCACGGGCGGGCGAGCGCGGCCCGCTGTGGGTCACGGCACGCGCCCAGAGCGCCGGGAGGGGCCGGCGCGGCCGCACCTGGGTGTCCGAGCGCGGCAATCTCTACGCCTCGCTGCTCCTCACCGATCCGGCCCCGCCGGAGCGCGCCGCTCAACTCGCCTTCGTGGCTGCCCTCGCGGTGCACGATGCGATCGCCGCCACGGCGCCCGCGCTGGCCTCCCAGCTCGCGTTCCAGTGGCCGAATGACGTGCTCCTCGCCGGCGCCAAGCTCGTGGGCATCCTGATCGAGGCTGAAGGGACGCCGCTCGTGGTCGCCATCGGCATCGGTGTCAACTGCGCGCATCATCCGGCCGACGCCGAACGCGCCGCGACCGATCTCGCCGCCGCCGGCGCGCCCGTGACCGTCGAGGCGCTGTTCGCCGCGCTCTCGCTCGCCATGCTCGAGCGCCTGCGCGAATGGCAGACGGGCTTCGCGTCGATCCGCGCCGCCTGGCTCGCGCGCGCCGCCGGCCGCGGCGGCGAGCTGCGTGCGCGGCTCGGCACCCGCGAGCTGACCGGCCGGTTCGAGACCGTCGACGACGAGGGCCGCCTGCGGCTGCGCCTGCCCGACGGCCGCATCGAGACCATTGCGAGCGGCGAGGTCTTCCCCATTGCGCCGGCCGCGACGGACGTGGGAGCTTAGGGTGGTGGGATCGATGGCAGCAAGGCGAGCGATCTTTCTTCACCCTCCCCTGAAGCGGGAGGGTCGCGAGCGAGGCGAGCGGGGTGGGATGGCCGAGCCGCCGCCACCCCACCCCGGCTCGCATTTGGCTTCGCTCAATGCGAGCCGACCCTCCCCCTTCAGGCGAGGGTGGGCACAGAGCCCGCGACGCCGTTTCTCGCCAATCATCATGCACTGATCCATGCCAACCTCCTCCGACGAGCTCGTGTTCGCGCCGCTGGGCGGCGTCGGCGAGATCGGCATGAACCTCTCGGTCTACGGCTTCGGCCGCGACGGCGCGCGCAAGTGGCTCGCGGTCGACCTCGGCGTCGCGTTTGCGGGCGACGACCTGCCGGGCATCGACCTGATCATGCCGGACATCCGCTTCCTACTCGAGGAGCGGCACAATCTGCTCGGCCTCGTTCTCACCCACGCGCACGAGGACCATTTCGGCGCCATCATCGATTTGTGGCCGCGCCTGCGCGTGCCGATCTACGCCACCCCGTTCACGGCGTCGCTGTTCGAGGCGAAGCGCCTCGCCGAGCAGGGCGCGCCGGACATTCCGATCAAGGTCGTCCCGCTCGGCGGCAGGCTCAGCTTCGGGCCGTTCGACGTCGAGCTCGTCTCGATGGCGCACTCGATCCCGGAGTCGAACGGGCTGATCATCCGCACGCCGCTCGGCGCCGTCCTGCACACCGGCGACTGGAAGCTCGATCCGACCCCGGTGCTCGGCCTGCCGACCGACGAGGCGAAGCTGCGCAAGCTCGGGGCGGATGGCTGTCTCGCGCTGGTCGGCGATTCGACCAATGCGGTGCGCGACGGCCGCTCGCCCTCCGAGACCGACGTCGCGAAATCGCTCGCCGAGCTGATCAAAGCCTCGCCGGCACGCGTCGCGGTCACGACCTTTGCGTCGAACGTCGGCCGCATCCGCGCCGTCGCGGATGCGGCCCGCGCCTGCGAGCGCGAGGTCGTGGTGGTCGGCCGCGCCATGGACCGCATCATCCAGGTCGCGCGCGAGACCGGCTACCTCGAGGGCGTGCAGGACTTTCGCGGCACCGACACCTACGGATACCTGCCGCCCGACAAGGTCGTGGCGCTGTGCACCGGCAGTCAGGGCGAGCCGCGCGCCGCGCTTGCCCGCATCGCCAAGGACGAGCACCCCGACGTGACGCTCGCGCGCGGTGACCGGGTGATCTTCTCCTCGCGCACGATACCCGGCAACGAGAAGGCGGTCGGCGCCGTCATCAACGGGCTCGTCACGCAAGGGATCGAGGTGATCACCGACCGCACCCACCTGGTGCATGTCTCGGGCCATCCTCGCCGCGCCGAGATGGAGGATCTGTTCTCCTGGGTCCGGCCGCACATCGCCGTGCCGGTGCACGGCGAGGCGCTCCATCTCGCCGAGCACGCCGCGCTCGCGCGAAAAGTCGGCGTCGCACAGGTGGTCAGCTGCCGCAACGGCGATCTCATCCGCCTTGCCCCCGGCACGCCCGCGGTGATCGACGAGGTGACCGAGGGCCGGCTCTACAAGGACGGCCGGCTCTTGGTCGAGGCCGACGCGCGCACGGTCGCCGACCGCCGCCGGCTCGGCTATGTCGGCATCGTCACGGTCGCGCTCGCGCTCGACGAGCGCGGCGTGCTGGCGGCCGACCCAGCGGTCGAGCTCGTCGGCATCCCGGAGACCGACGCCGAGGGCGAGAAGTTCGACGCCATCGCGTATGATGCCGTGCTCGACACGGTGGAGAACCTGCCGAAGGCACGCCGTCGCGATCCCGAGGAGGTCGCCGAGTCGGTCCGGCGCGCCGTGCGCGGCGCCGTCGCCGAGCGCTGGGGCAAGAAGCCGATCTGCGTCGTGCAGGTGATCGTGGTGTAGTCTGTAGCCCGGATGGAGGCGCGCAGCGCCGCAATCCGGGATCAGCCCACTGAGGGGCTTTTCCCGCATTGCGCTACGCTCCATGCGCGCTAGGGCAGCATCGACAATACGCCGATACTACACGCCGTGAGGCCATGACGGAGCCGATCGCGGATTTCGCCTGCGGCGCAATCCGGGCTACATGGAGCCATACCTTCGGGAAGCTGCCGGGCTACGGGAGACCTGCATGATCGGACGGCTCAACCATGTCGCCATCGCGGTGCGCGACATCGCGGCGGCGAGCCGCATCTATCGCGACACGCTCGGCGCCGCAGTGTCGGATGCGGTGCCACAACCCGAGCATGGCGTCACGACGGTTTTCATCACGCTGCCCAATACCAAGATCGAGCTTCTGGAACCGTTCGGCGCCGACTCACCGATCGCCAAATTCCTCGATCGCAACCCGGACGGCGGCATCCACCACCTGTGCTACGAGGTCGACGACATCATTTCGGCGCGCGATCGGCTCAAAGGGCAGGGCGCGCGCGTGCTCGGCGACGGCACGCCCAAGACTGGCGCGCACGGCAAGCCGGTGCTGTTTCTGCACCCGAAGGACTTCTGCGGCACCCTGGTCGAGCTCGAGCAGGCATGATGCCGACTTGCGGCTGGCGTGGCGAAGCCAACGGGAAGGAGAATGCAGCATGACCTGGACCACCGCGCTCGCGATCTATTTCGTCGCCTGGTGGATCGTGCTGTTCATGGTCCTGCCGTTCGGCGTGCGCTCGCAGCAGGAGGCGGGGGAGGTGGTGCCGGGCACCGATCCGGGCGCGCCCGTGATGCCGCGGCTCGTGCGTGTCGTCGTGTGGACCACGATCATCTCGGCGGCGCTGTGCGGCACCTTCTTCTGGCTCGTCGTCAATCACCACCTGACGTTCGACGATCTCACGACGCTGTGGGGCCTCTTGCGCCGTTAGGTTGCATTTTCGCTCGCGCCACAGCCAAAACGGAGCGCATCACGGCCGCACCGCAACACGCGACAATGCCCCGGACTTTCGGGCTTTCGGCAAAAAAATGAGCAGGGACAGGGCCCTGCTCAGATATCCTCATTCGTCCTCGAAACCCGGCTTGGCGCCTTTTGTAGGTCGGCAGCGTGTGACCGCGCCTGCGGACAGTCCTCCCAAGACTTGGACCGCGGAAGCCCACCTTTTTGGCGGTACTTCGCGACGGCAAGAACCTAGCCCATCAAATTTCGTTTGCCAACCGTGCGGCGCAATTTGGCGGAAAAAATCGTTTCTGCGGCGCAATAAAATGCCGCTCTCGCACGCGGGAGTTGCGGCCCGCGAGGGATGGAACCCGGGCTGGGGTTGTGTTTTGGCGGCCGATCCGCTTTCACTCGGCCGCCTTCACGCTCCATCGTTCGAATCGGACCCCCTTCATGCGCCTCTCCCGCTACTTCCTGCCGATCCTGCGCGAGACGCCGAAGGAAGCCGAGATCGTCTCGCACCGGCTGATGCTGCGCGCCGGCATGATCCGCCAGGAGGCGGCCGGCATCTATGCGTTCCTGCCGCTCGGCTTCCGCGTGCTCAAAAAGGTCGAGCAGATCGTGCGCGAGGAGCAGGATCGCTCGGGCGCGATCGAGATGCTGATGCCGACCATCCAGTCGGCCGATCTGTGGCGAGAAAGCGGCCGCTACGACGACTACGGCAAGGAGATGCTGCGCATCAAGGACCGCCACGAGCGCGACATGCTGTACGGTCCGACCAACGAGGAGATGATCACGGAGATTTTCCGGGCCTATGTGCGTTCCTACAAGGACCTGCCGCTCAACCTCTATCACATCCAGTGGAAGTTCCGCGACGAGGTGCGCCCGCGTTTCGGTCTCATGCGCGGTCGCGAGTTCCTGATGAAGGACGCCTATTCGTTCGACCTCGATTACGCCGGCGCGAGGCACTCCTATAACCGCATGTTCGTCGCTTATCTGCGCACCTTCGCGCGGCTCGGGCTGCAATCGATCCCGATGGTCGCCGACACCGGGCCGATCGGCGGCAACCTCAGCCACGAGTTCATCATCCTCGCGCAGACCGGCGAGAGCGAAGTGTTCTGCCACCGCGATTATCTCGACTTCGCGGTGCCGGGCGCCGACGTCGACTTCGACGACGTCGCCGGCCTGCAGCAGATCGTCGACAAGTGGACCTCGCTGTACGCCGCGACCTCCGAGAAGCACGATGCCGCGGCCTTCGGCGCGCTCGCGGCCGACAAGCAGGTGTCCGCGCGCGGGATCGAGGTCGGCCACATCTTCTATTTCGGAACCAAATACTCCGAGCCCATGAAGGCCGTGGTTGCCGGGCCCGACGGGGTCGAGCGGCCGGTGCACGGCGGCTCCTACGGCATCGGGCCGTCACGCCTCGTCGCCGCCATCATCGAGGCGTCCCACGACGAGGCCGGCATCATCTGGCCCGAGCCGGTCGCGCCGTTCCGCGTCGCCATCCTCAACCTCAAGCAGGGCGGAGCGGACACCGACGCGGCGTGCGAGAAGCTCTACGCCGAGCTTGCCGGCCGCGGTGTCGACGTGCTCTACAACGATCTCGACGAGCGCCCGGGCGCGAAGTTCGCCGCTACCGATCTCATCGGTATACCCTGGCAGGTGATGGTGGGCCCGCGCAGCCTTGCGGAAGGCAAGGTCGAGCTCAAGCGGCGCGCGGACGGATCGCGCGAGCTCGTCACCGCCGCCGAGGCGATCGAGCGCCTGACTGCCAGGGATCAGTGATCAGGGATCAGGGATCAGACAAAGACGACCTCGTTCCTGATACCTGATTTCTGATCTCTGATACCTGGTCGGCACAAAACTGTGGCATTTGCGCCTGCGTGCGGCGAATTTGCTGGCATCAAACCGCCAGAATCAGGTGGAATTCGGGGGGCGGGGGAACACAGCGCACAAATGACCGAGTCGACGGCCACCCGGCCCTTCGCCCCCTTCGAATGGATGCTGTCGCTGCGCTACCTGCGGGCGCGACGGCGCGAAGGATTCATCTCCGTGATCGCGGGCTTCTCGTTCCTCGGCATCATGCTCGGGGTGGCGACGCTCATCATCGTGATGGCGGTGATGAATGGCTTTCGCAAAGAGCTGCTCAACAAGATCCTGGGCTTCAACGGCCACATGATCGTGACGCCGCTCGACCGGCCGCTGACCGACTACGACGAGGTGGCCGAGCGCATATCCAGGGTTCCGGGCGTGGTCCTGGCGATGCCGTTCATCGAGGGGCAGGCACTCGCGTCATCGCCCTTCCAGGCGAGCGGGGTGCTGGTGCGCGGCATCCGCGGCGCCGATCTCGTCCGCCTCGGGTCGATCGCCAGGAACATCAAGCAGGGAACGCTCGAAGGCTTCGACGACGGTCAGGCCATCGTGATCGGCCAACGGCTCGGTGACCAGCTCTCGCTGCGCGTCGGCGATAATTTGACGTTGGTGTCGCCGCGCGGCGCCGTGACGCCCATGGGCATGACGCCGCACATCAAGCCGTACCGGATCGCGGCCGAGTTCCAGATCGGCATGTCGGATTACGACGCAGGCTTCGTGTTCATGCCCCTCAAGGAGGCGCAGGCCTATTTCAACTACGACAAGAACGTGACTGCGATCGAGGTCTACGTGAAGGATCCCGACGACGTCGATCGCTACGCCGCGGCGATCAAGCAGGCCGCCGGTCGTCCGATCTTCGTCACCGGCTGGCAGCGCAAGAACGCGGCCTTCTTCACCGCGCTGCAGGTCGAGCGCAACGTGATGTTCGTCATCCTCACGCTGATCGTGCTGGTCGCGGCGCTCAACATCATCTCCGGGCTCATCATGCTGGTGAAGGACAAGAGCTCGGATATCGCCATTCTGCGCACCATGGGCGCGACGCAATGGGCGATTCTGCGCATCTTCGTCATCACCGGCGCCGCGATCGGCGTGGTCGGTACGCTGTTCGGCTTCATTGCCGGCACGCTCGTGTGCCTCAACATCGAGCGGATTCGCGAGTTCCTCTCCTGGGTCCTGCATCTCGACGTTTTCAACCCGGAAATCTACTTCCTGTCAAAGCTGCCGGCCGAGATGTCGGTCGGCGAGACCACGGCAATCGTGGTGCTGGCGCTGACGCTGTCGCTGCTCGCCACCCTGTATCCGGCGTGGCGCGCCGCGCGCCTCGATCCGGTCGATGCGCTGCGCTACGAGTAAGCCACGATGGCCGAGAGCGAGACGCCCGTCATCTTCCTGCACGGCATCGAGCGTCACTACCCGCAGGGCGACGCGCGGCTCGACATCCTCATGGGCGCCGAGCTTGCGGTGTGGGCCGGGCAGTCGGTGGCGCTGATCGCGCCATCCGGCACCGGCAAGTCGACCCTCCTGCACATCGCCGGCCTGCTCGAGCACCAGGATGCCGGCGAGGTCTATCTCGGCGAGCTCGCGACCTCGACCCTGAGTGATGCCGAGCGGACCCGCATCCGCCGCGCCGACATCGGCTTCGTCTACCAGGCGCACCACCTGCTGCCCGAGTTCAGCGCGGTCGAGAACGTGATGATGCCGCAGATGATCCGCGGCCTCGCCCGTCGTGAGGCGGAAGCGCGCGCAGCCGAGCTCCTGGCCTATCTCGGCCTCAAGGAGCGCCTGACGCACCGGCCGGCCGAGCTCTCCGGCGGCGAGCAGCAGCGCGTCGCCATCGCCCGCGCGGTCGCCAACGCGCCGCGCGTCCTGCTCGCCGACGAGCCGACCGGCAATCTCGACCCGCACACGGCCGATCACGTGTTCGGCGCGCTCACCCAGCTCGTGCGGGCCTCCGGCCTCGCCGCCGTGATCGCCACCCACAACATGGAGATCGCGTCGCGCATGGACCGGCGCGTGACACTGCGCGACGGCAAGGTCGAGGAGCTGGAATAGCGCGATTAGCGAGTAGGGAATGGGGAGTAGCGGTCCGCTACTCGCCATTCGCTATTCGCGCCCCGATCAATACCGCCAGTCGTCGATCTTCTTCAGCGGGAACGCGCTGAACACGTGCGGCTCGCGCACCGAGGGCGCGGCATGCAGATAGCTCTGGTCGAGCTCGGCGAACTTCGTCACGCCGAGCAGGCCGAGGCAGCGCTGCACCTCGTCCTCGAGGAGCTCAAGCAGGCGCACCACCGCTTCGGCGCCGCCGGCTGCGAGCGCGTAGCACTGCACGCGGCCGAGGCCGACGAGGCTCGCGCCCGCCGCGATCGCCTTGACGATGTCGGTGCCGCGGGCAAAACCGCCGTCGACCATCACCTTGGCCTTGCCGGCGACCGCGGCCACCACCTCGGGCAGCACGTCGATCGAGCCGCGGCCATGGTCGAGCTGGCGGCCGCCGTGGTTCGACACGTAGACGTAGTCTACCCCGTGCTCGACCGCGATCTTGGCGTCCTCGGCGGTCGCGATGCCCTTGATGGCGAGCGGGATTTTGAAGTTCCTCTTGATGCGCTCGACCGTGCTCCAGTCGAGCGCCGCCTGGTGCTCGCGGCCGGACGCCTTGCGGCGCCCGCGCACGACGTGGCGCTTGGCGATGTCGCGCTCGCGCCGGCTGTAGATCGCGGTGTCGACGGTCAGGCAGAAGGCGGCGTAGCCTTTGTCGATCGCACGCCGCACGTAGTCGTCGACCCAGGCCGCGTCGCCGCGCACATAGAGCTGGTAGAAGCGCAGCGCGTCGGGCGCCGCCTCGGCGACCTTCTCCAGGCCCGGCTCGCACACCGAGCTCAGCATGTGCCCGGCCCCGAACGCGCCGGCGCCACGCACGATGTCGGCCGCGGCCTCGGGATGGAAGCATTCGAGCGAGCCGACCGGCGCGAAAAAGACCGGTATGCGAATCTTGTGGCCGAGCACCTCGACCGATGGATCGATCCGGCTGACGTCGCGCAGCACGCGCGGGCGGAACGCGAGCTGGTCGATCGCGAGCCGATTGCGGCGCATCGTGGTCTCGGTCTCGGCGGCGCCGACGATGTAATCCCAATCGTTCTGGTTGAGGTTCTGGCGCGCCTTGGCGACGATCTCGTGCAGGGTCTGGAAATCGTGGGTGCTGGTGGCGAGGCGCAGCGCGGCGGCTTGCTCGGGATTGTGCTGTTGCATGTCGATACCGGCGGAGGAGGGGGAAAGCGTGCCCGCCGGTTCTAGCCCATGTCGTGCCGCAGTGGCTACGGGCCTCAGCTCAGTCGCGCATCCGGCCGCGCCGCGGCGCTGGGCCGCGGTAGTAGGGGCTGCGGATGCACGAGCCGCCGATGCCGCTCATGGTCTCCATGCACTGCTGGTAGGTCTGGTAATAGCAGCTCGTGGCGCCGATGTTGCGCGGGTACACGGCGCACCAGGGATAATCATAGGCGGATTGAGCGTGGCCCATCGAGCTTGCGGCAAGGAACGCGACCGCCGCGAGGGTGAAGTGGGGCAAGCGCTTGGTCACTTGCATCATCACGTACATGGGACATCTCCCGTCGGAGGCCCCGGCTTCATCAACACCGCGCACCGGCGGCTTATTCGAACGTGTCTGCCAGCTGCGCGGGTCGATCACGGATCAATCAATAGCGCGGGCGGCGCACGTACGGGCCGCCGCCGCGATAGCCCGGGTTGTGGATACAGCTGCCACCGATGCCACTCAGTGATTCCTCGCATTGCCTGCGGGTCGCGAAGTAGCACGACTGCCCGCCGCCGCGATCGCCCTTGAGGGCGCACCACGGATAGTCATAGGCGGATTGAGCAGAGCTCGGGCTGGCGAGGCCCGCGACTGCGAGGCCTGAGAGCGTGATCAGCACGGCAGCACGCATGGCGAATCTCCCGATATCGTCTCTTTTCGAATGAACACCACGTCAGGGCGCCATATTCAACGTTCGACGTCGCGATTTGGCTCCCCGGCTTGCTCTTCCGTGAGGCCCAGAAAGCTTCGGGATCGGCCTTCGGCACGACGACCACTCGTTGCGCGAATGGTATCGGGCTGATTGGCGCAAGCCGTCGCGGAAAAATCGGTTCAAATTCGACGCGAATGCTCCCGGCCCATATTAAATCGATTGAGGCCAGCTCCGTAGTTCCGCCCACGGGCCGAGTTCCATTTTCCAATCCTGAAGGCAGGAAATGAAGTCTCGGGTTCTTCGTTTCATGCGCGATACCTCGGGGCGCGACGGCGATTGAGTGAAGTAGGACATTTCTCCTGGCAGGAGTGAGAACTGATGGGCCGCTCCAGGCCCGGCAAGGCGCGCTGAGCCTGCACCATGGCGGCCGGCGCAGCATGATCGTTGGTGGCCACGCGCGCATCGGCCGGAAGGCACGTCGGTCGCTGGTGCGCAATGCCTTTGTGGTTGACGTGCCGTTAACGCGAGGATTTCTCCCGAAAGCGCCTGGCTGTCCGGCCGTGTCGGTCCAATTCCGTGGCTGGTGCGCGCGAGAATACGCACCGATCCGGACGCACGCGGCTCTTGACTCCCAAGAACGAAAGAAGAACAATGTTCGTTCTTCGTTCCACCAGGGGAGAGTGACCATGTTTCGTGCCGTCGTCGAGGAAGCCGCTGCGCTGGCGTCGATTTCGCTGTTCATCGGCATGATTGCGGTATGGGTGCAAGTGTTCTCGGCAATCTGAGTGTTTTGTAGTTTTCGAGTCCCCAGCGGTTCTGCCGGGGAGGGCAGCGCCGCATGTGGGCAAGCTGTGCAGCGCGCGCCTGCGGGTGCGCGCCGCGGTAGACAGCGGGCAGGGCGCGCGCTCACTGTCGGTCGCGAGGGATTCGCCTCCAGGCTCCGCGCAGAGGTCATTCGTGAACGTCGTCACGCCAATCGGTATCGACCGCAAAGCCAGCGATCGGAAAGATCCGGGCTTCGTGCATCTGCATGTGCACTCGTCCTATTCGCTGCTCGAGGGGGCGCTGACGATTGCGCGCCTCGCCGAGCTTGCCAAAGCCGACCGGCAGCCGGCGCTGGCGCTCACCGACACCGACAACATGTTCGGCGCGCTCGAGTTCTCCGCCAAGATGGCGGACGCAGGGATCCAGCCGATCATCGGCTGCGCGCTCGCGGTTGATTTCGCCGATCAGGACAATGGCCCGCGTCTGCCCGGCGCGCTGCATGCGCGCGACCTGCCGCGCATCGTGCTGCTCGCCGCTCGTGAGGAGGGGTACCGCAACCTGATGCGGCTCAACTCGCGCGCCTTTCTGGGCCATTCCGGCAACGAGCCCGCGCACGTGAAGCTCGACTGGCTCGTGGGCGCCTGCGAGGGCCTGATCGCGCTCACGGGCGGGCCGGGCGGTCCCCTCGACCGGGCGATCACCGCGGGCCAGCCCCAGCTCGCGGCGGCGCGCGCGGATGTGCTGGCGCGGCTGTTCGGCGACCGGCTCTATGTCGAGCTGCAGCGGCACGGCCTGCCCGACGAGCGCGCCGCCGAGCGCGCGCTGGTCGAGCTCGCTTACGCCAAGGGCCTGCCGCTCGTCGCCACCAACGAGCCGCAGTTCGCCACGGCCGAGGACTACGAGGCGCACGACGCGCTCATCTGCATCGCCGAAGGGCGGCTGATCGCCGAGCCCGACCGCAAGCATCTCACGCCCGAGCATCGGTTCAAGACGCGCGCCGAGATGGCGGCCCTCTTCGCCGACCTCCCCGAGGCGCTTGCCGCGAGCGTCGAGATCGCCGAGCGCTGCGCCTTCCGACCGGCGCCGCGCAAGCCGATCCTGCCGCAGTTCGCGACCGACAAGGACGCCTGGATGATCGACGAGGCGGGCGAGCTCAAGACGCGCGCCGAGGAGGGGCTGGAGCGGCGCCTCAAACAGCACGGCGTCGCGCCCGGGCATACCGAGGAAGAGTATCGCGAGCGGCTCGCGTTCGAGCTCAAAGTGATCGCCGGCATGAAATATCCCGGCTACTTCCTGATCGTGTCCGACTTCATCCAGTGGGCAAAGTCGCAGGGTATCCCGGTCGGTCCCGGCCGCGGCTCGGGCGCGGGCTCGCTCGTCGCCTATTCGCTCACCATCACGGATCTCGATCCGATCCGCTTCGGGCTTCTGTTCGAGCGCTTCCTCAATCCCGAGCGCGTGTCGATGCCCGATTTCGATATCGACTTCTGCCAGGACCGGCGCGACGAGGTGATCCGTTACGTGCAGGAGCGCTACGGCCGCGACCAGGTGGCGCAGATCATCACTTTCGGCACCCTGCAGGCGCGCGGCGTGCTGCGCGACGTCGGCCGCGTGCTCGAGATGCCGTACGGCCAGGTCGACAAGCTGTGCAAGCTGGTGCCGCAGAATCCGGCCGCGCCCGTGACGCTCGCCAAGGCCATCGAAGGGGAGCCGCGCCTGCAGGCGATGCGCGACGGCGAGCCGGTGGTGGCGCGCGCCTTCGCGATCGCCCAGAAGCTCGAAGGCCTCAATCGCCACGCCTCGACCCATGCGGCCGGCATCGTCATCGGCGACCGGCCGCTCGCCGAGCTCGTGCCCCTCTACCGCGATCCGAAGTCCGACATGCCGGTGACCCAGTTCAACATGAAATGGGTGGAGCAGGCCGGCCTGGTCAAATTCGACTTCCTCGGCCTCACCACGCTCACGGTGCTGGCAACCGCGGTGAAGTTGGTGCGCCAGCGCGGCATCGATCTCGACCTCGCCAAAATCCCGCTCGACGACAAGAAGACCTATGAGCTGTTTGCCCGGGCCGAGGCGGTGGGCATCTTCCAGTTCGAAAGTCAGGGCATGCGGCGCGCGCTGCTCGACGCGCGGCCCGACCGGCTCGAGGACATCATCGCGCTCAACGCGCTCTATCGGCCGGGCCCGATGGCGAACATCCCGACCTATTGCGCCCGCAAGCACGGCACCGAGCAGCCCGACTATATCCATCCCAAGCTCGAGCCTGTGCTGCGCGAAACGTACGGCGTCATCGTCTACCAGGAGCAGGTGATGCAGGCCGCCCAGGTGCTCGCCGGCTACTCGCTCGGCGAGGCCGACCTCTTGCGCCGCGCCATGGGCAAGAAGATCAGGAAGGAGATGCAGGCGCAGCGCGAGCGCTTCATCTCCGGCGCGGTCGAGCGCGGCGTCGACAAGGGCCAGGCCGAGACCATCTTCGAGCTGCTCGAGCGCTTCGCGGATTACGGCTTCAACAAGAGCCACGCGGCAGCCTATGGGCTCGTCGCCTACCAGACCGCCTACATGAAGGCGCACTATCCGGTCGAGTTCCTCGCCGCCTCGATGACGCTCTCCATGACCAATACCGACAAGCTCGCCGAATTCCGCGCGGAGGCGGTGCGGCTTGGGATCCGGGTCGAGCCGCCCTCGGTCAACCGCTCCGGCGTCGAGTTCGACGTGAAGGACAACACGATCTTCTATGCGCTTTCGGCCCTCAAGGGGGTGGGTCGCGCGGCCGTCGAGGCGATCGTCGCGGCGCGCGGCGACAAGCCGTTCGCCGACCTTTCCGATTTCGCTCGCCGCATCAATCCGCGCGCGGTCAACAAGCGCGTGCTGGAAAGCCTCGCGGGGGCCGGCGCCTTCGATTGCATCGAGCGCGAGCGCGCGCGCGCCGCGGCGGCTGTGGACGTCATGCTCGCGGCCGCCAACCGCGCGCACGCCTCGGCGGAATCCGGGCAGGTCGACATGTTCGGCGGCGGGGCGGTGCGCGAGACGCTGCCGATTCCGGCGGCTGCCGCGTGGCTGCCGGCGGAGCGCATGCAGAAGGAATACGATGCGGTCGGCTTCTTCCTCACCGGCCATCCGCTCGACGACTACGCGCCGCTGCTCAAGCGCCTGCGCTTGCAATCCTGGACAGAGCTCACGCGCGCCGTGAAGGCCGGCGCGACCGCCGGCCGCGTCGCCGCGACGGTGGTCTCGCGCATGGAGCGGCGCACCAAGTCGGGCAGCAAGATGGGCATCTTCGGGCTGTCCGACCCGTCGGGCCAGTACGAGGCGATCATCTTCCAGGAGGGGCTCGATCAGTATCGCGACCTGCTCGAGCCCGGCGCCGCGGTGCTGCTGTTTCTCGCCGCCGAGGCGCAGGGCGACGATGTGCGCGCGCGCATCCAGACGGCCGAGCCGCTCGACAAGGCGGCCGAGAAGCTGCAGAAGGGCCTGCGCGTGTTCGTGCGCGACGAGGCCCCGCTCGAGGCGGTCGCGCGCCGCCTCGACGCCAAGGGCGACGGCGAGGTCGCGATCATCGCGCTGCTCGGCGCCGGCGCCGAGGTCGAGGTCAAGCTCCCCGGCCGCTACAAGGTCTCGCCCCAGATCGCCGGCGCGCTGAAGGCCGTGCCCGGCGTGATCGAGGTGCAGGCGGTGTAGGGCATCGCAAACCTTGTAGCCCGCATGGAGCGAAGCGCGATGCGGGGACAGCGCTTGCCACGGACGATGTTGGTGCGGGCATGGTGCACTACCGACGCAACTTGGCCAAGGCGGCACCTTTTTCTTCACGGTAGCGCTCGCCGATCGGCACGCATCGACGCTTGTCGATCACGCCACGGCACTGCGCGAAGTGTTTCTGGCTGTGCGGCGCGAGCGCCCCTTCGCGGTTGAGGCAATTGTCGTGCTGCCCGAACACCTCCGCGCGATCATGACCTTGCCGGCCGACGACGCGGAGTTTTCGGGGCGCTGCGCGTAGCATCAAGGGCCGGTTCACGCGGGAGGTCGCGCGCTCGGAGGAGGCGATCAGTCGCGATCGGCGCGGGGAATAGCGCGTTATGGCAGCGGCGGTTTTGGGAGCACACCGTGCGAGATGAGACCGACTTCGCCCGCCATGTGGACTATATCCATTTCAATCCGGTCAAACATGGCTTGGTGTCGCGGGTGAGCGATTGACGGTATTCGTCTTTCCATAAGTACGTCCGAAGCGGGGTCGTGCGTGGCGACTGGGGCGGGGGTGGTCCCGAGCGGAGCCGTAGGGCGCTTCGGCGAGCCCTCGTAAGCGATGCGTCGAGTGAGGTGCCATGGCGCGACGCTGTCCCCGGATTACGGCGCTGCGCGCCTCCATCCGGGCTACGGATCGTCCTCGAACGGCAGCCCGACGTAGTTCTCCGCGACCATCGCCTGGCCGGTGCGCGAGCCCGCCACATAGGCGAGCTCGGCCTGCTGCAGCTGCCGCTCGAACGGCGTCGCCGTCTCGAACCGATGCAGCAGGTTGGTCATGTAGGTCGAGTAGCGCACGGTCTTCCACACCCGGCGAAGACACGTGTCGGAATAGCGGTCGAGCCGGTCGCTTTTGCCGGTGTGGAAGAACTCGGCGAGCGCGCGGGCGAGCACGCGCACGTCGGCAACCGCGAGGTTGAGGCCCTTCGCTCCGGTCGGCGGCACGATGTGGGCGGCGTCGCCGGCGAGAAAGAGCCGGCCGTGCCGCATCGGCGCGGCGACGAAGGAGCGCACCGGGGTGACGCCCTTCTGGAAGATGCGGCCGGTGACGAGCTCGTCGCCGCCAGCGCCGAGCCGCAGCCGCAGCTCGTCCCAGAACCGCGCATCCGGCCAGGCCTCGGGGTTCTCGTCGACGGCCACCTGCAGATAGTGGCGCGAGACGCGCGGCGAGCGCCGGCTGCACAGGCCGAAGCCGCGCGCGTGATTGATGTAGGTCATCTCGCGGATCGGCGGGGACTCGGACAGAATCCCGAGCCAGCCGAACGGGAAGATCCGGTCGTAGGTGGTGAGCTTGTCCGCCGGCATCGCCTCCCGGCAGATGCCGTGAAAACCGTCGCAGCCCGCGATCACGTCGCAGGCGAGCGTCGTCTCGGCGCCGTTGTGACGATAGCGCACGCTCGGCGTCGCGCCCTCGATGCCGTCGAGCCCGATCACTTCGGTTTCGAATAACAATGGCGCGCCATCAGCGAGCCGCGCCGCGACCAGGTCCTTAACGACCTCCTGCTGGCCATAGATGGTCGCGCACTTGCCGCCGGAGAGCCCCGGCAGGTCGAGATGGATCAGCCCGTCGGCGAAGCGGATGTCGAGCGCGTCATCGACCATGCATTCGCGCCGCAGCCGCCCATCGAGGCCGAGCTCGCGCATGGTGTCGACGGTGCCTTGCTCGAGCACGCCGGCGCGCACGCGACCCTCGATATAGGCGCGGCTCCTCGCCTCCAGCACCACGCAGTCGATGCCCTCGCGGTAGAGCAGGTGCGAGAGGAAGAGCCCGGCCGGTCCGGCGCCGATGATGGCAACCTGCGTGCGGGTGTGGCTGCCGCTCATGGCGCTGCCGCCGGCGCGCGCGCCGCGACGTCGAGCGTCTGGCCATTGTCGAGCTCGATCCGCGCGGTGACCGGCTGCGGCGCGCTGGCGGCGGCAAATCCGAAAAAACAGCTGGTCGCGCCGGCGGCGCCTGCGGCGCCGGGACATACCGGCGCCATGAACGTGAAGGTCACGGCGCGTTCATGTCGATCCGCCGACACGAGGCCGACGGTGCCGATCCCGCCGGCGGTGACGACGAAGACTTCGCCGGGACCGGCCCCGCCCGGATAGGCGAGCTTGCTGAGCGCAGCGTGGTCGAGCGTAAGTCGTGTCACACAGGCTTTGGCGGGGCCGGCCATCGCCCGTGTGAGATCGATGCGAAACAGGTAGCCGGTGAGCCCGGCCGCCGGCGTGCCAGCGATGCCGTAGAAGGTGCGCGACTGCAAAATTGCGCGCCCCGAGAGGCCGGCGATCGGAATGGCGCCGACGCTGTCCGTCACGGTGATCTTGCAGGCCTGATTGAACAGACAATTGAGGTCGGGCGCCTTCGTATCGATGATCATCAGCGGCTCGGCGAGCGCCGGCCGGAGCCACGGCACCGATGCGGTCGCCAAGAGAGAGACCGCGACAATTCGGCCGATTGCGCCAGCGGACATGACCACTCCCCTGGGAGGTTGCCGCACGATACGTCGGCGTCGGGCGCAGTGCCAGCCTGCGCCGGCGCGATTGACCATCTGGTCAACCGGGGTTCATATAGCAGCCCCAACCCAAGGAGCCCCGCCATGGCCAACAAGCTGCGCCACATCGCGATCTCGGTCCGCGATCCGGAAGCGACCGCAAAGTTCTTCGAGCAGGCGTTCGGCATGACCCGCGCCGGCAATGCGCAGCGCGGCGTCTACATGACCGACGGCATCATGAACGTGGCGCTGCTCAATTTCGGCGACGAGCCGATCGCCGGCTTCGAGGGTCAGAAGGGCGTCACCGGGCTCATCCATTTCGGCATGTGGGTCGACAGCGTCGAGCAGGCCGACAAATCGATCACCGCCGCCGGCGGCAGCTACGTCACGGGCCGCAAGGAGACCAACCCGAACGTCTATTACGAGGTCAAATACAAGACCCCGGAGGGCATCGTGTTCGACGTGACCGAAAGCGGCTGGAAGGGCGCCGTGAAAGACGTCACGCCGTCGCCGAAGGCGGCATGAGATTTGATGGTGTCAAAATACCGTGCCAATTTCGACAACGTGGCAACATCACCTAACCAGGATAACAGCAGCGATTTCAATGGGGTGCGCATCCTGCACGGCCCATTGCAGGCTGCTCCATGAGTGCAAGGATGAAGCCGTAGAGTAGGGAAGGCAGCCGGAAGCGAGATGTCGAAAGAGGACGAGAAAGAGCGTGTCATCATCGTCGGCGCCGGCCCGGTCGGCATGGTGTGCGCGCTCGCGCTCAACCGGGCCGGCGTGCCCGTCACGGTGTTCGAGCAGGAGCCGGCCCCGGTCGAGGACCAGCGCGCTGCGACCATCCATCCGCCGACGCTGGAGATGCTCGACGCGCTCGGCGTGACCGAGAAGATCCTGCCGCTCGGGATGGTATCGACCACCTACCGGTTCCACGATCGCGTCAATCGCGCCGTGATCGCCGAGTTCGATCTCGACCGCATGCGCGACGAGTTCAAGTTTCCCTACGTCCTGCAATACGAACAATACAAGCTCACCGCCTCGATCGCGGCCGAGTACGCCAATGCGGGCGATTTCGACGTGCGCTTCTCGCACGGCGTCACCGGGCTCAAGGAGACGGCCGACGGCGTCGAGATCGCCTACACGTCGCCCGGCGGCGAGGGGCGGCTCGCGGCCGCTTACGTCGTCGGGTGCGACGGCGGCCGCAGCACCATCCGCAAGCTCGCCGGCATCGAGTTCGAGGGCTTCACGTATCCGGAGCGCTTCATCAAGATCGCGACGAGCTTCGATTTCGGCACCGTCAATCGCGATCTCGTGCTGCGCAACTACTTCTCGGACCCGGACGAGTGGTGCAACCTGTTCAAGGTGCGCGGCAAGCGGCCACCCGGCTTGTGGCGGGCGATCTTTCCGGTGCCGAACGACGAATCCGACGAGGTCGCGCTCTCGCCCGAACGCCTCGAGGCGCGGCTGCAGAAATTCTTTCCCAAAGCGGGGCGCTACGACGTCGAGTACGTCAACGTCTATCCGGTGAGCCAGCGCGTCGCCGCGACCTTCCGCAAGGGACGCGTGCTGCTCGCGGGCGACAGCGCGCACGTCAACAATCCGATCGGCGGCATGGGCATGAACGGCGGCATCCATGACGGCATCAACCTCGCCGGCAAGCTCGCCCGCGTGATCCACCGCGAGGGCGGGGAGGAATTGCTCGATCTCTACAGCCGCCAGCGTCGCCACGCCGCGGTCGAGTACGTGCAGGCGCAGACCATCGCCAACAAGAAGCTGATGGAGGAGCGCGACCCGGCCGCGCGCGCCGCCAAGTTCACCGAGTTGCGCCGCATCGCCGACGACCCGGTCGCCTCGAAGGCCTACATGCGCCGCGCCGCCCTGCTCGACAGCCTGGAGACAGCCGCCTCGGTGACATGAGGGATTTGGCATCCCGCATGAAGCGCAAGCGGAATTCGGGAAAGCCTCGCGGTTTCTGCGGGCGGACCCTGGATCACGGCGCTGCGCGCCTCCATCCGGGCTACGAGTGGCGTCAAGTTGCATCCGATCGCCCCGGCCGCTATATAGCCGCCATCTCACACGCGGATTCTGGCTCGGAAAAAGCCGTCCGGTGGCGTCAGCCGGCCGCAAGGCGTTGCTAACGCTCACAAATCCGCGGAGGACCAACCGGAGAACTCGAAAATGGCGCTACCCGACTATTCGATGCGCCAGCTGCTCGAAGCTGGCGTGCATTTCGGCCATCAAAGCCACCGCTGGAACCCGAAGATGGGCAACTACATCTTCGGCACCCGCAACAACATCCACATCATCGACCTCGCCCAGACGGTGCCGATGCTGCATCGTGCGCTCGAGGCGGTGAGCGACACGGTGGCCAAGGGCGGCCGCATTCTCTTCGTCGGCACCAAGCGGCAGGCGCAGGACGCGGTCGCCGAAGCGGCGAAGAAGTCGGCGCAGTACTTCGTCAACTCGCGCTGGCTCGGCGGCACGCTGACCAACTGGAAGACCATCTCGGAGTCGATCAAGCGCCTGCGCAAGCTCGACGAGATGCTCGCCGGTGGCGAGGCGCAGGGCTACACCAAGAAGGAGCGCCTGACGCTCACCCGCGAGCGCGACAAGCTCAACCGCGCGCTCGGCGGCATCAAGGACATGGGCGGGCTGCCCGACCTCCTGTTCGTGATCGACACCAACAAGGAGGACATCGCGATCAAGGAAGCGCGCCGGCTCAACATCCCGGTCGCCGCCGTGGTCGACACCAACTGCAATCCCGACGGCATCACGTACGTCGTGCCCGGCAACGATGACGCGGGACGCGCCATCACGCTCTACTGCGACCTCATCTCCAAGGCGGCGATCGACGGCATCGGCCGCGCCCAGGGCGAGATGGGCGTCGACGTCGGCGCGGCCGCCGAGCCGGTGGTCGAGGAGCTGCCCCCGCCCGAGAAGTCGCTCGGTTTCGAGGCGCTGTCGGGCCCGCGCGGGGTCGCCGACGACCTCACCAAGCTGCCCGGCCTCTCGCCCGCGATCGAGAAGAAGCTCAACGACATCGGCATCTTCCACTATTGGCAGATCGCCGCCCTCGGTCCCGAGGCGGCGCACAATGTCGGCGAGGAGATGGGATTGCCCGCCCGCGTCGACGGCTGGATCGCGCAGGCGAAGAAGCTCGGCGCCGAGGCGGAAGCCGAGTAAGCGGCATATCGTTGCAGCCGGGTGATTCGGCCGGCGGCGCGCCGGCCGCAAGTGCTTTCTAAGTTTTGCAAGGACGAACGACGATGGCGAACATCAGCGCATCGATGGTCAAGGACCTGCGCGAGAAGACCGGCGCCGGCATGATGGACTGCAAGGCGGCGCTGGGCGAGACCGCGGGCGACATGGAGGCCGCGGTCGACTGGCTGCGCAAGAAGGGCCTCGCCAAGGCAGCGAAGAAGGCCGGGCGCGTCGCTGCCGAAGGCCTGATCGCCGTCAAGGTCGCGGGCACCAAGGGCGTCGTGATCGAGGTCAATTCCGAGACCGATTTCGTCGCGCGTAACGACATGTTCCAGGGCCTCGTGCAGATGGTCGCGCAGGTCGCGCTCGACGTCGGCCCCGACGTCGACAAGATCAAGGCCGCGAAGGCCGGCAGCGTCACGGTCGAGCACGCGCTCGCCGAGGCGGTTGCGACCATCGGCGAGAACATGACACTGCGCCGCGCCGCCGGCTTGAGCGTCGGCCGGGGCGCGATCGGCAGCTACGTGCACAACTCGGTCACCGACGGGCTCGGCAAGATCGGCGTGATCGTCGGGCTCGAGAGCAGCGGCAAGGCCGACGAGCTCGTGCCATTCGGGCGCCTCGTCGCCATGCATATCGCGGCGTCGAATCCGCAGGCGGTCGAGCCGTCCGGGCTCGATCCGGCGGTCGTCGAGCGCGAGCGGGGTGTGCTCGCCGACAAGTTTCGTCAGCAGGGCAAGCCCGAGAACGTCATCGCCAAGATCGTCGAGTCGGGGCTCAAGACCTTCTACAAGGAGGTCACCCTCCTCGAGCAGCCGTATATCCACGACGACAAGAAGACGGTCGCGCAGGCACTGAAAGAAGCCGAAGGCAAGGTTGGCGGGCCGATCAAGGTCACGGGCTTCGTGCGCTTTGCCGTGGGCGAGGGCGTCGAGAAGCAGGACGAGAACGCCTGATCGCGGCGCGCTGACCCATGTCTGAGCCGACCTACCGCCGTGTCGTGCTCAAGCTCTCGGGCGAGGCCCTGAGCGGCGAGGAGCCGTTCGGGGTCGACCAGCCGACCATCGACCGCTATGCCGCCGACCTGGTCGCGGCGCGCGCGCTCGGTGTGACGTTCGGCGTCGTGGTCGGCGGCGGCAACATCCTGCGCGGCGTCGAGATCTCGCAAAACGGCGTGTCGCGGCCGACCGGCGACGCCATGGGGATGCTGGCGACCGTGATGAACGCGCTGGTGCTCGAGGCCGCGCTGGAGCGTGCCGGCGCGCCCGCCCGCACCATGTCGGCGCTCGCGATGCCGCAGGTGTGCGAGACCTTCGAGCGCCAGCGCGCGCTGCGCCATCTCGACGACGGCACGGTCGTGATCTTCGCCGGCGGCACCGGCAACCCGTTCTTCACCACCGACACCACCGCGGTCCTGCGCGCCGCCGAGATCGGCGCGCAAGCGGTGCTCAAGGCGACGAACGTCGACGGCGTCTACAGCGCCGACCCGAAAAAGGACAAGCAGGCGACCCGGTTCGAGCGGCTCTCCCACGAGGAGGCGATCCGGCGCGACCTCAAGGTCATGGACGCCACCGCCTTTGCGCTTGCCCGCGAAAACCGTATACCTATCATCGTGTTCTCGATCGCCGTGCGCGGCGCGATCGAAGCCGTGCTGCGCGGACAGGGCAGATCGACCATCGTCGGCGGCTGAAGCCGCCTGACCCCGTAGGCGGCCCGCGCCGACACCCGAGGAGGGCGCGCGAGGAGGTATTCATGGCGACCGCAACATTCGATCTCAACGAGCTCAAACGACGCATGCAGGGCGCCATGGGCGTGCTCAAGCAGGAGCTGAGCGGGCTGCGCACCGGCCGCGCCTCGCCGCACCTGCTCGACCACGTGCAGGCCGAGGCCTACGGCAACAACATGCCGCTCAACCAGCTCGCCACCATCAGCGTGCCGGAGCCGCGCCTCATCTCGGTGCAGGTGTGGGACCGCTCGATGGTGCACGCGGTCGAGAAGGCGATCACCGCCGCCAATCTGGGGCTCACCCCTGCGACCGAGGGCCAGACGATCCGCCTGCGCGTCCCCGAGCTCAACGAGGAGCGGCGCAAGGAGCTCGTCAAGGTCGCGCACAAATACGCCGAGGCCGCCAAGGTCGCGGTGCGCCACGTGCGGCGCGACGGCCTCGACCTGCTCAAGAAGCTCGAGAAGGAGCACAAGATAAGCGAGGACGACGGCAAGCGCCAGTCGGCCGACGTGCAGAAGGCGACCGACGCGATGATTGCCGAGATCGATCAGGCGCTCACGCACAAAGAAAAAGAGATCATGACGGTCTAACCGGCGCATGTCCCGCCGAGCCGGCCACCGGTTCGCCGCAAGGACATGCGCCATTGACAGCAGAGCGGCAGTGTCTTCTGCCGCAGACGCCTCCGACCACGGGACCGCAAGGCAAGGCAGGACGAGATGCCCGACACCGAGGCGGCGCCGAACCTGAGCGACGGCTTCGGCGTCCCGCGACATGTCGCCGTCATCATGGACGGCAACGGACGCTGGGCCGCCCAGCGCGGCCTGCCGCGCGTCGAAGGGCATCGGCGCGGCGTCGAGGCGTTGCGCCGCACCGTGCGCGCGGCCGGCGATCTCGGCATCGACTATCTCACCATCTTCTCGTTCAGCTCGGAGAACTGGTCGCGGCCGCCCACCGAGGTGCGCGAGCTGATGGGGCTGCTGCGGCGCTTCGTGCGCAACGATCTCGCCGACCTGCACAAGAGCAATGTGCGCGTGCGCATCATCGGCGAGCGCGACGATCTCGATCCGGACATCAATCGCCTGCTGCAGGAGGCCGAGGATCTGACGCGGGCGAACACCGGGCTCGTGCTGGTGGTCGCCTTCAACTACGGGGCCCGCCAGGAGATCGCGCGCGCGGCGCGCCGCGCCGCCGCCGAGGTCGTGGCCGGCCGGCTCAAGCCGGAGGCGATCACGGCCGAGGCGCTTACCGGCTTTCTCGACGCGCCCGATGTGCCCGATCCCGACCTCATCATCCGCACCAGCGGCGAGCAGCGGCTGTCCAATTTCCTGATGTGGCAGGCCGCCTACAGCGAGCTCGTGTTTCTGCCGATCTTCTGGCCGGATTTCGACCGCCGCGCGCTCGAGGATGCGATCCTCGAATTCCATCGTCGCGAGCGACGGTTTGGCGGCCTCGTCGCGCGCACCGGATCGTGACGCCCGCATCGTGGACCAGCCGCGACCAGCACTCGCCACGGCACGTGAGCCTCCCCGCCGCGAGCTCGTTCTGCGCATCCTATCCGCGATCGTGCTGGCGCCGCTCGCGGTCGGCGTCGCCTGGCTCGGCGGCTGGGCGTTCTTCGCCTTCTGGATGCTCGCGGCATGGGGCATCCTGCACGAGTGGCGCCGAATCGTCGGGGACCCGGCGGCAACCCATGTCGGGCTCGGCGAATGCGCGCTCCTCGCCGCCGGGATCGCCGCCATGGTCGGGTTCGGCGGCGTGGCGGCGCTGATCGCGCTCTATGGCGCGGCGGTCGAATGGCTCGCGTCACCGCCGGGCTCGGCGCGGTCATGGGTGGCGTCCGGCATCGTCTATGCGGTCGCCTTGCCGATCGCCTGCATCCTGCTGCGCGCCGATCCACACTATGGGTTCCTGGCCATCCTTTTTCTGTTCGCCGTCACCTGGGCGACCGACATTCTGGCCTACTTCGCCGGGCGGCTCGTCGGCGGCCCGAAGCTCTGGCGGCGCGTCAGCCCGAACAAGACCTGGTCGGGCGCGATCGGCGGGGTGTGCGGCGCCGTCGCGGCCGGGCTGGCGGTAACCCATCTTGCGGTAACCAATGGGGCAGGCATCCCGAATTCGCTCGCCGTCGGCGGCCTCGCTTTGCTACTGTCGGTCGCGTCACAGGCGGGCGACCTGTTCGAATCGGCGCTCAAGCGGCGGTTCGGCGTGAAGGACGCGAGCCACCTCATTCCGGGCCACGGCGGCATCATGGATCGCCTGGACGGGTTTTTGGCTGCCGCGGTCCTCGCGGCAGTGATCGGCATCGCGCGCGGCGGCATGGATGCGGCGGCGCGCGGCTTGCTGGTGTGGTGACGAAGATTTTGAGAGAGATTTGATACGATGACGAGCGCCGTACCGTTGACCCGTCGAACCGAGCGCGCATCGGCGCCGGCGATGCGCTCGATCACGATCCTGGGTGCGACCGGATCGATCGGCGCCAGCACGATCGATCTCATTCGGCGCAACCGCGGCCGTTTCCGCGTCGAAGCCGTGACGGCCGCGCGCAACGCCGGGGCGCTGGCGAAGCTCGCGCGCGAGCTCAATGTCGGGTTTGCGGCGGTCGCGGACCCGGCCTGCTACGAGGAGCTCAAATCGGCGCTCGCGGGGTCCGGCATCGCCGCCGGCGCCGGCGACGACGCGGTGGTCGAGGCGGCGCAACGTCCGGCCGATTGGGTGATGGGCGCGATCACCGGCGCGGCGGGCTTGCGCTCGACGCTTGCGGCGGCCGAGCGCGGCGCGATCGTCGCGCTCGCCAACAAGGAGACGCTGGTGTGCGCCGGGAACCTTTTCATGCGCCGCGCCGCCGCGGCCGGCGCGACCGTGCTGCCGGTCGATTCCGAGCACAACGCGATCTTCCAGGCGCTCGCCGCCGGCGCGCGCGAGAACGTCCATCGCATCATCGTCACCGCCTCGGGCGGCCCGTTCCGCACCTGGACCGCCGAGGCGATCCGCACCGCCACGCCCGAGCAGGCGCTGCGCCACCCCAACTGGTCGATGGGCCCGAAGGTGACGATCGATTCGGCGACGCTGATGAACAAGGGCCTCGAGATCATCGAGGCGCATCACCTGTTCGATGCGCCTTCCGCGCAGATCGACGTGTTCGTGCACCCGCAGTCGATCGTGCACGGCATGGTCGAATATCGCGACGGCTCGATGGTGGCGCAGATCGGTCCGACCGACATGCGCGTCCCCATCGCGCATTGCCTCGCCTGGCCCGATCGCATAGATGCCGCGACGAGGCTCGATTTCGCGCGCCTTGCGAACCTGACCTTCGAAGCGCCTGATCCGGTGCGGTTCCCGGCGCTGCGGCTGGCGCGCCTTGCGCTCGAGACCGGAGCCGGCGCGCCGACCGTGCTCAACGCCGCGAACGAGGTCGCGGTCGGCGAATTCCTGGAGCGGCGTATCGGATTTGCCGGCATTCCGGCGCTGGTCGAGGCGACCATCGAGGCGGCCTCGGCCCGCGGCATGCTGGTCGAGCCCGCCGATGTCTCGGCCGCGCTCGCCATTGACCATAATGCGCGATCGTTGGCGCGGGCCCTTGTGCCGGAAATAGCCTTAAAGGCATCTTAACGCGTCAACCAATCGTTAACTTCGGCAAGGCGCGGGCGGCGCGGAGCCGCCCCCTTGGGCTGAAGCGGAGGCAATCGTGATGAGTTGGAACCTGATCTCGCTGCTGAGTGGAATTCCGCATTTCCTCCTGGCGACCATGGTTCCATTTCTGTTCGTTCTGACCATCATCGTGTTCTTCCACGAGCTCGGCCATTTCCTCATCGCGCGCTGGTGCGGCGTCAAGGTGCTGGCCTTCTCGATCGGATTCGGCCCGGAACTCGTCGGCTTCAGTGATCGCCATGGCACGCGCTGGAAGGTGTCGGCGATTCCACTCGGCGGCTACGTCAAGTTCTTCGGCGACGACAACGCCGCGAGCGTCCCCGACGCCGAGGCGATTGCGGCGATGAATCCGGACGAGCAGCAGGTGAGCTTCTTCCATCAACCGGTGGGCAAGCGCATGGCCGTGGTGGCGGCCGGACCGATTGCGAATTTCCTCCTCGCCATCGTGATCTTCGCGACGATCTTCTTTTTTCACGGCAAGCAGGAGATCGATGCGCGCGTGGGTCTGGTGCTCCCGGCCAGCGCCGCCGAGGCCGCGGGCTTTCAGTCGGGCGACCTCGTGCTCTCGATCAACGGTAGCCCGATCGGAAGCTTCGAGGACATGCAGGAGATCGTCGCCCTCAGTCCCAACGAGCCGCTCGACATAGTGGTCGAGCGCAACGGCGCGAAGGTCGACCTGCACGCGACCCCGAGGCTGGAGACGGACGAATTCGGCAATCACATCGGGCGTCTCGGCATCAAGCCGCCGAAATCGTCGATCGAGAACGTGCACACGATCACGTTCGGCCCTGTGGGTGCGCTGCAGGCGGCGGTCAAGCAAACCTGGTTCGTGGTCGATCAGACCTTCCGGTATCTGGGTCGGCTGGCGATGCGCAAGGCCTCGGCCGATCAGCTCGGCGGCGTGGTGCGTATCGCCCAGATGTCGGGCGAGGCGGCCTCGCTCGGCTTCCCGACCCTGATGAACTGGGCCGGGCTTATTTCCGTCTCGATTGGGCTGTTAAATCTCTTTCCGATACCGCTACTCGATGGCGGCCACCTTCTGTTCTACGGAATCGAGGCGGCGCGGGGGCGTCCGCTGTCCGAACGCGTGCAGGAAATGGGGTTCCGGATCGGGCTCGCGATCATCCTGATGTTGATGATTTTTACGGTGTGGAACGACTTGTCCCACTTCGCGGTACCGAAGGTGTAACTCTCCTGCAACGTGCTGAGGCGAAAGGACAAAGGAGGAGTTAAAGTCCGGTTGCGCGAGCCCTGAAAGCCTGTAACAAACGGGTAGGGACTCAGGGGTTCGCTTGGGGTCTTGAAGGGGAATAGGGCACGGAGCGCATGGGACGTTGCGTTCGGGGTATCAGAGGACTTGGTATCGCTGCCATTGTCCTCGTCGGGGCTGCTTTCTGCCTGTTGGCCGCGAGTATCGGCACGGTGGGGTATGCGCATGCGCAGACCGTCGGGCAGATCGTCGTCGAGGGCAACAAGCGAGTCGAGGCGGAGACCATCCGCTCCTATTTCAATGCCGGTGGATCGCCCAATGAGCGGCTCGACGCGCCGCGCATCGACGCTGGCCTGAAGGCGCTTTACCAGACCGGCCTGTTCCAGGACGTGAAGATCCGCCAGGAAGGCGGCCGCGTCATCGTCTCGGTGATCGAGAATCCGGTGATCAACCGGGTGGCCTTCGAAGGCAACAAGAAAGCCAAGGACGAGCAGCTCGCGGCGGAAATCCAGTCGAAGGCGCGCGGCACCTTCTCGCGTGCGACCGTCCAGGCCGACGTCGAGCGCATCATCGACGTCTATCATCATAGTGGCCGTTACGACGTCCGGGTCGATCCGAAGATCATCGAGCTGCCCAACAACCGCGTCGATCTGGTGTTCGAGATCAACGAGGGCGCCAAGACCGGCGTCGCGACGATCAACTTCGTCGGCAACCACCACTTCTCCGATTACCGCCTGAGCGACGTGATCAAGACCGGCGTCACGCACTGGTGGAGCTTCCTCAAGAACAACGACATCTATGATGCCGATCGCATCGAGGTCGATCGCGACCTGCTGCGCCGCTTCTACCTGCGCAACGGCTTCGCCGACGTGCGCATCGTGTCGGCGACCGCCGAATACGATCCGAGCCGCAAGGGCTTCGTGATCACCTACACGATCGAGGAAGGCGACCAGTACAAGATCGGCTCGGTCGACATCCAATCGACCGTGAACGCGGTGCCGCCCGCGTCGCTGCGACCGATCCTGCGGGTGTCGCCCGGCAACGTGTACAATGCCGATCTGGTGCAGAAGACCGTCGAGGATCTCACGATCGACGTCGCCAAGCGCGGCTACCCCTTTGCCACCGTCAAGCCGCGCGGCGACCGCGATTTCGAGCACCACCTCGTCAACATCGTGTTCACGCTCGAGGAGGGCCCGCACGCCTACATCGAGCGCATCAACATCCACGGCAACACCAAGACGCGCGACTACGTCATCCGGCGCGAGTTCGACATCGTCGAGGGCGACGCCTACAACCACGCGCTGGTCGACCGCGCCGAGCGGCGGTTGAAAAACCTCGGCTACTTCAAGTCGGTCAAGATCACCAGCGAGCCCGGCTCGGCGCCCGACCGCGTCATCATCAACGTCGACGTCGAGGAGCAGTCGACCGGCGAGTTCTCGTTCTCGGCCGGCTATTCGACCGCCGACGGCGTGCTCGGCGAGGTGGGCATCGGCGAGCGCAACCTGCTCGGCACCGGCGATGTCGCCCGCGCCTCGGTCCAGTACGGCTCGCGCTCACGCGGCTTCAACCTGTCTTATATCGAGCCCTATCTGCTCGGCGAGCGGCTGGCGCTCGGCCTCGACGTGTTCGGCAAGCAGACGACCGACCCGACCTATCTGTCGTACACGTCCTCGACCATCGGCGGCGACATCAAGCTCGGTATTCCGATCACCGACTACCTGTCGACCCAGCTGCGCTACACCGCCTACCGGCAGGAGATCCAGCTGCCGCAGCAGTTCGACAACTGTAACAACATCAACCCGAGCAGCGCCAACAACACCTTCCCGACGCCGACCAATCAGGGGATGATCGATCCGGCGACCGGGCTGCCGTTCACCACGAACTGCTACGCCGACGGCGAGGCCTCGCTCGCGGTGCGCAAGGAGCTCGCGGCCGGTCCGGTGTTCGTCTCGATGCTGGGATACGGCTTCACCTACAATACCCTCGACAACAACCGCAATCCGACCAGCGGCTTTCTCGCCACGATCAATCAGGACATCGCGGGTGCCGGCGGCGACGTGAACTTCATCAAGACCACCGGCGACTTCAAGCTCTACGACGAGGTGCTGCCCGACCTCATCGGCTTGCTGCGCTTCCAAGGCGGGTGGGCGGCCGGCTGGGGCGGCCAGAGCCTGCGCATGCTCGACCACTTCCAAGGCGGACCGAACATGGTCCGGGGCTTCGCGCCTTCCGGCTTCGGTCCGCGCGACCTGACGCCCGGCACCAACAACGACGCGCTGGGCGGTTCGCTTTATTGGGCCGCGACGGTGGAGTTCCAGCAGCCGCTGTGGTTCGCGCCGAAGGATTTCGGCATGCGCTTTGCGGTCTTCGCCGACGCCGGCCAGTTGCTCGACTACAAGGGGCCGACCTCGTGGAACGTGACCGGCGAGCAATTGACGACCTGCAACAACGGCATCGTCGGCCAGCTCTGCAACGACACGATGATCCGCTCCTCGGCGGGCGTTGGGTTGATTTGGGATTCGCCGTTCGGGCCGTTGCGTTTCGACCTTGCCTACCCGATCACCAAGCAGTCTTACGATCACACCCAGCTCTTCCGCTTCGGTGGCGGCACCAAATTCTAACGGGCAAGCCGGGCTGGCGGCCGCGCAACGGGTGGCATGAACGAGCCACTTTTCTTCAAGCCTGCGCGCGCCCTGACGGTCGGCGAGATCGCGACGCTGACCGGTGCCGAGGCGCGTGCCGCAGCCGATCTCGCCCGGCCGATCGGTGACATTGCGCCGCTCGACCGCGCCGGCCCGGCCGACATCACCTTTTTCGACAAGCGCGGCTCGGCCGCCGACCTCGCGACGACGCGCGCCGGAGCGTGCCTCGTGGGCGAGCGGTTCGTGGCGGACGTCCCGGCCCGCGTCGCCGCCCTGCGCGTGCGCGACCCTTATCGCGCCTTCGTCATGGTCGCACGTGCGCTCTTTCCCGCGGCACAGCGCCCGTCCTCGCTGTTCGGCGCCGACGGCACCGCGGCCGGCGCCACGGTGCACCCACAGGCGCGGCTCGAGCAGGGCGTCACGATCGATCCGGGCGTCGTCATCGGCCCGGGCGCCGAGATCGGCGCCGGTTCGGTGGTGGCCGCCAATGCGGTGATCGGTCCCGGCGTGCGCATCGGCCGTCAATGCGCGATCGGCGCCGGGGCCTCGCTCATGCATACGCTGCTCGGCGACCGCGTGATCATCCATCCGGGCTGCCGCATCGGCCAGGACGGGTTCGGCTTTCTCCCCGACCGGGGCGGGCCGATCAAAATTCCCCAGGTTCGCCGGGTCATCATCCAGGACGACGTCGAGATCGGTGCCAACACGACGATCGACCGGGGAGCGACCCGCGATACCGTCATCGGGGAGGGAACCAAGATCGATAATCTGGTGCAGATCGGGCATAATTGCTCGATCGGACGTTATTGCTTCATCGTGTCGCAGACCGGGATTTCCGGCAGCGTCGAGGTCGGAGACTACGTCATGCTGGGTGGCCAGGTCGGCATCGCCGATCACCTGACCGTCGGCTCCGGCGCGCGGCTTGCCGCCCGGGCCGGCGTCATCACCGACGTGCCGGCAGGCGTCGACTGGGGCGGCTTTCCGGCACGCCCGTTCCGGGAGTGGCTTCGGACCGAGGCGACGATCGGCAAGATGGTGCGTGGCGGCAAGGTCCGCGGGAAGGGCCGGCAGAAGGCCGAGGGCGACGAATGACGGGCGACAGCCTCGGGACGGCCGATATCCAGCGGATCCTGGCGGCGCTGCCGCATCGCTATCCGTTCCTGATGGTCGACCGCATCATCAACATCCGCGGCGACGAGTCGGCGGTCGGCATCAAGAACGTGACCGCGAACGAGCCCCAGTTCCTCGGGCATTTTCCCGGCAACCCGGTTTTTCCCGGCGTCCTCATCATCGAGGGCATGGCGCAGACCGCGGGCGCCATCTGCATTCTCGCCAAGAATCTCGTCGGGCGGCCGCAGGTCGTCTACTTCATGACCATCGACAAGGCCAAGTTCCGCAAGCCGGTGACGCCGGGCGACACCATCGAGTACCACGTCACCAAGATCAATCAGCGCCGCACCATGTGGTGGTTCCGCGGTGAGGCGAAGGTCGCGGGCCAGCTGGTCGCCGAGGCCGAGGTCGGGGCGATGACGGCGGACGCGCCGGCATGACGCGGATCGACGCAAGCGCCCACGTCGCCGCCGGCGCGGCGATCGGCAACGACGTGTCGATCGGCCCCGGCTGCGTGATCGGGCCGCACGTCGCGATCGGCGATGGCTGCCGCCTCATCGCCAACGTGCACCTCACCGGCCACACCACGATCGGTGCCGGCAGCGTGATCTACCCGTTCGTGTCCCTCGGCACGCCGCCGCAGTCGACCCGCTACCGCGGCGGCGACACGCGCCTGGTCATCGGCGAGGGCTGCGACCTGCGCGAGAGCGTGACCATGAACATCGGCACCGAGGATGGCGGTGGCGTGACCACGGTCGGCGACCGCGGCTTCTTCATGGCCAACAGCCACGTTGCGCACGACTGCGTGGTCGGCAACGACGTCACGTTCGCCAACTGCGCGACCCTAGGCGGTCATTGCGTGATCGGCGACCGGGTGGTGATCGGCGGCATGTCGGCGGTGCACCAGTTCACCCGCATCGGCTCGTTCGCCATGATCGGCGGCATGTGCGGGGTGCGCGGCGACGTGATCCCATACGGCCTCGCGGTCGGCAACTACGCGCAGCTCCAAGGCCTCAACCTCGTCGGCATGAAGCGGCGCAACATGCCGCGCGAGCGCATCCACCGGCTGCGCCAGGCCTACCGACAGCTGTTTCACGGCGCGAGCCCCTTTGCCGAGCGGGTCGAGCGCGTCGCCAAGGATTTTGCCGACGACGAGGCGGTCATGCAGATCGTGACCTTCATTCGCGCCGCAGACCATCGTCCGCTCTGCCGGGCAGGTGGGGACCAGGAGGAGTGAGCCGCGATGAGCGCGCCGCCGGTCGCGGCTGACGCCGCCAAAATGGAGGCGATCGCCGCGGAGACGACGCCGCTCGGTATCGTAGCCGGCGGCGGCAGCTTGCCGCTGGCGATCGCGGACATCGTGAGCCGGCGCGGCCGGCCGGTGGTGATGTTCGCGTTGCGCGGCTGGGCAGAGCCTGCGGTCGAGCGTCTTCCCCATCATTGGATCGCGGTCGCCCAGTTCGGCCGCCTGTTTCGCCTCGCCCACCAGGCCGGTTGCCGCGACATGGTCATGATCGGCTCGCTGTCGCGCCCGCCGATCTCGCAGATGCGCATCGACTGGACGACGCTGCGGCTGCTGCCGCGCGTCCTGCGCGCCTTCCGCGGCGGGGACAATCGCCTGCTGTCGGGGGTCGGCGCCTTCTTCGAGGAACATGGGTTCCGGCTGTTTGGCGCCCACGAGGTCGCCCCCGAAATTCTGTCGCCCGCCGGTGTGCTCGGGCGGCATTCCCCGGCCGAGCGCGAGCGCGCCGACATCGAGCGCGCGCTCGCGCTTCTCGCCGCGCTCGGCCCGCATGACGTGGGGCAGGCTGTCGCCATCGCCGACGGGCACGTGCTGGCGATCGAGGCGGCCGAGGGCACCGACCGCATGCTGGAGCGCGTCGCGACGCTCCGGCGCGAGAAGCGCGTGCACAGCAGCACCGGGGTCGGCGTGCTGGTGAAAGCACCCAAGCCCGGACAGGACCATCGCTTCGATCTGCCGTCGATCGGTCCACAGACCGTCGAGCGCGTGGCGGCCGCCGGCCTCGCCGGCGTCGCCGTCCTCGCGGGGGCGACGATCATTGCGCAGGCAGACCAGGTCGTGCGGCTCGCCGACCAGCGCGGGCTCTTCGTCGTCGGCGTGACGCCGCACGAGACCACCCGATGAGCGAGGAGGCGCCGCAGCGCGCCGGCGCGCCACTGAAGGTATTCATCATCGCGGGGGAGGAGTCGGGGGACCGCCTGGCCGGCGCGTTGATCGAGGCCCTGCGGCAGCGCGCGCCGGTGCCGATCGCCTTCCAGGGCGTCGGCGGCCGCGCCATGGCGGCGCAAGGGGTGGCGAGTCTTTTCCCGACCGACCACCTCGCGATCGTCGGCTTCGCCTCGATCCCTCGCCAGCTCCCCGCGATCCTGCGCGACATCCGCGCCGCGGCCGAGTGCGTCGTCACGGTACGGCCGGACGTGCTGGTCATCGTCGACAGCCCGGACTTCACCCACCGGGTCGCGCGGCGGGTGCGGGCGGCGGCGCCCGCCATCCCGATCGTCGACTATGTGTCGCCCTCGGTCTGGGCGTGGCGGCCCGGCCGCGCCCGTGCGATGCGCGCCTATGTCGACCACGTGCTTGCTCTGTTGCCGTTCGAGCCAGACGCGCACGCGCGGCTCGGCGGTCCCCCTTGCACCTTCGTCGGCCATCCGCTCGCCGAAGAGATCGCGCTGCTGCGGCCCAATGCCGAGGAAGCGCAGCGGCGCGCCGCCGATCCGCCCGTCGTGCTGGTGCTGCCAGGCAGCCGGTCGAGCGAGATCGCGCGGCATCTATCGGTGTTCGGCGAGGCCGCCGCGCGCGTGGCGGATCGCCAAACAGCCACGGGTGGCGCCCTCGATCTCGTGCTGCCGACGGTGCCGCATCTCGCCGAGCGGGTGCGGCGCGAGACGGCGGGCTGGCGCATTCCACCGCGCATCGTGGTCGATGCGACGGACAAATGGGCCGCGTTCCGTACCGCGCGCGCGGCGCTCGCCGCCTCCGGCACCGTGACACTCGAGCTCGCGCTCGCCGGCGTTCCGACCGTCGTGTCGTACCGCGTCGCGCTGCTCAACGAGCTGATCTACCGCGCGGTGGTGCGGGTGCCGACCATCGTGCTCGCCAACCTGGTGCTGAACGAGAACGTGATGCCGCAGATCACCCAGCGCGAGGCGACGCCTGAGGCGCTGGCGGCGGCGCTCATGCCACTGATCGACGACACTCCAGAGCGTCGCAAGCAGCTTGCCGCGCTCGCGCGCATCGATGACGCGATGAAAATCGGATCGACCCGCCCCAGCGAGGCGGCCGCACAGGTGGTGCTGGAAGTGGCGAGGCGAGGGCGCGTTTAGTCGCTGCTGGTAAGACGGACGGCCGGGACTTCGCCCGGCCATAACGCCTCAATGCAGCTTCCCGTTGGGCGCCTGGTTTACTTGCGCCGCGAGATCGGGGTGTAGTCGCGACGCGTCGCGCCGGTGTAGAGCTGGCGCGGGCGGCCGATCTTCTGGCTCGGGTCCTCGATCATCTCTTTCCATTGGGCGATCCAGCCGACCGTGCGGGCGACCGCGAACAGCACCGTGAACATGCTGGTCGGAAAGCCCATCGCCTTGAGCGTGATGCCCGAATAGTAGTCGACGTTCGGGTAGAGCTTCTTCTCGATGAAGTACTCGTCGCTGAGCGCGATGCGCTCCAGCTCGAGCGCGACGTCGAGCAGCGGATCGTCCTTGATGCCGAGCTCGTTCAAGACCTCGTGGCAGGTCTTCTGCATGATCTTGGCGCGCGGGTCGTAGTGCTTGTAGACGCGGTGGCCGAAGCCCATCAGGCGGAACGAGTCGTTCTTGTCCTTCGAGCGCTTGATGTATTCGGGGATGCGGTCGACCGTGCCGATCTCGGCCAACATCTTCAGCGCCGCCTCGTTGGCGCCGCCATGCGCCGGACCCCACAGGCAGGCGCAGCCGGCCGCGATGCAGGCGAACGGGTTGGCGCCCGAGGAGCCGGCGAGCCGCACCGTCGAGGTCGAGGCATTCTGCTCGTGGTCGGCGTGCAGGGTGAAGATGCGGTCCATCGCGCGGGCGAGCACCGGATTGGGCTTGTAGTCCTCGCACGGCACCGCAAAGCACATGCGCAGGAAGTTGGTCGCGTAGTCGAGATCGTTCTTCGGATAAACGAACGGCTGGCCGATCGAGTACTTGTAGGCCATCGCGGCGAGCGTCGGCAGCTTGGCGATCATGCGGATCGACGCCACCATGCGCTGGACCGGGTCCGAGATATCGGTCGAGTCGTGATAGAACGCCGACAGCGCGCCGACCGAGGCGACCATCACGGCCATCGGGTGGGCGTCGCGACGGAAGCCCTGGAAGAAGCGGCTCATCTGCTCGTGGACCATCGTGTGGTGGGTCACGCGATGGACGAAGTCGGCCCTTTGCGCCGCGGTCGGCAGCTCGCCGTAGAGCAGGAGGTAGCAGGTCTCCAGGAAGTCGCCGTGCTCGGCGAGCTGCTCGATCGGATAGCCGCGATAGAGCAGGACGCCCTCGTCGCCGTCGATGTAGGTGATTTTCGATTCGCAGCTGCCGGTGGAGGTGAAGCCCGGATCGTAGGTGAAGATGCCGGCCTGGGCGTAGAGCTTGGAAATATCGAGAACGTCGGGCCCGATGGTTCCTTCGTAGAGCGGGAAAGACCAGCTCTTTTCGCCGAGCGTCAATTGGCCGGATTTGAGATTGGTCTTCGCGTCCATGATCGTAGCCCTCGAAGCTTGAGGTGGCCGCCCCGATGCGGGTTGCACGCCGCAGCCTTCACCCCGGGATTTTGTGCTATCCCATCCGTGTTTGCACTGCAAGATGCACACACCGCATATGGCGGTTGCGAGCGCTCGGCGGAAGGGGCGGAACGCTTTGCCGCGGTTCACGAATTGACGACCCTCGGACGCCGGCGCGGCCAATGGCTCTTTCGCGCTGCGCTGCGGGGCCTGTGTGGTTACTCCGCGGCTACGCCGCCTGGTCGCGCAGGCGCGCGAGGCTCTCGGCTTTGCCGAGCACGGCGAGCACCTCGAAGATGCCGGGCGAGGTGGTGCGGCCGGTCAGGGCGGCGCGCAGCGGCTGGGCGACGGCGCCGAGCTTGACGCCTTCCGCCTCGGCGAAGGCGCGCACGGCGGCTTCGGTCGTGCCGGCGCTCCACGGCTCGACCGCGGCGAGGCGCGCCGCGAGCTTGCCCATGAGCCCGCGGGCGTCGGCTGAGAGCAGGGCCGCGGCGCGCTCGTCCAGCGCGAGCGGCCGCGCCGCATAGAGGAATTTGGCGCTGTCGATCAGCTCGACCAGCGTCTTGGCCCGCTCCTTGAGCCCGGGCATGGCGGCGAGCAGCTTCGCCTCGAGCTCGGTGTTGAGCTTGCCGGCGAGCTCGGCGCCGCCTGCGACGTGCGGCAGCACTTGCCTGATGGCGGCCACCAGCTCGGCGTCGCTCGCGGCGCGGATGTAGTGGCCGTTGAGGCTTTCCAGCTTGGCGAAATCGAAGCGGGCCGGCGAGCGCCCGATCTGCGGCAGGTCGAACGCGGCGATCATCTCGTCGGTGGAGAAAATCTCCTGGTCCCCGTGCGCCCAACCGAGGCGGACGAGGTAATTGCGCAGCGCCGCCGGCAGGTACCCCATGGCGCGGTAGGCATCGACGCCGAGCGCGCCATGGCGCTTGGAGAGCTTCGAGCCGTCCGGCCCGTGGATCAGCGGGATGTGCGCCATCACGGGCACGCCCCAGCCGAGCGCCTGATAGATCTGGGTCTGCCGCGCCGCATTGGTGAGGTGGTCGTCGCCGCGGATGATGTGGGTCACCCCCATGTCGTGGTCGTCGACGACGACCGCGAGCATGTAGGTCGGCGTGCCGTCGGAGCGCAGCAGCACGAGGTCGTCGAGGTTCTCGTTCTGCCAGGTGACGCGGCCCTGCACCTGATCATCGATCGCGGTCTCGCCCGTCAGCGGGGCTTTGAGGCGAATCACCGGGGCGACGCCCTCCGGCGCGTCATTCGGGTCGCGGTCGCGCCACAGTCCGTTGTAGAGCTTGGAGCGGCCCTCGCGCCGCGCCGCCTCGCGCATGTCGCGCAGCTCGTCCAGGCTGGCGTAGCAGTAATAGGCGGCGCCGGCCTTGACCATTCCCTCGGCCACCTCGCGGTGGCGCCCCGCACGGGCGAACTGGTAGACGGCATCGCCATCCCAGGCGATTCCGAGCCATTTGAGCCCGTCGAGAATCGCGTCGATCGCGGCCTGGGTCGAGCGCTCGCGGTCGGTATCCTCGATGCGCAGCAGCATCTTGCCGCCGCGGGCGCGGGCATAGAGCCAATTGAACAGGGCCGTGCGCGCGCCCCCGATATGCAGGAAGCCGGTCGGCGAGGGAGCAAAGCGCGTGACGATCGTCTCGGTCATGCCTCAGGAAGACGGTGGCGGCGGGACCCCGGCGGGCAGCGCGCTCATGTACCATGTGATACGCCGGAAAAGCAAAATCGGTGCACTCGTCTCGACGCACCGGTGCGGATTTGGCACATAGGCCGCCGGGGGCGAGTAGCGAATGGCGAATAGCGAATGGCTATTCGCTACTCCCTATTCGCTATTCGCCCCTACTCCTCCTCAAGGGGCGGCGAGAGAAAAGGTCCATGGCGGCAGATACTGGAGCGACGGAAGCCGGGCGCGACTTCATCCGCGACATCGTCGCGGAGGACCTTGCGGCTGGCCGCCACAAGGCGATCGTCACCCGCTTCCCGCCCGAGCCGAACGGCTACCTGCACATCGGCCACGCCAAGTCGATCGCGCTCAATTTCGGCATTGCGGCCGAGTTCGGCGGGCACTGCAACCTGCGCTACGACGACACCAACCCGACCAAGGAAGACCAGGAATACATCGACGCGATCGAGCGCGATGTGCGCTGGCTCGGCTACGACTGGGGTCAGAACCTGTTTCACGCCTCGGACTATTTCGAGCGGTTGTACGGCTGGGCCGAGGACCTGATCCGCGCCGGCAAGGCCTATGTGGACGACCAGACTCAGGACCAGATCCGCGAAAACCGCGGCACCCTGACGGAGCCCGGCAGGCCGAGCCCGTTCCGCGACCGCTCGGTCGAGGAGAACCTCGACCTCTTCCGTCGCATGCGGGCGGGGGAGTTCCCGAACGCCTCGCGGGTGCTGCGCGCCAAGATCGACATGGCGGCCGGCAACATCAACCTGCGCGATCCGGTGCTCTATCGCATCCTCAATGCGCCGCATCCGCGCACCGGGACCACCTGGCACATCTACCCGAGCTACGATTTCGCCCACGGCCAGTCGGACGCGATCGAGGGCGTAACCCACTCGATCTGCACCTTGGAATTCGAGGATCACCGGCCGCTTTACGACTGGTTCATCGCCAACCTGAGGGTGCCGTCGCGGCCGCATCAGTACGAGTTCGCCCGCCTCAACATCACGTACACGCTGCTGTCGAAAAGGGTGCTGACCGAGCTGGTGCGCGGCGGCCACGTGGCCGGCTGGGATGATCCGCGCATGCCGACGATCGCGGGCCTGCGCCGGCGCGGCGTGCCGGCCGCCGCGATCCGCGAGTTCGTCAAACGCATCGGCGTCGCCAAGGCGAACAGCACCGTCGACGTGGCGATGTTCGAGCACGCGATCCGCGAGGTGCTCAACAAGACCGCGCTGCGCCGCATGGCGGTGCTGCGCCCGCTCAAGGTGACCATCGATAATTATCCGGCCGGGCAGAGCGAGCAGCTCGACGCCGCCAACCACCCGGACGATCCGGCCGCCGGCACACGCCGTATCAAGTTCGGCCGCGAGCTCTTCATCGAGCATGACGACTTCATGGAGAACCCGCCCAAGAAGTTCTTCCGCCTCTCCCCCGGCACCGAGGTGCGGCTGCGCTATGCGTATTTCATCACCTGCCGCGAGGTGAAGAAGAACGCCAAGGGCGATGTAGTCGAGCTCATCTGCACCTACGATCCGGCGACGAAAGGCGGCAACGCGCCCGACGGCCGCAAGGTCAAGGCGACCATGCATTGGGTCGCTGCCGCCGACGCTGTGAGCGCCGAGGTGCGGCTCTACAATCCACTGTTCGCCAAGCCCGACCCGAGCGCCGCGACGTTTGCGGCCGACCTCAACCCGAATTCGCTCGAGGTGCTGCCGGACGCCAAGCTCGAGCCGGCGCTCGCGGCCGGCAATTCGCCCGACCCGGTGCAGTTCGAGCGGCAGGGTTATTTCGTGCCTGACGCGGATTCGAAGCCGGGCAAGCCGGTGTTCAACCGTACGGTCGGCCTGCGCGACACCTGGGCGAAGGTGAGCGCCGGGGGATGAGGGGTGGGCCTCTTCGGCCTTTGCGATTGTTGCTGCGACGGCACGGCAGACGCTTCCAGTCCAGGTGGGTGGCGGGCGCATATGGCTACGCGGTCAAGCAACTGCGCGCGCACCAAGGGCATCAAGGCGGTCGTGATGGTGGCAACCTATCGCGCCGCCGCAAAGTTCATCGAAAAAAACGCGCCCCTCTATCCGGCGATGATCTACACCAACGTCTCCTTCGTGGGCAGCACCGAGCTCGCCAACGAGCTGATGTTGCTGGGTCCGCGCTACGCGAACGGCGTCATCGTCACGCAGGTCGTGCCGGCGGTCGCCGGTCATTCGACGACGATCCTCGAGTACAAGTCGGCCCTCGAAAAGTCTTTTCCTGGCGAAGCGCCCGACTACGTCTCGCTCGAAGGCTACGTGATGGCGATGTCCTGATCGAGGGTTTGAGGCACGTAGGGCCGCAGCTCGATACCGAGCATCTCCTCGACGCTCTGGAGCGTCTGCATGGCGTCGACCTTGGGCTTGGAACGCCCATCACGTTCGGCCACGACGAGCATCAGGCGTCGCACAAAGTGTGGGGCAGTCAGCTCGACGCGGCCGGGCACTATCAAGAGATCGACTTGGAGTAGGACGGATCTGGAGCAGGACAGATGGAGTAGGCGCTGGCGCACGACTTCCTTCCACTGTAACCTGACGTTACATTTGGCGTCTAATTCCCGCGAAATAACAGGTACTTAGGAATTTGACTGAGCGACTTTGCGAGATAGGCGTTCCGCGAACGTTCGGTCTACGTGCTGCATTGCCGCAATCGCG
>Ga0209062_1000472_pt1 | contig 120826 bp, 103 predicted proteins | sample Coa_R2_2_FD_187158 | JGI IMG/M metagenome (GOLD analysis project Ga0209062, IMG submission 187158) | Surface soil microbial communities from Centralia Pennsylvania, which are recovering from an underground coalmine fire - Coalmine... | ecosystem: Environmental > Terrestrial > Soil >... | reverse complement strand
ATCGCCGCGCTGCTCGTCGAGAAGGGCATCCTCACGAACGCCGACATTCAGCGGCAGCTCGACTATATGGAGGCGCGCTCGCCGGCCGACGGGGCACGGATCGTTGCCCGTGCCTGGGTCGATCCCGCCTACAAGGCGCGGCTGCTGGCCGACCCCAAGGCCGCCTGCGCCGAGCTGGGCGTGGACGCCTCCAGCATCCCCGAGCTGGTCGTGCTGGAGAACACGGACACCCAGCACCATCTGGTGGTCTGCACGCTCTGCTCCTGCTACCCGCGCCCGATCCTCGGCCGGCCGCCGGACTGGTACAAGAGCTTCAACTACCGCTCGCGCGCCGTGCTGGAGCCCCGCGCCGTGATGGCGGAGTTCGGCTTCGACTGCCCGCCCGACGTGGAGGTGCGCGTCCACGACAGCACCGCCGACGTGCGCTACCTCGTCCTGCCCCAGCGCCCGGCCGGCACCGAGCACCTCAGCGAGGCCGAGCTAACCCGCCTGGTGACGCGCGACAGCATGATCGGCGTGAGCAATCCCCTGCCCGAGCCGGTCACCGCCGGCTGATCTTTACATTCTGTCAACAATAGACCTGGGCCGATTCCGCGCGTAGCAAGCGGAGCCCGATCGGGATACGGGCGCGCGCTTCGCCGCGCCCGTCCCGTCGCGGTCCGCGAGGAGCTGACTGATGGCGCTCAAGATTGAGGTGCCGGGCTGGCAGACGCTGGAGCTAGCGCACCTCGTGCTCGACGTGAACGGCACGCTCACGCTCGACGGCATGCTCATCGCCGGGGTGGGCGACCGGCTGATAGCGGTCCAGCGCCTGGTCGCCGTCCACCTCGTCTCGGCCGACACGCAGGGCCGTCTCGATGCGGTCGCCGCCGAGCTGGGCCTGCGCGCGCAGCGCCTGACCCTGGGCCTGGAGGCCGAGCAGAAGGCGCGCTTCGTGCAGGACCTGGGGGCGGGCCAGGTGGTCGCGGTGGGCAACGGCGCGAACGACGTGGCGATGCTGCAAGCGGCGGCGCTCGGCATCGCCGTGCTCGGCCCCGAGGGCATGGCGGCCGCCGCCATCCCCGCCGCCGACGTGCTGGTCGGCTCGATCCACGACGCGCTCGACCTGCTCAGCGAGCCTCGCCGCCTTATCGCTACCCTGCGGCGCTAGCAGTCTGCTTACGGTCAACCGGAGTACCCGCCATCGACCGGATCGCCCCCACCTACCGCCCTGTCGGCTGGCCGATCGGCTTCCAGCAATGGCACTCGCTGCTCTTCCTGCACTGGCCGATCCCGGCGCCGCTGCTCCGCCCGCTGGTGGCCGCCGCGCTCGACCTCGACCTGTACGACGGCGTGGCGTACGTCGGCCTGATCCCCTTCGCCATCGAGCAGGCCCGGCCGGTCGGCGCCCCTGCGCGCCTCGCGCTCGCCTTCCTCGAGACGAACGTGCGGACCTACGTCCATCGCGACGGCCGCGATCCGGGCGTCTACTTCTTCTCGCTCGACGCCGCCTCCTGGCTCGCGGTGGCCGGCGCCCGCCTCGGCTTCGGGCTGCCCTACTTCCCCGCCCGCATGGCCCTGCGGGCGCACGGCGGCGTCGTGGACTACACGCTGCGCCGGCGAGCAGGCCCGCGCGGCGCGCTGGCCGTCCGCTACGCCGTGGGCGACTACCGCGGCCCGTCCGCGCCGGGCACGCTGGAGCACTTCCTGATCGAGCGGTACGTACTTTACGTCGAGCGCGGCCGCGCCCTGTGGACGGCACGCGTCCACCACCGCCCCTACCCCGTCCACGACGCCCGCCTGCTGCGCCTGGACGAGTCGTTGTTCGCCGCCGACGGCCTGCCGCCCGCCTCTGGCCCGCCGCCCCACGTCCACTATGCCTCGCTCGTGGACGTGGACATCTTCGCGCCGACGCGGGTTGCACGCTCGCCTGCCCTGGCATCGGCCGTCAGCCCGTAGCGGCGAGACGACACCCCCGCGCGTGGCGCGCCTTGCCGTCCGCACGAATCTTGCTACGGGCATATTGGCCGTGGCTGCCCGGCGTCCCGAGTCCCGAACGGACCGTCCGCCGACCGGGTAGCCGCGCGGAGCGGCCCCCGCACGGCGCCTAGCCTGACGCTCGTCGCCCGCAATCCGTTGCGGACGGCGGGCCAGGAGGCGCTCCCGCGGCGGCTAGATGGATGCGAGAGAGGCAGACGATGGCAGACGACGATCGCGCCGCCGAGGACGCGGGGCTGGCCGAGTACCGCGCGCGCTGGGAACAGCGCCACGCGGGCCAGGGGGAGCACTGGGAGGACTACGCGGCAGCCTACCGGTTCGCCCGGGACCTCGCGCACACGCCCGGGATCGAATATGGACGCTCGTGGGCCGACGTGGCGCCCGAGTTCCAGCGGCAATGGACGCTGCACGGCAGCGGGCAGAGCTGGGACAGCGTCGCCGACCTGATGCGCGAGGTCTGGGAGGACGCGAGCGACGACGGCCGCTTGCTGCTCGAAGGCGAGCACCGGGCGCCCGAGCCCGAGCGCCACCCGAAGCCCTGAGGGTCCCCGCGCCCCCGTCGATTCTAGTCCAGTTCTAAGCGCGATCGCGTGCCCGTGGCCCACGGGTCTTTTATCATCGGAGGCGCGAGCACGTCTTAACCTACCGCGGGCTACGCGCGGTCAAGACGGGGGAGTCATGGTCGACCTATTGGCACGCATTGGGCCAGAGAGCGCGCTGGTGGCGCACTGCCTGGAGCAGGCCGCCTGGCACCAGACCCGCGCGCTGGCCTACACGCGCGAAGCGCACGAAGCGCGGCCCCAGCCGCTCGGCGCGGCGGAGCGGCGCGGGCTCCAGCTGCAGGCGCTGGAGCACCTCGTCCAGGCGCAGCAGCTCGTGCGCCAGGCCCAGCAGGCGTCACAGTCGCCCGGGCAGGCGACCCTGCTCGCCGAGCATCTCACGCGCCTCCAGGCGATCGCCGAAGACGTCGAGCGGGAGACCTCACGCGGCTATCTCGGCGAGGCGCCGTCGGACCACGCTCCTGACTGAGCCGGCCGCCCGCGTCGCGGCGTGACCCGGCCGGTCCGGGCCTGGCCGGCCGGGTAGTCCTCGACCACGGACGGAAGGAGACTGGCATGGGCACCATGCGCGCCGTGATCGTCGATCCGACGGCGCCCGGGCGGCTGGCCGTCGGCTCCGTCGCAGCGCCGGTCCCGGGGCCGGCCGAGGCCGTGGTGCGCGTCGCGGCGATCTCGCTGAACCCCGGCGAGCTGCGCAACCGCGCGCGCTTCAGCCGCCCCGGCTGGCGGCCCGGCCGCGACTTCGCCGGCACCGTCGAGCAGCCCGCCGCCGATGGCTCCGGCCCGCCCGCGGGCACGCGCGTCGTCGGCCTCGTCGACGGCGGCACCTTCGCGGAGCTGGTCGCCGCGCGCACCGGCAGCCTGGCCGCGCTGCCCGAGGCCGTTACTTTCGCCCAGGCGGCGACGCTCCCCGTCGCGGGCCTCACCGCCCTGCTCGCGCTGGAACGCGGCGGCCTATTGCTCGGCCGGGCCGTCCTGATCACGGGCGCCTCGGGCGGGGTGGGGCACCTCGCCTGCCAGCTCGCGCGGGCCGCCGGGGCGCGCGTCGTCGGCGTCGTGCGACGGCCGGACCGCGCCGCGCTGGTCGAGGCGGCCGGCGCGCTGGCGGTCAGCGACCTGGCCGCGGCTCGCGCGCACGGGCCGTATCACCTGGTGCTCGACTCCGTGGGCGCCGACACGCTGGCCCAGGCGTTGGAGCTGCTCGGCCCGGGCGGCGTCTGCGTGACCTTCGGCTCGTCGGCCGGCGGCGAGGCCACCGTGAACCTGAACCGCTTCTACCTCACGGGCGGCACAACGCTCTACGGCTTCTACCTGTTCGACGAGCTAGCGCGCCGCCCGGCCGGCGCCGAGCTTGCCCGCCTGGCCGCCCTCGTCGCCGACGAGCGCCTGCGCCCCCACATCGCCGTCGAGGCGCCCTGGACGGAGATCGCCACCCGCGCCCAGCAGCTCCTCGACCGCGACGTTCCCGGCAAGATCGTCCTGCACGTCACGCCGTGAGCCTCGGCTCGCCGGCGTCGCCCCGGTCGCTGCGCGCCGCGGCTCACGAGCCTTGCTGCACTTGCTCAACGTAGCCGCTCGCCTTAAGGCGGTCCACGAAGCTGCTGTCCAGGAACTGGTCTGGCTTGGCCGTGGCCGCGGCGGGCTGGTGGTCCGCGAGGAGCTTCAGATTGTTCTCGACGGCTTGCGGCGACATCGCCATGTCGTCGCTCACCTTGTCGCGGTAGTAGTTCCAGGTTTCCTGGGCGATCTCGCGGTCGTCCACGCGGCCGTACTTCATGATGGCGCTGATCGCCAGGTCGGCGTTCGTCTCGAAGAGGTGGGCGCCCTTGATCATCGCCTTCAGGTACCGCTCCGTCACGTCGGGATGGGCGCCGACGTAGTCCCGCGACGACACGATGGCCGAGCTGCCCATCTCGTAGTGGAGCGTGGCCACGTCGATCAGCTGGCGGAAGCCGAGGTCGCCCGCCTTGAACGTCTGCGGCGGCGAGAACGACCCGCCCTGCACCTCCCCGCTCTGCATGGCGGCTAGCGTCTCGGGCGTGCCGCCCGTGCGCACGATCGTCACGTCGGTGTCTGGTTGGAGGCCCCAGTGCTCGAGCGCCACGTGCAGCGCCACGTCGCTGATCGCCCCGTAGTTAGAGACACCCACGGTCTTGCCGCGCAGGTCGTCCGGGGTCTGGATCGACGGCACGACGTAGATGGAGTTCGTCAGATACGGCATCGCGGAGCCGAGCAGCAGGTAGCTGCCACCCTGCAGGTCGGCGTCGATCACCTGGTTGGCCCCCGCCACGACGATCGGCGCCTCCTCGCTGGACACCGCCCCGAGGATCGCCTGCCCGGCGCTGATGAAGGTCATTTGCACGTCGAGGTCCTGCTCGGCGAACGCATCGCCCTCTAGCGCCGTCCACAGCGGCGCCACCGTCGCGGAGGCGGTCGTGTAGGCAGTGTTCAGGCTCACGCGCCCCGGCGGCGCCGGCGTGCTGGGGCTCGCCGTGCTGGCCGCGGGCGCAGCGCTCTGCGCGGACGAGCACGCCGCGACGACGAGCAGTACCACGCCCAGGCCAACGGCTCGCGGCCAGCGCGTGCTGGATCGACCCCAACCCGTCACGGCGCCCTCCTTCTCCCAGATGCGGGCTGCCGCCCCGGTCCGCGCGTGCCGCCGCGGTACGCGCGGACTGTGGAGCCGTTGTCTTCAGCCGGTGGACAGGCGCGATAGCCGCGCGTTTGGCGCCGCAGACGTTGGCGGCGGCCCGCACTACCCCGCGCCGACCTGACGCGTCCCCCGCCGCTTCCTGGCTACGACGGCGACGGCGGCTTCCCGGATCGCCTCCGCGGTCAGCCCGAAGGCCGCCAGCAGCTCGTCCGGCGCCCCGCTCTCCCCGAAGCGGTCCTGCACGCCGATGAGCTGCATGGGCACCGGGGACCGTTGCACGACCAGCTCGGCCACGGCCGAGCCTAGCCCCCCCGCGACCTGGTGCTCCTCCACCGTGACGATGGCGCCGGTCTCCTCGGCCGCTCGCACCAGCGTCGCCTCGTCCAGCGGCTTGATGGTGTGGCAGTTGATGACCCGCGCCGCGATGCCCGCCGCCGCGAGGTCGCGCGCCGCCAGCAGCGCCCGGTACACCATCTGGCCGCAGGCGATGATCGCCACGTCGTCGCCGTCCCAGTAGACCTCCGCGCGGCCGATGGCAAACGGCGTCTCCTCGGTCGTGATCAGCGGCACCTTCGCCCGCGACAGCCGTAAGTAGCTCGGCTGGGCGGTGCGGGCGATCGCCAGGGTGGCGCGCTTCGCCTCCAGCGCGTCGGTCGGGCAGACCACCACCATGTTGGGCAGCACGCGCGTGATGGCGATGTCTTCGAGCGCCTGGTGGGTTGCCCCGTCGGGGCCGACGGACACGCCGGCGTGCGAGCCCACGATCTTGACGGGCTGGTCGTTGTAGCAGACCGTCGTGCGGATCTGCTCCCAGTTCCGGCCCGGCGAGAACATGGCGTACGAAGTAGTGAACGGCACCTTGCCCACGGCGGCCATCCCCGAGGCGACGGTCACCAGGTTCTGCTCCGCCACGCCCACCTCGACGAACCGCTCGGGGAATCGCTCCTTGAACGCCTCGGTGCGCGTTGACTCGGTGAGATCCGCGCTCAGCGCGACGATTCGCGGGTCCTCGGCCCCCGCCTGCACGAGCCCATCCCCGTAGCCGTTCCGCGACGGGACCTGCTCCAGGTCGGCGGCGAACAGCTTGGGGTTCAAATGCTGCGCGGGGTTGATCATTGGTGCTCGCTCTCAATCCGCCCTCGCAGGGTCCGGAGCTCGGCCAGGGCCACCGCGGCCTGTTGCCCCTTGGGCGGGGCGCCGGGGACGTTCGCCGCGTCCGGCGGGTTCCCGTGCCACTCGAAGCGCTGCTCCATGAAGTCCACGCCGCGCCCCGGAATCGTGTGGGCGATGATCAGCGTGGGCTTTTCGAAGATCGCCTTCGCTTCCTCGCAGGCGGCCACGATCTGCTCGTAGTTGTGGCCGTCGATCTCCAGCACGTGCCAGTTGAACGCCTCGTACTTGGCCCGGATGGAGTCGAGCGGCATCACGTCCTCGGTAAAGCCGTCGATCTGGATGTTGTTCCGGTCCAGGATCTCGGTGAGGTTGTGCAGCCGGTACTTGGCGGCGAACATCACCGCTTCCCAGGTGTTGCCCTCGTCGTGCTCGCCGTCCGACGTCAGGCAGTAGGTGCGCCAGCGCAGCCCCTCCCGCTTGGCGACGAGCGCCATGCCGCACGCCTGCGACAGCCCCGACCCGAGTGGCCCCGAGCTCGTCTCGATGCCGGGCAGGGTGCCCCGGTGGGGATGCCCTTGCAGCCGCGAGCCGAGCTTCCGCAGCGTCGCCAGCTCGTCGACGGGAAAGTAGCCGGCCTCTGCGAGGGTCGCGTACAGGACCGGGCAGATGTGGCCGTTCGAGAGCACCAGGCGGTCGCGGTCCGGCCACTGCGGGCGTTGCGGGTCGTGGCGTAGCACCTTCCAGTACAGCGCCGTGAACACGTCGGCCATCCCGAGCGGACCAGCCGAATGGCCCGACCCGGCCGCCACCAGCATCTCGATCACGTCTTGCCGGATCGTGTTCGCGGTGCGCTGGAGGGCGCGGAGGTCGTCGTCGGTGAGAAACATACGTCCTGCGGCACGCGCGGTCGCCAGCCGGAGCGGGGCCTCGCTGACGCCGCCGGCTCTGCCGCAGAACGTGTGCCAGGGCGAGCCAGGCTACTGGCCGTAGCGGTCCACGTAGCTAGGATCGACGTACTTGCTGGGCGGCGCCGTCGGCGCCGTCAGCTGGCCCAGGTCCACGAGGGCGTCGAGGACGGCCTGCACGCCCGCCGGGTTGATGTGCCCGCCCGGCGGGAACGAGTGCATCTGCTCGACGTACAGCTCATAGGTAGCGCGGGCGTCCTCGGGGGCGATGCGCGTCTGGTCGGTCAGGATCTGGATCGCTTGGTCCTTGTTGGCCGGGTCGTACAGCCACCGCTGGCCCGCCTGGTAAGCGCGGATGAAGCGTGCCACGGTGTCCTCGTTCGCGCGGAGCCAGTCGGGGCGCGAGGTGTAGCCCGTGAACTCGAACGCCGGCACGACCTCCGTCGAGCGGCCGATGTCGCGGTAACCCTGCCGCTCGGCCGCGAAGTCGAATGGCTGGATGAGGACCGAGGCGTCGACCCCGCCGGCCACCAGCGCCGCCAGCCGCTCGGGCGTGCCGCCGGCATAGACGAAGTTGTAGTCGTCGGGCCCGAGCCCCGCCTGCCGCAGCATACGGCTGACGAGATAGTAAGTGATGCCGTTCGGCGAGTCGACCATGATCGTCCGGCCGCGCAGGTCGGCGTAGGAGCGGATGTCCGGGCGGGCCAGCAACCGGTAGACCGGGTTCGCGAACTCCGTCAGCCACCACACGGCGTTGCCGCCCCGCTCGACGGCGCGGATGTGGATGTCCATGGCCGCGACGCCCAGGTCGACCGAGTTGCCCACGACCGCCGTGCTGACCTGCGGCGCGCCGCCGAGCACCGTCGTCTCGGGCGCCAGCCCCTCCTGGTCGAAGGCGCCGATGGCTTGCGTGGCGAAGAACGGCCAGGCGAGCGCCGTGATCGAGACGAGCCCCACCGACAGCGGCGTGCGCTGCTGCGCCGGCGCCGCCGCCCGCGCGGTATCGGCGTGCTGGGCCGCCAAGGGGAGCCCGACGAGCGCGGCCGCCGCGACCACAGCCGCGAGCGCGAGCGGTCTCATGCGACGCATAGCCACCTCCAGCGCGAAATCGCGGCCCCATTGTAGCGCACCCGCTCCCCGCGCGGGGCCCGCCGCGCCGGCGTCGCGCGCCATCACGCCCAGTGGACCGGCGCCCCTCGCTGCGCCCTGCCAGGGGGAGCCACTGACGCCGCTGCTGTGCTCTCAGGCCGGCGCCCCGCCGGTGCGCTCGACAGCACCGATCGCACCCGTTTCACGCTGTCTTGTAACCCTTTGCGCTCGATTCGCCGCCGTGCCCGGGCTACTTTCAGTGGCTCGTGCGATTGGTCCGACATATCTCCCACGCTCTTGGCATGAAAAATAGGTTGCGTCTCCACGCAACCTGTACGAAGATTGCTGTAAGCCGAGCGCCCAATGGCAGATGACGTGCCAGGTATGGCTTGCGTGGCCGAGACGGGGCAACTATGATAGTGCTCACCTCGCCCGCGGCCATAGCATGCGCAACACACGCATCTGCGTTGGGAGTAGGGAGTGGCCCACCCTCGTCCGGTCGTTCTCGTGGCCGACGACGATCAGTCGCTCTGCGACCTCCTCCACGAGTTCCTCGAGGAGGAAGGGTATACTGTCGTCGGCATGCGGACGGGCCTCGCCGCTCTCGTCCGCCTCGAAGCGGGCGGGATCGACCTGGCGTTGCTGGATTGGCGCCTGCCCGGCCTGACCGGGCCCGACATCTGTCGCCGTATACGGGCCGCGGAGCGAGCCGACGCACGGCGCTTGCCGATCGTCGTGACCAGCGCATCGGGCCATCTAGAGCGCGCCGCCGCGCTGGCTGCCGGCGCGGACGACTACCTCGCCAAACCCTTCGAGCTGGACGACCTGCTCGCGCTCCTTGCCCGGCACCTACCCTCGCCCGCCAGCTAAGCCGCTGGCCGTGATCGGATTCGGCCGCCGCTCGCCCGGCGAAGCCTTGCCGACAAGCGTCCGGGGTGCGACCCGCTAGCGCTGCACTGAGGAGTGCCCTTGCCCAGTTTTGACGAATGGTTCGCCGCGCTGGCGCGGGGGGCAGGCGCCACGTACGAGCAGGTGTGGTCCGCCGCGTTCGGGGCCAGCCAGCACATCGGCCAGCAAGGCTACCTGACCGCCGACGCGATAGTTGCGCTGGGACGCGCCGTCGGCGCGGGGCCTGGCACGCGCGTGCTCGACGTCTGCTGCGGGCCGGGCGCCCCCGTGGCCCTGCTGGCGCGCCGGCTGGGCTGCAGCGCGGTCGGCGTCGACCGCTCGGGCGCGGCGCTGCGGTTCGCGGCGGGCCGCGCCGGCGCTCCCAGATACGTGATGGGCGACGCCATGTCCTTGCCCTTCGCGACGGCGGCCTTTGATTCCGTCGTGATGTTTCACAGCATGTTGGCGATCCCCGACAAGACCGCGCTCCTCCGCGAGGTGGCCCGCGTGCTCGTGTCCGGCGGCCGGTTTGGCTGCACGGCGGAGGTCGGCACGCCGCTCGACGGCGCGGAGCTGGCCAAGATGGAGCCGGACCCCCTGGCGCACGTGCTGGAGGAATCGGACCTGCTCGGCATGCTGCGGGGCGCGGGACTACTGCCGCGGCGCGTCGACGATCTAACGCGGCAGCACGCCGGCATCGCCCGGCGCCTCGCCGATGCCATGACCGCGGCCCGTGGACCACTCGCCCGCGACCTGGGAACGACGGCCGTAGACGCGGTGCTCGCCAGCACACTGATCTGGGCCGACTTGTTCGAACGCCGCCGGGTCGCCGCCATTGCGATCGTCGCGCAGCGCCAGCCCTCCCCGGCGTGACGGGATCATGCCTGCGCCCACGCGCCTACCTAAGTCGATGGCCATGATCGACTGGAACATCGCCGCCGTAAACGGCGGGCCTGGCGACTAGACTCAGGCCCGCCGTTTACGGCGGCGACCGGAAATGTACTGGAACCAGGGGCATCTGCTTAGCGCCGGTTCGTGTTCAGGTGCAGCCAGGTCTGCTGCTCGTAGTGGTGCTGCACGCCCTCGCCCAGCGCCGAGCGCTGGTAGAGGTACGTCATAGCGTCGCGGTTGTACCAGCGCCCCGAGTACCAGAAGCCCATGCAGCCCCACTCGTCGCCGCTGCCGTACAGGCGGCCGTTCTGGCTGCGCACGTCGGGGTCGTTCAGCCAGGCCACCCGGCCCTCGAAGCACTGGCGACGCGCGGCCAGCGTGTAGTCCACGTTGAACGCCGTGCTGATCAGCGCGGCGGGGTAAGTAAAGGGGTGATCCGGCGGCAGGTTGGCGCCCTTCACCTGCATGATGCCCACGCTGGCGCAGCCGTTCGTCTCCGGCTGGGTGGGATGGCCGCTGTTGCAGTCGCCGAGATACCCTTGGTCCCAGCCGCTCTCCTGCATCGCCTGCGCCCGCACGGTGTCCGCGTCGAAGCCCCACTTGCACGCCGCCCACTGCAGGATCTCGTCCGTGGTGCCGCTGAAATCGCCCGTCACGCGCGCCGCGAAGCCACCCAGCGCCTGGGCCGGCATGCGGTAGCCTCCCTGGTAGACGTTCGTGTGGTTGGCCGTCTCGTTCTCGGGTCGCGGCTCGAACGACGGGTCGCGGTGCTGGTCCAGGACCGCTGTACATTGCGCGTCGCTGGGCAGCGCGCTGCCGGGCGGCAGCGTGGCGAATGGGTAGCTGACCGGCGCCGGCGTGTCGTCCGCCGTGGCGGCCCCCACGCCGCCCGGCGCCACGCCCGCGGCGACCGGACTGGCGGCGACGACCGCCAGCAGCCAGATGGAGACGAGTAGCAACGCGCGCATGCGGCGTCCTCCGTGAGCGATGACGGCCAGGCGTTGCCCGGCAGCGGTCCTGCCGCGCACTCATCGGCCATTAGCATAATCGGCTGGTGTCCGCGCGACTCAGCATATCGGGTAGCCTCCCTATAATGAACCGGAGAGGCGGACATGGACGACAACGGGAACCGGGTAGCCGACCGCGCGGCGCTTCAAGCGCGCCTCAACCGGCGCATCGCCTGGGCGCTCGCGCTCTACGGCGACACGATGCGGATGCAGGGCAAAGAGTGGAAGGGCGTCCGGGCGACCTGCACGCCCGAGCAGCTCTCGGCCTTCGTCGTGGACTTCAAGACCAATGCCTTCCGCACCTTCGTCCGCCAGGCGACGGGCGCCAGCAACGTGCGCGTCGAGTACTACGAGCTGGACCTCGCCAGCCACTCGCCCGACGAGATCGCGGCGGTGTTCAAAGAACGGACCCTCACCTACGACGCGGCGCGCGCCGAGTACGTCGTGCGCCTGCCCACGGCCTGGCTGACCGACGACTACGCCAACGTCTACCGCCTGCTCAACCCCCAGCTGGAGCACACCCTCGTCACAATCTGGCAGCAGGAGGGGTGCCCGGACGCCCCTGCCAGTCCCAATTCGTCCGCGTAGCCGCCGCGCTCGGGGTGGCGCTAGTCCGTGCGAGTGAGATGGTGGTGCGGCGGGGGGCCGGGGTGGCGGGCCAGCCAGATCAGGCCCGCGGTCACTACCGAGGCGACGGCAAAGAACGTGAACTCGACGTGGTAGGAGCCCGTCAGGTCGAAGCACAGCGCGCCGATCGTCGGCCCCAGGCCCAGGCCGACCATCGTGAACGGGTTCACAAAGCCGCTGATCGTGCCGTAGGCGCGGCGCCCGAAGTACTGCGCCAGGATGATGTTCGTCAGCGTGCTGCCGCCGCGCGAGGTGAGCCCGAACAGCACCGCGAAGGCGATGGCGCCCAGCAGGTCGCGCACCCACAGCAGGTACATGATCGCTCCTGCCGATAGCAGCGAGACCACCACGGCCATCATCCGCTCCGAGAGCCGCTCGGTGAACCAGCCCCACAGCCCGCTGGCGATCGCGCCCGAAAAGGCGTAGACGCTGAGCGCCGTCACCGCTTCCGTTGCCGGCAGCCCGACATCGGTGTAGTAGGCGACCAGGTGGAATCCGACGGCGGTGTTGGCCATCGCGGCCACCACCCCCGCGGCGGTGATCAGCCAGAGCGTTGGCGTGCGCAGCGCCTCGCTCAGCGTCCAGCTTAGCTCATGGCCCCGCGTCGGCGGCGTCGGGGCCGCTGTCGCGGGAGGCAGGCTCGGAGCGCCGTCGGGCAGCAGCCCCATCTCCTCGGGCGTGCGCCGCAGCAGCATCGCCGCCGGCACGACGAGCAGCGTGAGCGTCAGCATGGCAAAGACGATGAAGACCGTCTGCCAGCTCGCGCTTTCGATGATCAGCTCGCCGCTAAAGGCCAGCACTGCTCCGCCGAGCGGCGTACACATCGCGATGAAGCCGAGCGCCCGCCCGCGCATGCGGCGAAACCAGTTGGTGGCCGCGGTCATCGGCACGACGCCGGTCAGCATCGGGGTGGTGAGCCCGCGCGCCGTGACGTAGACCGCGTAGAACTGCCATAGCTCGCCGAGCTGGGCCAGCGCGAAGTAAGAGCCCGCGAGCAGCAGCGCGCCCAGCGTCATGAGCAGGCGCGGCCCGTGGCGATCGGCCAGGCGGCCAAATACGGGCGCTACCAGCCCGGCCAGGATGGTGCCCAGCGTGATCGCGCCCGTCGTGGCCGTGCGGCTCCAGCCGAAATCGTCGGTCATCGGCTTGAGCATGATGCTCATGAAGAGCTGCGAGCTGCCGGCCGCCAGGAACGCCGCAAGCATCGCCACGCCGAGGATGTACCAGCCATAGAACACCCGTGGGCGCCGCGCCTGCTCTGTCGTGACCATCCGCCCATCCCCCCAGCCGCCGTCTATTATGCCGGTTGCCCCCTCTCCTCCCTCTCCCCCACAGGGGAAAGGGGGGAGCCGGCTCCGCCGGGAAGGCGGAGCCGGAAGCCGCCGCCCCCTACGGGAGAAGTGACGCTCGCGGTATCCCGCGTCACAGGTGAGGAGGGGGGCTACCGGATTCCACTGCCGTCGCGCCGGCGGATCGGGTATTCTCTCCCAGAACGCCGGGTGGGGCGTGGCCGGCGACCGGGAGCAGGCATGGCGGGAAGGTGGACGCACGGCATCTCGCGGCGAGCGTTCCTCGGCGCAGCCGCCGGCCTGGCGGGGGCCGTCGCGCTCGGCCCGACGCGCGATCCCCCTGCCGTGGCCGCTCCGCTCCCCCAGGCCACGCCGGTCGTCGAAGTGATCGGCACCTCGTCCGGCGGCATCCCCCTCACCGCCTACTGGCTGGGCGACGGACCGACGGCGGTCATCGTCCAGGGTGCCATCCACGGTGGTTACGAGGCCAACACCTCGACGCTAACGTTCCAGCTGCGCGACTACTACGAGGCCCATTCCGACGAGATCCCCGCCGGCCTGCGCCTGGCGTTCATGCCCGAGACGAACCCCGATGGCATCGCCATCAACTCGCGCTTCTACTTAAGTGGCGTCGACCCGAACCGCAACTGGGACACCGCCGACTGGGCGGCCGACGCGTATGACGGCGATGGGCGGTTCGTGCGGGGCCTGGGCGGGCCGGCGCCGATGTCGGAGCCGGAGACGCGCGCGATGGCGGACTGGTTCCTGGCGGTGCGGCCGGCGGTCGTGCTGCAATACCACAGCCAGGGCAGCTTCGTGGTCGGCACGCGCGAGCTAGCCGAGCCCTACGCGGCGGCGACCGGCTACCGCTTGCCCACGCCGGGCGGCGGCCTCAGCGGCCTGCTCCCCTACCGCGCCACGGGCACCCTGGGCCGCTGGCTGACCGACCACGGCCTTGGCTCGGTGCTCGTCGAGACGGCCACGCACACCGATCCCGAGTTCGAGCGCAACCTGCGCGGCCTCCGGGCGCTGCTCGGCGCGGTCACGGCCAGCTAGCGGCGCAGGCGGGTGGCGCGAGCCCTGTCGGGCTGCTCGCGCCACCCGCCTGCACTGGCGCGCGGCCGCCGGACGGATGCCGCCGGCCGCAGGGGGCGCGCGGCGCCTAGCTTGCCGTCGCCGCCTGGGGCGCGGCGCTCGTCGCCGGCACCTCCTTGATGCCGTACAGGCGCGCCGGATTGTCCCACAGAATCTTGCGCTTGGTCTCGGCCGCGACGTGCGGGTTGGCCGTCAGGTCGCCGACCGTGCGGTCGGGGAACTTGTCCACGGCGTCCGGATGGGGGTAGTCGGTGGCCATGATGAGACAGTCGTCGGAGACGTACTCGGCGACGACCGGCACCAGCTCTTCGCCCGCCTCGCAGCTAATCCAGCACTGCCGCTTGAAGTAGTAGCTGGGCGGCTCCTTGGTGGTGCGGCTCCTCCCCATCGAGTAGTGCTCCCAGTGCTCGTCCATGCGCTCGAGCCAGAAGGGGAGCCAGCCGCAGCCCGACTCGAGGTGGGCCACCTTCAGCTCGGGCAGCCGCTCCAGCAGGCCGTCGGCGCAGAAGGTGGCGCAGGCCAGCATCTGCTCCAGCGGGTGGCAGGCGATATGGCGCGTGAACTCGCTGTAGCGGTCGGAGCCGGCCTGGGGCAGGATCGTGCGAGCGCCCTCGTGGACGCAGATCACCACGCCTAGCTCGGCGGCCGTCTCGTAGATCGGCAGGTAGTCGGGATGGTCCAGCTTGCGGCCCTTGACGGGATTGGGCCGCCAGAAGATGCCACAGAGCCCCAGGCCCGCCGCGCGCCGCAGCTCCTCGACGGCGAGCCGGGTGTCCTGCAGGGGGATCAGCATGACGCCCTTGAGCCGGGTGGGATCGTGGCTGCAGTACTCCGACAGCCAGTTGTTGTAGGCGCGGCAGATGGCGGCCGACACCTGTGGGTCCATGTCGCTCTTCCAGATGATGTACAGGCCCATCGTCGGGAAGAGCACGCTCACGTCCACGCCCTCGCGGTCCATGTCGCGCAGGTTGGAAGCCGGGTCGAAGTCGGCGTCGAGCGCCTCACCGAAGACGGACCGGTAGCGCTCGTCGCCGCTGAAGATCTTGTCATACTTCTCGTAGCGCCGCTGCTCGCCCTCGCCGGGCAGGCGGAAGGCGTCGGAGACCAGCTCGCCGTCGACCAGGCGGCGGCCCTGGCCGGGCCCGAGAATCTGCACGCGGCCGCGGAAGGGCGGGTCCATGTAGCGGTCCCACAGATCGGCGGGCTCGATGATGTGGCGGTCGGCGTCGATGACCAGGAAACCATCCTTCATGCGCGGAACTCCCTTCACGGCGCGCTGGGCAGCATCCTCATGCCTGTTCGGATGCTAAGGTGCGGGCCGGCGCGCTGTCAATGGCGGGCCGGGCTGGCGCCCGGGCGAAGCACCCGACGGCGGCGCTGCCACTGGACCGGCGGCTGGGGCGTGGCCACGGGCAGCATCATCGGCGGCACGGGGCCGGGCGGGCGCACGTAAGGCGGGGGCACGCCGGGCGGCCCCATCATCGGCGGCACCGGCCCCATCGGCACAGGCCCCCAGGGCACCGGATACGGGGGCACGACGACCGGGGGCGGCACCGGGAGCGGCGCCACGCGCGGGGGCGCCGCCGGCGGCTGCTCGGCGCGCGGCGCGGCCGCGGCGGGTTGTGCGGGGGCGGCCGGCGCCGGCGCGGGCGCCGGCGCGGCCGGCGGCGCCGGCTCAGGCGCGGCGACCGCGGCGATCTCCGGCGCGGACGGCGCGGCCGCCGGCGCGGGCTCGGGCGGCGGGGCCGGCTCCGGCGGGGCGGGCGGCGGCGCCGGGGGCGGTGCGGGCGCGGCCCGCTCCGTCACGTGGGCCGGCGCGGCCGCCATGGGCCGTGCGACGACGATGGGTATGGCGGTCGGGGGCGGCGCGGGCGCCGGCTCCGGCTCTGGCTCTAGCGCGGCGGCGAGCGGCGCGGCCGGCGGGTCCGGCGGCGTCGCGACCTCGGGCTCCAGGGCGACCGTCGGGACCGCGCTGACGACGGGCGGCTCGACCGGCGGCGCGGGGGCCGGCGCGGCATCCTGCGCCGGGGCGGGAGCCGGCGGGGCGGGCAGCGCTAGCTCGTCAGACGGGGACGGCGCCAGGTTGGCCGCTGGCGATGCGGACGGGCCCACCTCGACCACCGCGGGCCCCGCCTCGCGCAGCGCGCCCACGATGCCCCGCGCGCCCGCCACGCCGACCACGACGAGCGCGGCGGCGACGGCCACGGTCGCGGTGGTCGCGTAGGCGTCGCGGCCGCCGCGCACGCGCCGCGTGCGCGGCCACCCGGCGACGTCGGCGGCCGCCCGGGCCGCGCCGGGGATCGGCGGGTCGGCGGCACGCGGCGCCGAGGGCGCGGGGCGCCGCGTGCCGCCGACCGCGCGCAGGCCCGCGGCAGCGCGCGCCGCCACCGCGCGGACGCGCGCTGCCGGCGCCGCCACCACCACCTGTATTCGTTCGGCCGGCGCGCGGCGGCCGGCCAGTGCCGGCTCGGCGGCGCGCGCCGGTGGCGCGGCCGCGTGGGGTGCATCGGCCGGTGCACGCGGCGCGGTGCTGTCCAAGGACGCGGCGGCCCAGGGGGACCGGCGCCGCGCGGGCGGGCGCTCGGTAGGCGCTGGCTCGCTAGCGGACGGCGGGGCGCCGGGCAGCGGCGCCGCAACTGCCGGCGGCTCGCCAGTGGGCGCGGCCGGCGTCACGGCAGGGCGCGGTTCGGCGGCTGCGGGCTGTGGGCTGGTGGGCGCTGCCGGGCGGCTAGCGGGTGCGGCGCCTGCCCAGGGCCGTCCCCGCGCTATGCCAGGCCGCGCGGCCAGCGCGCCCAGCGCGCCGGCGAGCGCGGCGCCGTCGGCGTAGCGCGCGGCCGGCTCCTTGGCGAGCGCGCGCGCCACGACCGCGGCGACGGGCGGAGAGACGTCCGGGTTCACCTCCGTGAGCGATGGCGGCACGGTGTTCAGGTGCTGCATGGCGACGCGGATGAAGCTGTCGCCCTCGAAGGGCCGGCGGCCGGCCAGCATCTCGTACAGCACGATGCCCAGCGAGTAGACGTCGGTGGCGGGCGTCACAGCGTCGCCGGTCGCCTGCTCGGGCGCCAGGTAGTGCGGCGTGCCGAGGATGGCGGCGGTGGCCGTCAGCTGGGGCACGGCCAGCATCTTGGCGATGCCGAAATCCGTCACTTTGGCGTGGCCGTCCTCGGTCAGCAGCACGTTGGCGGGCTTCACGTCGCGGTGCACGATGCCCAGGGCGTGCGCGGCCCCCAGCGCCTCCGCCACCTCGGCGCCCAGCCGCACCGCCACGTCGGTCGCGAGCGGCACGCCGGGCTTCAGCCGCGCCCGCAGGTCGCCGCCGGCCACGTACTCCATGACCAGGAAGTGGGTGCCGAGCGCCTCGCCGTAGTCGTAGACCGGCACGATGTGGGGATGATTCAGGCCCCCGGCGCTCCGCGCCTCGCGCTCGAAGCGCGCGACGAAGGTCGGGTCGGCGCGCAGCTCCGGGCGCAGCAGCTTGATGGCCACCGTGCGGCGCAGATGGCGGTCGGCGGCGCGATAGACCAGCGCGTCGCCGCCCTCGCCGACCAGCGTCTCGAGGGCGTAGCGGTCCTTGACGACCTGGCCCTGCAGCTCCATTGGTCCCCCGCGACCGCGGCGCGCGTTGGACGGCACGCCCCGCGCGCATCGCGTCTACCCACCTAGCGTACACCCCGCGCGTCGCAGCAATCTACCGCAGCCTGTTACCGGCCGGCACCCATTTCTCCGTCCGACATGTTACGTCCGGTTCCCAGCGACCACACGGGTTGACGCGCGCTGGGGGCGCTCCTACCATTGGGGTCACGCGTGGGAGGGGCGAGGGCCCAGTGGCGATCGTCGATCGGCGGAGGGGAGGGCGGAACGATGAAGATGACGGCGGTCGCGGTGCAGGCGTACCGCATCCCCATCGCGTGGCGCTCCGAGCCGGTGGTGGCGGTCGTGGCGCGGGTGCGGACCGACGCGGGGCTGGAGGGGCTGGGGCCGGCGATCCCGTTTAACGCGCTGCACGCGCGGAGCCTCGCCGTGGCGATCGAGGAGCTGGGCGAGCTGCTTGTCGGTGAAGACCCGAGCCAGCCCGAGCGCGTCCACCGCAAGCTGATGCCGGGCGGCGCGGGCTACGGCGGCGTGGACAATATCGCCGTCGCGGCGCTCGACATCGCCGTCTGGGACCTGGCCGCGCAGAGCGCCGGGCTGCCGCTGTACCGCGCGCTGGGCGGCTACCGCAGCCGCATCCCCGTCTACGCCAGCCTGCGCCTCAGCCGCGACCTGTCGCTGGCGGCGCTGACGGAGACGGCCGGCGCGCTCGTGGCGCAGGGCTTCACCGCTGTGAAGATGAATATAGGCGGGGACGCCGGGCTGGCCGCCGACGTGGCGCGCGTGCGGGCGGTGCGCGAGGCGATCGGCGGCGACGTGCGGCTGCTGGCCGACGTAAACTTCCGCTGGACGCCGGCGCAGGCGATCCGCGCCGGGCGGGCGCTGGAGGAGTTTGATCTGTACTGGCTGGAGGACCCGGTGCCGACGCACAATCTGGCGGGGCTGGCGGAGGTGCGGGGCGCGCTCGACGTGCCGATCGCCGCGGGCGAGGCGCTGTTCGGACTGGCGGCGCTGCTGCCGCTGTTCGAGGCGCGCGCGGTGGACTTCCCAATGCCCGACCTGCTGCGGGTGGGCGGCATTACCCCGTTCCTGAAGGCCGCCCACCTGGCCGAGGCGTTCGGCCTGCCGCTCGCCAGCCACCTCTCGCCGGAGATCTCGGCGCAGGTCGTCGCCGCCGTGCCGAACGGCCATCTCGTCGAGTACAACGGCTGGGCGTGGGAGCTGTTCCAGGGCTGCCCGACGCTAGAGCGCGGCGAGCTAGTGCTGAGCGACGCGCCCGGCCACGGCCTGACGCTCGACCCGGCCGCAAGGCGGCATGCAATAGCGTAACCCGTTGGCCTCCTGCCAGCGAGCCGCTCACCTCCAGAAGTTATCATGAGTGGGGGTATACGCTCGGCGATGTGCGCTTCGGGGCAACCGGATGGACGCAGTACGGTTCGGCATCTATAACATCCTGTGCGATGTCGATGCGACTCGCCTGGCTTACGAGCGCACGCCGCTTGGCGGCGCGGAGATGTGTGGTTGTCTTGCCTGCCGTAACTTCGTGACTGCCGGCGAACGCGCTTATCCTTCCGACGTGCTTGCCCTGTTCCAACAGCTTGGCATCGATTACCGCCGTCCTGCCCATGTCTACACTTGGGGCCGTGTCGAGGACGGGCGCTATCATTACGAGGGCTGGTTCCATTTCGTCGGGCAAGTCGACCAACATATCGATGCCTGGGAGCAAGTCTCAGACTACTTCTACCTCTGGTTCCATGGCCGCCCGGCACTCATCTCGGAGGCCTTCAAATGGCAGCCGCTCGGGGTGCTGGAGTTCGTCAACAAAGCGGTGCCCTGGGTGCTAAATACCCCGCTCCCATCACCAGATTGGCCGTTCGAAACATCACAGTAATTGAGGATCCCAATCGCTCCTGACCGACACCTACGTTACTTCCTCACGAGCGGCAAAGGAGGGCGGCGCGGCCGCGGAGATGCAGATCAATCTTGATTTGGCGCTGCTGCAGATGTACCCGCCGGCGCAGCTTGTCCGCGTGGTGCAGCTCTGCGAGCGGGTGGGCTACCGCACCTTCCGCTACGGCAACGAGAAGTACTTCCGCGATCCCTGGATCGGCCTGGCGGTGGCGGCCGAGCACACGCGCACGCTGCGGCTCAGCACGTTCGTGCAGGACCCGTTCACGCTGCACCCGGCGCTCACGGCGGTCGCGATCGCCACGCTGGACGAGCTGAGCGGCGGGCGCGCGGAGCTGGTGCTGGGCGCGGGCGGGGGCGGCGGCGGCGCGCTCGGCTACCAGCGCGTCAAGCCGGCGCGCGCGATCCGCGAGACGATCGACGTGGTGCGCGGCATGCTGCGCGGCGAGCGCGTCCACTACGAGGGCGAGGTGGTGCGCTTCGGCGGCGGGCGGCTGAGCTTCCCCGCCCGCGCCGACCTGCCGATCCTGGTGGCGTCGCGCGGCAACCTGGTGCTGCAGATGGCCGGCCGCTACGCGGACGGCGTGATGATCGCCACCTACGCCACGCCGCGCGGCGTCGCGCACGCCCTCGCGCAGATCGACAAGGGGCTGGCACGGGCGGGGCGCACGCGGCGCGACGTCGCCATCAACTCACGGGTGGATGCCTGGGTCCACCGCGACCCGCGCGTGGCCCAGGAGGCACTGCGGCCGATGATCGCCGGCTTCCTGACGACGAGCTACCCCGACACGAACTTCGTGCGCGTCGTGGGGCAAGAGGTCTCGCCCGAGCTAGAGGCGGTGCTGGCAAAGAAGGACCGCGACCACTCGTGGGCGAACGCCCACCTCGTCTCGGACGCCCTGCTGGCGCAGTTCTGCTGGACGGGCACGGCCGAGCAGGTGGCCCAGCAGATCGCGGCGGTGGTGCGGCTCGGCATCACCGACGTGACGGTGACGCTGCACCCGCCGCAGGACGCCACGCCCGCCGACGTGGAAGAGGTCATCCGCAGCTTCGCCGAGGACGTGAAGCCGCTGGCCGAGCAGCTTGCGAGCCGCTAGCCGCCGCCCGCACCTGCTCGTGTGGGCCGCGGCGTGGGCAGCGATTGGGGCGCTGACTACGCTTGGACTGGTGGCCATGGGGCTGGGCGGCCTGCCGCTTCTGATTGCCCTACCGCTTGGTGTGGTCCTCGCCTTCGTCAGTCGTTGTCAGGCCATGTGGGCGTTGTTCATCGGCAGTGGACTGCTGCTCGTGGGCCTCACGGGGCGCCTGGTGGTGCAGATGTCGCCGTGCGGTGTGGGAACGTTCACGCCTCCGCCCGGCGGCTGCTACTCCCGAGAAACCATGCCCGCGCTGCTGGTGGGTGTGGAGCTCCTGCTGGGCGGGCTGGCCGCGGGCGCCTGGTACACTAAGCGGGCGGCGAACGAGCAGCCAGACCGCTGACAGAATCATCAGTCAATCGCGCCGCGCGCATGAGGAGAGGGCCAGTGGCAACGAGTAGGCCTGTGAGGCGGGCTGGCTGGCGCGTCGGAAGCGCTCTAATCGCGCTCGCGCTCGTCCTTCTCCCAGCCAGGCCAGCTCCCGCGCAGGATGGCAGCCCCGCGCGGGTACGGGCGGCCCTGGCGCAGCTGGACACGCTCGCCGCGCAATCGCTCCAGCGGACGGGGATCCCCGGCATGGCGATCGGCGTCGTGTCGCGGGATGAGGTTGTGTACCTCAAGGGCTTCGGCGTGCGCGAGGCGGGGACCGACCAGGCGGTGGACGCCGACACGGTGTTCCAGCTGGCCTCGGTGTCCAAGCCTATCGCCTCGACCGTCGTGGCGGCGCTCGTCGGGGACGGCGTGGTGGGCTGGGACGACCACATCGTCGACCACGACCCGACGTTCCAGATGTACGATCCCTGGGTGACGCGCGAGGTCACGCTGCGCGACATGTTCGCCCACCGCAGCGGCCTGCCCGACCACGCCGGCGACCTGCTGGAAGACCTGGGCTACGACCGCACCGAGGTGTTGCACCGGCTGCGCTACCAGCGGCCGGACACCAGCTTCCGCTCGACGTACAACTACACGAACTTTGGCCTCACGGAGGCGGCAGTCGCGGCGGCGCGCGCGGCGGGCGAATCGTGGGAAGACCTGTCGGCCGAGCGCCTCTACCGGCCCCTCGGCATGACGGCCACTAGCTCGCGCTTCGCCGACTTCGAGGCCGCCCCCAACCACGCGCTGACCCACGTTCAGGTGGACGGCCGCTGGGAGCCGCGCTACGTGCGCGATCCCGACGCCCAGTCGCCGGCCGGCGGCGTCAGCTCGACGGTGCGCGACCTGGCGCAATGGATGCGTCTGCAGCTTGCCGGCGGGCGGATCGACGGGCGACAGCTTGTCGCTGCCGACGCGCTGGCCGAGACCCACCGCCCCCAGATCGTCAGCAATCCAGCCAAGGATCCCGCCGTCGATCACACAGGCTTCTATGGGCTGGGCTGGAACGTGAGCTACGACGACGCCGGCCGCGTGCGCTGGGGCCACTCCGGCGCCTTCGCGAACGGCGCGGCCACGGTGGTCACCCTGGTGCCCGCCGAGCAGCTGGGGATCGTCGTGCTGACGAACGCCGCGCCGATCGGTGCGGCCGAGGTGGTCGCGCTGGATTTCCTCGACCTGGCGCTGGAGGGCCACCTCACGCGCGACTGGGCCGCCGTGGTCGCCCCAGCCTTCGCCGCGCTGAACGCGTCGCCCTACGACCGCGGCATCGACTTCACGCGCCCGCCGGCCGACGCCCGACCAGCGCTGCCCGCGGCCAGCTACGTCGGGACGTACGCGAACGAGCTGTTCGGCGACGCCGAGGTCGTCGCGGACGGCGATGGCCTGGCGCTCCGCCTCGGCCCGGGCCGCACCACCTTCCCGTTGCAGCACTACGACCGCGACGTGTTCACCTACCAGCCGGCGGGCGAGAACGCCGCTGGGCCGAGCGGCGTCCGCTTCCAGATCGGCCCCGATCAGACCGCGACCAGCGTGACGATCGACAACCTGGACGTCGACGGCCAGGGGACGTTCACGCGGCCGAACGGGGAGCCCTCCCCCTAACCCTCTCCCAGACAAGGGGTCCAGTGGCTTCCCTCCCCTAACCGTCTCCCAGTGGGAGAGGGAACAGGACGAGCCTGCCCTGGCGCTCTCTGGGGCGCGCGCGGCACTTCAGGGGAGGGAAGCGCGGGCGCTCGTGGTACGGCATTGTGATGCGGGCGCTGTCACGTTTCCTTAGGCCGGGCGACGGGGCCGGCGCTATAATCGCGCCGGGCCGGGGCGCGGGGCGTCGCTCGCGTGGCCGGCTGGTGTGCCGGCATTTCGTGAGGGGTGGTCGCCACTGTGAGAGTCGCCCGGTCGCTGCTGTCGTCGTCGCGCCGCGCCTGCGTCGTGCCCGCGGCGCTCGCGCTCGTGCTGGTTGCCGCGTGTGCGCCGGCCGAACGGACCGCGCCGAACCTGCCGGGACTCGGCACGGCCTCGACCGCACACGCGGCCGCGCCAGCGAGCAGCGCGCCGCCAAGCGCGGCGGTGGCCGACGCGGCGCAGGGGCTCGCGGACCAGGTGGCGCCGCCCACACTGCCCCCCACGCCCGCTCCCACGGTCACGCCGACGCCAACGGTCCCGCCGCCCCAGCTAGCCCACGACGTGGCGCCGCCGCATGTGAGCGCACAGATGTCCGTCGTGATCGACGAGGACTCGGGCGCCATCCTGTATGGCCACGACGAGAACCACGAGGTGGCGCCCGCGAGCCTGACCAAGATCGTCACCGCGATGGTGGCGCTCGAGCTAGGCCACCCGGCCGACCGCGTGACGACCGACGTGGACAGCCGCGTCATGTGGGACAGCACGATCATGGGGCTGGTCCCCGGCGAGGAGGTCTCGCTCGAAGACCTGCTGTACGGCATGATGCTGCCGTCGGGCAACGACGCGGCCATTGCCATCGCCCGCTACATCGCCGGCAACGAGACGGTGTTCGCGGACCTCATGAATGCCAAGGTGCGACAGCTGGGCCTGCAGCACTCGCACTTCGTGAACCCGCACGGCCTGGAGCAGGAGGGGCATTACTCCTCGCCCTACGACATGGCGATGCTGGCGCGCGCGGCCATGCGCAATCCCTTCTTCCGCCGGCTGGCCTCGACGAAGGAGTGGAACGCCTCCGGCCTGCTGCGCAGCTACCACCTGGTGAACCTGAACCGCTTGCTCTGGCAGTACCCGGGCGCCGATGGCGTGAAGATCGGCTACGAGGACACGGCGCTCAACACGATGGTGGTGTCGGCGAAGCGCGACGGCCACCGCGTGTACGCGGCGTTCATGCGGAGCACCAGCCGCGACGCCGACGGCACGGCCCTGCTGAACTACGCCTTCGACGCCTACGCCTGGCCTGGGCAATAGTAGAATAGCGCGTAGCGAGGCTACGCGTTACTCGTTCCTCCCTACCCACTCCCCAACCGTCTGGCGGCCTCGACGATGAGGTCGGCGGCGGCCGTATTGCCCAGCCGCCCGCAGTCCACCAGCAAGTGGTAGTGGCCGAGCGCCTCCCAGTCGGTCTTGAACAGGTGCTTCACGTAGCGCGCCCGCGCGCGGTCGGTGTCCTGCACGAGCCGCTCCGCGGCCGCCTGGTCCAGCCCCTCGCTCGCCTGGATCGAGCGCACCCGCTGCGCGAACGGCGCGAAGACGTGGACGTGGAGCGTGTTCGGCTCGTCCTTCAGGATGTAGGCGCCGCCCCGCCCGACAATGACGGCGTTGCCCGAGCGAGCCACCTCGCGGATCACCTGTTCGATGACCTCGGCGTAGGGGAGGTCGTCGAAGCTGTCGTAGTCGGCGAAGAGCGCGGTGGTGATCTCGGGCGGCATGGCGAGGTCAGGGTAGCTCAGGCGCAGCGAGCGCGCGAGACGCGCGACCAGCGTCTCGCCGCGCTCGTCCTTCTCCTCGACGACCTCGCCCGGCACGCCGAGGCGGCGGGCGACCTCGTCGATGATTTCGCGGTCGATGAACGCGGCCCCGAGCCGGCGTGCCACCTCCTGGGCAACCTCGCCGCCGCCGCTAGCGAACTGGCGCGAGACGGTCACCACGGGCATGGGCCTCACCTCAGCGTGCAAGGTGGGGCATTATGCGGCATCGGGGCCGGCGCCGCCCACTGCCGCGCTCAGACCACGGAGATGGGCCACCCCGGCCGAGCCGCGTGGGGGGCACGGCCCGGCCGGGGTGGTGGGAAGATGGTGCCTTTTGAGTTAGTCGGGGCTACGCGCAGACGTCGCGGTCCGGCACGGGGTTGCGCCGGGGGCGGCCGGGTTTACCCCGCATGCTGAGTCGCCAGGCCTCGATATCGTCGCCGGTGTACAGCGGCGGCGGCGGCGGATAGGCGACCTCGCCGCACCACAGGCAGGTTTGCTCGCCGTCGTATCCGCCGTACATCTGGCCGCCGCAGCGCTCGCAGCGCGGCAGCGCGCTGGGCTTCACCGTGTTGATCATCTACGCTTCACCTCCAGGCTGGCTGACTCAAGCCTAAAGGTCCGAGATTGTGTCCCTGTTAGCGAGATGCTAAAGAACTATTAAATCGGGCGGCCGACCGGGGCGGCGTCGCCGGTGCTAAAAGCGCCGCTGGGCGGCGCCAGTCAGCAGCGGGGCGGCAGCAACAATGGCGCCGGAGCGTGGGATACCATGGTCGACGCGGGGAGCGGCGAGCGCGGGCAGCTACGGGTCGGTGTCGGCGGCCCCGACGGAGGCCATGCGCTGCTCCCAGGCCTCGGCCGCCCGCAGCGCCGTCGCGAGGGTCGTCGCCTCCGCGCCACAGGCCTCGGCTATCCGCGCCACGTCGGTCGCCCAGGTTAGCGCCAGGGGCCGTGGGCGCAGCAGTAGCCGGGCGAGCGTGGCGCGCGGACACCCCAGCTGGAGCGCGAACTCGTCTTCGTCCCACCCCTGCGCATACGCATACGGCATCAAGAGCGAGGCCAGGAAGCCGGGCCGGGTCGTGGCTTCCCGCACCAGATACTGCAGCAGGCCCTCGACCTGCAGCACCTGCTCCTCAATCGCTTCCGCGCGGGGAGCCAGCGGTGGCGGGCCGGCCGAGATCTCATCCGGCGGCGGCCCGCCCTCCCCGGACGCCGCGGGCGAGGCCGTCGCCGGGGCAGCTCTCAGGAATCGCTCCCGCGCTCGCGTCCAGACCTGCACCCGGTCCAGCAGCTCCTGGGCCACAAACGGCTTGGTGATGTAGTCGTCGGCGCCCGCAGCGAACCCCGCGTGGCGCTGCCCCTCGCCCCCAAGCGCGGTCACCATGATGATGGGAACATCGCCCACGTGGTCCCGCGCGCGAATCCGCCGGCACACTTGTAGCCCATTCAAGTCGGGCATCATCACGTCGAGCAGGACGAGCGCGATGTCCGTGTCCAGGCGCGCGAGCGCGGTGCCGCCATCCCGGGCCGTTTCCACACCGTACCCGCCGGCAGTCAGGATCTGCTCGATCAGCGCGCTAATCTCAGGATCGTCGTCCACCACGAGCACGCGCGGCGCAGAATTCATGGTGACACCCCGTGAACGCAAGCCATTGGCGTCGCCTGGCGAGTTGCCGCGCTAGGAGAGCAACGTCGCCGCTCAAGAGGCGGTGACTGACCGTCATCTCCGTGGGCAGCGCTGCTCTCATCCGGGCCACCAGCCCCAACGCCGCTTCCCATCATTACCCCCGGCCAGCGCGTCTATCCTGTCGCCTGTCTGCTAGCAGAAAATAATGTCTGCTAGCACTCATCATAGCACGCGGCAGGTTGCGGCCGGCATTTTCCTCACGACCCCTTGTGAACGGAACAGGCCCGCCCGCCTTTCAGGGATCCTGAAAGGCGGGCGGGCCCTGCCGGACCGCGCCGTGGTGGCGCTTAGTGGTCGATGTTCTGGCCCATGACCTCCGGCACGTGGCCCACGCGGAGCACGCCGACGGCGCCCTTGTTCGCCTGGGCGAAGGCGTGGGAGACGAACAGGTAGTCGCCCGCCTCCTCGGGTCGCACGTCGAACACCGAGCCGCCGCCGACCGGCACCGTAGACGTCTGGACGCCGCTGAACACGTTGCCCTGCGCGGGATTGCCGTTCTCATAGATGTGGTCGAAGATGCCGCCGACGACGTGGAAGGACGAGTTCATGGTCGGGCCCGCGTCCACCACGTAGAAGCGCACCGTCTCGCCCGGCTCCGCGGTCAGCGGGTAGTCGCGGTACTGCGAGGCGTGGCCGTTGAAGGCGACGAGATCGGCGTGGTCGAAGTCCTGCATCTTCGTGAAGCTGCCGGTGAGCACGCCATTGGGCAGCCGGTCGCCGAAGTAGAACTCGCTCTGCACCAGGACGTACTCGTGGTCCGCCGGCGGCAGCGGCGGGTCGGGGTCCACGATCATCACGCCGTACATGCCGTTGCCGATGTGCTGGAGCGCGGGGGCGGTGCCGCAGTGATACATGAACACGCCCGGCACGGTGGCCACGAACGACCAGCTGAAGGTCTCGCCGGGGCTCACGTTGCGGTAGTTGGCGATGGGCGTCTTCGCGCTATGGAAGTCGAGCGAGTGGGGCATGCGCCCGTTGTTCGTGAGCGTGACGTTGACCGTCGCGCCCTGCTTCACGCGGATGACCGGGCCGGGCACGGTGCCGTTGAACGTCCAGGCCTCGTAGTAGGTATTGGGAGCCACCTCCAGCACCTGCTGGTCGTCCATGACGAGATTCACGTCCACCGAGTCCGCGGGGTTGTAGGGCGGCGCGACCGCCGACACTGGCTCGTGCGCCGGGGCGCTGTAGGGCGCGGCCGCCGGGGCGGCGGCCAGGCTGGCCATATCGTGCGTGGGGGCGACCGCGGCCGGGGCGGCCGGCGCGGGCGCGCTGCTGCCCGTCATCGCGGCCTCCGTGCGGCCGGGCGCCGCGCTCGCGCGGCGGGCCACGTTGGGCGTCGAATAGACGAGCGTCAGCAACACCAGCGCGCCGACAGCGCCGAGGGTGAGCCACCACGTCCAGTAGGCTTTGCCCGAGGGGTTCTCCATCGCGATCTCTCCTCCACTCCTCTCGCACCGCAACTGGCCTGGCCCGCCGGCTCGCCGCAACAGGGCCGCCTGACGCGGCGCCCGGCTCCCCGTGCTGGCGGCTTTCGGACAGACCAGTTCGTGCGCCGTTGGGAGCATGATCGGCGGGCGACGTTGACCGTCGCGTTTCCGCGGGTAAACGGTCCGTCAACAGATGTGGCGGCCAGTCCGATTGGAGCAGCCGGCGCGCGGCGGGCGGCCGGCGAGCGATCCGGGAGCGGGGGTCGCTTGTTCTCCGCCCGCCCAGCGGCGCAGACTATGGTAGATCGAGGCTATGCTAGAGTAGGCGAGGCCCGCTGCGGCGCTTGGGGGCGGCGTCGCGGCGCGGGCGCGCGGGCTGCCGGACGCTCCGGAGGAGGGAACACCATGAAGCTGATGATTGCCGCCGATCACGCGGGTTTCCCGCTGAAGGAGTCGCTCAAGCGCCAGCTGCAAGAGGCCGGCCACACGGTCGAGGACCTCGGAACGCATAGCGCCGAGCCCGTGGATTACCCGGACTACGCCCGCAAGCTGGCCGAGCGGGTGGTGCTCGGCCGGGGCGAGCGCGGCATCTTCGTCTGTGGCTCGGGCCAGGGTGGCGTCATGGCCACCAATAAGATCCCGGGCGTGCGGGCCGCGCTAGCTCAGGACACCTACTCGGCCCGCCAGAGCGTCGAGCACGACGACGCCAACGTCCTCTGCCTCGGCGCGCGGGTGCTCGGCGACGCGCTGGCCTGGGAGCTAACCCGCGCTTGGCTGGCGGCGCGCTTTAGCGGCGAGGAGCGCCACTGCCGCCGCCTGGCGAAGCTGGCGAAGCTCGACACGCGCTTCCCACTCTTGGAGCTGCACGGCGAGGGGCAGAGCGCCTGGGTGGACAACATCCGCCGCGGCCTGCTCGAGACCGGCGAGTTTCGCCGCATGGTCCGCGAGGGCATCACCGGTGTTACGTCGAACCCCACCATTCTCGAAAAGGCCGTCTCGGGCAGCACCGACTACGAGGCGGCGATGCAGGTGCTGGCCCGCCAGGAGCTGTCGCCGCGCGAGATCGCCATCCGCCTGTGGATCGACGACATCCGCGAGGCGGCCGACCAGCTCCGCCCCATCTACGACCTGACCGAGCGCGTCGACGGCTACGCCTCCATCGAGGTCGACGCCGAGCTAGCGCTGAAGACCGAGGCGACCATCGAGGAGGGGCGGCGGCTCTGGCGCGAGGTCGACCGGCCGAACGTGATGATCAAGGTGCCGGCCACGCCGCCGGGCATCCCCGCCATCCGCCAGCTGATCGCCGAGGGCATCAACGTCAACATCACCCTGCTCTTCTCCCAGCAGCGCTACGAAGAGGTGATGGAGGCCTACCTGGCCGGGCTGGAGGAGCGCGCCGAGGCCGGGCGGCCCGTGGACCACGTGGCGAGCGTGGCCAGCTTCTTCGTCAGCCGCGTCGATACGGCGGTCGACAAGCAGCTCGAAGCGAAGATCCAGTCGGCTGCGGACGCGGGCGAGCGGGAAGCGCTCCAGGCGCTGCTCGGCAAAGCGGCCATCGCCAACGCCAAGCTGGCCTACCAGCGGTTCCTCAAGCGCTTCGGCGACGCGCGCTGGCAGCGGCTGGCGGCGGCTGGCGCGATGGTGCAGCGCCCGCTCTGGGCCAGCACCAGCACGAAGAACCCAGCCTACCGCGATGTGCTGTACGTCGAGGAGCTGATCGGGCCGGACACCATCAACACGATGCCGCCCGCGACGATCGAGGCCTTCAAGGAGCACGGCCTGGTGCGGCGCAGCGTAGACGAGGACGTGGCCGGGGCGCAGGCGGCGCTCGACGCGCTCGCGCGTCACGGCGTCGATCTCGACGCCGTGACGGAGCAGCTGCAGGACGAGGGCGTGGCGGCGTTCGCGCAGTCGTTCGACCAGTTGCTGGCGGCGATTGCCGACAAGCGCGCCGTGGCGCTGAAGGGGGCCGAGCGCCGCGTCGAGACGCACCTCGGGCCGATCGCGGCCGACGTGGAGCGCGCGGCGCGATCGCTGGCCGAGAGCGACGCCGTGCGCCGCATCTGGGCGCACGACGCCGCGCTGTGGGGGCAGGATGCGCTTGCCGAGCGCAACATCGCCAACCGGCTGGGGTGGATGCCGGTGGTCGAGACGATGCAGGAGCGCGTGGACGGCCTGCGCGCCTTCGCCGACGAGGTGCGCGCGGCGGGCTTCCGGCGCGCCGTGCTGCTCGGCATGGGCGGCAGCAGCCTGGCGCCCGAGGTGCTGCGCCAGACGTTCGGCGCCGCGCGCGGCTACCTCGACCTCGACGTGCTCGACACCACCGACCCCGCCACGCTGCTGCAGCTCGAGCGCTCGCTGGACCTCGACCAGACGCTGTTCGTCGTCGCCAGCAAGTCGGGCACGACGGTGGAGACGCTGTCGCAGCTGGCCTACTTCTGGGCGAAGACGAACGGGCGCGGCGACCAGTTCATCGCCATCACCGACGGCGGCACGCCGCTGGAGGCGCTGGCTCGCGAGCGCGGCTTCCGCCGCGTGTTCGTGAATCCGGGCGACATCGGCGGGCGCTACTCGGCGCTCTCCTACTTCGGCCTGGTGCCGGGAGCGCTGCTCGGCGTCGATCTCACGGCCCTGCTCGACCGCGCCGCGCGCATGGCCGAGGCCTGCCGGCCGGGCGGCGACGGCGCGCGAGCCGCGAGCGGCGGGCCCGGCGCGCAGCTCGGCGCTATCCTGGGCGCCTCGGCGCTGGCCGGCCGCGACAAGATCACGCTGGTGCTGCCCGACGCCATCGCCGCATTCGGCGACTGGGTCGAGCAGCTGCTGGCCGAGAGCACGGGCAAGCAGGGCAAGGGGCTCGTGCCGGTCGTCGGCGAGCCGCTGGGCGCCCCCGGGGTGTACGGCAACGACCGGCTGTTCGTGGCGCTGACGCTGGAGGGCGAGGCGCCAAACGCGCGGCTGGCGGCGCTGCAGCAGGCGGGCCAGCCGGTGGTCACGATCCCGCTGCGCGACACGTTGGACCTGGGCGGCGAGTTCTTCCGCTGGGAGTTCGCCACCGCCGTGGCCGGCGTGGTGCTGGGCATCAACCCCTTCGACGAGCCGAACGTCCAGGAGTCGAAGGACAACACGAAGCGCGTGCTGGAGGAGTTCCAGCGGCTCGGACGCCTGCCCGAGCCCGAGTCGGCCGCGCGCTCGAACGGCCTGGCCGTGCTGGGCGACGCCGAGGCGAAGTCGGTCGAGGACGCCCTGGCGAGTTTCCTCGACGCGGCGCGGCCCGGCGACTACCTGGCGCTACAAGCCTACCTGCCCTACCGCGACACGGTGCGCGCCGCGCTCGAAGACCTGCGCCTGCGCCTGCGCGACCGGTTGCGCCTCGCGACCACGTTCGGCTTCGGCCCGCGCTTCCTGCACTCGACCGGCCAGCTCCACAAGGGCGGCCCGCCGACCGGCCTGTTCCTCCAGTTCAGCGCCGACGATCCCGAGGACGTGCCGATCCCTGGCCAGTCGTACACCTTCGGCACGCTCAAGCGCGCCCAGGCGCTCGGCGACCTCCAGGCGCTCCAGGCGCGCGGCCGGCCGGTGCGCGCTATCCGCCTGCACGGCGATCTGGAGGCCGGCCTGCGCCACCTGGCCGCCGCGCTCGACGCCACCGCCGCCCGCGCCCGCCGCTAAGCACCGGATAGCAGGCGCTCGGCTTCTCGCCGGCGCGGGGTGACTAGCCGCCCCGCGCCGGCAGTTGCCACGATCTCACCAGCCAGATGGAGGGGGCATGCTCGCCGCCGGGCGCCCGGCCAGCGGTACGCCCGAGCCGGAGCGTGCTGCGGCCCCACCTGTCGCCGCCCCCGCGGGGCCGCTCGTCCTCGCGCTGATGTGTCTCGTATCGCTCAATCTGCGGTCCGTCTCCGTCGGCGTGTCGCCCGTGCTGCCGCTCATCCGTCAGGACTTCGCGGTCAGCTACGCGCTGGCGGGCGTCCTGTTCGCGCTGCCGATCGCCATGATGGGGCTTGGCGCCGAGCCAGGGCGCCGACTGGTCGACCGCGCGGGGCCCTGGCGAGCAATCAGCCTGAGCCTCGCGCTGATCGGGGTGGGCGGGGGCCTCCGCGCGCTCGCGCCCAACTTCTGGGCGATGCTCGCGCTCACCGCGCTGTTCGGCGCGGGCATCGGGCTCGCCCAGCCCAGCCTGCCGCGGCTCGTGGCGCAGTGGTTCCCGACCCGGCGGGCCTTTGCCACGGGGGTCTATTCGGCCGGGCTGACCGGCGGCGCGGTAGTCGGCGCCTCGCTCACCGCGCTGCTGCTGCCGGCGCTGGGCGCCCTCTCGTGGCGGGGCACCTGCCTGCTCTGGGCGGCGCTCGCCATCCTGAGCCTCGTCGCCTGGCTGGCGCTCGGGCCGCGCCGGGACGCAACTCCCCCCGGCCCTCCCTCCCGGCAGGGAAAGGGCGAGCGGGACGGCTCAGGGAGGGGGGCGCGGGGGGTAGGTCCAACCCCCATCTGGCGCGACCGCGTGGCCTGGCTGATCACGCTGCTGTTCTTGCTGCAGAGCATGGGCTTCTATCAGCTCGTCGGCTGGCTGCCCAGCTACTATCAAGAGCTCGGGTTGAGCCTAGAGGCGGCCAGCGTGCCCTTCACCGTGCTGAACCTCGCCAGCCTGCCCTGTGGCCTGCTCGCCTCCTACCTGTCGGACCGCGTGGGCCAGCGCCGGCCGTTCGTGGCGGTGGGCGCGCTCATGCTGCTCGCCGGCATGACGGGGCTGCTGATGACGCCGCTCCACCCGGCGTGGCTGTGGACGACGCTCGCCGGCGGCGGCATCGGCATCGTCTTTACGCTGGCGCTCGCCCTGCCGACCGACCTGCTTGACCCTCGCCGCGCGGGGCCTACGGTGTCGCTCGTGTTCACGGTCGGCTACGGGGCAGCGCTGGTGAGCCCCTTGCTGGCGGGCGTGCTGCGCGACGCGTTCGGCTCCTTTACCCTGGCCCTGCTCCCGACGGTCGGCACGGCCCTCGCCATGCTCGCGACCGCCTTCGCGTTGCCCGAAACCGCTCGCGGCCTCCGCGGCCCCGCCGCATGAGGAGGGCGGGCCGCAAAGCGTTGACCGCGCCGAGCCGCCCGCTTAGAATACGTCGAACCGGCAGCCCTTGTGCGCGACGGGCGCGCTCGCCTGCTGGCGATAGCTTCCCCTGCCCCGCCGATGCGCCGGATGGCATCCTGGTAACATACCAGTGTGCGCCTGCGTGCATCGCGGCCGCGCGCGACCGGTTGGCGGCCTACCCGTGAGCGTGGAGAACTCACGGCTCCATCCGGCGCCCGCCGTACGTCCGGCCGCCGCTACCTCCTATGCCCGCGCCTGGCACGCGGGATGCTATGAACGCGACGCACCTGGCACGCGCCCCATACCGCTCGCGCGAGGCGGCCCCCGCCAGCCGTCTGCCGGCTCCTGGAGGGAACGAGGATGAGTGTGCTCGCTGGCGCCCTGCCCGAGATCGCCACGGCGTCCCCGCGACTAGAGCGGGTACCGTGCAATCTCTGCGGCTCCTGGGACGCGGCGCCGCTCTACCGGGGCACCATCGACCTCGCCACCGCCTCGCTCGACCCGCAGCAAGTCTACGCCTGCACCAGCTCACACTACGGACGCTACGGTCCGGTCGTGCGCTGTCGCCGCTGCGGCCTGGTGTATCTTTATCCGCGCCTCGCCGCCGACGCCGTCGAGGCGGCCTACGAAGAAGTGGCGGACACCCGCTATTTGGAGGAGCGGGAGGGGCGCGTCCACACCTTCGCGCGCGCGCTGGACGAGCTGGAGCAGGTGCGGCGCCGCGTCTTGGCGGGCGACCACGCTAGGGCGCCGGCGGCGGCGCCCACGCCTCGGGCCACGAACGGAGTGATCCATCCCCCCGCGCTCGGGGCCGCGCGGGGGCGGTTGCTCGACGTGGGCTGCCACATCGGCGTGTTTCTGGAGCTGGCCGCCGCCCGCGGGTGGGCGGCCGAGGGGGTCGAGCCGTCGCGCTGGGCCGCCGACGTGGCGCGCGGCCGGGGCCTGCGCGTCACCTGCGGCACGCTGCGGGGCAGCACCCTGCCGGCCGGCGCGTTCGACGTGGTGACGATGTGGGACGTCATCGAGCACTTTCCCGACCCGGCCGCCGAGGTGCGCGAGGTGCACCGGCTGCTGCGGCCCGGCGGGCTGGTGGGCATCACGACGATGAACGTCGATAGCCTGGTCGCGCGCCTGCTCGGCCCGCGCTGGCCGTGGCTGATGCAGATGCACCTCTACTACTTCTCGGTACGGACCCTGCGCGCGCTGATGGAGCGCTGCGGCTTCCGCGTGGTCGCGGTTTCGCCCCATCGCCGTATCGTTCGTCTCAGTTATGTCCTGTCACGGACCGAGCGCTGGTCGCCGCGGCTCGCCACGGTCTTGCAGCGCGCCGCCGAGCGCGTGCGCCTGGCCGATCTCCTGGTGCCGATCGACCTCGGCGACATCTTCACCCTTTACGCCCAGCGCATCGAGGCGTCCAATGGAGCGGTACACCACGGGAGATAGGGCGCGGGGGACGCCGGTTGGTGAGCAGTAAGCGGGACGCGGCGATCGTCCGGCGCGAGCGGCCCGCCGATCCCGCGCCGCGGCACCGCGCCGGCGTCGTCTCCCCCGGTTCCACTCCCCGCATCGTGCTCGGACTGCTCGCGGTCGCTCTGGGCGCGCTGGCCCTCTACTGGCTCCTCTGGACGCCCGCTTACCGTCTCAACGAGCGCTTCGAGTACGCTGACCTGGTCCTGGGCGCCTTCCCCGCCATCGGGCCTGTGCTCGCCGCACAGCTCGCGCTCGTGCGCGCGATCGCGCCGCCGGCTGTGGCCTCCTACGAGGGCACCCGCGTGCTGTTCATGGCGCTGCTCGGCAGCCTCTTCGCGCTGTACGGGGTCGCGCTCTGGCTGGTCGCGCGGGCGTCCCGGCGGGTGGCGGTCGTCCTGGTCCTGGCGACGACCCTGGCCTTCCAGCTCGTGCTCTTGCCCCTGCCCGGGGTGTTCAGCACGGACCTCTTCTCGTACGCCTTCTACGGCGAGGTCGCCGGCCGCCTCGGCGGCAGCCCATACGTCCAGGTCCCCGACGACTTCCCAACCCATCCGCTGTACCTGCTGATCAATCCGTTGTGGCGCGACGCCCCGTCCGTCTACGGGCCGGCCTGGAGCGCGCTCTCGGCCGGCGTCGGCGCCATCTGGGGCGGCGACGTGCTGGCCCAGGTGCTCGCCTATCGCCTCATTGCCGACGTCTGCCACTGGGCGAACCTGGCCGCGCTCTGGTGGGCGCTGCGCCGTCTGCGTCCCGGCGCCGAGCCGTTTGGCCTGGCGCTTTACGCCTGGAACCCGTTGGTCGTCGTCGAGTTCGCCGCCAGCGGCCACAACGACGGGCTGCTGATCCTCTTCCTGCTGCTGGCCATGAGCCTGGCAGCGCGGGGCCGCGCCTGGGCCGCCGTCGTAGCGCTCGTGCTCTCGGTCGCCACCAAATACACGACCGTCCTGCTGCTGCCGCTGCTCCTCTGGTGGGCCGCGCGCCACCACCAGGGCTGGCGGCGCGTCGCGGTGGCCGCGGGCGCCGGCCTCGCGGCCCTGGCGGCGCTCGCCGCCGCCTACCTACCCTGGTGGCGGGGGGCCGCGACCTTCGGGCCGATCATCTACTGGATCAGCACCCCGCTCTACGCCAACTACGCGCCCATCGGCATTGCCGCCTGGGTGCGCGACCGGGTCTGGGCGGCCGGCTGGCTCGACTGGGACACCGCCGAGCAGGCGGCGTTCGGCGTCGAGCGGCAGCTCGTGCGCCTGGGCTTTCTCGCCTACCTGGCCTTCGAGACGCTTCGGCTGCGCCGCGCCGCCGATCTGCCGCTCGCCTGCGCGCGGGTGCTGCTGGTGTTCCTGCTCGGCGTGAACACCTGGGTGCTCCCCTGGTATTACACCTGGCCCCTGGCGCTGGTGGCACTCGGCGACCCGCGGAGCCGCACCACCGCCGTCGCCGTGGGCCTCTCGGCCACCGCCGCCCTCGCCATGTACTGGGCGCAGACGCATCTGGAGGGCATGGACGGCGGCGGCTACATGCTCTACCTGGCGCCGCTTGGGGCGCTCGCCGCGTGGGAGGCCTGGCAGCAGGCGCGGGCGGGGCGGGCGGCCCTGCTCTACGGCGTGCTCCGCACGCTCAGCAGCGGCGGCCGGAAGACGAGCTGCGCCCCCGGCTCGACGTTGAAGAAATAGTACAGTCGTCGCCCGCACGGCAGCGGGTACGAGCCGCCGTTGGGCTGGCTAGCCGGGCGAATCGAGTCGCCCCACAGCAGCACCCGCCGCACGCCCGCCGGCGCGGCCTCGCGGAACACCGGCCGCGTGAGCGGGTCGAACCACCAGGCGCGGTACTCGGGCAGGTAGTAGCGGGCCTGCTGGTAGAAGAACGAGGCGAAGATCAGCGTGTCGGCCGGGTCGAAGTCGCGGCGCACGATGGCGAGCGCCTCGGGCACGCCGCGATTCAGGCAATCGACCTCGTACGCCGACAGCCGGCTGCGTCCCAGCAGGAAGCTCTGCAGATTGGCGCCGAGCAGCAGCGCCAGCAGGGCCGCGTAGACGAGCCGGGCGCGAGCGGGCCGGCGGCCCCGCGCCGCCGCGGTGGCAGGGCACCGGCCATCCCCGGCCAGGAGGACCGACTGGCTCTTGAGAGGAGCAGCCAACCGCCGCGCCGTGAGCCACCGCGCCACGCGCCACCCGCCCACGGCGATCAGGCGGGCGCGCGACGCGTGCGCCAGACGCACCGCGTCGCGCGCGAACAGGCGCAGCCCGGCGCCCGCGACGATGCACAGGCCCGGCAGGTAGCTGAAGCTGTAGCCACGATCGCCGATGTGGACGAGCGCGTAGAACAGGATCGGCGGCGCCAGCCACAGGACGAGCACCAGCGCCGGCGTGGGGCGGGACCAGTGCGGGCGGGGCCGGCCGCCCCGCCACCAGCGCCAGCCCCCGCGGCCGATCCCGTAGGCCAGCGGCGCGAGCGCGAGGCCCAGCCCCTCCTGGGCATAGCCCCACACCTGCCAGCTGTTCGACTGGAAGGCCCGCCAGCCGTGCGACCAGAGCGAGTAGCTGCCCTCGACGTAGGCGCCCTGGTGCCAGAGCAGCGGCCCGTACACGGCCCAGCCCTGCGAGAGGCCAGCCGTCGGCACGAGCCAGGCGAGCGTGCCCAGCGCGGCGCCCGGCAGCGGCGCCAGCAAGGTGCCGAGCCGGCGGTCGCGTCGCCAGCACACGAGATGGGCGGCCGCCAGCAGCGGCGCCAGGAAGAGCAGGAGGTCCGTGCGGAAGCCCCCCGCCAGGCCGTACAGGAGGCCCAGCCACAACGGGTGGCGCCAGCGGCCCCGCCAGTACGCCACCGTCAGCCCCGCCAGCGCCAGGCTGCCGCTGGCCAGCACCGTGTAGGGATAGGCCACGCCGCTGTACAGCCAGAACGGCGGCGCCGTGGCGAGGAGCAGCGCGGCCGCGATCCCCGCGCCGCGCCCGAACAGTTGACGCCCCACGACGTAGGTCAGCAATACCGCTAGCGCCCCGCCCAGCAGGCTGACGGCCACCAGGCTGGCGTTCGCGTCGCCGAGCGCGAGCTGCGCCAGACGTGCGGCGCCCACGTAGAACAGGTAGCCGGGCGGATGCGGCTGGCTCTCGCTCACGTCGAACGCGGCGAGCGCGCGGGCGTAGAGCACCGAGTCCCAGTGGTAGAGCGTGTTCGTCTGGTAGGGCAGCCGCATGCCGAGCGCCAGCGCGAACAGCACCGCGGCGTCGCCCCCCGGCGAGCCGACCGCCCGCGCCAGGAGGCCCCGTCGGCCGCGCGCGCGCCCATTCGTCGACGGGGCCGCGATGGCCGGCTCGGCGAGGGCGGGCGGACCTGCCGGCGGCTCGTGGGTGGGTGGCCAGGCGCCGACGGCTGCGGCCGTCTGGACCGACGCCTGGCGCCCGAGGGGAGCCGACTGCTCAGTTGCCACGCGCACACGCTCCTAGCGGGCTGTCAGGCTGGAACGGTTGCAACAGGCTGGGGGGCGCCAGCGGCGGATCGGGGCGCTGGCGCGGCGCAAGACGCCCCTCTCTAGTCTAAACGACGCTTATGTCCCGTGCGCCAAGTTGGTCGTTGGGACCGGGGCGAGCGCGGGCCATAATGAGTATGAGCGAGCGCCGCGCTGGGGCGCGATGGGCGGCCCCGCGCCGAGCGGCGAAAGAAGGTGCAGCGTGGCGAACCGACTGGCCCAGGAGACGAGCCCGTACCTGATCCAGCACGCCGAGAACCCCGTGGACTGGTATCCTTGGGGCGAGGAGGCGCTGGCCCGCGCGCGCGCCGAGGACAAGCCGCTGCTGGTGTCGATCGGCTACTCGGCGTGCCACTGGTGCCACGTCATGGCGCACGAGTCGTTCGAGAACCCCGCCATCGCCAGCCTCATGAACGAGCTGTTCGTGAACGTGAAGGTCGATCGGGAGGAGCGGCCCGACGTCGACCACGTTTATATGACGGCCGTGCAGGCGATGACCCAGCACGGGGGCTGGCCGCTCAACGTGTTCTGCACGCCCGACGGCACGCCCTTCTACGGCGGCACCTACTGGCCGCCCGAGGACCGCGGCCGCATGCCCGGCTTCCCGCGCATCCTGCAAGCTGTGGCCGAGGCGTACCGCGAGCGGCGCGCGGACGTGGAGCGGCAGGGCGTCACGCTGCGCGAGCACATCGCCCAGGCGATGGCCCCGGAGCTGCCCCGCGGCGCGCTGGACCCGGGCCTGCTCGACCAGGCCGTCGAAGTGCTGAGTAGCAGCTTCGACCGCCGCTACGGCGGCTTCGGCGGGGCGCCGAAGTTCCCACAGCCGATGACGCTCGAGTTCTTGCTGCACCGCTACCACGCCACCGGCGACGAGCAAGCCCTGGCGATGGCTGAGTTCACGCTCGACCACATGGCGCACGGCGGCATGTACGACCAGATCGGCGGCGGCTTCGCGCGCTACTCGGTGGACGACCGCTGGCTGGTGCCGCACTTCGAGAAGATGCTCTACGACAACGCGCAGCTCAGCCGCGTCTACCTGCACGCCTACCGCGCTACAGGCAAGCCGCTCTACCGGCGTATCGCGGAGGAGACCTACGACTACGTGCAGCGCGAGATGCTGGACCGCGCGGGCGGCTTCTACTCGTCCCAGGACGCCGACAGCGAGGGCCACGAGGGCAGGTTCTACGTCTGGACGCCGGCCGAGATCGCGGCAGCGCTGGGCCCGGAGGACGCCGCGCTGGTGGAGCGCTACTGGGGCGTGACCGAGGGCGGCAACTTCGAGGGACGGAACATCCTCTGGGTGCCGCGGCCGCTGGCGGCGGTGGCCGAGGAGGCCGGCGTGCCGCCCGAGCGGCTGGAGGCGGCGGTGGTGCGGGCCAAGCGCGAGCTGTTCGCCGTGCGCGCGCAGCGCGTGTGGCCGGGCCGCGACGACAAGGTGCTGACCGCCTGGAACGGGCTGATGATGCGCAGCTTCGCCGAGGCGGGGCGGCTGCTCGGCAACGCGGAGTACCTGCGCGTGGCCGTGGCGAACGCGACGTTCGTGCTAGGCCACCTGCGCCAGGGCGACCGGCTCCGCCGGACCTGGCGCAACGGCGAGGCGAAGCTGAACGGCTACCTGGAAGACTACGCGTGCTACGCTGCGGCGCTGCTCGCGCTCTACGAGGCGACGTTTGAGGTGGAGTGGTTCACCGCGGCGCGGGCGCTGGCCGACACGATGCTCGACCAGTTCTGGGACGACGCGATTGGCGGCTTCTACAACACGCCCCGCGAGCACGAGGCCCTTATCGTGCGGCCGCGCGACTTCTACGACAACGCCATCCCCTCGGGCAACTCGGTGGCCGTGGACGTGCTGCTGCGCCTGGCGCTGCTGACGGGCGAGGGCGCGTACGAGCGCCGAGCGGTGCAGGTGCTGGAGGGATTGGCGCAGGCGATGGGCCAGCACCCGCTGGCGTTCGGCGAGCTGATCCAGGCCCTCGCCTTCCACCTGGCGGGGCCGCGCGAGATCGCCTTCGTGGGCGAGCCGGAGGCCGCCGACACGCGCGACCTGCTCGCCGTGGTGAACGGCGCCTACCTGCCGAACGCCGTCATGGCGCTGCGCCGGCCCGACGACCACGCCGCGGCGGCAGCGATTCCGCTGCTGGCCGAGCGCGACGCCCTCGACGGCCGCGCGACGGCCTACGTCTGCCGCCACGCCGTCTGCGAGCTGCCCACCACCAACCCCATCGTCCTCGCCGAGCAGCTCGACCTACCTCCCCCGGCTCCCCTTCCCCGAGAAGGGTAGGCGGGGGGCCGTGCGGCCGGATTAGACGCCTCCTGCCTCAGCCATAGGAGTGCGGAAGAGTCCTGGCGACCGGCCGCGAGGCGGGCGCGAAATCGGCCGGGGGTCTACAATTAGTAGTAGAGAGACGCCTGGCTGTTGCCATGCTTTGTGTCCGTCGTGCCACTGATGCGCGTGCCGCCGCGGGCATGCAATTTGCGGTTGTCCGCGCGCGCGTGAGCGCCACAGCGCCGCGCGACCCGGGCTCGTAGCGTCTGTCGACGGGAAATCGATGGGGGAGTGCGCCCATGCGGCCCCATGAAGTCGCCGCTAGCGTCGAGCCGGCCCAGTGGGAGGCCATCCTGGCGGCCGTGCGCGAGCACAACCCCGACCTGTGGCGCGACCTGGAGCGTGCCGCCTGCCAGGACCAGCGGATCCCCCCGCGCCTGTGGCAGCGCTACGGCGCGGCCGACCGCCGCGCGCTGGTGCGCCGCGCGCTGGGGGCGCCGGCCAGCGGCCCGCTCGCGCTCGACGTGCTGCGCGAGTACCTGCTCGCGGAGCAGCGCCCGCTCGTGATGCGCTTCCTCGATCTTGCCGGCGTGCCCCACGAGGAGGGCGTGCTGCTGGAAGGCCCCGTGCCCGAGCCAGCGGCCGCCCAGCTCGACGCCGCCATCGACACGCTGCTCGCCGAAACGCCGCGCGCCACCGCCCTGCTGTATCTCCGGGCGCTCTCGGCACAGGACAACGTGGAGTGGCCCCGGCTCGAAGCGCGCCTGGCGGCCGAGAGCCGCGCGCCCGCGCCTGCCGGGGCCGAGCTGCCGGCGCGTAGCACGGCCACCGCATCGGCCCCCCCCGCAACGCCGCCTGCCACACCACGAGCTGCCCCCACGCCGGCCGAGCGTCCGCGGCCGCCAGCAGCCGAGCCCGAACAGCGCCCGCGTGCCCAGGCCCCGACCGACCAGGCGCCCGGTGGCCCGGCGGCGCCGGACGTGACTGGTCACGCGGCCATCGCCCCGCCCCCACGTCCTACCGAGCCGCGCGCCGCGCTGACGCCGAGCGAGCGCGCGCCACAAGGCCCACCCGTTGCCGCCCGGGCGCCGGAGGGAAAAGCGCGTGGAGCTTCGGGAGACGACGGCGGCGCGACGTCAGCCGCGAGCGCGGCGGATAACGTCGTGCCCTTGACGTTCGGCGCGACGGGGGCCGTGGCTTCCATCCCGAGGACCGCTCCCGAGCAGGATCGGCCGGGCGGTATAGCGCGCTCTACGACCGATGCCGTCGCAACGGCGGCGCCTTCCGCGGCGGCCGTCGCACCCGCCGTCAATAGGACGAGAGTTGCGGCCGCCCGCCAGGCGCCGGTCAGCGCACCCGCCGCGGTCCCGCCGGCGGCGGCCGCGCGGCCGCGCCCGCTGCCGAGCAATGGCGCGCGCAGGAGCGAGCGCGCGGCCGCGCCCAGCGTGGAGGCGGCGCCCCCCGAGCACGCCGCGGCCCCTACCGCCGACACCGTCCGCAACGGCGCGACCGCCAGCGTGGCGCCTCTCCGCGACCGCCGCGGTCTGCCCCGCGCGCCGCGTCTCGCCCTCGCCGCCCGCCTGCCCGCCCCGCCGCCCGAGCCGCCCGGCCTCACGGCGCTCGACCGCCTGCTGCTGCGCGCGCGCGCCGCCACGCTCGTCGAGGCCCCCGGCGCGGCCGATGTCCCGGAGCTGCAAGCGGCCGTCGCCGAGGTCGTCGGGCTGTCGGCCCAGCGCCCGGCGAGCGCCTACCATCTGGGGCTGCTCGCCGCGAGCGGCGACGCGCCCGCGTCAGCGCCCGCCCCGGGCTGGGGCGCGGCCCACCTGGGCTGGTACCACGCCGGCCGGCTGGCCGGCTGGGCGCAGCGGCAGGACTGGCCGGCGATCGCGCGCTTCTACGCCGACGAGCCTGGCGCGGCCGCGATGCTGTTCCGCCACGCCGACCTGAACGCCTGGGCGGGAGCCTGGCTCCTCGTCGGCCTGCTCGGCGCCGACGTGCCGGCGCTCGCCGCCGACGTGCTGCGCCACTGTCCTGCCGTGGCGAGCCTGGCTGCCCGCGCGACGCTGCTCGATGCGGCCGACGCGCTGCTGCACGGCGATCGCCCCGCCGAAGCCAGCGCGATTCTCGACGTGCTGGCGGGGCTCCCGCCGCTGGCCGGCGCGGTTGCCATGGCGAGTGCCGGCCCGCCGCCGAGCGAGACGCGCGAAGCCGCACCCGAGCGGCCGCCGGTCGCCGACGCGCTTGACATGGCCGACAGGCGAGATGGCGCGGACGCGCGGCAGGCCGCGTCCTACGCCGCCCGCTTACGGCGAGCCCAGGCCGAGTGCTTGCAGGCGCAGGGACTGTTCGGCGCGGCGCGCGCCCGGCTGGAAGCCGCCCTGGCACAGGCCGCGGGCGCCGAGCGGGCGGGGCTGCTCGGCGCCCTAGGGCTCGTGGCCGGCGAGTTCGCCCAGCTCGCTGAGCTGCGCCTGCCCGAGGCGGAGATGGACCCCGCGCCGTGGCGACGTCGCCTGGTCGCCGGGGCGCCCTACTTCCGCGAAGCGCTAGCCGCCGCCCTCGACTCGGCGCCGCTCGTCGGGGAGCCGGCGCCATCTTCGAGCGGCGGAGCGACGGCGACGGCGCAGGTGGGCCTGGGCGCGTTGGAGTGGCTGAGCGAGCGGCCCGCCGCGGCCCGCCCGCATTTCGAGGCGGCGCTGGAAGCCCTGCAGGCGCAACCCGCCGCCCACCAGCGCCGCGGTGTGCTGCCGCAGGCCCAGTTCTACCTCGGCGCCTGCCTGCTGCTCGATCTCGACGCGGCGGCCCGCGAGCGCGCCCTCGACCTCCTGCACCAGGCGATCGCGGCCGGGTTCCGCGCCTCGCCGCGCACCTGGCAGCGCCTGCTCGATCTCGTGGCGCTCGACCCTAGCCTGGCCGTTCCGTTGTTCACCCTGTTCAGCCAGCAGGCCGAGGCGGGCGACGAGGGCGCTGCCGCCTTGCCCGCCGATCTCGTGCAGGGCTTCCTGGTGCGCTGCGCGCCGCGCTCCGACGCGGCCCGGCACCGGCTCGCGCAAGAGTGCGCCCGCGCCGACCTGCCCGCCGCCGAGCGCTGGGAGATGCTGCTGCGCCTGCTCCGCGCGCAGCGCCAGGCCGGCGATCCCGACGGCGCGCGCGCGACGCTCGACGCGCTGGAGGGGCTGGCGCTCGGCCCGGCCGAAGACAGCCACGCGCGGCTTCAGCGCTGGTGCGACTTCCTGGCCGACCCGGCCAACTACGAGCCCGAGTGGTCGTGGGACGACGTGCTGTGGAGCCGCGTGCGGACGTTCGAGCTGCTCGGCCGCGACGACGAGGCCTTCTGGCTGCTCGACGCGCCGTTCAGCCGCCTGCTCGCCGAGGCCACGCCCGAGGCGCTGGCCGCGGCCGAGGACGTGCTGGCGCACGCGCGGGCGGTTGCCGTCTCGCCCGAGGCGCGCGCCGCTCTGCCCGAGATGACGGCACGGCTGCGAGCGCGCCAGGAGGCCGCGCGCCAGGAGTGCGCGCTCGACGAGGACGGCCTGGCGGCGCAGCTGCGGGCGGGCCGGGTGCTACGGGTCCTGTTCGTGGGCGGCAACGAGACGCAGGCCCGCCACGAGCGCGAGCTGCGCGCGGCGCTGGAGCAGCGCGACGAGGCGAGCGGCGGCCGCGTGGTGCTGGAGTTCCGTACGCCCGGCTTCAACAGCAACTGGGACAAGACGCTGGAAGCGGTGCGCGGCTACCGCGGGCGCGTGGACGCGCTGGTGCTGATGCCGTTCGTGCGCACGCAGCTTGGGCGGGCGCTGCGCCGCCTGGCAAGCGAGTTCGACATCCCCTGGGTGCCCTGCACCGGCAAGGGCTACGACTCGATGGAGCGCGCCCTCCGCCTCGCCATCCTCCTCGCCGCCAGCCGCTAGCTGCCCGCGGACAGCCGGGAACGGCGGGAGCAGCGACGAGCAGAGCCGGCCGACCGCTGGCGGATAGCTGATGGCTAATGGCTCACCTCCTTGAAGTCGCCCCCGGCGTGGTGCAGGTGCCGGTGCTCGGTGCGCAGGTCTGGCTGCTCACCGACGGGCCGCTCACGCTCGTCGATACGGGCACGCGCGGCAGCGGCCGCGCCATCCTGCGCGCTATCACGCGCCTCGGCTACCGCCCCACCGACCTGGCAGCCATTGTGCTTACCCACTACCACCCGGACCACGTCGGTGCCCTGCCGGAGCTGCTGGCCAGACTATCTCCTCTCCCCCGCGTGGCGATCCACGCCGCCGAGGCGCCGTTCCTACGCGCGCCCGCGACGATGCCGAATCCGTTTCAGCCGCACGTGCTGCGGGCGCTCGCGCAGCCGTTCTGGCGCCACGCCCGCCTCGGCCGCGCCTGCCCGGTCGACGCGCCGCTGGCCGACGCGGCGCCGCTGCCGGGGCGCCCCGACGCGCGGCTCGTACACTTGCCGGGGCACACGCCCGGCAGCAGCGCTATCTACCTCCCCGCGCAGGGCGTGGTGCTGGCGGGCGACGCCTTTGAGTACCGCGGTCGCCTCGCCCCGCCCCATCCGCGCTTCACCGAGGATCCCGCTGCCGCCCGCGCGTCGATCCGCAAGCTGGCCGCGCTCGACTTCGACACGCTGGCGTTCAGCCACTTCCCGCCGCTGCGCCGCCGGGCGGCCGCCGCCGTCCGCGCGCTCGCGACGCGAGTATAGAGCCGAGTTGCCCGGAGGTGCTGGATGGTGACTCTGGATCAGACCGCGAGTGGCACGGAGATCGCCGTGCGTCCTGAAGAGCTGATTGTCGTGAACCTGCGCGAGACTCCCACCACCGGCTTCCGATGGACGCTCGTCAGCCAGGGCGAGCCGGCCTGCACCCTGGACCACGACACGTTTGAGCCGAAGAACGACGGAGCCGGACGTGGCGGCACGCGTCGCTGGACGTTCCGCGCATCCCCGGCCGGCCGGGGAACGATCGAGCTGGCGGAGCGTAGGCCCTGGGAGCGCGACGAGCCTCCCGTGCAGACCTTCACGCTCGGCGTCCGCGTGGATGTCCACGCCTAGCCGACCCCCAGTGCCTGGCGCGGCAGCTCGCCGTCCAGCACCGGGGGTCGGCAGCGCGTAGCTCGCGGCGCAGCGCCGCTAGCCGGCGACGAGCGTAATCCGCCAGAAGTCGGAGGCGAGCTGCGGGTCGAGCAGGTACGCGTAGGGCATGGTGAAGTAGCCCTGCATCCCCCATCCGGTGCCCCAGGAATTGCGGACGATGAAGCGCTGCTGGGTATCGTCGTAGCCCACGGCACCCACTGCATGGCCGCCCTGCACCTGCTCCGTGCTCAGGTTCGGCATGGGCACCTCGCCCGTCTGGGCAACGGCGTCGCTCATAAAGCTGTCGTACACGGTGAAGCCAAACACGAATGGCAGCCCCGACGCCAGACAGCCTTTCATCTGGTTCAGGAGGCGGGGGACGCTGGCGTACTGGACGGCCCGGTACTTCAGCGCGTCGGCGTAGCACTGGCCCGGCGGCCGCTCGGCGAAGTTGGGGATATTGTACGGCCACTCCGACTCGGGGCAATCGCCTTGCTTGGCCACGCTCTTGATGCCATCGCGGATTTGCGCGCCCGCGTCGGAGTTGACGGTATGCTCCATCACCCGCTCGTTGTAGTAGATGAAGAGCCGGGACGGAGTGAACGGGCAGGGCGCCCCCAGGTGCTGCCGCATCTGATCGAACTCGATGGCTCCGGCGATCGCGTTGCCCGTGCAGCTCCCAAGTTGGCCCTGGTCGTAGACCCCCGGGCACTGCGGGCGCATATCGACCTGCGACGGGAGACTTGCTAGCGTCGCCGGCGCGGCCGCATACAAATGATCGCGCGCGTCTGGCAAGTCGGGAATCCAACCCAAGCCGCGACGTTGGACAGCCATGATCTCCTCTCCTTCAGGGGCGACCTACTCACCCCGCGGGCCGGTGGCCTCAGCGCGATCGCGATCGTCCACCGTTGTCGTGTATCGTTGCCGTCAAGGCGCCGAGGCAGACACCTCACCTGAAAACGCCGGGGGCTCACCCGCAGGCGGTACGATCGGCGGTCCAAGCGGCGATACGATTGATCAATCGATGGACCCAAACTACTGCTAGCATGATAATCTGTCAATATTCCGTCGCTCACAATTCGCTCACGAATTTCGTCTACTGCGCGATGCGCCGGGGCGGCCACTCGTGCCCCGCCCCGGCACCGATTGTGATCGCGCGCACGACGTTGGCGCCTTTCTTGCACCGGCGAGCATCATATCCTGTGACTCGTACCCTGGCGGGGGCCTGTGCCAGCACGCCACCCGGGAGCAAGGGGCACGGGCGTCACGGGCGGGGTAGACTTAACTGAGGCGACCGCGCGGCGCCGCCGAGATCAGGACGGCCCCGGGCCGCCGGGCGAGGGGTGAGGCAGAGCGATGGCGCTAGCCGATCTGGCGCGCGAGCGCGACCAGGCGCTGCTGGCCGACGAGCGCGCGGCGCTGAGCGCCCTGCGCGAGGCGCTGGTGGCCGCCGACGCCACGCCTGACGACCTGGCCGTGCTGCGCCAGGCCGAGGCCGACCTCGACACGCTGTTCCTGCTCGTCGTCATCGGCGAGTTCAACGCCGGCAAATCGGCGTTCGTCAACGCCCTGCTCGGCGAGCCGGTGCTCGAAGAGGGCGTCACGCCGACTACGGCCGCCATCACGCTGCTGCGCTACGGCGACGTGCCGGCCGAGCGCCGCGTGGACGGCGTCGTCGAGCGCGATTATCCCGACCCGCTGCTACGCGCGCTGGCCATCGTCGACACGCCAGGCACCAACGCCGTGCTGCGCGAGCACGAGGCGCTGACCGAGCGCTTTGTGCCCCGCGCCGACCTCGTGCTGTTCGTCACCTCGGCCGACCGCCCGTTCAGCGAGAGCGAGCGCGCCTTCATGGAGCGCATCCGCGCCTGGGGCAAGAAGCTGGTGCTCGTCCTGAACAAGGCCGACCTGCTGGCGGGGCCTGAGGAGCTAGCGGCGCAGATCGCCTTCGTGCGTGAGCAAGCGCGGCGCCTGCTCGGCCTCGAGCCGGAGGTCTTCCCAGTATCCGCGCGCCAGGCGCTGGCAGCCAAGCTGCGGGGAGCGAGGGCCCGGGGCCAGGAGCCTGCCCAACCTCCCACCCACCAGCTCCCCGGCGCCGCCGATGGACAGCGACCGAGCGCCGAGGCCGACGCATCGACGGCCGTCGGCCCCCTGGCCCCTGCCCCCCCAGTCCCGATCCCCGCCTCGTGGCAGCGACTCGAGCGCTACTTGCGCGAGACGCTGGACGACCGCGCGCGCCTGCGGCTCAAGCTGCTGAGCCCGCTCGGCGTGGCCGACCGCCTGGCCGAGCACTACCACGCCGCGGCCGAGACGCAGGTCGCCACGCTGCGCGGCGACCTGCAGCTGGGCGAGCATCTGGCAGCCCAGCTCGAGGTGTACCGCGGCGATCTGGAGCGCGACTTCAGCTACCGTTTGCAGGAGATCGACAACCTGCTGCACGCCCTGAACGCCCGCGGCACGGCCTTCTTCGACGACACGCTGCGCCTGGGCCGCCTATTCGACCTGTTCAACCAGGGGCGCATCCGCAGCGAGTTCGAGGCGCAGGTGGTCGCCGACACCCCGCAGCGCATCGACCGCGCGGCCCAGGACCTCATCGACTGGATGGCCGAGCAGGACGTGCGGCTCTGGGAGGCGGTGCGCGAGCAATTAGAGCGGCGCCAGGCGACGCGCGCGGTGGGCGGGCCGAGCGACCAGCTGCTGGGCGGCGTCGAGCGCGACCGCCGCGCGCTGCTCGGCTCGATCGCCGCGACGGCGCGCGAGGTCGTACTGCGCCACAACCACGCGCAGGAGGCCGAGGAGCTAGCCGCCGACGTGCGGGCAGCGATCACCCAGGCGACGCTGGTCGAGGCAGGGGCCGTCGGCTTCGGGGCGCTCACGCTGGCGATCATGGGCTCGGTGGCCGCCGACCTGACGGGCATCCTCGCGTCGATCGCCATCGCCGGCCTGGGCCTGTTCGTGCTGCCGCTGCAGAAGCGCCGCGTGACCGAGCGCTTCCGCCAGAGCACCGAGGGGCTGCGGGCGCGGCTGACCAGCGCGATGCGCGAGGCGTTCGCCCGCGAGCTAAGCCAGTCGCTGGAGCGCATCCGCAATGCGCTCGCCCCCTACGAGCGCTTCGCCCGCGTCGAGCACGACCGCGCCGCCCAGCTCGAGCGCGCGCTGGCCGCCAGCCGCGCCGACCTCGCCGCCCTCCGCGCCCGCATCGACCAGCTATAATCCCGGCGAGCCGCTTCAGGAGCCTTGCCCGTGCGCACGATCGAAACTACGGTCCGGGTGGAACCGGATGGCACGGCCTCGCTGCGCGTGCCCGCCGATGTGCCGCCGGGCGAGCACCGCGCGGTGCTGGTGCTCGGCGACGAGGCGGAAGCGCCATCGCCGCGTCCTCCGCTCGAGTTCTCCGCTTACCCCGTCGGGCTAGCCGTCCCCACGACGTTCCGCCGCGAGGACCTGTATCACGGCGGTGGATCGTAGCCCCCTCTTCGTCGACACCAACGTACTTGTATATGCCAAGCTGGCCCTGTCGCCATTTCACGCGGTCGCGACTGAGCGGCTGCTTACGCTCGAAGGCCAAACCGGGGACTTCGCACGCTTCGCAGGCTCGATCGTCCTGTTGCCGCTCGATGCCCCGATGTAGCAGTACGCTCGCCGCCCACCGTGTCGCCCTCCGCGCCCGTATCGACGGGCTCTCGCGCCGGACTTTCCCAACCCGGCCCCTGGCTGCGCTATCATAGACGCGCTCGCGGCCGCGCCCCGTCCCGGCCGCTACTCTCATGGGAGGACGACCGATGGCCTGGCAGATGGACCCGAACCACTCGCGCGTCGGCTGGTCGGTGAAGCACTACGGCATCAACATCATCCACGGCTACTTCGGCAAGGTCGACGCCACGCTCGACTTCACCGGCGACGACCCGACGCAGTGGTCGGTGGCGGCGACGATCGACGCGACGAGCGTGGAGAGCGCCTGCGCCGCCCGCGACCACCACCTCCGCACGGCCGACTACCTGGACGTCGAGCAGTACCCGACGATCACGTTCCGCAGCAAGCGCGTCGAGCCGGCCAACGGCCACTACCGCGTCGTTGGCGACCTGACGATCCACGGCGTGACGCGCGAGGTGACGCTCGACGGCCAGTTCCACGGCGAGGCGACGGACAACCAGGGGAAGCAGCGCCGCGGCTTCAGCGCGACCGGCACGATCCGCCGCAGCGACTTCGGCGTGGGCGCACCCGCCGGCGCGCCGAGCGCGGTGGCCGACGAGCTGCAGCTCACCATCGACAGCGAGACGGTCAACCAGGAGTAAGCGCCGGCGGCGCCGACACGGGGAACGGGCCCCCCTTTTCGGCGCGCGGCCGCGCGCCGACCGCCACCGCGCGCTGACGACCAGCGCCGCGCTCTCGTATAACTACTGGAAACCAGGCCGGTCGCGAGGCTGGGGTGTCAGTGTGGCTAAGCCGCGCCGACACCCCAGCCTCGGCCAGCTGCTTAGCCGCGCAACGAGCCCCGATCGGTGCTGCCGCGTGGACACGTCCCCCGCTGCGCGGCGTCCCCACCCGGATCGCGCGGTAGAGGGAGGAGAGAGACGATGCCGGGCAGCGAGCGCACGCGCGTCGAGCGCGACTCCATGGGCGAGATGGCCGTGCCGGCCGAGGCTTACTACGGCGCCTCGACGCAGCGCGCCGTGCTGAACTTCCCGATCAGCGACCTCCGCATGTCGCGGCTGTTCCTGCGCGCGCTGGGCCTGCTGAAGCGCGCGGCCGCCGAGGTGAACGCCGAGTTGGGCCTGCTGGACCCGAAGGTGGCCGCCGCGGTTGCCGAGGCCGCGCAGGAGGTGGCCGACGGCCGCTGGGACGCGCACTTCCCCGTCGACGTGTTCCAGACGGGCTCGGGCACCTCCACCAACATGAACGCCAACGAGGTGATCGCCAACCTCGCGGCCGACAAGCTGGGCGCCGGCATAGGCTCGCGCGCCGTCCACCCCAACGACCAGGTGAACGCGGGCCAGTCGTCCAACGACGTGATCCCCACCGTGATGCACCTGGCCGCGCTGCTGGCGATCAAGGACGACCTGCGCCCCGGCCTGGAGCGCTTGCAGCGGGCGCTAGAGCAGAAGGCGCAGGAGTTCATGCCAGTCATCAAGACCGGCCGTACCCACCTGCAAGACGCCACGCCGATCCGGCTGGGCCAGGAGTTCCAGGGCTACGCCGGCCAGATCGAGCGCGGCCTGAGGCGCCTCGCCGCCGCCGAGGACGACCTGCGCGAGGTGGCCCTCGGCGGCACCGCCGTGGGTACGGGCATCAACGTCCACCCCGAGTTCGCGCGCCGTGTCACCGCGCGGCTCTCGGAGCTGACGGGCGTCGAGATCCGCGAGACGACCAACCACTTCCAGGCCCAGAATACGGTGGACGCCGTGGTATGGGCCAGCGGCGCGCTGCGCACGATCGCCGTCAGCCTGCTGAAAATCGCCAACGATATCCGCTGGATGGCCTCCGGCCCGCGGGCTGGCCTGTTCGAGCTGCTGCTGCCCGAGGTCCAGCCCGGCAGCTCGATCATGCCGGGCAAGGTGAACCCCGTCATCCCCGAGTCGGTAGCGCAAGTGGCCATGCAGGTGATCGGCAACGACGTGACGATCACCGTGGCGGGGCAGTCGGGCAACTTCGAGATCAACGTGACCTTCCCGCTGGTCGCCCACAACGTGCTGCAGAGCATCAACCTCCTCGGCCGCGCGAGCGACAACTTCGCCGCCCAGTGCATCGAGGGCCTCCAAGCGACCGATCGCGGCCCCGCGCTGGTCGAGCAGGGGCTGGCCATCTGCACGGCGCTCGCGCCGGCCATCGGCTACGACGCAGCGGCTGCTATCGCCAAGGAGGCGTTCAAGAGCGGCCGTACCATCCGCGAGGTCGCGCTGGAGCGCACCGACCTAAAGCCCGCCGACCTCGACCGCATCCTCGATCCGACCAGCATGACCGAGCCGGGATTCTCGAGCGGGGTCGCCGGGGGCTGAGCTACCTCCTCCGGTTCAGCCGTGAGACGGCCCCCGTCGGGAACCCGACGGGGGCCGTCTCACGCCGGCGCCGCCTCCCCGTCAGCCCAAAGCTGTTATGGCCGGCCGGCCCGCGTCGCGCGCCAGAACGGTCCGCTGAAGTGTCGCGCCTTCCACGGAGGACCGACGCCGGGAACCCATTTTGTGCATGTTGCCCTTCTTGCTGCGCATGTGCATGTTGTCCATTTCGACCGGCGCGCGGCGGCACGGCCGATGGCAACGCCAGGCACGCGGACCAGAACGGTGCCGCGCCACAGGATGTCCGCCTCGCCGTGGTCGCTTGCACCGGCGCACGCGGAGCAAGTCCCTCCTGACCGCCGGGGCGCGGCTGGCCGCGCCCCGGAGCTTGCCACTCTGCGTCGGCCCGGCGCCCCGGCCTGGCACCTCACCCCGACACCCACCGCAGTAGTGCGGCGCCAGACCCAGGACCGGGCCCGGCACGGCTCGCAGCCGCGCCCCGCCGCAGCGGGACCCCCTCGGCCAGCTAGCTATTACACGGGCGGAACAGTGTGGGCCGCCATCCATTACCAATCTGCAATGACAATGGGGCATCGGATGGTCGTTGCCAATATGTAATGGTTTACGGGCTATGGTATTGACAGTGGTGTAATGGCGCACTAGAATGCCCTCTGAGGGAGAGACATGGACGAGTTCGCGACGCTCTTCCAGCGCTGGCGCGAGCGGGCGGGGTTGTCGCAGAACGCGCTCGCCCGTCGCATGGGCGTGAACCCGGCCTACGTGAACCGCCTGGAGCACGGCGGGCGCGGGGCCGGCAACCGCGAGCTGGTCGAGGCGGCCGCCACGGCCCTCAGCCTGAGCCCGGCGGAGCGAGACGCCCTGCTGGGGGCGGCGGGTCACTGGCCGGACAGCCTCGCCGAGCTAGGCCCCGCGGATCCTTCGCTCCAGCTCGTCGCCTCGGTCCTGACCGATCCGGGGCTGAGCGAGCAGGAGCGCGCGCTCTTCCGCCTCCAGGTGCGGCTGGCGGCGCTCGCCTGGCGCCCACCAGCCGCCGACGGCCGCCTGGCGGATGCTGCTGAGCAGTTGGGCAACCTGCTCAGGTAGCGGTCATTCGGACAATCAGTACAACTGTCGAGGGAGGGAGCGATGCCACGCCGCGGCGCCTCGCGGGACGCTGGGGCCGACGCCGCTACGCCCGCGCCCTTCTTCTTCGAAGGCATCGAGAGTCCCAATGGGACGATCTTTCCCGACGCGCTCCTCGACCTGGTCATGCCGTTCCTCTCGCCCACCGAGTGGAAGGTCTGCAGCTACATCGTGCGCCGCACCTTCGGCTGGAAGAAGGCCAGCGATCGCATCTCCCTCGAGCAGATCTGCCACGGTATCGTGCGCCGCGACGGCAGCCGCCTCGACTACGGCACCCAGCTCGACCGCAAGACCGCCATCAAGGCGCTGCGCGGGCTAGAGGGCAAGGGGGTCATCGTCGCCCAGCGGAACTACTCGGACGCGCGGGGCTACGAGGCCACTAGCTACGGGCTCCGCTTCCGCGGCCAGGCGCCCACCCGCACCCTAGGGGAAAAACTCCCCCAGGGTAGTGATGGGGTAGGGGAAACTTTCCCCCGGGGGCCGGGGGAGGCCGTCCCCGAGGCCCCCGGGGAGGATTTCCCCCAGCCTGGTGGCACAACTCCCCCGGCCCTCGTGGTTTCCGGCCACCCACAACCAACGTCCAGAACAACCAACCTGAAGACAAGTAACTCCTCCAACCAGAGCAACCCCTGGCGGGAACAGACCGACGAGGGGAACGATAGTGCCCGTGCTACTGCTGCCAGCCGGTTCGCCCCACAACCCGCCGAGATCACGCCCGCTTGGCCGATGGCTGCTGAAGTGATGGCCGGTGCGGGCGAGGCGGGGGACGCGCCGGCGAGCAGCGCGTCCTCGCACCCGACCGGGGCGAGGGCGAGTGGGGAGTCGGTGCTGGCCTCCCCGCCGCTGCCCGGCATGGAGCGCACCACCAGCGAGGCCGACGCCGCCACCTGGGCAGCCGTCCTGGCGCGCTTGGAGCAGCAGATGACGGCCGCGAACTACCAGACCTGGCTCGCGGACACCCGGCCGCTCGGCCGGCGCGGCGCCACGCTCGTGGTAGGCGCGCCAAGCGGGTTCGTGCGCGACTGGCTGCAGACGCGCTTCCGCGCGCTCGTGCGCCGCGCGCTGCAGGACGTCGCCCCCGCCCTCGGCGACGTCACTTTTGCCATCGCTCCCGGCGGCGACGCGTAGGCCGCGCCGCGGGGCTCTGCGGGGAGAAGCGCGCCCCCTGAGCCTGGGCGTGCTCGGCTGGCGGTCCGGCCGGCCGCTGCAGGGCCCGCGGGGGGCCGCCCTCAGGAGAATTGAGGGGCTGTCCCTCTGTACATTGGGGGGCAGCCACCCGAACCGGCCGCGCTGTTCGGCGCTAGCATGAGGTACACCCGCAGTTGTGCTGCCTCGGCCGATCATCGGCATCGCGCCCTGCTTGGCCAGGCACGGGCTGGAATCAGCGGGTAGGGTCTGGAGGAGGCAACCATGCGTCGCGCGCTGCTTCTTGGATTGGTCGGCGGCTTGGGGGCGCTCAGCATCGTGGCGGCGCCTAGCGCACAGGCGCAAGGGTGGGACCACCACCGACACCACGACGATTGGCGGCGGGACCGCGGCGACCGCCACGACCACGACGATCACGTCATCGTCGTGCCCGTGCCAGTCGCCCCGCCGGCGGCGCAGCCGGTGCCGGTACCGGTGCCCGTCCCCGTGCCGGCGGTGCAAGCGGCATTGCCCCCGCTGCAGCAGCTCTTCCCCGCGGCCGGCTTCGCGCAGAACCCGCCCCAGTTCATTCCCCTCCAGGGCAACAACTACGCGGTGAGCAGCCCGCTCCTCTTCTGCAGCGTTGATCAAACGGGCACCTGCCAGCTCATCGCCCAGCAGTTGTCGCAGATCACCCCGGGCTGGGGGACCACAGTGATGAATGGCCCGGAAGGCTATGGCATGTACCTGACCTACCAGGTGGGCGCGTAGCAAGCTGACGCCCCGCGGCGCGGCGCCTTTTGCGCCGCGCCCCCAACCTGATACAGTGCGGTGGCATGAGCGGGGAGGCGCTCGCCTGACCTGTGGGGGACAGTGCCAGCGTGCGAGTTGGAGGGGGTCTGTGATACGGGAGTCTTGGGTTCGTCCTCGTCGTGCTGCCTCGCCGGTCCTGGCGACCGTGGGCGCTTTGCTGCTGATGGCGCCGGTCGCCGCGGCGCCGGCCGCCGCGGCGGCGCTCGCCGACCGCGGAGACCTCGGCGTCAGTAGCATCAGACCGAGTGCAGGGGCGGCCGCGGAACTGGCCGCGCGAGTGGTTGCCCAGGGGCCGTGTGGGCCCGCCGGGGCCGCCGTGCTGACGCCGATCGGCCCTGGGCCGGTCAACGGCAACGTGAACGTGCTCATCACCGGCGGCAACAGCACCGCGGTGAACGCCGTAATCAACGGGCTGCTGCCCGGGCAGAGCCCCGTCCTGGGCTTCCAGACGACGGCGGGGCTGCAGCAGGTCTCGGGCCCGCCGGCCGGTACGGCCCCCGTGGGCGGCCCGGTGACGGTGAACGGGACGCTCACCGGCGTCGTCGTGCCGGGCAGCAGCGTCACCGTGGCGGTGAACAATCCGATCGGCGGCGGGATTCAGCCGGTAGCCCAGGGGCGGTTCCTGTGTGAGAATGTGCCGCCACCGGGGCCGCCCGTCCCGCCGGGGCCGCCGGTGCCGCCGCCCCTTCCGCCGCCGGCACCCTTCCCGGTGCCCCCGCCGCCTCCGCCGGGGCTCGGGCCGACGCTCCCGCCCCCGCCGCTGGCCGCGCGCTTCCCGGGGGTGCCCATCATACCCGAGGCGGACAGCCTGTTCTTGCTGGTCGGGGGATTGCTCGTGGGCGGAACGCTCGTCGCGCTGCTGCGGCTGCGCGGCCACCACGACTAGCGATCGCACCCCTGGAGGGCCGGCCCCGCTCGCGGCCCCGCAGCCGTGAAGCCACGATAGAGCCCTTCTCCACATGGGGAAGGGCTCTATCGTGGCTTGCGGCGTCGGGCGCGGCCGGGCGCGCTGGCCGGGCCTTCGCCGCGCGTGATAGCATGGGCTGTTGATCCGGCCCCGCGGCTAGGCCCGGCGGAGCCATGCGCCGGGGGAGGGCATCCCGCGCCCGGCGCGTCAGGCGAGCGGGCGTGGTCGGCGCCGGCCAGCGGGTGCGCGGCGAGAGCGCCCGTGGCGCGTGGCGCGCCCGGATCGCGCGTTGCACGTGCTTAGCACGACACTATGAGCGGGCCCGCCCGGCCGGGCGGCGGGGGCAGCTACGCATCCCCCTTGAACCGCCCGGGATGAGGTAATATGCGTATCGGCTTTCACCTGACGCCGTTCTGGAGCCCCACGGACCGCTCGCCAACGCAGATTCTGGACGAGGCTATCGAGGTCGTCGGCGCCGCCTCCAAGATGGGCTACGCCTGGGTGTCGATCGGCCAGCACTGGCTGTCCTACCCGACGGTGTGGCCCCAGCCGTTCCCTGTGCTCGCCCGCCTGGCGCCCGAGACGGGCGCGATGCAGCTCAAGACCTCGGTGCTGCTGATGCCGATCATGAACCCCGTGGACGTGGCGGAGAACGTCGCCACGCTCGACCAGATCTCCCACGGGCGGTTCGTGCTCGGCATGTCGGTGGGCTACCGCGAGAAGGAGCTGGAGACGGTGGGGCTCACCCGCCGCGACCGGGGCGCGAAGCTCGAAGAGTCGATCAAGCTCATGAAGCGGCTGTGGGCGGGCGAGACCGTGACGTTCGAGGGGCGCTACACGAAGGTGACCGAGGGCCGCATGGGCTTCCTGCCCTACCAGAAACCCCACCCGCCGATCGAGCTCGGGGCGCAGAGCGACGCCGCGACCAAGCGCGCGGCGCGCATCGCGGACGGCGTGTTCTTCGGGCCGCAGGCCGCCTGGAAGGACGTCGCGCGGCTGGCCGACGTGTACCGGGCCGAGCGCCAGGCGCAGGGGCGGCCGGGCGTGGGCATCCTGGGCACGTCGCGCAGCCTGCTGGTGGGCAAGAGCAAGGAGGACGCGGCGGCGCGCGCCCGGGCCTACCTCGAGAAGACCTTCAACATGTACAAGACCTGGGAGATGCAGGAGCCCAGCATGGTCGGCCTGCAGCTCGACGAGAGCATTAGCCTCGACGACTGGACCGTCCACGGCTCGCCGGCCGACTGCGTGGAGACGCTGCTGCGGGCGCGCGACGAGATCGGGTTGAACGCCATCGGCTTCACGATCTACAGCCTGCCGCCATCGCCCCAGGAGCGCATCGAGTACTTGCAGATGATCGCCGAGGAGATCGTCGCCAAGGTGGCCGAGCCCAGCGACGCCGCGGCGGGGCAGCCCGCGGGGCGCGGCCCCGCCTAGTGCCGCATTCGGTAGCAGGGTAGGATTAGCGTTCGGTGGGGACGCCCTCACCCGCCCGCTGCGCGGCCGGCCTCTCCCCCTGGGAGAGGCTAGGACGGAGAGCCGCCGGTCTCCCTCTCCCCTTGGGAGAGGGACGGGGTGAGGGCCGGTGGTGGAAACCAGCCCTCCAGCGATGACGCGAGATAGGTAGACGCGAGCGAGAGCGCAGTGATGGCGGATGCCTCGTACGACGTAATCGTGGTGGGCGGCGGCAACGCCGCCCTCAACGCCGCGATGGCGGCCAAGCACGACGCCCAGCGCGTGCTGCTGCTGGAGCGCGCGCCGCAGTGGATTCGCGGCGGCAACAGCCGCCACACCCGCGACATCCGCGCCGCGCACGACGGCATCCCCCTCGTTACCACCGGCGTGCATCCCGAGGAAGAGCTGCTGGAAGACCTGCTGCGCGTGGGCGGCGGCAGGGCCAACATGGACATGGCGCGCCTCGTCTGCCGCGAGTCGAAGACGCTCTTCCAGTGGATGACCGACCACGGCGTGCGCTGGCAGCCGGCCCTCAAGGGGACGCTGCACCTGAGCCGCACCAACCTGTTCTTCCTCGGCGGCGGCAAGGCGCTGGTCAACACCTACTACGACACGGCCCAGCGCATGGGCGTCGAGGTGCGCTACGAGGCGAGCGTCGAGGGGATCCTGCTCGACGGCAAGCGCGTCGAGGGCGTGGTCGTCGAGCAGGGCGGCCGGCGCGAGACGCTGCGCGCCCGCGCGGTGGTGCTGGCGAGTGGCGGCTTCGAGGCCAACATCCCCTGGCTCAAGGAGTACTGGGGCGAGGCGGCCGAGAACTACGTGATCCGCGGCACGCCCTACAACGACGGGCGTGTGCTGCGCATGATGCTCGACGCCGGCGCCGAGCAAGTCGGCGACCCGCGCGGCTTCCACGGCGTGGCGCTCGACGGGCGCGCGCCGAAGTTCGACGGCGGCATCGTCACGCGCCTCGACTCGGTGCCGTTCGGCGTGGCGGTGAACAAGCACGGCGAGCGCTTCTACGACGAGGGCGAGGACTTCTGGCCGAAGCGCTACGCCATCTGGGGCGGGCTCATCGGGCGCCAGCCCGACCAGATCGCCTACTCGATCTTCGACTCGCGCATGCTCGACAAGTTCATCACGTCGCTGTTCCGCCCGTTCGAGGCGCCGACGATCGCCGAGCTGGCGACCAAGCTCGGGCTGGAGCCGGCCGCGGTGGCGCGCACGGTCGAGACGGTGGCCACCTTCAACGCGCACACCTGCCGCGACAAGGCGTTCAACCCCGCCGAGCTGGATGGCTGCGCGACCACCGACCTCCAGCCGCCGAAGAGCAACTGGGCCATCCCCATCGAGGTGCCGCCGTTCTACGGCTACCCGCTGCGCACCGGCGTCACCTTCACCTATATGGGGTTGATGGTGGACGAGTTGACGCGCGTGCAGATGAAGCACGCCGGCGCGATGGAGAACCTCTACGCGGCGGGGGAGATCATGTCCGGCAACATTCTGTCGAGCGGCTACCTGGCGGGCTTCGGCCTGACCATCGGCACGGTGTTCGGCCGCATCGCGGGACGGGAGGCCGCCACGCATGGCCGCCGCTGAGACCCCGCTGCGCGCGGCGGGCATCCCCGACAACGCGATCTGGCAGCTCGAAGTCTGCAACGCCTGCCGCTACTGCGAGGGCTACTGCGCGGTGTTCCCGGCGCTGGAGCGGCGGCGGGTGTTCAACCGCGCCGACCTGGACTACCTGGCGAACCTGTGCTTCGACTGCCGTCACTGCTACTACGCCTGCATGTTCGCGCCGCCGCACGAGTACGCGGTGAACCTGCCGCAGATGCTGGCAGCGGTGCGGCGCGAGACGTACGCGCAGTACGCGCTGCCCGCCATGTTCACGAAGGTGGTGGCCCGCAACGGGCGGCTGCTGGGGCTGCTCGCGGCGGCGATCGCGGTGCTGTTCGTGCTCGCCATCGCCGCGACGGGCGACCCGGCGCGGCTGTTCACCGTCACCGCCCAGCAGGGCCCGGGCGCCTTCTACGGGGTGATCCCCTACACGGTGATGTTCCTGCCGGCGCTCATCATCTCGGTGGTAGGGATGGCGGTGATGGTGGCCGGCGGCATCAACTTCTGGCGGCGGACACGTGGCTCGCTGCGCGATTTCCTCGCGCCGGGCGCCATCTTAACGGCCGCCGGCGACGCGCTCGGGCTGCGCTACCAGATGGGCGGCGGTGCGGGCGGCTGCCCCTATCCGGGGGAGCGCGCGTCGTTCGCGCGCTGGGCGTTCCATCACCTGGTCTTCTGGGGCTTCCTGTCGGCGTTCCTGGCGACGTGCATCGCCTACGTCAACGAGCACTTCCTCGGACATATCGCGCCGTTCCCGCTGCTGAGCCCGCCGGTGATCTTCGGCACGCTCGGCGGCGTGGCGATGGTCGTGGGCACGGTGGGCCTGATCGCGCTCAAGCGGCGCAGCGACCGCGCGCCGGCCGACGGCCGGACGATCGAGATGGACTACGTGTTCCTGGTGCTGCTCTGCGTGGTGAACCTGACGGGGCTGGCGCTGCTCGTGCTGCGCGCGACGCCCGCGATGGGCTCGCTGCTGGTGCTGCACCTGGCGACGGTGCTGACGCTGTACTTCGCGATGCCGTACAGCAAGTTCGTCCACTTCGTCTACCGCTACGCCGCCCTCGTCCAGGACCGCCTAGAGGAGCGGCGTGGCCTCCTGCCGCGGTAGGCGCCGACCACGCTGCCGCCCGGTCTCGGCCTCGCGCCTCTGGCGAAGCCGCCGGCCGGGCGCGCTTCCTCGGCCAGCAGCCGTCCGCTTCTAATGCAACTTTTGGGTAACGGCGCGCGCCGTCATACGTTTAATCCGGTAGGCGCGGGGTGTGCGGCGCGCCTGCCGTGGCCGCACCCACTCCCGGCTAGCTGGAGGCGACCGGAGGCGCTTCGCTGGCCTGTTCCTCGCGCCGATCCGTCGCGCGCTGCCGCGGTCTGTGGCAGTGCGGTACGGCCTCCTTACACGGGATGGCCCAGCAGAGGAGGTGGTGTATCGGGAGCAGGAGAGGCAGCAGCATCCGCTGAGCTGCTTACAACAGCCGCAAAGGGGGCTGAGCGCATTGCTCAGCCCCCTTTCGGTACCCGGGCCACGACTTCGGTGCAGGCTCGGCCTTGGACCCGCCGTCCTCATGTGAGGGACACAGCGCGGTAAGAATTACCACCTCTTTCCCCCCTCTGACTTCGGGTGTGACGCCATCCGTGTAGCCTGTCCCGTGCCTGCACGGCGTGTTGACAGCGAGCAGGGGTTCGCCTACGATGACTCTCACCGTCAGGAGTGGAGTCGTATGCAACCAGCGCCGCCCGCCGCTCCCACGAATCGCTCGGCCTTGCAGCTCTGGCCGCGCTACGCCGCCGCCGAGCTAGGGCTGCGCAATTACTGGTACCCAGTGGCGTGGTCGAGCGCCGTTGGCCGCAAGCCGCTCGCCATCAAGCTCTGCGGTGAGTCGATCATGCTCATCCGCGAGCGCGGCACGGTGTACGGCTTGGCCGACCAGTGCCCGCACCGGGGCATCCCGCTCTCGGTGGGGCGGCAGGACTTTCCCGGGACGTGGGCGTGCCGCTACCACGGCTGGACGTTCGAGCTGGCGTCGGGGGTGCTCCAGGCGGCGCTGACGGACGGGCCGGACTCGCCACTCCGCGGCAAGGTGTGCGTGAGGACCTACCCGGTGGAGGAGCGCGCGGGGCTCGTCTGGGTGTACGTGGGCGAGCTGGCCCCGCCGCCGGTAGAGGCCGACATCCCAGCCGAGTTTCTGCAGCCCGACGTGACGATCGTGGGACGGATCACGGTGCAGCCCGGCAACTGGCGCTACGCCTGCGAGAACGGCTACGACGCCGGCCATGCCGCCTACCTGCACCGCTACGGCACGCCCGAGACGTTCTTCCGCGACGGCGCGGGCTGGCGCCACGTGAAGCCGTACGAGGACGAGAACGGCATCCTCGTGCGTGAGGTGGTGGGCGGCGGACAGCGGGGCGAGTACCCGGGGCTCGGGGAATGGCCGCGGCGGGCCTGGTGGAAGCGGCCGGGGGGCGGCGGCGCCACGACGATCCAGCTGCCCGGCATTCTGCGCATCAAGCTACCGCAGCACGCGCACGCCCGCTGGGTATGGTGGACGCCGGTCGACAAGGACCACTACCGCATGCTGCAGTTCTTCACGCGCCGCGCGCGGGGGCTGGCGGCGCTCAAGTTTCGGCTGAGCTACGCGCTCTGGCGCCGGCCGCTGCACCATGTGCTGTTCAACAATCAGGACGTGTGGATGGTGCGGCTGACGCCCGAGAGCGCGCCCGAGCGGCTGTACCGCCCCGACGCGTCGGTCCTCGCCTGGCGCAAGCTGTGCGAGCATGCGCGCGGCGCACCGCCACCCAGCGTGGAGCTAGCGGTGGAGCCGGCGCCCGACGCGGCGCCGGCGCGCGAGGTGGTGACGTGACCGGCGCGGTGGAGCGGCCACTGAAGGTCGTCGTGACGGGCGGGCTGGGCAAGCTGGGCCGCTGGGTGGTGGCAGAGCTGCTCGACACCAGCGGCGGGCGGCCGGCCCATATAGTGACCGTGTTCGACCGCGTGCCAGGGCCTGAGGACCAACGGGTGCGCTACCTGGCGGGCGACGTGCAGGACCTCGGGCAGGTGGTGGGAGCGCTCGCCGGCGCCGATGCTGTGATCCATCTGGCGGCGGTGCCTCGGCCCGGCCTCACCACCGACGACGTGACCTTCCGCACGAACGTGATGGGCGCCTTCAACGTCCACGAGGCTGCCTATCGCCTCGGCGTCAAGCGCGTGGTGTCGGCGAGCAGCCAGGCGATTCTCGGCTGGGATTACCGCGAGCGCGACTTCGTGCCCGCGTACTTGCCGCTCGACGAAGACCACCCCGTGCAGCCCCAGGACGCCTACGGGCTGTCCAAGGAAGTAACCGAGGCGATCGCGCGCTCCTACGCGCGCAAAGGGCTCGAGACGGTGGTGCTGCGGCCGAACCGGATCATGACGCCGGAGGAGATCGCGGCGATGGCGGCGGAGGGCGGCCGCGCCCCGAACGGCTTCCGCATGTACAGCTACGTGGACGTGCGCGACTGCGCCGCGGCGTTTCGGCTGGCGATCGAGCGGCCGGTCCCGGGCCACACGGTGCTCTTCGTGGTGGCCGACGACAGCTGCGTGGCCCGGCCGCTCGCCGAGGTACTGCCCGCGCAGATGCCGGCGATTGGCGACCTGGCGCGCGCGCTGACGGGTACGCGCGCGGCGATCTTGAATCGCCGCGCGAAGGAGGTGCTGGGCTGGCGGCCGTCGGGCTCGTGGCGGGATGCCGGGCGCGGGGACGAGGAGCGGGCGCCGTGAGGCGAGCGATGGGCGTGGTCCTGGGCGGGCTGCTGCTCGGGGGCGCGTGCGCGGGCAGCCCCGCGCGCGCCCCGGCGCCGCCCGCCCCCGCGGCCGCGGCGCCAACGGTCGCGCCGGCTGCCGCGACGGCCACGCCGCCCGCCCTGACGCACCTGACGATAGTCTTCGGCACGACGAGCGCTCAGAACAGCCCGTTCCAGCTGGCCGCGGATCAGGGGCTGTTCACCGCGAACGGGTTGGCGATCGAGATGGCGCACGCGCCCGGCAACGCGGGGCCGGCGGCGCTGCTGTCGGGGCAAGCGCCCGTGCTCGCGACCGGCTGCGTCGAGCTGGTGAACGCCGCCGCGGGCGGAGCCGACGTCGTGCTGTGGCTACAGACCACGAACCGGCTGCAGTACATGCTCGCGGGTGGCCAGAGCGTCGCGACGGCCGCCGACGTGCGCGGCAAGCGGCTCGGCATCAGCCGCGTGGGCGCCGACTCGCACGTCGCGACGAAGTTCATCCTGAGCTACCTGGGGCTCGATCCAGACCAGGATGCGACCTACGTGCAGGTCGGCAACACGCCCGACCGCGTGGCGGCCCTGCTCAGCGGCAGCGTGGACGCGACGATCCTCAGCAGCGACGAGGCCTCGCTGATGGCGAACGTGCCGGGCATGCGGATCCTCGTCGACATGACGCGGGAGGAGATGCCGTACTGTGCGACGAGCCTCATGACCACGCGGTCGTACGTGCGCGAGAACCCGGACGTGATCCGCCGGCTGACGCGCGCGTTCGTGGAGGCGACGGCGCGCTACAAGCAGAACAAGGCCGAGGGGATGGCCGCCGTCGCGGGGTTCCTGAACGAGAGCGACCCGGCGAAGGTGGAGCACGTCTGGGAGACGTGGCAGCGGCTGTTCCTGGCGAAGCCCTATCCCGACCAGCGCGGCATCCAGTTCATCATCGACCAGGTTGCGCAGAGCGACCCGCGCGTCGGCGCGCTCACACCCGAGCAGATCAGCGACGCGACCTGGGTGCGCGAGCTCGACGAGAGCGGCTTCATCGACCAGCTCTACCACGCGCCGGCACAGTAGGCGTGCGCCGCCGCGAACGCTAAGCCTCGCCCCTGCCCGCCTGCCGAGGCGGCCGCGAGCCGGTTAGCGCTCGGCGGCGACCGGCACCGGCGCGGGCGCGGCCACCGGTGGGCGCGCGGCCGGCGGCGGGGGGGCGAAGTCGCGGGCCTGCTCGCAGAGCTTGCGCCACGCGGTGATGGAGACGTCCGGGCGGTACAGGCGCTCGGGTGCGGTCTCGGGCATGAGGCGCACCATCCAGGCGTCCTGGTTGTTGAACTGGACGAGCTGCACCCAGCGGTAGTTGGTCCAGAAGTAGACGTGGGCCTTCAAGGCGGCCAGGCCGCGGGCGCGCGTCACGTAGAACTGCACGTAGCGATGCTGGTCCCGGCCCAGCGGCACGTACCAGGCGATCTTCCACTCCTGCTTGCCGATGTAGTGGTTGCGCAGGATGCCGGGGAGCCGCATGGAGATGTGGGAGCCCCGGCTGGGGCGATGCCAGAAGCGCTGCCGGGGCCAGCGCCCCAGGCCCGGGTACTCGTCGCTGTAGCTCACGGTCTGCGTCTCGCGCTTGACCCAGCCGTCGGCGTCCTGCTCGATCTTGATCGTGGACCAGCCCGGCATGCGGCGGAAGACGGTCGCCAGGGCGCCGTGGCGGTGCAGGTACTTGGCGTGGCCCTCGTCGATGGCGTTCTCGCAGGCATAGCGCCAGTTCCCCTGCTGGACGCTGATGCGGCCGAGGACGACCGCATCGGGGTGCAGCATCTCGGCGGGGAGATCGGCGGCGAGAGGGGGCGGCGGGTTCTGCCCCATGTAGATCCAGACGACGCCCAGCCGCTCCTCGACCGGGTAGGTCTTCACGCGCACCTTGCCGCAGAGCGGCGAGTCCGGCCCGTCCGTCAGCGCCGCCTGGAGCACCCCCGACGCCAGCTCGAACGTCCAGCCGTGGTAGCGGCACGCCCACGTCCCCGGGAAGTCCTGCCGCCCCACCGAGAGCGGGATGCCCCGGTGCGGGCACTGGTCGGCCAGCGCGTAGACGCGCCCCCCTCTACGCAGCAGCATTACCTGCTGGTCGAGCAGGCGCAGCGAGACGGGCTTCCGCTTGACGGCGGCTGACCACGTCGCGGGGTACCAGTACTCGCGCAGCCCCGTGGCGATCGCGTCGTAGTGCGGCCAGTTGCTCGTGCGTGGGCGCGCGCCGCCCGGCTCCGTAACGCTTTGCATGAGTACGCCTCTCAGTGAACGCCAAGCTCGGCGGCGACTTCCCGCGCCAGGCGCAGGTCGTATGCCTGAGCCTCGTCCACAGGGGTGGTAACCTCGGCAACCTGCTTCATGATCTCGATGCTCTGCTGCAGCGCGGGCGAGTCGGCGACACCGGCACTGGTCCAGGTGGGGAGGGCTAGGTCGTAGGTCGCCGCGGCGTCGGCGGCGTCGATACCGGTGAAGTCGGCCACCGTGGCGATCGCGTCGGCCCGATTCGCTCGCATATCGACGAGTCCCCGCAACGATGCCCGCAGCATCCGCCGCACGATAGGAGCGTTGTCCTGCAGGTACTCATCGCTCGTGGCGAGGCCCTCGGTAGTCAGGAGCACGCCCTCGTCGGCGGAACCGAAAAGCTGGCGCAGGCCGGCCTGCGCGGCCAGCAGGTTGCCGGGCGCCACGAGGAAGGCGGCGTCGACGGCGCCGGACTCCAGCGCCGGTAGCCGCTGGGGTGAGGCGACGTTGAGATAGGAGACATCGTCCGCCCCGAGGCCGTACCGCTCCAGGATCAGCTTGGCGACGATGGTCAGCGAGCTGCCGGCGCTGCTCACGCCGACGACCTTGCCCCGCAGGTCGCCGACGCTCGTGATGCTGGGCTTCGCGAACATCCACCAGAGCGGCCGGTCGGCGCTCACGAAAACGACCTTGACGGGCACGCCGCGCACCGCCGCGGCCATCGCGCTGCCGACCGACGTCGAGAACTGGACGTGGCCCGACGCGAGGAGCTGGACGCCGACCGAAGCGTCGCCGTTCTGCAGCGTGACGTCGAGCCCTTCTTGTTCATAGAAGCCCTTGTCGATGGCATGGCGAATGATCGCGGTCGTCACGGTGTTGTCGAAGTTGTGGACCGTGAGGGCCACGCGGGGGGCCGGGGGCATCGGGCTCGCCGGCTCTCGCGCCACGGGGGCCGCGGTGGCTGGCTCCGGCGCGGCCGGCTCGGCCCGAGCGGGCGCGGGACCGCTCGCCGGGCTCCCTGGCGGTGGCTGGCACGCCGCGAAGCCCAGACAGATGAGTACGCCGAACAGGGCCCAGGCCGCGCCTTTAGTCATCACGCGCATCGCCTCCGCTGGACGCCCCGGGCTCATCGTACCCCCGGCGGCGCCCCGGGGCAACCGGAGGAATTCTCGGCGGCCGGCCGTGGGGAATTGGCGCCGAGGTGACAAGCCCGGCGTCCGCGCCATCCGCACCTTCGCTCAGCGCGTCTCCTTGCCAGATGGTTGGCTCTCGGTAAGCTGACGGCGCACCGACTCGACGAGGCCGCGCATGCGCTCGTGGTGCGACCCCTTCCAGTACACCCTGCCGCAGCCCGCACACTGCTGGAACTCGTCATAGTATTGCCGCGTCTTCGGCAGCAACCGGTCCACGACGCGGTCCTTGGCCACGGGTTCTAGCAGCCCGTTGCAGCGCATGCACCGCCGGAACGGCGTGATCGCCCCCGCTAGGTCGAACCGCCGTAGGACCTCCACTGCCTGGCGTAGCGGGGCCGTCTCCCACACGTAGTAGCCGTGCGTTACGAGCCGGTGCTTCAGCACGCCACGATCCCGCGTCAGCAGGATTCGGTGCTCCTGGTGCGAGATCTGGACGAGGAGCGGATCAGGGTAGTCATTGCGGTAGAGCGTGTCAAAGCCGAGCAGCCGCAGGTATCCCGCCAGTTTGCCGAGGTGCGTGTCCAGCACGAAGCGGGGCTCCCGGAGCGGCTGGGGCCGGACCCGCAGCAGGGGCGTGATGTCGAGCGACTCGAACACCGGATAGACGCTGATGCGGTCGCCGTCCTGCACCCGGTAGGAGAAATCGACCGACTCGCCGTTCACGAGGACCAGGTCCACCTCCGTGTGCGGCACGCCGAGCGACTCGATCAGATCTTTGACGGAGACGTGGTCTCGCACAGCATGGGCAAAGGCTATCTGCCGCCGGCTAGCTGGCAGGAAGTCGCCCAGCTCGGCGTAGAACCGGATCGATACGGCCGGCATTTGGCTTGGTCCGTGTATAGCTGAGACTTCAGGCTGCCCCATCGGTCGCCGATACCCTGGAGCAAGTCGGAGGCCGGGCTGCCACGGGGCGCCTCGCCTCCAGTGGTGATGAAGGGTGCCGAGACTCTAAGACGACTGAACCGGCGTCGGCAGCCGGAACAGAGCGATCGCGTTCTCGCCCAGGATGGCCGCGCGCTCGGCATCGGGCAGGTTCAGCGCTTCCACGTCGGCGACGCACCTCGTCAGCGGGAAGGGCAGCGGCGGCGTGTCGCTGCCGAGCATCACCTTGTCGGCGCCGTAGGTGTCGACGACCGCCCGCAGCGCTGGCATCCAGAACAGTACGGTGTCCACCCAGATGCGGCGGACGATCGCGCTCGGCGGCGCGGTAAGCGTCCCTGGCTTCAGGCCGATGTTCGGGTCATCGCGGATCTCCCAGCTGTACTCCAGGCGGCCGAGCAGGGAGGGCAGGGCGCCGCCGCCGTGCGAGGCGACGATCTTCAGGCCCGGGTAGCGGTCGAAGGTGCCGTGCATGATCATGCGCGCGAGGGCGACGGCCGTCTCCACGCCGCGGCCGATCGTGTCGTCCAACCGACAGTCGGGCAGCTGGTCGTGCGCGAAGGTGGCCCGGGGCGGGTGCAGGTAGATCGGCACGTCGAGCTGGCAGGCGAGCGCCAGGAACTCGTCGGCCTCCGGCGAGTCCAGGTACAGGTCGCCGTGGCGCGGGCAGACCATCGCGCCGCGCATGTTCAGCTCGGTCACGGCGCGCTCCAGCTCTCGCAGGAAGGGCTCTCCCCCCTGTGGATAGACGGCCGCTAACGCCGCAAAGCGGTCCGGGTGGCGCGCGACCACCTTGGCCGTAAGGTCGTTGGCGCGGCGGGTCGCCTCGAGCAGCTTGCCCGGGGGCTCGTGCAGGCCGGACTCGACCAGCCACGGGTTGCTGAGCACGCTGAAGTCCACCGGGCTCGCGTCCTGGGCGCGCAGGAAGTGGTCGAGGTTCGCCTGGAGCCGCTCGGCCGGGCTCGCGTCAGGCGGGACCGCGAAGCGGGTCAGCATGTGGCTGTGGACGTCGACGATCATCACCTCTCCTCGCCGTGCCTTCGAGACTACGCTGCGTCAGCGATACGGCCCAAGCTGTTCTAGGGCGCGGTCCACGAAGGACATGTCTACCATGGCCGCCATGTCCGGCCGGCCGTCGATCAACCCGTGTTCCGCCCACAGGTCGGCGTCGTGCTGCATGCTCGTCACGTCGACCCGGCCGTCCGGACTCACGCCCAGGGGGCTCATGCGCTCCACGACGCGGCGGGGCTCGCCCGAGTGGCGCACGAGTAGGTCGATCATCTCCTCGCGCCCCTCGCCCTTGACGATGGCGTCCAGGTAGTCTCGTCCCGCGCGGATCCAGCCCGTGACGAAACCCTGCACGGCTTCCGGGTGTTGCTCGGCGAAGGCGCGCTTCACGATGCAGCTGCGGCCCTGGCGCGGCGCCACTTCCCAGGCCTCTTTCCAGCGCGCCAGCCAGCCCGCGTCCTCACCCTCGATCACCTTCCGCGGGCGCGGCGCATTAATGATGTCGACGACGCCGTTCTTGAGGTCCTCGTGCGCTTGACTGTGCCTGGCGTTGACCAGCGTCACGTCGCCCAGCGTGAGGCCCGCCCCCTTCAACAGATAGTAGACGTAGATGAAGTCGGGCTCCGGGCGCATCTTGCCCTGACCGAGGCGGTCAGAGCCGCCGGTCTCCACGCCGATCCGCTTGCCGCGCACGCTGGCCAGGTCGTCGGTCAGCTCCCCGCGATCGATCATCTCGCGGCGGGTGCACAGCGGCGTCAGGCCGCGCCCGTCGCGCCACTGCTCCTGGCTGGCGATCGCGACCACGTCCACCCCGGCCACCGCCCGCCGCGCGAGATCGCCCACGCTCGAGCACTCCAGGTCGATCGGATCGTCGGCCGCGCCGATCCGCACGTCGCTGATCACCACCTCGACGTCCACGCCGGCGTCGGCGAAGTAGCCGCGCTCTAGGCCGATCCAAAGGGGGCCAAACATGATGCGGGCGGGGTCGCCCGAAAAGACGCCAAAGCGCAGACGGTCCACGAGGTTGCCTCCTTCGGTGTCTGGCAGGCTGCCCGGAACTCCACTATCATGGATAGCCCGCCGCACAAGCAACGAAGCGCGGACCCGCGGCCCGGGTGCGCCGCGTCAGCCGCGCGGCTGGCAACGGCAATTGGCGTAAGCAAGCCCAAAGCGTGCTCGGAGGTAAGCGTGCTGGCACAGCGGGGAATCGCCGTCCTGATCGCGCTGCTCATGGCGGCCGCGTGCGGCCCATCGGCGAGCGCTCCCACGGCCCAGCCGAGCGGCAGCCCGCAGTCCGCGGTGGCCCCGGCCCAGCCGGTACAAGACCCTGCGCTCCAGGCGCTCGTCGACGCCGCGCGCCAGGAGGGGGCGCTGAACGTGATCTACCCCCTCGAGTCCACCAGCGACACCGTCTCCCGCTGGACCGAGGGCTTCAATCGGCTGTACGGCCTGAACCTCGACGTCCGCTTCACGCCGGGGCCGCCCATGCCTGAGCTAGCCGCGCGCGTGGCGCAGGAGGCGCAGGCCGGCCGCACCGCCTCCACCGACGTCTTCATCGGCGCCGAATCGCACATCAACACCCTGGCGAACGCGGGGGCGCTGGAGCCTGTCGACTGGGCAAGCTGGGCGCCCAACGTCCGCGACCCGCGCCTCATCGCGCCCGGCGGCGTCGCGGTCCAGCTCGGGACGCGCACGCCTGGCATCGCCTACAACACCAACCGCATCAGCGGCGACTTAGTACCCGCCACCATGCAGGACCTGCTCAAGCCCCAGCTCCGCGGCCAGATCGCATCGACGCCCTATGCCGCGGGCTTTTCCGTCCTGGGGAGCCCCGAGATTTGGGGCGAGGCACGAACGATCGACTACGTGACGAAGCTGGCCGACCAGGTGGGCGGCCTGATTCGCTGCAACGAGATGGACCGTCTGCTCAACGGCGAGTTCGACATGCTCGCGCTCGACTGTGGCGCCGAGTTCCGGGCCTCCCCGGGGAAAGAGGCGCTCATTGGGCACGTCATTCCGAGCGACGCCGCGGTGCTGTCGTACTGGTATACCGCCGTGCCTAGCCACGCGGCTCATCCCAATGCCGCGAAGCTGTGGATCAACTACGTGATGGGCCGCGAGGGGCAGGACATCCTGTACCAGGGTGCGCACGCGGATCACCACCTGGTGCCTGGCTCGCACGTTGCGCCGGACATCGAAGCGCTGCAGGCGCGCGGGGTAAAGTTCACCGAGACGGACGTCGCGTTCTACCAACGTACCGACTTGCAGATGCTCAACCGCCTCGGGGCCGACCTGCAGCGCATCGTGCAGAAGCAATAGCGCCGCGCCGGCGCCATCGCGCGGCAGGCGAACAGCAAGTTAGGCGAAGCAGGCGCAGATCATTGCGGGTACCGCCCGAGCCGCTCCAGGGCGTAGGCCACGTACGAGTGATCGACGATCCGCTCGCTGGCGGTCTTCTCCCGAATCGTGCCTTTCCGGAGCAGGTAGTCCTGCATCTCGTCCAGCATGCCCTCGTCCAGCCCGCCGTTGGGATCGACGCCCGGCCAGCCCATCAGCGGGTACAGCGCCGGGTCCTTCACGGGGGTGTGCTTCATCAGGACCTGGGTGAACTGCTCGCGGCCCGCCGGGTTCTCGTTGCTGACGAAGGCGCGGTAGTAGTCGCGCACGGCCCGCAGGTACGCCGTGACGTAGCGCCGCGCGGCCTCCGGCTGCTCGGCGGCGAACTGCGGGCCGATGACCATGACCACGCCGATCGCGCCCGGGAACACGTCGCCCGCCTTGGTCATCGTCTGGGCGATCCCGCGGCTGTTGGCGATCGCCACGAACGGCTCGACCCCCCAGGCCGCGTCGATCGCCTTGTTGCCCAGCGCGGTCAGCATGTCTGGGAACGCCATCGCGACCAGGTTCACGTCGTCGGCGGTCAGCCCCCCCTGCGCGAGCGCGCGCTCCAGGTAGCTCTGGCTGGTCGTGCCGAGGGCGGAGACCGCGATGGTCAAGCCCTTCAGGTCGTCCAGGCCCTGGTACTGCCCGCTGTCGACCAGGTCCTTGCGGACGAGCAGCGCGGCGCCCCCGGGATTCTGCTCCGTCGAGAGCACCATCGCCGTGACCAGCTTGAGCCCGATGTCGCGCTGCGCCGCGTTGAACAGTCCAGGGTCGATGCCGCCGTTGCCGAAGTCGAGCTGGCCAGTGGCGAGCAAGCCCACCTGCTCGGTGATCCCGCGGACGGGGACCAGCTCGACGTCCAACCCCTCGTCCTGGAAGTAGCCCTGCTCCAGCGCCTGATAGATGGCGGCTTCCGGCGCGATGCCGGTCACGCCGACCCGTACTTTCACCGTCGGGCTGAGGGGCGGCGGGGCTGGCTGGGCCACCTGTGCACCGGGAGCGGACGCCGCGGCAGTCACGAGGGCCGCCGGCGCGCTCGTCGGCGCAGCCGGCGGGGCGATCTCGGCCGTGGTCGCGGGCACCGAGCCGGCCGGGGCCGGCGCGCCGCACGCGGTGAGCCAGACCCAGCTCAGCAGCAGGAGGACGATCCGCGCGCGCGACCCGACGGCACGCGGCGCGCGGTGCTCGCCGGGCAGCCACGCGCTCTTCGACTCGGCGCGGCGCGACACGCCCGGCGCTCCGGCCGGTCGGCAGTACGAGCGAAGCCAGCCAGACCGCGTCATAGTCCATCCTTCTCGCGGCGCACCGCGTGTCACCTGCTAGGGGCCTCCGCGGAGCGCCGCTCCGACCAGATACCTAGGCGGCCGCCGTCCAGGCGCCGGCCACGCGCAGGTCGAAGTGGTTCCCGTCCGGGTCCCAGATGCGGTAGTAGTCCTGCGCGTCCCGGCGGTCCAGCCGCTGCTCTCGGCGCGTCCCGCGCGGTAGCCGGCCGATGAGGTCTCCCACTCGCGGCGTCTCAAAGCCGTAGTGGTTCAGGCCGAGCTGGGCGTGGTCAATCGTGACCTCCTTGCCCGCGGCCCGGGTCTCCTCGGCGTCGCCCAGGATCGCCAGGTTGATCGTGCCGTCGGTCAGGAAGCGCCCCGTCGAGCGCCACATCTCCGGGAACGCCTTCTCCAGCCCGAAGACGTTTGCGTAGAACTCTGCTACCGCATCGCCGCGCGGCTCGCACATCGCCACGTGCCGCATTCCGGGCAGTCGGCTCGCGCTGCCCGGCACGCCGAACCCGCGCGTCGACACGGCCACCGGGTAGCCATTGGGGTCGGCGATGCAGTACTCGCCGTGGTGCAGCCCGCCCTCGTCCGGCTGGAGCGTGAGGTGTGGCGCGAACCGCTGCAGCCGGTCCGCGAGCGCCGTGCGGTCGTCTACCGCGATGCCGATCTGGCGCGGGCCGCGCGCGCCCAGCTCGGGGCGGTACGCGAGCAGGCTGAGGTTGAAGAAACCGTCGGTCACCGACACGTCGCCCGCGCCGGAACGCCCCAGCTCCTGCATTCCGAAGCTGTCGGCATAGAACCGCGCGAGGCGCTCGGGGTCGTCGCTCACGATGGCCAGGTAGCGAATCGTGGCTTGCATCTCGTACCCGCCTCTCGAAGGATGGGGGCCTTGCGCTCGTGGCGCTGCCAAGAGCGCATTCCTGGCCCGACGCCGTCGCCGCCACCTCGGCGCGGCACCGTTCGCACCAAAGCGCAGGAGCGCCGGCCGCGGCGAGCGGTTCGCTCCGCATGGTTGGGTCCGGCGGGGGCCGCTCGGACCGGCCGATTGTACAGCCCTCCTACCCCGGGGGCAACCGCGCGCCGAACGCCGTGCGGACCACGCGACCGCGCTGGCGCCGCGCTCCCGGGCGCCGATATAATGGCCGCGCTGAAGACGCCAAGGGCTCCGTGCCCGTGCTGCCGTTGAAGAGGTGCCGTATGGCTGTTGACACGGTCCAGGTCGTCCCCCCGCCCAAGGAGGCCGTCCCCGTACCCGAAACAAAGGCGCCCGTGCGCCTGGCCGGCTGGGACCACGTGGCGTTCTCGGTGCCCGATCTCGTCGCGGCCGAACGCTGGTACGTCGAGGTGCTGGGCGGCGAAGTGGTCGGCCGCTACAACTGGGGCGGCGATACCGCGCACGACGATGCCCCGCCGCACGCGGACGTTCGCATCGGCAGCAACGTGCTCAGCCTGTTCCTGGGCGACCCGATCCGCGGCGCCACCAACGTGCCGCGCCACTTCCACTACGCGCTCACCTGCGGCAGCCTGGCCGAGCTGGAGCAGTGGCAGGCGCACCTGCGCAGCCAGGGCGTGAAGCTGCGCAACGACGGCGCGTTCCACGGGCACCCGGGCTTCGGCGCCGTCAGCCTGTATTTCGAGGATCCCTGGGGCGCCAAGCTGGAGATCGTCACCTGGCTGCCCGACTACGCCACCGCTAAGGCCGAGGTGACGAAGCGGGGCGGCATCATCATGGGCGCCAGCGGCCATCGCCCGGCGCGCTGAGGCGCCGGCCGCCACGCGGGAGCGCGAACGCGATCAGAAGTGCCGCGCGGGCGGTGCTCAGGCCCCCGCCAGCCGCCGCCCGCGCTTACGGCTCGCCGAAGCACCGCACGGCATTGTCCCACATCAGCTTTTGCATGCGGTCGCGGCCGATGCTGTCCCACGCTAGGACTTTGTCCACTGACTCGGGGAAGCGCGACTCCGCGTGGGGGTAGTCCGACCCAAACATCAGGATGTGATCCCCTAGGTCGTCCATCACCATCCGGGTGATCGCCTCCCCCTCGTGGATCACGATGCCGGCGAAGAACCGGCCGCCGGTCACGTACTCGCTCAGCTTGTGCTCCAGCTTGTCCGACACGTAGCCCATATAGATCGCTTGGTCGTCCATGCGCCGCGCCCAGAACGGCAGCCACCCGAAACCGGATTCCAGGATGCAGAACCGCAGGTTCTTGTAACGATCGAGGATACCTGCTCCGAAGAAGGCCGCGACGGCGCGCATCGCACCCCAAGGATGCGAGGCCAGCCGGCCCAGGAAGGGATTGTCCCAGAGGTCACGATAGCCGGGGTAGCCAAACGAGAAGCTGTGGTGGACCACTGCTAGGCCTGCCTCATCTGCGGCCCGCCACAAGGGCTCGAGGTCCGGATGATCGAGCGGATAGTCGAGCGGCAGGTGGGGTTGAATGCCCACCGCCCACCGCGAGCGGCCCCAGCGCGTGATCTCGTCGATGGAGGCCTCCAGATTGCGGGGGGTAGCGGCAAGCAACGACTTGAGCCGGTGCGGGTACTTCCCGCAAAAGTCGTTCAGATAGCGATGGTTGGCCCGCATGAACTCGGCCTCGACCCACGGGTCCTCGTGACTCTGGACGCTGCCCGGCACCATCATGTGTATGTCCTGGCCTTCCGCGTCCATATCCCGCACCCGCGCATCCGGGTCCCAGTCCGAGCTGCCGGGCGTGGGGAACCGCGAGCCCATGAACCGCTGAAACTCGTGCTCGGCGTCGGCCCGGGGCTCGGCCTCCCCCAGCCACCGGGTCTTGGCCGACCGCCAGCCCCCGCCCTGCCCTCCGCCTAACCGGAACATGTGCCGGTACGGCGGCTCCAGCCGCTCGCCCGCCCAGCCGATGGTGAAAGGCACCTTGCGCCGGTCGAGATCGGGGACCCGGGCGCGTAGCTCCGGCCCGAGGTACGGCTCGAGCGATTCCGCGGTCGCGCTGAAATGCGTGTCGGTGTCGTACACTCGGTATTGGTTCCGCATCGGCTGCCTCTCCCCTCGCAGGGGTGCTCGCGGACGCGACGGCCGGCGCGGAGCGCCGGCGCCCACCCGCCCGGCGGCTGGCTGCCCAAGCGCCGCCCGCCCTCTCTGCAGCCTATACTAGCAACCCTCGGATGGCCGGGCAACGCGTCGCTGGCTCAGCTAGAAACCCCGCTCCGCGCTCGACGGCAGGCCGGCCATCGGAGTGCGTGGTGCCTGCGATCATCCCGACGCTCGACCCGCCCGAGCGGCTGCCGCTCCCGCGCCGAGTGCAGGGTGGCACCCCGGCCGCAGCGCGGCGCTCGGGACGCGCGGCCCTACCCACCCCGGCTCCACGGCCCGGCCGCGCTTCCCGGTCGTGGGTGGGCGGCCGGGGTAGGCGCCGGCGCCTCAGCGCCGCGCGCCGAGCGGCAGGGGCGGCGCGGCGGGGGCGAGGCGGATGCGGGCGTCGAGGATGCAGGCGCCGCGCGCCAGCACGACGATCGGGTTGCAGTCCAGCTCGGCGACCTCGGGGCGGTCCTCGGCCAGCGCGCTCAGGCGCAACAGCGCGTCCTCCAGCGCCGCCACGTCGGCCGGCGGCTGGCCGCGGAACCCCTCCAGCAGCGGGTAGGTCTTCAGCTCGCGCACCATCGCGTGCGCGTCGTCGGTCGTCAGCGGCGTGAGGCGCACCGCCACGTCCCGCAGCAGCTCGACCAGCGTGCCGCCCGCGCCGCAGGCGAGCAGCGGCCCGAACTGCGGGTCGTGGACTAGCCCGGCGATCATCTCGACGCCCGCGGGCACCATCTGCTGTACGAGGAAGCCCGTCGGGGGCTGGCCGGCGCGCGTCAGCGTCGCGGCCATCTCCTGCGCTGCCGCTCGCACTGCCCCCGCGCCCCGCAGGTCCAGCCGGACCGCGCCCGCGTCCGTCTTGTGAACGAGACCGGGCGCAATCGCCTTCAGGGCTACCGCGCCGCCCAGGGCGTCGGCCGCGTCGCCGGCGGCGTCGGGCGTGGCGACCGTGCGCTGCGGCGCCAGCGGCAGGCCGTAGCAGCCGAGCAGCGCGGCCACGTCGTCGGGGCCGAGCCAGTCCGCGCCCGTGCCCAGCGCGCGGGCGACAAGGGCCGCGGCCTCGTCGCGCCGCAGGCCCGGCAGGCTGGGCGCCACCGCGAGCGGGCGCGCGCGCCACGCGCCGTAGCGCGCGGCGTGGGCCAGCGCGATCGCGGCCGCCTCGGGGAAGGCGTAGGACGGGATGTGGACCCCGGGCGCGCGCAGCGCCTCGGGCACGCCCTGCGAGCCCATGAACACCGCCAGCACGGGCTTGCGGTGCTCCACGGCGCCAACCGCCGCGACCAGCGCGTGCGCCACGTCCTCGGCGCGCGTGGCGAGGGGCGGGATGAAGATGGCGATGACCGCGTCGATCCCCGGGTCGGCAGCGACCACGCCGAGCGCCTGGCGGTACTGGTCCGCCGTGGCGGCCGCCAGCATGTCCACCGGGTTGGCGGGGCTGGCCTCGGCGGGCAGGAATCCCCGCAGGCGGGCCTGCGTCGCCTCGGCCAGCACCGGCACCTCCAGGCCCTGCGCCTCCAGCGTGTCGGCGCACAGGATCGCTGGGCCGCCCACGTTCGTCACGATCCCCACGCGCCGGCCGGCCGGTAGCGGCTGGTTCGCGAGCAGCGCCGCCACGCCGAACATCTCCTCCAGCGTGTCGGTGCGGATCACGCCTGCCTGGCGGAACAGCGCCTCCACCGGCACGTCCGACGCGGCGAGCAGCGCGCCGGTGTGCGACGAGGTGGCGCGGGCGCCGGCCGTCGAGCGGCCGCTCTTGACGGCGACGATCGGCTTCGTCCGCCCCACGCGCCGCGCGATCCGCGCGAACTTGCGCGGGTTGCCGAACGACTCCAGGTAGAGCAAGATCACGTCGGTGTGCGGGTCCGTCTCCCAATAGTGGAGCAGGTCGTTGCCGGAGATGTCCGCCTTGTTGCCGACGGTGACGAAGCTGGAGATGCCCAGCCCGAGCGCGCCGGCGTAGTCCATGGCGGCCAGGCCCAGCGCGCCGCTCTGCGACGAGAAGCCGATGCGCCCCGCGGGCGGCACGAACGGGCCGAAGGTGGCGTTGAGGCGAATGGCCGGGTCGGTGTTGCCGATGCCGATGCAGTTGGGGCCGATGAGCCGCATGCCGGCGGCGCGGCAAGCGCGCAGCAGTGCGGCCTGGCGCGCGCGGCCCGCGGGGCCCGTCTCGGCAAAACCCGCCGAGAGGACGACGAGCGCTCGCACGCCCTTCCGCCCACAGGCCTCGGCCACTTCCAGCACGTGAGCCGCCGGCACGGCGACGACGGCCAGGTCGACTGGGCCGGGCACCGCTTCGACGCTCGGATAGGCCGGCACGCACTGCACGACGCTGGCGGCCGGGTTGACGGGATAGACGGGCCCGCCGAACTCGTAGGCCACCAGGTTGTGGAACACCTCGCTGCCCACGCTGCCCCGCTGCCGCGAGGCGCCGATCACCGCGACGCCGCGCGGGTGGAGGAACGCCTGGAGCGCGCTCACCGCGGCGATCTGCTCGCGGCGCTCGAACTGCGCGATGGCCGCCTCGTCGAGGGCGGTGGGGAAGCTCAAGTGGATCTCCCCGGGGCCGCTGTGTACCTCGACGGGGAAGCCGGACTGGCGGAACACGCCCAGCATGCGATGGTTGGTGGGCAGCGTTTCGGCCTCGAACACGCGGATGCCCTTCGCGGCGGCGATCTCGGCGAGGTGGCCGAGCAGCAGGGTGGCCAGGCCGCGGCCCCGGTAGTCGTCGGCTACGGCAAAGGCCACCTCGGCGCGGTCGTCGCGGCCCGCCGCGTACAGCGCGTGGCCGACAATGCGCTCGTCGGCCCCCACCGTGGCGACGAGGCCGAAGGTGCGCTCGTAGTCGACCTGCGCCGCGCGCTGGGCCTCGGCGGCGAGGTTGACGGCCGGCGAGAAGAAGCGCAGCGTGCGCGACTCCTCGGACAGCCCCTCCAAGAACGCGAGCAGCCGCGGCGCGTCGTCGGGGCGCACCGGCCGCACATGGGCGGTCGAGCCGTCGCGCAGCACGATGTCGGCCTCGCGGTAGTCGGGATACGGCGGGGCCGGCTCGGGCGTCGGCTGCATCGCTGCTCCTCGGCTACGATCTCCCAATTCAATCGCAGCCAGGCGAAACAGCGGTCTTCGTACCAAGCGCTCGTGCCATATCGACCTCTCCCCACGCTCTCGCGGCAGCCCGCGGTCGGCCTCCGTCGCGGCTGCGACCCCGCGGCACCCGGACAACGCCCACTTTAGCATGGCGCGAAGAGGTTGCCATGCGAGTAATCGGGAGTAAACGCCGCGTAACAGCCGCGCGCCCACCGCTCCGAGCTTATTGGGCGTGTCCGGCCCTGGCCCTGCGCCGAGTACGCCCCCGAAGCGCTGGCCGCAGGCGCTGAGCAGGTGGGGGGCCGCCGCGCCCCGCCGCCCCTCCTCCACGACTTTGAATCAGCCCTGCCAAACGCTGCGACCGCATCCCAGGCACCGTGGAGCGGGTGCAGCGCTGCCCCCCCCCGGCCAGCGCTCCCACAGCGCACCAGTCATGCGCGTCCCGCGGTCCTGCACACGAGCGCCCCCGGCCGGTGCGCACCGGCCGGGGGCGCCCCCGAGCGCGTTGGTTAGAAGTAGGGCTGGTAGGTCAGGTAGGCGCCGTAGCCTAGGGGACCGCTTACCACGGTCGCGCCCCAGCCGGGGCTACTCTGCGCCAGCTCGCTCGCCAGCGCCTGTGCGGCCGCGAGCTGGTCGGCCGTCCAGAAGAGCTGCGGGCTGCTCACGATGTACACGTTGTTGCCCACCGGGACGAGCGTCGGCGGGTAGTTGGCGAAGTCGGCCGCGGGGAACAGCGCTTCCAGTGGCGGGAGCACGTAGGCGGTCACCTCCGGCATGACGGGGACCGGGACCGGCTGCACGACGGTCGGCGGCTGGTAGGCCGGGGGCGCCACGACGACGGGCGGCTGGTAGCGGTCGTGGTCGCCGTAGGGGCGCTGGTCATCCCGGTCCCGCCCCCAATCATCCCGGTCCCGTCCGCGATCGTCGCGGTTCCCCCAGTCTGCCCGGTCGGGACCGCGCCCATCCTGCGCATACACGCGTGGCGGCCCGCCCCGGTCGCCGTTGTCGCGCTGCGCGTATACCGGGGGAGAAGCGTGCCCCCCGTCCAAGCCTTGCGCCTGCACGGCGGGTGCGGCGGCGAAGCCGAGACTGGCCACCAGCCCGAGTGCGCTCGCCGCCCGAGCAGCGTGGATACGCCACATGAGAAAGCCTCCTTGCGGGGATTGAAGTCACCAGTAGTGTAGGCACACCGCCTGTGCGCGTTTCGTCAACAAAACCCTAAATTCCTGTGGAACTCTGGGAGACCGTGTGGCCCGCAGCCGGGCGAGGGCCGTGCGACGACACCGACAAACGCGCCCACCAAGTCTGCGCGGCTCAGCTCGCCCAGTCAGCGCCAGCCCACCGACGCGCGGAGGACGACGGCGAGCGCGTTGTGGAAGCTGGCCAGTGTCACGCGCGATGCCGCAGCCAGATGTGGCTGCGATGGCTTCGTACTCGCGGGAGCGGCTGTTCGGCGAGAGTCAGGCCTGGGCCTGGTACGCGCGCCACACTTCTAGCATCTCGTCGCGCAGCAGCTGATAGACCGGCAGGTGGCGCTCGGCGTCAGGCAGCACGAACTGCCCGCGGGGCCGCCGGTGGCCGCGGGCGTAGGTTTCGGTGTCCTCGACGGAGCCGGCGTAGTAAATGCGGGCGATCCCCGCGCGCCAGCAGGCCGCATGGCACATGGCGCAGCACTCGCAGCTCGTGTACATGGTGCAGCCGCTGAGGTCAGGCGTCCCCAGCCGCCGGCAGGCATCACGAATGGCCGCCATCTCGGCATGCCAGGTCGGGTCGCACTCGGGCTCGACCCGCGCCTGCCCCTCGCCCACGATCGCGCCGTCGCGGACGATCACCGCGCCGAACGGCCCGCCGATCTGCTCGTCCAGCGCCACCTGGCGCGCCAGCGCGATGGCGCGGCGCAGGAACGTCTCGTGGGTCGGCTGCTCCATGTCCGTCCTCCTCGCCACGGCGCGCTGTCCCGGGCAGCACCCGCCGCCCCGCTACGCCCGCGGGCGGATGCTGGTTTGCAGCGCGGCGGGCTCCGCGGGGGGCGGCACAAAGCCGCGTCCGGACGCCTGGCATGGTAGGCCGGCCGCGCCGCGTCGCTCGGTGACGGGCGGGAACAGGGGATCAATCACGGAGGGCACCGCGACGGGGCGCGGCGGGCTCCGCGGGGGGCTCGGACGGGCTCAGGATGAAGCGGTAGCCGAGGCCGCGGTCCGTGCGGATGTAGCGCGGGTGGTCGGGATTGTCGCCCAGCTTCTCGCGCAGGCGGCGCACGTAGACGCGCAGGTAGTCGACCTCGTCCACGTACTCGCGGCCCCACACCTTCGCCAGCAGCGTGCCGTGGGTGAGCGTGCGCCCCGCGTTGCGGACCAGATGGTACAGCAGCTTGTACTCGGTCGGGGTCAGCTCGACGGGCTCGCCCTGCAGGCGCACCTCGGGGATGTTGAAGTCCATCTCCAGGTCGCCCGCCCGAAACGACGGCGCGCGGCTGCGCGGCATCGGCATGTCGAGGCGCCGCAGCACGGCGCGCACCCGCGCCAGCAGCTCCAGGTGGTTGAACGGCTTGGTGACGTAGTCGTCGGCCCCTAACTCCAGCCCCTTGACCTTGTCCAGCGTGTCGTCGCGGGCCGTCAGCATGATGACCGGCACGTCCGAGAACTCCCGCAGCTGCCGGAGCACCTCGTAGCCGTCGATATCGGGCAGGCCGATGTCCAGCAGCACGAGATCGGGCGCGGCCTCCTCGACTAGCTCCAGGGCGCGCTTGCCGGTGGCGGCCGGGATGATCTCGACGTCGCGCCACTGTAGGAGGAACCCGAGCTGGACTGATTCAACCACGTCCGTGGCGTCGTCGACGACAAGTATCTTCACGGCTCCTCCGTCTCGGCCGGCCCCTGCGCCGGCACGCGCAGGGTGAATGTGCTGCCCTGCCCTTCCGCAGTCGTCACCGCGATCGTGCCCCCGTGCGCCAGCGCGATGGCCCTGGCGATCGGCAGGCCCAGCCCCGCGCCGGCGCGGCTGCCGCCTGCGCGGCTGTCCACGGTGAAGAAGCGCTCGAAGAGCCGCCGCTGGTCGGCGACCGCGATGCCTGGGCCCTCGTCCGTCACCGACCAGCTCACCGCGTCGCCGGTCGCGCCGACTGCCAGCCGCACGCGCCCGCCATCCGGCGAGAACTTGTGGGCGTTCGACAGCAGGTTGAGCACGACTTGCTCCAGGCGCCGGTGATCGCCGTAGACCCAGACGGGTGTTTTGGGCAGCACCAGGTCGAGCGTTTGCCCACGGCTCTGGAGCAGCGGCGTGATGACGACCGCGGTGTCCCGCGCGAGCTGGCGCGCGTCGAAGCGTCGCAGCTGGAGCTGGACCCGCCCGGCGCGGAAGCGCGCCAGGTCGAGCAGGTCGGCGAGCACTCGCTGCATGCGGTCGGCGCTGCGCTCGATGGTGTGCAGGAGCTGCTCGCGGGCGGCGGCGTCGGGCGACGTGGTGGGATCGAGCAAGAGGCCCACGCAGGTGCGGACAGCCGTGAGCGGCGTGCGCAGCTCGTGCGCGACGGTCGCCAGCAGGTCGGTGCGCAACTGCTCCAGCTCTTCCAGGCGGGCGACCACATCCGCTTGGCCAGCGTCGCTGGCGCCCGCGTGCTCCTGCCCGAGCGAGGTCGGCACGTAGAATGGGTCGCCCGAGCCGACGGCGGCCGTGCAGACGAGCCCTAGAGCGACCAGCCGTGTCAGAAGCGCTGCCACGCGGGCCGGCTCGATCTCCGCGCCGAGCGCGCTGAAGCGCTCGGCCACGGTGGCGGCCGTCGCGCCCTCGCCCAGCAAGCGCAGGGCGGTCAGCGCGAGCGCGTCCTCGCCGTCGCTTGCCTCGCGCGCCGATGCTTCCATAACTTGATGATACCGCCGTCCCTACCCCACCGGTCGCCGCTTGATGCGGCCGTCGGCGTGATTGGCTATCGTTTAGGCGCGGGCTACCCTACCCCCACGAATAGGAGAGAGCACGATGCGGCTATCCGCAGCGGCCTCGCCGGCCGGACAGGTGCTGCTGTATGGCGCGTGCGCGGTCCTAGTCGCGGCGGGCATGCAGGCCGCGGCCACCCTGGTAAGCGCGCTGGTCCTGGCCGTGGTGCTGGCGACCGTGCTGGCGCCGCTCCTGCGGCGCTTGCGCGAGGCAGGGGTACCGGGGTGGCTCGCCGGGATTATCGTACTCGTGCCGGTCGTCCTCATCGGCGTGCTGTTCGTCGGCTTTCTCGTTCAATCGCTCGGTGAGCTGAACGCCAAGATCCCCGGGTACATCACCCGGCTCAGCGCACTCGCGGCGGTCGTGTCCGAGCGCTTCTTCGGCGACCCGGCGGCGCTGCGCGGGATGATGCCCGCGATGACGCCGGAGCCTGGGCAGATCGTGGCGCTGGCGACCGGGGCGCTCGGCGGCGCGCTGCAAGCGACGAACGATATGCTCCTGGTGTTGTTCATCCTCCTGTATACCTGCATGGAGGCCGAGAGCTTCCCCACGCGCGTGCAGGCTGTGGTCGGCCCGACCAGCGGTCTGCCGCGGCGCCTGGCCTCTCTGGCCGAGGCGCTCCGCGCCTTCGTCCTGATCAACGGGCAGGCGGGGCTCCTCGTGGCGATCGTGCGCACGGGTCTGCTGCTCGTGCTGGGCGTGGACTTCGCGCTGCTCTGGGGAGCGTGGTCCCTGCTGCTCACCTACGTCCCCACGGTCGGCTATCCGCTCGCCGTGCTGCCGCCGACGCTGCTAGCGCTGGTCGATCGCGGCCCCGTCACGGCGCTGATCGTGTTCGTGGCCTTTGGGGTCGTGAACACGGTCGTCTACAATCTGCTCCAGCCCCATTGGGCGGGTGCCAGCCTGAACCTGTCGCCCCTCGTCGTGATCGTGTCGCTGTTCTTGTGGGGCATCATCCTCGGCGCGATGGGCGCGCTGCTCGCCGTTCCCCTCACTATGATGGCCATCACGCTGTTGGAGAGTAGCGAGCAGACGCGCTGGCTCGCGGCGCTGATGCGCGATCATCCGCCCACTGCCGCGGAAACCGCCGCGCTACCGACCGGTGGCCCCGCGCCCACGTCGCGTCGCGGCACGCTCTGAGCAGCTCCCCGAGCGCGGCCGGGCCTTCCCGCCACACAACTCCTTAGCGCGCCGAGAGCCGGCCGAGAATCCACGGTAGCTGGGTGCCCAGCAGTAGCAGCCACAGCGCGACCCCAATCACCTGCACGCTGGCGAGGATAGGCCGGCTCAGCCGCCGCGCATGACAGTCGAGACACTCGACTCGGACCAGGCCGTCGCGGCCGTGATAGGCGGTGGCGCCGCGAGCGGGCTTCGCGCATGTGTCGCAAACAAATTTCACAGCGTGCTCCTTCCTGGGGTGCGATTGGGGCGAAAACGCCTGCGCGTGCCACGCTCAAGGGCCGCCCGGCGGGAGCCAGGGGGGCGCGGTCGGCGAGCCTGAGCAGCGGGGGCTCCCTTGCCCGACCCCGCGGGCGCGTCGGCGCGTCCGCGGGCCGCTGCTCAGCAGCGCCTGGGGCCCCGAAGGGCCCCACGAGTTGTCGTTAGTCCACCTGCTCTACCATCACCCAGCGGGTGCCGCCGGGCGCAGCAACCTCCGCGCGCTCGCCCACGCGGCGGCCCAGCAGCGCCCGCCCCAGCGGCGACTCCGGCGAGATGCTGCCGGCCCGGGCGTTCGCTTCGCCCGGCGCCACCAGCGTGTAGGTGTCGAGCGACCCGTCGTCGTCGCGCACCTGGATGCGACTGCCGACGATGGCGGTCCCGTCGGGCTGGACCACGCAGGCCTGCGCGAGCACCCGCCGTAGCGTGTCCAGGCGCTGGGCGCCCAGGTGGAAGTCCCAGGCTGCCGGCACGGTGGCGGGGGCCGCGTCCTCGCTCACGCCGTCGGCCAGGACTGGGGCCGCGATGGCGGGCAGGCTATCCATCAGCCGCTCCACCTCGGCCTCCAGGCGCTCGAACACTTCGCGGGTCATCGGCAGCCCCTGTGCCGTTACGTTCGCCTCGGGCCCAGTGGGATTCAGCGCCACCATGGGTACCTCCAAAGGGGAGTGTTCGTCATACGAGCAGTAGCAGGGACCGCCGGCCGCGCAGCCAGCACAACAGTACTGTTGTCCCGCTCGCTCGACCGGCGCCCAGTCGACGTCCATCTCGCACGTCGCGCAGCGAGATTTACGCTGTGTTCGCATCCTTGAGCTCTCCGATGCCATCCACTCCACTACATGCCAGGATGGCAGGGCTGCGCGGTTTGTCTTTACGGCTACTATACGATCCGTCAATAAAAACGGGCTGGAAGAAACGTGAACGTTGCATAAACAACAGAATCATCCGCTCCAGGCAGCTTATTTATGCTTCGTTCATGGAGATACAGGCCCATATTCGGATGGCCTGGGTATACTTTTGACAAGCCACCCACCCTATCTGGCGATCCCTGCGATCCGCTTGCCCTGGATTGGGGCCGCCCGGCTCACGGCAAGCCGCTCCGGGCGAGGGGCTGGATCGCATTCGCTACCTGGGAGAGCACGATGTTTGGTTTGAGTAGCGCAGCCGTGACCGATGTCGCCGACACGCCGTTGGGCGCGGCACTGGAGCAGTTCGACCGGGCAGCGGAGTATCTTCAGCTGGACGCGGTCCTGCGCGAGCGCCTGCGGGTGCCCGAGCGTGAATGGACCGGCGAGATTCCGGTGCTTATGGACGACGGGACCACACGGGTCTTCGCCGGCTTCCGGGTGCAGCACAATCTCAGCCGTGGCCCTGGCAAGGGCGGCCTGCGCTATCACCCGACCGTGGACCTGGACGAGATGCGGGCGTTGGCGATGGCGATGACCTGGAAGTGCGCCTTGCTGCGCCTGCCCTTCGGCGGCGCCAAGGGCGGCGTGGCGTGCGACCCGGCCCGCCTGAGCCGGGCCGAGCTGGAGCGCCTGACGCGCCAGCTCACGGCCAAGCTGGCCGACCTGATCGGCCCGGGGCGCGACGTGCCGGGCCCGGACGTGGGGACGGATGGCCAGGTGATGGCCTGGATAGCGGACGCTTACGCCCGGCTGACGGGCCGTCCGGCACCCGGCGTCGTCACCGGCAAGCCGGTTGCGCTGGGTGGCCTGGCGGGGCGCGTGAACGCCACCGGCCAGGGCGTCGCGTACTGCGTGCAGGCCGCGGCGAGCCGCCTCGGGCTGGACCTGGCGTCGGCCACCGTGGCCATTCAGGGCTTCGGTAACGTGGGCCAGTCCACCGCCGACGCGCTGCACCGCCTGGGCGCGCGCATCGTGGCGGTGAGCGACGTGAGCGGCGGGGTTTACCGCGGCGCGGGGCTCGACCTGGGAGCGTTGCGTCGCCATGTCCGTGAGGCGGGCACCGTCGCGGGCGCGCCGGACACGGAAGCGCTATCGAACGCCGAGCTACTGGCGCTCGACTGCGACGTGCTCGTCCCGGCGGCGCTAGGGGGACAGATCACCGCGCACAACGCCGACCGTGTGCGCGCGCGGCTGCTCGCCGAAGCCGCCAACGGCCCCACGCTGGGCGAGGCCGACCCGATCCTGCGGGAGCGGGGCGTGGCGGTGATTCCCGACGTGCTCTGCAACGCGGGCGGGGTCACGGCCAGCTATTTCGAGTGGGCCCAGAACTGTGAGGGGCTGGTGTTGACGCGGGCGGAGCTTGACGCCCGGCTGCGCTATCTCATGCTCCGCGCCTTCGACGAGGTCTGGTGGCAGGCCGGGGAGCGGGCCATCGACATGCGGCTCGCCGCGCACGCGCTGGCGGTCCGCCGCGTCGCGGGCGCGGCGCAGCTCCGCGACCGCTACGCCTGAGCGGCGCCTCGCCGGACGCGACGCCCGAACGGCCGCCGGGCTATTCGGGCGCGCGAACTGCCAGACGCCGGCGAGCGGGGGCCTGCGCCCTCGCGTCGGCAGAGAGGGAACGACAGACGATGACAGCAACAGCCTACGCCGTGCCTAGCGCTGCCCCGCATACCTCCGCGCTGGGCGACGTGCCGCTCATGGCGCTGCTGGAGCGCGTGGCGCAGGGGGTATTGGTCGCGGACGACCGGGGCGTGATCGTCTTCGCCCACCCCGCGGCCGCGCAGGTCCTCGGGCGGCCGCCGGGCGAGCTGCGCGGCCAGTCGGGCGCGGCGCTCGGCGAGTGGCTGCGCCCGGCGCGGCCGGGGCGCGCGGCGGCGCCGTTCGCGCGCGCCCTACGGGGCGAACCCGTCGAAGCCGAGCCCCGGGTCGCCAGCCGGGACGGGCGGACCTGGCGGGTGCGCTGGTCCGAGGCGCCGCTGCGCGACGACCGCGGCGTCATCCGCGGCGTCGTCGCCTGGGCCCAGGCGGTGTCCCCCGACGAGTGGGGCGGCGCGGCGGTCGAGCCGCTGTCGGCCACTGGCGACGCGCACGCGGAGTGCCGGGAGTCCGTGGCGACGCTGTCGCACGATCTGAAGAACCCGCTGACGCGGATCAAGGGGCTGGCCCAGTTGCTACAGCGCCGGCTGGCGAGCGGCCGCGGTGTGGACCCGGGTCAGTTGCGCGAGAGCCTGGCTCAGATTGACCGGACGGTGGGCAAGATGACGATAACGCTCAACGAGCTGGTCGAGACGGCGCATCGTCCGGCCGGCGAGGCGCCCGCGCTCGATCGTCGCCCCACGGACCTCGTCGCGGTGGTGCGCCACCTGATCGGCGAGTACCAGCACGCGACCGAGCGGCACCGGCTGCACCTGGCCACGACGCAGGCGACAGTGATCGGCGCCTGGGATGCCTCGCGGCTGGAGCGGGCCATCTCCAACCTGCTGTCCAACGCGGTCAAGTACAGCCCGGCGGGCGGCGAGATCCGGGTGCTGATCGAGTGCCTGGAGCCCGAGGGCTGGGCGATGCTGCAAGTGTCTGATGAGGGGATCGGGATTCCCGAGGCCGACCTGCCGCGCGTCTTCGAGGGCGCCCACCGGGCGGGCAACGTGGTCGGCCGCATCAACGGGACCGGGCTGGGGCTGCCGGCGGTCCGCCAGACCGTCGAACAGCACGGCGGCACTGTCGGTGTCGAGAGCCGGGAAGACGGCGGCACGACGGTGACCGTCTGGCTGCCGCTGCAGCCGGACGGCGTCGGTGCAGGCGGCAGGTAAGGCGGCCTGTCCGCCCCTTCCGGCGCCCGGTCTGCGCATCGCCGCCGGACGCCGGTGTGGCTGGATTCGGGCGTGCTCGCCAGCGCCCCACGAGAGAGAGGACACGGTAATGAAAGCTGCCGATATCATGCGACAACCGGTCTTCGCGACTACTCCCTGGACGCCGGTGCAGGAGGTCCTGGCGCAGCTCGCGACGAACAACGTCAGCGGGATGCCCGTCGTCGAGCGCGATGGCACGGTGATCGGCATTATCACCGAGGACGACCTGCTGCGCGCGTACATCGAGGGCGTCCAGCTGGAGTTGCTGACGGTGCAGGCGCTCATGACCACCGAGCCGATCACTGTCGACGTCGAGACGCCGCTGGCGGACGTCATGCAGATCATCCACGACGAGGGCATCCTGCGCGTGCCCGTCACCGAGGATGGCCTGCTCGTCGGGGTCATCTCCCGGAGCGACGTGATCCGGGCGCTGGCGCAGCCGGGGCAGCTGGGCACGCTGGCATTCCCGATCTTCCACCGGCACTACCAAGAGGCCCCCGCCGGGGAGCGACATGTCCCCGAGCGGCACCTGGTGCCCACCTACGGCTGGTAGCCTCGCTCCGTGAGTCTACGCTGGCCCCCTCCACCTCCAGGGTGAAGGGGGCCAGTTGGCATCCACAGCTTCGAGGGTAACGGCGCTAGTGGCGCACCGCGCGCCGACGGTTGGCCCAGCGGCCCCGGCGGCAGGGGTGCGCCTACTCACGCAGGCGGATGTTAGCTTGTAGCGCGGCGAACTTCTCCAGCACGTGCGGGTAGCCACGCTCCACGTCCTCGATGCCGCTGATGCGCGAGACGCCGTCGGCAACCGCCGCCGCGATGAGGTAGCTGAAGCCGGCGCGCAGGTCCGGGATCGCCACGTCGGCGGCGCGGAGCGGCGTCGGGCCTTTGACGACGGCGCTGTGGGGGAAGTCGCGGCTCTTGAAGCGGCACGGCTTCTCGCCGAGGCACTGCCGCACCAGCTGGATCTCGGCGCCCATCTGGGCCAGCACCTCGGTGTAGCCCAGGCGGTTCTCGTACACCGTCTCGTGGACGACGGACAGGCCGGCGACCTGCGTCATCAGCATCACAAACGGCGGCTGCCAGTCGGTCATGAAGCCCGGGTGGACGTCCGTCTCCAGCACGATCGGCCGCAGCGGCGGGCCGGGGTGGAAGAAGCGAATGCCGTCCGGCCGCACCTCGAAGCCCCCGCCGACCTGGCGCACCTTGTTCAGGAACGTCAGCAGGTGCGGCTGCTCGGCGCCCTCGACGAGCACGTCGCCGCCGGTGATGATGCCCGCGATGGCGAACGAGGCGGCCTCGATGCGGTCGTTCATCACCGTGTGCTCGGCGCCGCACAGCCGCTCCACGCCCTCGACGACGATCGTGCGGTCGGTGTCCACGAAGATGATGGCCCCCATCTTCTGCAGCAGCATCACCAGGTCGATGATCTCGGGCTCGATGGCGGCGTTGCGGATGCGCGTCACGCCCTCCGCCCGCACCGCGGCGAACAGCGAGTTCTCGGTGGCCCCCACGCTCGGATAGGGCAGGTCGATCACGCCGCCGCGCAGGCGGCTGGCGACGGCGCGGTAGCGACCCGCCTCGGCGTAGACCCGCGCCCCGAGCTGCTCCAGCGCCGCGATGTGGAAGTCCACCGGCCGCCGGCCGATCTCGTCGCCGCCGAGCGCGGGCACGATGGCCTCGCCGCAGCGCTGGAGCAGCGGGCCGAGCAGCAGGATGGGGATGCGGTTCACGCCGTTGAATGCCAGGGGCACCTCGGGGCCGCGGACGCTTGGCGTGTGCAGGCGGAGCGTGCCGCCGCCGTTCTCCCACGCCGCGCGCAGGCCGATGCTCTGGCACATCTCCAGGGTGGCCGTGGTGTCGCCGATGTGGGGGACGTTGTGCAGCGTGACAGGCTCGTCGGTCAGCAGGCTGGCCACGATCTGCTTGGTGGCGGCGTTCTTAGCGCCGCCGACGGCTACCCGCCCGACGAGCGGCTTGCCGCCCTCGATCTCATAGTATCGCATGGTACGGCTGTTACCTCAGGCGGGGTCGCCGCGGCGCCCCAACGCGCCGCCGGGGCGGTTCCCGAAAGGATACCATGTGGCCGAGCCGCGGATGGGTCGAGCCGGCCCGCCGGACCTGTTATGCTCAGAGGCGCCACGCGCGCCGCCCGGGCCGTCGCGGCCGTACCCGCGAGTAGCGCGCACACGGGGGAGCAGGAGGACGCTATGGCCAAGGTAGATCTCGTCGTCAAGAACGGCCGGGTCGTCACGCCCGCGGCCACCTACGAGGGGCTGGGCATCGCCATCCAGGACGGTAAGATCGCCGCCATTCTAGACCAGGACATGCTGCCCGAGGCGAAGGACACGCTGGACGCCAACGGGCTCTACGTCCTGCCCGGTATCATGGACTGCCACGTCCACTTCCGCCAGCCCGGGCTGGAGTACAAGGCCGAGTGGGCGACCGACTCGGTGGCGGCCGTCCACGGCGGCGTGACGTTCGTCTGCGACATGCCAAACGTGCGCCCGCCGACCGAGAACGCCGAGCAGGTGCGCGTGAAGCAGGAGATCGCCGAGGCGAACTCGTGGGTCGACTTCGGCATCATCGGCTTGTTCACGCAGGACAACTACGACGATATCGTGCCGATGGCCGAGGCGGGCGTCGTCGGCTTCAAAGTGTTCATGGGCGAGACGATCGGCAATCTGCCCGCGCCCGACGACGGCCAGCTCTTCGACTCGCTGGCGCTGATGGCCGAGCGGACCGGCCTGCGCTGCGGCTTCCACGCCGAGAACGACCAGATCATGCAGCACTTCATCCGCAAGCTAAAGGCGGAGGGCCGCACCGACCCGCGCGCCCACCGCGACTCGCGGCCGGTCGTGTCGGAGGTCGAGTCGATCAGCCGCCTCATCACCCTGGCGCGCTACAACCACGCCAAGATCCACATCTTCCACCTCAGCTCGGGCGACGGCGCCGACACGATCGCCTGGGGCCGCAGCCTGGGGGTGGACATCACCGCCGAGACGGGTCCGCACTACCTGCTGATGGACGACACGCAGTACGACCGCGTGTACAACCACCTGCGCATGAACCCGCCGGTGCGCGGCGGCGACAACGGCGAGCGGCTGTACCGGGCGCTGATGAACGGCACCGTGCAGATGATCGCCACCGATCACTCGCCGCACACCGAGGAGGAGAAGGCGCCGCGGAACGTGTGGGAGGCGATCTCCGGCTTCGTGGGCGTGGAGATCGCGCCGCGCATCATGATCAGCGAGTTCGTGAACACGGGCAAGATGTCGCTCAACAAGTACGTCGAGCTGACCTCGTGGAACCCGGCGCACGTCTGGCAGGTCTACCCGCAGAAGGGCGCCATCCAGGTAGGCTCCGACGCCGACCTGAGCTTCGTCGACCTAGAGCGGCCGTGGAAGATCGACCGCTTCGCGCTGCACAGCAAGAACAAGGTGACGCCGTTCCACGAGTGGGAGGGCAAGGGGATGCCCGTGATGACGATGGTGCGCGGCCAACTCGTGATGCGCGAGGGCCAGCTTCAGGGCGAGCACGCGGGCCGCCTGACGCGCCCGAAGGTCGCCGAGCGGCCGCTGGTCACCGTGTAGGAGGCCCTGCTGGTCTCGCGGGCCGGTCGTCGTCGCCCCGAAGCGGCGGCGGCCGCCCCGCGAGAGGCCCGATTGCTATACTCGCAGTATGGAACTCACGAAGACGCTAACGCTCCAATTAGGCCCTGCGGAGTACGAGCGCCTGGCGGCCGAAGCCCGGCGGCTAGGGCTGACGCCTGCCGCACTGGCTCGCAGATACGTGCAGTCGGGCCTGCCCGCCGATCTCCAGACCGACGCCGAGGAGCGGCGCCGCCGTGGCCTGGCCGCGCTCGCACGGCTCGCAGAGCTCACGGCAGACCTGCCCCCTGTCGACGCAGTGCAGGTTGCCAGGGAGAGCCGTGAAGAGCTCGAGCGGCGGTCCATCATCTAGTGGTTAGCGTCGTCGACTCAAACCTGCTTCTCGTGCTGGCGAGCGGTGATCCCCGCGCCCCGGCAGTCCGCGCCCTGATCGCGGGGTGGCTCGCGAGCGGCGAAGCGGTCCACGCCCCGGCGCTGCTCCCTTACGAGGTCGCCAATGGACTGACACGGCTGGTGGCCGTCGGGCGCTTGCCGCCCGATCGCCTTGCCGCAGCCTGGCAGACGGCAATGGCGCTGCCGATCCTCTTCCACCCTGTGGAGAACGACGGCGATCAAATCGCGGCTGTGGGAGTGCGCCTCGGCCGCCAAAGCGCGTATGATGCGGCCTATCTCGTGCTAGCGCAGGAGCTGGGCGCCGAGCTGTGGACGCTGGATGGTCCGCTCGCGCGAAACGCCAGCGGGCTCGGCTACGCTGTGCGCCTCGTCATCTAGTGGGGCGGCGACGGCAGTTGGCGCCGGACGTCCGGCGCCGCGGCGAGCCTATGGGTCGTGGTGCGCATCCCGCTGGGCGAGCCGCGAATGCGCCCGGCGGCCGCCGAGCAGGAGAGATGGGATGAACGTCGAGCTGGTCCGAACCACCGCCGCGGACGGGGTGCCGCTCGTCGGCGCGCTGCGCGTGCCCGCGCCGGGAGCCGAGCCGTGGCTGCCTGTCGATGTGATGATCATGCACCACGGCGTCGGCGGGAACTTCTACAACGCGCACTTTCAGGACCGCATGGGCGAGGCGCTGCTGGAGCGGGGCTGCGCGGTGCTGCGCGTGAACAACCGCGGCCACGATCTCGCCTACAACAGCCCGGCCGGTCGGTTGGGGGCGGCGTTCGAGGTCGTGGACGACTGCCGCCACGACTGGACCGCCTGGATCGACCTGGCCGCCGCGCGTGGCTACCGGCGCATCGGGCTGTGGGGCCACAGCCTCGGCGCGGTGAAGACGATCTACTTCCTGGCGGCGCAGGGCGATGCGCGCGTCGCCCGCGCGATCGCCTCGTCGCCGCCGCGCTTCTCGTATAGCGCCTACGCCGCCCGCCCCGACCGCGCCGCGTTCCTGGCCGACTACGAGCGCGCCCGGCAGATGATCGACGCGGGGGCGCCCAACGACCTGCTGGCGGTGGACATCCCCACCTCGGTGGTGCTGACCGCGCGCACTTACGTCGACAAATACGGGCCGGACGAGCGGTACGACATCCTGCGGCACCTACCCAACGTGAGCATTCCGCTGCTGGTGACGATCGGCGGCGAGGAGGGGGCGCGGCCGGACAGCGCCGACCGCTTCCCCTTCGGCGGCCTGGCCGACCAGGTGGCGGCGTTGAGCGAGCGGTTGCCGAACCTCACCTTCGCGGTGATCCCCGGCGCCGACCACTTCTACGCGGGCACGACCGACGCGCTGTGGGCGGTCGTCGAGCGGTGGCTAATGCGCGAGTCGACACGTCAGTAGGTGTCGAACATCCGCTGGAGGCGGTCGGCGTCATGGGTGACGGTGAGGCCGAGCGCCAGGAGCAGCTTGGCCTTCCACGGCTGTAAGTTGTCGGTGGCGATCCACCCCTTGCGGACCAGGCCGGGGCTGCGCACCGCCCGCCCCGAGCCTACCCGCGTGCCCTGCACGATGACCACGCCCTGCTCGTGAGCCCGAGTCAGCGCCTCGTCCTCCAGCGGCGTCGGGCGGCCCGCGCCGGTGCCCGCGCTGACGATGCCCCGCGCGCCGGCGGCGACCGCCGCGTCGATCAGCGCGCCGTCGGCGCCGATGTAGGACAGCACCACGTCCACGCGCGGCAGGTCGTCCAGCCCGCGCACGTCGAACTCGGTCGCCGTCGTGTGCGGCCGCGCCGGCAGGTGGTAGAACAGCACGCGGCCGTCGGCGTCGGCGTAGCCCAGAGGGCCCAGGTCGCGCCCCTGGAACGTCTGCACGCGGTAGGTCGCCGTCTTCGTAGCGTCGCGCGCCGACAGGATCGTGTCGTTCAGCACGACGAGCACGCCCTTGCCCCGCGCCTCGGGCGTCGCCGCCACGCGCACAGCCTCCAGCAGGTTCAGGTAGCCGTCCGCGCTGAGCGCCGACGAGGGGCGCATGGCGCCCACGACGACGACCGGCTTGTCCGTCTTCAGCGTCAGGTGCAAGAAGTAGGCGGTCTCTTCGAGCGTGTTGGTGCCGTGGGTGATCACCACGCCGTCGTGTGTCGCCAGTAGCTCGTGGACCGTACGGTTCAGGTCGAGTAGGTCCTTCGGCGTCAGCGCGTGGCTGGGCAGGCGGCGGAACGGCACCTCCTCGACCTGGGCGATCGCCGCAAGCTCGGGGATGCGCGCCAGCAGCTCGCCCCGCTCCAGGCGCATGCCCGCCTCGTTGTACCAGGCCAGGTCGAGGCGATCGAGGCCGATCGAGTCGATCGTCCCGCCCGTAAAGATCGCCGCCACGCACGGCAACGCGGCCATCTCGTCTCTCCCGTAGCAAAGTGCGCCCGCGCCCGGCGCCAGGGGGTAGTCGCCTGAATTGTACGGGGCCGTTGCCACCCCCGCCAGCGCCGCGGCCCTGCCATGGGCTGGCGCCGCGCGGCGCTCCGCGGCTATTCTGCCAGCAAGACGACTGAGGCGCTCCTGAGCGCCTGATGCAGGGATAGGCGGGAGGGGCGATGAACGAGGCGCGCGGCGAGGCGGTTCTGGACCAGGCGGTGACGGGGGCGCAAGAACTATGGGGCCAGCGGCTCGTCGCGGCCTACGCGCTCGGCAGCCTGGCGCACGGCGGCTTCAGCGACCTGGTGAGCGACGTCGATCTGGGGCTGGTGCTGGCCGACCCGCTCACCGCCGACGACGCGGCGCGCGTGGCGGCGCTGGGCGAGCGCGTGCGGGCCGGCGGCCTGCCGCTCGCCGAGCGCCTGTCGGTGTTCTGGGGCGCGGCCACCACGCTGCGCGGCGAGGGGACGCTGGGCCGCTTCCCGCCACTCGACCGCCTCGACCTGGCGCGCCACGGGCGCCTGCTCGTCGGGCGTGACGCGCGCGACGGCGTGCTCTCGCCCACCACTCGCGAGCTGGTGCTCGCCGCCGCCGAGCAGGCGCTGCGCTCGCTGGCGACACCCGCCGTCGTGGCCGAGCTAGACGACCCCGCCGGCCTGGTCGCGGCCGGCGCGCGCCACCTCACCAAGCGCATCCTGTTCCCGGTGCGCTTCCTCTACACGGCGCGGACCGGCGCGATCGGACGCAACCACGACGCCGTCGCCCACTTCGTGGCCACCGAGTCCGGGCCGATGGCCGACCTGGCGGCGGCCGCGCTGCGCTGGCGCGAGTCCCCGCCCGAGCGCGACCCCGCGGCGGTTGATATCGTCGCGGCCGGCATCAAGCCGCTCTACCGCCACTTCGTCGCCGACCACGAGCGCCGCTTGCGCGATTATGACGAGCCCGAGCTGGCGGAGCGTTACGCTGCCTGGCGCGCGGCCCTCGGCGCGTCCTGACCGACTGGCCAGACCCGGGGAGCGCGGCGTCGTGGCCGCGGCCAAGCGGTACATGGCCAACGGCGTGTCTATCGCCTTATTGGTTGACCCCGATCGCCGGACCGTGGGCCGGTTCCGGCCCGGCCAGCCGCCTGCCACCCTGCGCGGCCCGGCCGTAATCGACTTCGCTCCGGTACTGCCCGGCCTGCGCCTGGTGGTGAACGATCTCTTTGCCTGGCTGCGCGTGCGGCGTTCGCGGCAGCCCTGAGCGCGGGGGCCCGGTTCGTGGGCCGCCGCCGCTCGCTGCCTTTGATACGTCCGCGGCGAGTGTTTCACGTCAGGGGGGGATTGTTCTTCGCCTGTAACGCCGCTCCCCAACGCTCTTCGTCCTGTCCTGGCTATCATGCCGCTAAGGCGGAGGTGTGCTTGCCGGACGGGCTACGGACCTGGGTGCTATCGACACTGGGCGGCTGGCTGGTCGCCTGCGCGCTGGTGTATCTGGGGGAGCGGGGGGCGCTACCGCCCCCGCCGCTCGCGGCCGTGGCCTGGCTCACCGACGACGTGCTGCCCCACACGGCGGCGCCCCGCTCGCCGGCGGGGGATGCCACGGAAGTCGCGGTCGCCGCGCCGGGCGCCGGCGGGCGGGACCCGCGGGCGGACCTGGCGCCACCGAGGGGCGAGCCGGCCGGCGCGGGCGCCGCGGACGAGGTGCGGCCTCCCCGCCCGCCGGCACTGGTCGTTGCGGAGCCGGCCGGTGCCAACCTACGTGCCGCGCCGGCGATGAGCAGTCCCGTCATCGCGGTGCTCCCCCGCGGCACGGTGGTCGAGCCCGAGCCGCCCGGTGCCCCGGACGAGGCCGTTGGGCCAGGCTGGCAGCACGTCGCCTGGAACGGCCGCGCCGGCTGGGTGGCCGACAGCTTGCTGCAGCCGGCGACGGATGGGCGTTAAACGGACGTCCGGATTGCTGGCGCGCGGGCGCCCGCCAGCCGGCTCACCAGTCAGCACAGCCTATAGGCTACCCTGCTACTGTCAGCGCGATCGCGTAACCAATCACTAGGGCCGCCATTACCACCGTGAGGAGCGTCAGTCTCAGCCCGTTCTCCATTTCTCGACCTCCTAATGGCCGATTGTCGAGCCGAATCGGCGGCTGCTGCCATGTGCGCCGCCAGCCGATACGCCGAGCGTCCCCGGTCGCGCCTGCTCCCCGGGTCGCTCTAAAGCCACGTCACCCAAGCTAGTTGCCAACGATGGCGTATAGGTGTGGCGCAGCCACACCTATACGCCATCGTTGACCAAATGCTTAGCTGGGTAGTGATGTTCTGCGGCCGCCGACGATTAGCTGCCGGCCGTCAGCGCGATCCGCCGCGGCCGGGCGCTCTCCGCCTTCGGGACGACCAGCCGTAGGAGCCCGTGCTCATAGTGAGCTTCCACCTTGTCGGCGTCCAGCGCCGCGGGTAGCGTGATAGTGCGCTCGAAGCGCCCGCCTCGCCGCTCACGGAACAGGTACTGCCGACTCTCCGGGATCTGCGGATACTCGCCGCTGATCGTCACTTCATTGCCGAGCACCGAGACGTTCAACGCCTCCGGGTTCAGCCCTGGCAAGGCTGCCTCCACCACGTAGTTGTCGCCTTCCGCGTATACGTCCATCGGTACAGCAGAGGCGATTCCGCCACCGATCAGGCCCGGCGTGATGAAGCTGGACTCGAATAGCCGCGCCATCGCATCCCGCAGTGGCACGAAGTCGGCGAACGGATCCCAACGAGCTAGTGCCATAGCACTCACCTCCTTGCGGAGCAAATGATATCAACTAGCTCCGCCTATACTGTGCCAAAGCGGGTGTTAGAGACTCGTTAGGCCAGCGTTAGGCCAATATCAATACAGCATTAGGCTTGCGTATGCCGAACTTAATAGCCTGTCGGTCACCTTCTTGCGTATAGGGGCAGCCGCATGTTGGCACAGCGAGCACGTGCTACTCTAAGGCAGGGTTGAACCTCAACTACTTGCTAAGCCGGCTTCCGGGGATGGTGTGTAGCTTTGGCCACGCCAAAGCTACACACCATCCCCGGCCAGATGCTTAGCGAGCGGCTAAACGTGTTTCCAAGGCGCGACCTGCTAGCGATGTAGCAAGCGGTGCCTAGCGCACGACTTCGACGCAGACGGGGATGCGCCCTTCCTGAAGCGACCCGAGCCGCTGGAACGCCGCCTCGCTGAGGTCGAGGCCTAGCTCGGGACTGCCGCGGTCCATCACCTCCACGACGACGGTCGCGACCCCGTCAGCCCGCCGCAGGAGCAGGTGCGTGCCGAGGTGGTGGCGGTTGCTGGAGGCGAGCTGGGGGTTGCGCGGGTCGTACGGCTGACCGTTGGCCATCGGCTGGCCGGCCAGCGAGGGATCGTAGTACGTCGCGTCCAGGCGCTCGGCACAGGGCGGCGTCTGGGCTGTCGGCTCCGCGGCCGCGGCCGCGGCCGCGGAGCGCTCGGCCACGGCGAGCACGGCGGCGACGAGAGCGGCGGCGACCAGCACCCGAGGCCCGGGTAACTGAGGCCGATAGAGCCCGCCCGCACGGCCACATGGACACGTCCTGAGCAGCGATGACACATACCTTGGCACGACGCCTGAGTGTACCCGGCGAGCACGCGGCCCGTGAGGACCTGGGCATCACAAACCTGCTACAACGCGTAACACCGTCGCGGCGCCAGCAGCGGCCGGCCTGCTGCACCGCGACGAGGCGCTACCAGGTGTGGGGCGGTCAGGGCGTGAGCAGGTCAAGCAGCGCCGGCACGCGCGGCTGGGTAGAGAGCGCCCACACGTAGTCGACGACGGCCTCGGCGCCGCCCGCGCCCAGGACCGGCGCCGCCTGCCGCGTGAACTTCGCCGCCACCTCGGCGTCGGTCAGCGGGTTCGCCGGATGGCCGCGGGGCTGGGCGATCTCGACCACGTGCTCGCGGCCGTCGCGCGTGCGCGCCGTCACGCGGCAAAGGTTCTCCGCCGGCCAGCGCGCCGTGTAGGCCGGGTTGGGCGCCACCGTAATGCGCGGCATCATGGCGCGCACCCACGGGTCGGCCAGGTGGGTCGGCGCGAAGTGCTCGGGTCCGATCGTGCCGTGGCGGAGCACCGTGGCGAAGATGTAGGGCAGGCTGTGGTCGGCCGTCTCGCGGCGGGTGGGCGCCCACTTCTCGGGGTCGCGGCCGATCTCCGTCCAGGTGAACTCCGTCGTCTCGACGGCGACCGAGGCCAGCGCGTCGGCCGGCAGCGCCTCGCGCACGGCGAGCGCCGCCCAGGCGGGGCCTTGCGCGTTGTTCTCCACGGGGAAGTACTTGAGCCCGGCCTCGGCGATCAGCGGCCGCTCGCCCGGCGCGGGCAGGTCGAGCGTGAACGGCCCGCTCACCTGCTCCCACAGCCCATGCCGACCCTCGAACGGCCGCGCCGGGCCTGTGAGCCCCTCGCGGGCCAGCAGCGCGGCGAACACGCCATTGCGCGCGGCATTCGCCGTAGCGCAGCCTTTCCAGTCGGACAGCTCGCCCGCGCGCGTCTGGCGCGTGGCGGCGTTGTCGCTGGCGGCCAGCGCGATCGCCTCGGCGAGCGCCACCTCGTCCAGGCCCAGGAGCTTGCCGGCGGCGCAGGCCACGGCGAGTGCCATGAAGGTGCCCTGGTCCCAGCCGCGCTCGCGCAGCAGCGCGGCGGCTTGCAGCCGTCCGTACACCTCGTAGAGGACGTGCATGCCGCCGATGAGCGCCGGCCCGTCGAGCGCCAGCGCGTCGGCAATGCCGAGCAGGGCACCCAGCCCGTCGCTGGGATGGCCGCTCACGAGCTGGTCGTTGAAGTCGAGGTAGCGGATCTGCACGCCGCTCGCGAAGGCGGCCATCTCCAGCGAGGTGGGAGTGGCCACGCCGATGACGCGCGCCGGCGGCGTGCCTTGTACCGCGGCCGCCACGCGGCGCGCAATGGCGCACGGCGGCGCGTCGCCTGCGCCCAGCGCGCAGCCGAGAGCATCGAGCAGGTGGCGCTGGTAGCGATGCACCGTCTCGGGTGTCAGGCAGGCGAAGCCGCTCGCCGCACAGTATGCCGCTAAGTGCTGCTGTGTCGCGTCCATTGGATTCTCCAGGGGATGCGAAGCCGCGCGGCTCGAGGGTGCGCAGGCAGCCGCTCACGATGTCACGGAGCAAGTGGTCGCGCCGGCGCTCGCTAAGCATATCCGTGCGCATCGCTACTGTATTCTCCACCGATCGGCAGGGCTAGCGGCTAGGTATTCTGCCCCGAGCACTCACGGCCGAACGTTGCACGGCGAATGCCCTCCGACGGTTCAGCAGCCGTCAGCGTTCAGGCCCGCCTGGAGTCCGCCGCTTGCGGCAGCGACGGTGACACCGCATACCCCAGGTCATGGCACTGACCGCCGTGCCCCTGCCGCCGGAGATTTGGGGTGCAACGTCATGCGTTGCCCAGGCGCCGATCCTCGCTGCCGGCGAGTGCGACCGAAAGGAGTGGCAGCGACGGCGCGCGCCCTGCGACCGGCCGTGTTGTGGCGCAAGGGCCGCTTCGGGGCGGACAGCGCGGCGGGGAGCCGGTTCGCGGGGCGAGTGCGGACGGTGGTAGCCACCTGCCGACAGCAAGGGCGGCCGCTCCGGGACTGCCTGGTGGCCGCGGCTGATACGGCGCTCCCGGGGACCGCCGCCCCCTCGCTCCTCCCCGCTGCGCAGAGGACCTGAACGCGTGCCAGGGGCTCGCCACCTGCCGCTCCGCGTGGCGGTTGGCACCGGAAATGCCGTAGGTCACCGGCGGGAGAGCGCCGAGCATCGTCCGGCCCGGCAAGAGGAGGCTGTCGTGCCCACCAAGCAAGGCGATGTTGGCCTGCTACACGACCCGGTCGCCCAGGAGCTGCTGCAGTCGAAGGCGCCCGCGCATTTGGCGTACACCTGGCGCGACGGCACGCCCCGCGTCGTGCCTATCGGGTTTCACTGGAACGGCCAGGAGATTGTGCTAGCGACCGCGCCCGATGCCCCGAAGATGAAGGTGCTGACGGACGGGGCCCAGGTGGCGCTGACGATCGAGGGCGATGGGGCGCTCCCGAAGGTGCTGCTCGTGCGGGGGACGGTACGCGTCGACACGGTCGAGGGCATCGCGCCGGAGTGGGCGGCGGCGGCCTACCGGTCGCTGGGCGAGGAAGGCGGGCGGGCGCTGGTAGAGAAGTCGGCGCCGCTGTATCCGCGCATGTCGCGGATTTTCATCCAGCCCAAGTGGGTCGGCATTTTGGACTTCGAGACGCGCCTGCCGAGCGCGGTCGAGCGCGCGATAGCGCGGACGCAGGCCGGCGCGCCTTAGCTGGGTAGGTCCTCCGGGCACGAGCGGACTTGGGACGACCTCCCCGCCCGTCTTGCAAGCACCCGGCTTCAGGCGGGCCTCAACGCTTACTGCTGGCGATCAGCTACCGCGCTGCGGCCGGCGGCGTGTGGTTGGCGAGCCGTACGGGGAACCAGTTCTTGATCGTCCGCGTCGGGGACCCGTCGGCCCCGGAGTACCCGGCGCCGCGGCAGTCCCCGGACCTTCCCGTCGTGGACTGGAATGGCGCGGCCGTCACCGCCGTGTGGGCGGGTAAGTCAGTCCGGCCAGTTGACGATGCTGAGGTCGAGCGGCAACTGATTGGTGTGCTCGGTCGGCGTGACCAGGCCCCGGTTTCCCCAGGAACCGGTCAGGTCGAATCCGACGGCCTCGAACCGCACGGGATCGATAGCCCCGGTGCGGGTGAAGTCCTGATAGACGTAGGGGAGGCCCGTCGAGCCGAGTGGCGACGGCCCCGCCATGACGTGCAGATGCAGATGGGGCGCGGACGTGTTGCCGCTGTTGCCAAGGCGACCCAACTCCTGGCCGGCGCGCACGCGCTCCCCGGGACTGACGGTAACAGTGCCCTTCTTCAAGTGGGCATAGAACACGAAGAAGCCGTTCCCGATGTCGAGCACCACGTGGTTGCCGTCCACGCTCTCAAGGGTCGTGAATGACGCGGGGTCGGGCAGGGCTCCAGGGCGCTGATCGTCGTAATCGTTGGCGACCGCGATGACGGTGCCGTCGGCGACGGCCAGAACCGGCTGGTCATAGCCAACCCAGTTCTCGACTCGGCTCGGGTCGCCGACGACCAGGCGGCCGTCTGCATCGAGCTTCATCCAGTCGATGGCGAAGCGCTGCCCGTCATCCAGCCCGCCGTTCACGCTCTGCACGGCGCTGCGATGGGGGCCGGGACTGCAGCAGCCGTTGCCCGCGACCCAGCCGTCACCGCGCAGCGGTGCGCCCAGCACCGGGGGCCGGAAGCTGTCGAGCGGCCAGCGAGCCACGACGTAGGACAGTGGGGAGGGCTCTTGGGCTCCCGGATTGGCAGCGCCCGTGCCGGTAAACCGGTGAGCGATCGCCGCCGGGATCTCCCCTTCGTCATCGAAGGTGAGTTCAATGAAGACCAGCCGCGACTCGTTCGGCCCCAGAGCGGTGCCGTCCGCCGGCCGGACGTCCAGATTGGTCATCGCGGCGGCAAGGTCTGGCCCGGCGAGGGTGCGCACGACCCGGGACGGGTTCTCGGCGTCGATGATGTCGATGCGCTCCACGGTGGCGGGAACTGCCTTCGCATTGGTGAGCCATAGCTCGTAGGCGACATGGAAGCGGCCGTCGTCCCCCGCGAAGGGGGCCGTCGCCGTTGCCACCGGGCGCACGAGCACAGGCGTGAAAGCATCCGCCTCGACCGCTGGCTGCGCCGCGGCGGGCGTGAAGTCCTCGGTCTCGACCGTCTGCTGCGCCGCAGCAGGCGTCGGACCGACGGCCTGGACACCATGGGCCAATACCATTACCCCTACCCCTATCGCGAGCGCTGCCCCAAAGGGCTTGAGCCACCCCATGAACGTCCTCCCTTCGCGGCCGGCCGCGATCGCATCGCTCGCATATCGGCGGACCGGATCATGGCACTTGGGTATGCGCCGGTCAACCGCAAACGCTCAGCCCCCTGTGGTGCCGGGAGCAGAGGCGGCGCGCTGCCCCGCACCGCAGCCTCCCCAGCAGCCACCAGAAAGTCCAGGAGCGGTCGGCCCTGCTGGCCGCACGCGGCTACCACCGTCAGCAGCCGCTCGGCATACCGACTCCCCGCCTCGCTATCCGAGCCGAAGCTGCCCTTGCGCCACAGCACCGCTGGCCGCAGGGCGCGTCCCGCAAGGACCTGTTTAAGGGGGGCCTGAACGCTTACCAGAAGCCCCGTGGGCCGAAGCAGTGATGCAGTGTAAGCACGGCGTATGAATTGGCTCGCACCGGGCGCGCTCGCGGCTGGCACGCGGCCTGCCCCCGGCATCGTGTACGCTTCAAGGGGGTGGTCGGATGCGTTACCTGGCTCGCGCCTGGCTCCTCGCGCTCAGCGCCGTGTTGCTCGCCGGCGCGTGGCCCCGTGTGGCCGCGGCCGCCCCAGCGGGCGGCGACACCGTGCAGGTAGTCGTCGATACGCCGGCGGCCGGCAGCCACGTGGCCGGGCCGGTGCTGCTGCAAGGCTGGGCCGCCGACCCGGCGAGCGCGAGCGGCACTGGCGTGCGGGACGTGGCCGTGTATGCTGACGGGCCGGCCGACGGGGGCGGGGCCTACCTGGGCGAGGCCCGCTACGGCCTGCCCCGCGCGGACGTCGCGCGGGCGCTTGGGGCCGGCCGCTTCGCCGCGAGCGGCTTCGCCTTGCCGCTCGTGCTGCCGCCCGGTCCGCACACGCTCTACGTTTACGCCGAGACGGCCGACGCCCGGAGCGCGCCGACGCTCGTCGCGCTGGACGCCGGCCCGCAGGTCGTGAGCGGCACGCCGCCACCCCCCCACTGCCTGGGCCTGCCCACGCCGGTCGGCCCATTTGGCGGCCTGGAGACCCCGCAGAGCTACGGCGCCACCTACCCGCCCGACGTGCCGCTGGTCTTCGGCGATCCCGCGTTCTGGCTGACCTACGGCAACCCGAACGGCGCCGCGTACATCGACCTCCAGAGCGGCACGGTGTACACGAACAGCTACTTCTACCAGCCCCGCCCGGCTAGGGGCATTCCGATTGCCTGTTAGGGCCTTCGGCGTAGCCCGCAATCACCAGTTGGCCAACCAGGCTAGTGAGCGGGTTTGGCGCAGCCAAACCCGCTCACTAGCCTGGACCAGACGCTTAGCTGGGGTGGCGGACCGCCTGCCGCGGTGCCGCTCCATCGACGTGCGTCCACTCGGATCGCCAATGCTGCGCTCCGACAGGGATGGCGTCGTTGCTCGCCTCGGGGCGCTCGGCAGCACTCATCAGCGCCGCTGGCCGGGCGTCGGGAGCGCCTTGTCGCGGTGCGGGTGGCCGCTCCGCTTCCACGGCGTGGTCGTGGACGATCGCCTCGTCAGGCACGACGAGCAAGGCATTGCCGATCCGGATGTCGGCGTCCGCACGCACATAGTCGAGGGCTTGTGACCGGACGGTGCGCCTGAGCAGCGTGAACAGCCCGGGGGCGTTGGCAGCGTCGAAGGTGTAGCCGAGAAGCGTGCCGTCCGCCTCGTCGATGAGCATGTCGACAACCGTGCCGAGCATCCGGCCGCTGTCGGTGACTACCTTGCGCCCGGTGAGGTCCGTCACCCGAGGGCGTGAGGCGAGCGCGGTCAGGAAGCTGTACTCGTCGCCGGTCGTCTGCGGGCCACGGACCATGATGGCGTCAGGCCCAATACTACGGATGGCACTGGCCGGCAGGTAGGTCTCCTGCCGGTGACCGATCATGGCCCGCCCGGGGGAGATGACGAGCCCGGCGAGGTGGCGAGCTTCGGGATCGAGCAGGACGGCCGCGACCTCCCCGAGCTTCTCAGCCGCCGTCGCGTCGACGACTGGCCGCCCATACAACGCGCTTGCCCGGATCATAGCTCCTCCGTGGACCCAGTCCCCACGCGGGGCACTATCGGCCTGCCCGCGGGCCTGCTGCCACCCGTGTCGTGGCGCCGGATAGGCCCTCTGCGGCTGGCCTGGCTTCCGAAACCACCCTCCTGCAAAGCGGTCCGAACCGATCGTGCTAGTTCGTCCGGCGCGAGCAGCAACTAGCATGCCACGGGCCACGGGCCCGGCCAGTGGCTGCGAGGTCGTCTAAACAGTCCGGATGCAGGGGGCCGCTAGCTGGACCGAATCGCACACGCCCGTACCGGCGCGCTGCGCCCGGTGCGCTACCCGGCACGGCCGCAGCTGTTGCTCAGCTACGGCCGCGCCGGGGTGGCACGCCGACTGCGATTTGCAGACATGGCTGGCACCGGTGTCCCAGTGGGGTACGGCGCCGTGGGGACGGGGTGCATGGCTTGGGATAGGGCGTGAGAGTTCGGCGAAGGAGTCGCACATGGACCAGACGACGCTGATCATTGCCGTAATCGTTGCCGTCGTGGTGATCGTAGCGGTCGCCCTCTGGGCGTACAGCCAGAAGCGGCGGTCCGAGGACCTGCGCGAGCGCTTTGGGCCGGAGTACGGCCGCGCGGTGCGGGCGTCGGGCGACCCGCGACGGGCGGAGGCGGAGCTAGCCGCGCGCCAAGAGCGCGTGGAGCGACTGCATATTCGCCCCCTCTCCGCCCCGGATCGCGAGCGCTTTGCGCAGGCCTGGCACGCGACGCAGGCGCGCTTTGTGGATGACCCGGCCGGTGCCATGGCGGACGCGGATCGCCTGGTCGACGAGGTGATGCGAGCCCGCGGCTACCCGATGGGCGACTTCGAGCAGCGCGCCGCGGACGTCTCCGTGGACCACGCGGCGGTGGTCGAGCACTACCGGCTCGCCCACGGCATTGCCCAACGGGCGCAGCGCGGCGAGGCCAGCACCGAGGATCTCCGGAAGGCGATGGTGCACTATCGGGCGCTCTTCGAGGATCTCCTGGGGAGCGAGCAGACGGAGCGGATGGAGGTACAACGATGACCGAACGGTCGGAGCAGCGGTTGAGCACGGCAGACATGGCGGCGGCGGCGGAGCGCCAGAGCGGCCAGCCGCCGCCGGCAAGTCCCACGGGAGCGAGCGCGCCGGCACCGGGCGGGACGGAAGCGGCCGCCCTGTTCTCGGCCGACGAGACGCAGCGCTTCCGTGATCGCTGGGATGACGTGCAGACGGGCTTTGTCGACGAGCCCCGCCACGCCGTGGAGCAAGCGGACGAGCTGGTCGCGGAGGTCATGAAGCGCCTGGCCGAGATCTTCGCCGGCGAGCGGAGCAAGCTGGAGAGCCAGTGGAGCCGGGGCGATAACGTCTCCACGGAGGACTTGCGCCAGGCGCTGCGGCGCTACCGGTCCTTCTTTGATCGGCTCCTGAGCTACGGCGGCCAGGCGGCCGAGGCGCCGGCCGGCGCTTCCGGAGCGGCACCGCCCGCCAACCGAGCGGCGGCGCAGGCACCATCCGCGGCGGCCCCCCATCCGGCGGCCGAGGTGAGCCAGGGCGGCGCGACGCGCAACACGGAGACGCCCCCACCCAGCCAACAAGGAACGCCCAGCCCGCCGACCCCTGGCACTTCGGAGCCGCCCGCCACCGACCGGTGGGAAGAGGCCATGCCCCGGTACCGTGCAAGCTGGGAGCGGCAGTTCGGCAACCAGGGCGAGCGCTGGGAGGCCGTCGAGCCCTGTTACCGCTATGCCTGGGAGATGCAGCACCAGCCGCAGTACCGGGACCGGCCCTGGCCGGCCGCCGAGCCAGAGCTGCGACAGGACTGGGAGCGGCGGCACCCCGACACGCCGTGGGACCGGGTCGCCGACAAGGTCCGGGCCGCGTGGGAGAGCATGGCTCCAACGCGGACGCGTTAGCCGCCAAGGAGTAGTCCGTCAGCGGCCGCGCGGGGGAGGGCCCGGCCAGGGCCTTCCCCCGTCTGGTCCCGACCGCCCGCGCGCCGGTTGCCGCGCGGGCTCACAGGAGAGCATCATGATGCGAGCGAAAGACTTGCACGGTCGCGCCGTCATCGACCTCGAGAGCGCCCGCAAGCTGGGGTCCGTGGGCGAGCTCCTGCTCGACCCGCAGGGCCGGCAGATCGCCGGGCTCGTGGTTTCCGAGGGCGGCTCGTTGCTCGGCGGGCAGCACCACATGATCGTGCCCGCCGCGGCGCTGCACGCCATCGGGGAAGATGCCATCACGGTCCGCGATACGGGGAGCCCCGCCCCCGCCAACGAAGACTTTGGGGGGCTACCCCGCCTCTCCAAACTGCTGGGGCGCCGGGTCGTTACCCAGGGGGGCAAGCTGCTCGGGTCTCTGGAAGATGTGCTTATCGAGGGCGCGAACGGTCGCATCAGCGGGTACCTGCTGGGCGCGTCGCACGAGCCGGGCGAGGCCATCGAGGGGTGGTTCGGGGGCGGCAAGTCCCAGCCGCGCTACGTCCGCGCCGACACCGATATCCGGGTGGGCGAGGACCTGATCGTGGTGCCAGACAATGCCGTGATCGAAGGGGAGCCGCCCGACAGCGACGCGCGGGCCGCGAGGGGCCGGGAGCCAGCACCCGGACAAGCGGCCGTGAGCCCGGACCGGCGCCCGGACACTGACGATCGAGCGGCCCAGGACTACGCCGAGGCGGACCGACTGCTGCGCAGCTCGGCACCCGAGGAGGCTGGCAGCCCGCGCACGCCGCAACGGTGAGCGCGGGCTGCTGGCCCGAGCCCTGACCTGACCGCCTGGCGGCTTCCCGCGCGGGCAGCCGCCTGCACCAGCCGGTCGCTCCCGCTTGACCGTTAAAGGGCGCGGGCGGCCGGCCAGTACGATATGCTGGTGATGGCCGCGCGCGACGCGGAGAATTTAGCCTGGGACTCGGCGGTGGAGTAGTGGTTTCTCGCCCCAGGCGGCACTGGCACTACCGGGCGGCCCTGGCCGTGACCTGCGTTCTGCTGCTGTTTACCCTCGCCATGTTGCCCCTGACCGTCGCCAGCGTGTTCAACGACGTGCTGGGCCCGCCGTCCGGCGCCGAGTATCCCTTGTCGCCGGTCCCCCACAGCGAGGCGGCGGCGACCCACACGGACCTTCGCGTCGCGGCGATCAACCTGAACGAGGTGCAGCAAACGGTCACCTTGCGGGTGACCGGCTACCACATCTGCCCGACCGGCTGCGATTGGAACGACCGGGTACGGCTGTTCGCGGTTTCCGACGACTCCGACATGGAAGGCTTTCCGCCGTCGGTCACGATCACGCTGCCGCCGAGCCTCGATGCGCTGACGCAGAACGTGGAGCTGCCGGTCGAGGGGCTCCCCCTGCGCTACCCATTCGACGAGTACCAGCTCCGGTTGGGCGTGGCGCTCGACCGGGTGCAGTCCGATGGCACGATCCAGGCCGTTCCGCCCGCGGAGGCGGTCACGCATCTGTTCGTCACTATGCAGGAAGAGCTGGCGCAGCACACCATGGACGCCCCAATCGCCGTGGACCCAGGGACCGTGCAGCCATCCGGGACGCCGATCCACTATGCGTACGTGGCGCTGCTCAACTTCCACCGGCTGCTCTACGTGCGCGTGCTAGCGGTGCTGCTGGTGCTGCTGGTCACGGCCGCCGCGGCGTACGCCGTGTTTCTGCGGCCGCTGCAAGACCTGGTGATCAACGCGGGCGCGCTGATTATCGGCATTTGGGGCATCCGCTCGGTCCTGACGCCGTCAACGGTGACGTACGTGACGGCGGTGGACCTGTCGTTGTCGGTAGTGATCCTGTTCCTGCTCGGCGCGATCACGGTGCGCGCGGCCGTGTTCTTGTATCGGCGCAGCGACCTGCGGACGCTGCGCTCACGCCGCGACTAGCGCCTGGCCCGGGCGGGGCCGGGTGATGAGCGGGGCGCGGGAGGAGGAGCGAGATGGTGGCCGGAACGCTGGACCACGTGGGCGTCGTCGTGCGGGACTTCGACGCGACCGCGGCGCGGTACGCCCGGCTAGGCCTGCGGGTGGCGTCGAAGCTGGTGCTGGAAGAGCGGGGGGTGATCCGCGGCTACTTGTCAGACGGGCGCAACGTGGTCGAGCTGCACCAGCCGTTGCGCGCCGAGACCCAGCTCGCCCGCTTCCTGGGCGACCGCGACGAGGCGCAGCATCACCTCTGCTTCGCGGTGGACAACCTGGAGGCGGCGATCGCCGCGCTGACCGCGGAGGGCTACACGTTGGCGCCCGGCAGCCCCTGGCGCGGCTCGCGCGGCCGCAACGCGTACCTCGATTCCCGTGACGGACGGGGACTGGTGCTGGAGCTGGTCGAGAAGTACCAAGTCTAATCGGACGTGCCATCTGGCAGGGCAAACAACAAGGGACTGCCAGTTGGCAGTCCCTTTCGGGCTAGCCCGTGCTGCGCGCTAGACGAGGATCTGGGTGCCCTTGGGGGGCGGGCCGTTCTTGGGGAATAGCTCCTGGCGCGTCTCGTAGCCGATTGTCTGCGTGCCCTCGGAGCTGCCAGAGCGGTTGCCCATGAGGATCATGGGGCCGGTGCCGGTGTTCTCGAGCTGGTAGAACGAGCCGCCGGTGATGAGCGCGACCATGCCGGGCCGCAGGACCGACTTGGTGCCGTCCGGGAAGCTCATCGTGCACTCGCCCTCGATGCAGTAGAAGGTCTGGTCCTGGTTGTGGCAGTGCATCTCGTCTTTCTGACCGGGCGCCAGGTAGGGATGGAACCAGGCGTGCAAGCGCGGCCCGTTGATAAGTACGGTGCGCTTCGGGTGCTCCTGGCGGGCCATCTCTTTGAGGTCCACAACCTTGATCGGCATCGCTTCCTCCCGTCACACGCTGGCGCGTGGCGCAACATGCCTCTAGCCCCGAGAATACCACGGCCGCCCCGCCCGCGCACGCGGCGGCCCGGCGGCGTGGGGAGCGGTTGCGCCGGCCGCTGCCGGCGGGCGGCGGACGCTACACGGTCAGCCGGCCGCCGGGTCCACGACGACGCCGCGGCCGCCACAAGTGCGGCAGATGCCCTTCGAGCCGGGGCAGGCGCGGCACTTCAGCGTCTTCATCGTCTGGACCGGCTCGCGGGCCAGGACGCCCGAGGAGTCGGCGCCGGTCACGGCCACCAGGCGGTCGACGGTGCCGGCGCCGCCGCACACGCGGCAGTTCCCGCTGCCCTCGCAGGCGGGGCACTTCACGAGCGGCGCGTCGGCGGCTGCCCCCGTGGCGCCACCCGCGCCCGGCGGGCCTGCGGGCGCGGGCCCCGACCGCACGACGTGCGCTACCCACTCCACCGGTCGCTGCACCCATCGCCCTAGCACGCTCATCGTCGTCCCTCGCAGTCACCTACTCCGCGCGCCTCTGGCGTAAGCATATACCTTTGCGCACGTGCATACAGCGGATTGTGCCCCGGCGGAGCAGCTAGCGGGAGGCGCGGGCGTGATCAATCCCCCCTACCGGGCGCCCGGGGTAGGCGTGATGGGCCAGGCACGCTAGTTATGGGGGGCCGGGTAGGCCGCCAGGACGGCGTCGACGAAGCCGCTCGCCTCGACGGCTTGCAGCGGGCGCTCGTCCACGATCTGCGCCGCCTCGCGCACCGGCACGTTTGGGCTGACGGTGAGCGTCTCGTCGATGACCGACTGCACGGCGTCGAGCGGGATGCGCGGTGGGATGGCGAGCATCTCGGCCGCGTACGCCTGGTAGGCGCCCTCCAGGGCCTCGCGGTCGTCGAGCTGGAGGTACTTGCGCATCAGGTTGATGGTGAACTCCTTGTTGGCGCGGGCGTAGGCGCTCGCCTCGACGATCGCCGCGAGGAACCGCTCGACCAGGCGCGGCCGCTGTTCCAGCGTCTTGCGGCCGGTGTACAGGGAGATATAGACGCCCGAGAAGTTGAGGTCGTTCAGGTTGAAGATCTCGCGGAAGCCCTCGTTCTTGGCTGCGAGGTTGACCGGCGGGTTCACCGTGGTGCCATCCACCACGCCGGTCTTGAGGGCATTGTAGCGGTCGGTCTGGCCGCCGATCGGGACGAGGGTAACGTCCTCGTTCGGGCGCAGGCCGTGGCGCTCCAGCATCACCTCGTTCAGCCGGTTGTCCCACTCGCCCGGGCGGCTGATGGCCAGGCGCCGGCCGCGGAGGTCTTCGACGCGGGTGATGTCGGGCGTGACGATCAGGCGGTACGGGTTGCCCAGGTAGAGGTTGGCGATGACGGCGCCGTCGTTGCTGGCCATCAGCGCGGCGATGAGCCCACCGGCGCTCTCGAGGAAGTCGACCTCGCCGTTCGTCATGGCCGCGACGCAGGGGCTGCCGCCCTGCATGAAGACTAGCTCGGCGTCGATGCGGTGGCGCTGGAAGATGCCGGCATCCTTGGCGGCCCACAGCGGGAACATGGCGCCGGCTACGGCGCACCAGGCGGCCTTGATCTTCACCTCCGGGTCGTCGGGCGCCGGGTAGGCATCGCGGCCCTTCAGCGCGGTCGGCGCGCTCGCGCTCCCGCCGGCCCCGGGCGCGCTGTCGGCCGGTGCGCTCGCCGCGCCGGCCGAGGCGGCGGGGGCGGCCGCGGGCGGGCCGCCGCACGCCGCTACGACGATGACCGCCAGCAGCAGGCTCGTGCCTGCCGCGCCCGAGCGCGCGCGTCGCCGCATGGTATCCTCCTCGTCGTCCCTCGCCGAGGACGGGCGAATCGCTCCACGCGCCCGCCCCGTGGGCCGCCGGTGCCGCGATGGTAGTCCCACGCCCAGGCGCCTGTCAATGCCGCCTGCCAGCTTACAGCCATACTACAGGTCGGCCGGCGCGGCGCCCCCGAGCCGGCGCGTCCGGTACCCTATTAGAAGATAGGAAGGGGGCGGGGGGCCGACCGCCCGGCGACCGAGAAAGGAGCGTCCCCTGGTACAGACGGCTATCCGCGGCCGCGTTGGCGCTGCCGCCCCTCCCCTCACTGCCCCGCGCGCGTCGCTGGCGGCGCTTGCGGTCGACGCGCTGTACCGCCGCGTGGTGTTCCCGGCGCTCGGCGCGTGGGACGCCGAGCGGGTCCACGAGCTGACGCTGGCGCTGCTCGCCCGGCTCAGCGCGTCGCCGACAGCCTGTCGGCTGCTGGCGCGGCTGTTCGCCTACGACCACCCGGCCCTGGCCGTCGAGCGGCTGGGCCTGCGCTTCGGGAGCCCGCTCGGCCTGGCCGCGGGCTGCGACAAGAATGGGGTGGCGGTGCCCGCCTTCGCCGCGCTCGGCTTCCGCCACGTCGAGGTGGGCACGGTCACGCCGGTCGCCCAGCCGGGCAACCCGCGGCCGCGCGTCTGGCGCCTGCGGGCCGATGCCGCGCTGGCGAACGCGATGGGCTTCCCGAGCGAGGGGGCGGCGCGCGTGGCCGCGCATCTGTCCCGCTGGCAGCGCCACCGCGCCGGCGATGCAGTGCCGAGGATCCCCATCGGCGCGAACCTGGGCAAGAACAAGGACACGCCGCTCGACCGCGCCTGGGACGACTACGTGCGCGCCCTCGCGACGCTGTACCCGCACGCCGATTATTTCGTCGCCAACATCAGCTCGCCGAACACCGCGGGCCTGCGCGACCTGCACGCCGAGGAGCTGCTGATCGACCTGGGTCGGGCGCTGGGGGCGCGCGCCCTCACGCTGGCGCCGCCCGGCGCGGCGCCCAAGCCGCTCCTCCTGAAGCTCTCGCCCGACCTGACGTCCGGCCAGCTCGACGGTACGTTGGCGGCAGCGCGGGCGGGCGGCTGGCAAGGGCTGGTGCTCGGCAACACAACCGTGGGTCGCGTGGGCCTGCGCGACCCGAACCAGGCCCGGCCCGGCGGCGTGAGCGGCCGGCCGATCCTGCCGCGCACCCTCCAGCTGGTGCGGGTCCTGCGGCGGGAGGTGCCGCGCGACTGGACGCTGGTGGCGGTGGGCGGCGTGATGGACGCCGAGGACGCCTGGCGGCTGCTGCGGGCGGGCGCCGATCTGGTGCAGGCGTACACCGGGTTCGTCTACGGCGGCCCGGCGTTCGCGGGCCTGGTGCATCGCGGGCTCGTCGCGCGCCTGGCCGCCCACGGCTGCGGCAGCGTCGACGAGGTGATCGGTGCCGACTGAAGCCGCAGGATGCGACTCACCTGGCCCGCGCCCACGAGGACGGCGTCGTCGACCTCCTGCGACGAAGGGTTTCGTCGCGTTGAGGCACTCCACCTCTGGAACGACCGCGTTCATACCCAGCCGGCGCGCTAGCCGCTTCATGCGCTGCGCCGCCAGGCCGAGGGCGTGCCGAGGCCTCGCCCTGGCGGCGTGCTATGCTGTGGCCGGCGCACGGCTAGCACGCGCGGGAGGCGGCAGCGCATGGAGTCACGGACGGAGACGTTGCCGACCGACGAGGCGGTGCCGACCGGGGCGCCAGTGCCGCCTCGGCACTCCGAGGCGCGCAGCGGGCCGGGGGCTCGAGAGCCGGCGCCGTCGTTGCAAGCGCGCGTCGCGGCCGCGCTGCAGCGTAGCCACCGCTGGCTGCGGCTGGTCCAAGACGCCGTTCTCGTCGGCGTGGCGGTCTTGATGCTCTGTATGGGCGTGTACGTGCTGGTGACGGGCGTCGGCGACCTCATGGGCAGCCTGACGCTGCGGGTGGATACCGAAAACGGGGTCGAGTTTCACCTCTACCAGGGGCACGCGGTCGTCGAGGTGGCCGAGAACGCGCTCCTGGCGCTCATCCTGGCCGAGCTGGTGGGCACGCTGCTGCTCTCGCTGGGCGGCAGGCCGCTGACCGTCCAGCCCTTCTTGATCATCGCCATCGTGGCCGCGGTCCGTCACCTGCTGCTGGAGACCGCGAGGACCACGGAGGACCCGACCGTGCAGATGACCCGACTGCTGGGGCTGGGCGCGCTCATCCTGCTGCTGATGATCGCGCTCGCGCTCGCACAGTGGGTGCAGCGGCGGGAGCCTGGCCGGCCGCGCTAATACGCGCTCCAGCGGCGGGGACACGCAAGAGGCGGCCGGGATACGCCCGGCCGCCTCTGTTCGCGCCCGGCGAGGCCGGCTCGCGGCCCCCGGGGGCCTGTGCCCTAGCCGGCGGCGCGCGCCGCGCGGTTGGCAGGCGCCCAGTCGCTCGCCCGACGGCGCGGCGCGACGTTGGGCGGCGCCGTGTCGCGCTGCTGCAGCTGGGCGACGAGCTGCTCGAGCTGCGCCGCCGTCGCCGCCAGGCTCTCCGCCTGTACGCGCATCTGCTCGACCTGGGCGCTCATCTCCTCCGCCGACGCCGACACCTCTTCCGTGGCGGCCGAGTTCTGCTCGGCCACCGCGGCGATGCTGCCGATCGTCTGGCCCACGGACGTGGCCGTGGCTGCCATCTCCTCGGTGGCGGCGGTGGCCTCCTCCACGACCGCCGAGATGTTCGCCATCGTAGCGCTTACCTCGCGGCTGCGCGCCACCATCGCCTGCGCGGCGGTCGCGATGTCGCCTACCTGCTGTACCGTCTGCTCGACGGCGCGCAAGATCTCGTCGAGCGCCTGGCCGGTCTGCTGCGCCTGGGCCGAGCCCGCCGTCACCTTCTGGCTGCCCTGCTCCATCGCGCGGACCGCCTCCTGCGTGCCGCTCTGCACCTGGCGGATCAGCTCGCCGATGGCCTTGGTCTCGCGCTGGGAGCGCTCGGCCAGCTTGCGCACCTCGTCGGCTACCACCGCGAAGCCCTTGCCGTGCTCGCCGGCGCGGGCCGCCTCGATGGCGGCGTTGAGGGCGAGCAGGTTCGTCTGCTCGGCGATGTCGTCGATCGTCTCGACTACCGTGCCGATGCGCTCGCCCAGCTGGCCCAGCTCCTCCACCTTGCCCGCCGCCTGGGTCACGACCGTCTGGATCTCACCCATCTCGGCGACCGTCTCTTGCACGGCGCGCGCGCCGTGCTCCGCCGACGCCCGGGTCTGCTGGCTGGCCGTGGCGACCGCCTGCGCGTTGGCCGCCACCTGCTCGATCCCGGCGGCCATCTGGGTCGTCGTCTCGCTGGCGCTGGTCACGCCGCGCGCCTGCTCCTGGGCGCCCGCGGCCACCTGCTCGATGGCCTGCAGCAGCTGCTCGACCGAATGGTTGCTCTCCCGCGCGGCGCCGGCCTGCTCCTGCGCGCCGCGCGCGACCTCCTGGATGGCCGTCGCGACCTGCTGGCTGGTGGCGCCCGCCTGCTCGGTCACCTGCGCGAGCTGGGCGCTCGCGCCGCTCACGCGGTCGGCGCTGGCCGCCACCTGGGCCGCCAGCACCGTCAGCTGGCTCACGAGCTGCTGGTTGTCGGCCACCTGCCGGGCGTTCTGCTCGAGCTGCGCGTTGAAGGTCTCGGCCAGCAGCCGCAGTTCGGCGGTGCCGGCGGGCGTGAGCCCGAACCGCGGGTCCTCGGCGTTCCGCTCACGGAGGGCCCGCGTGTAGCGAGCGACGGGCACGCCGAGCAGGCGATGGAAGACGCCGAGCAGCGCGGCCATGCCGACGACCATGACGAGCGCGCTCAGCGCGAGCAGCTTGATGGCGTTGCCGGTCGCGTTCTGGGCCGCCTCGACCTCGCGGGCGGCGCGCGCGTTCATCTTGGTCTGGAACTCGGCGACGGGCTCCATGATGACGCGCTTGTCCTGGTCGTACTTCGCGTCGAACATGATCGTCCGGGCCTGGTCGATCTTCGCGCTCGGGGTGAGCGCCTGATCGTCAGCGCTCAGGCGGTAGGCTGCGACGGCGGGGGGCATGGACGTGGGGGGCACGCCGCGCGCCTCGAGCACGAGGCGCATGCCGCGGGTCTCGGTGTCCACGAGCGCGTCGGAGTTCTTCTTGGCAAGCGCCAGCAGGTCGAACTCCTCCTGCGGCGCGCCCAGCTCCTTCAGTCGCGCCAGCACCTTGTCGCGGGTCTGCGTGGTGTCGATCTCGGTCCAGTAGTTGCGTAGCGGCTGGCTGTCGGTGGTGACGACGTAGCGGCGGACCTCGTTCGTGAGCAGGTCCGAGGCGTTGGCGAGATCGATGCCGAGTTGCTTGAACTCCGCCTGGCGGCGCACGGCCGTCTCCTCGGCCCGCAGGGACTGCTGGACGAGGTAGATGCTGCCGCCCAACAATAGCGCCAGGACGCAGAGCCCGGCGGCGGCGATCGCGCTGATCGTGGACTGCTTGACCCTCACGGTAATGCCTCCCCGCTGGCTGAGCCGCGGCGGGCGCTGAGCGGAGTCCCCGACGCTCCGCGCGCTAGGCGGCTGCTCGCGCGCTGCTTTCAGGTCTACTGGATGTATCGGTGGGCGTGGCCTGCCCGTTGAGGGTTAGCGGGGGCCCACCGTGGCCTCGTGCGGGGAGGCGCTAGCGAAGCCGAAGGCCGGGAGCGCGCCCGAAGTGCTTGACGTTGCGAGCGCACCCGGCACACAAGAAGGAGTCGGTCCCGGGCACTGCCCGGGACCGACTCGCTGGGCCTGACGTGAGGTCCGCGTCAGCCTTCGCGGCGGCTGCCGCGGAAGAAGGACTCGACGGCCTCCACCATGTCCTGGCCGCTCGGCAGCTCGCCGCCCGTGGCGGGCCGCGGCGGCACGTCGGGCCGGATCTCCGGCGCGGCGCTTAGCGTATGCCAGGCGCCTTGCTGGAAGTCGTTGCCCGCCTCAAGCTGGCCTTGCTGCGCCGCCACCATCTGGACGTACTGCCACAGCTTCGGCTCCTCCTTCACGCGCTCGGTGAGCCGCCGCGCCTGCTCGCGGCCGGCCTCGTCGAGCGCCGCCAGGTCGAAGCGCAGGTTGGCCAGCTGCTCGACGGTGTGCAGCAGCGCCCACGAGAGCTGCGGGTGGACGATGCCCTGCGCGTAGTGGGGAGCGCGGGCCGAAACGCCGGCGGCCGGCAGCTCGTGCCGCGCGCAGGCGTCGAGCAGCGCCGCGGTGAAGCCGGTCGGGCCCTGGTAGCGCGACTCGCGCACGCCGAGCGCCGTGAGCGCCTGGCGCATGGCGGCATCGGCCGCGCGGCCGGAGAGCAGCGGCTGGCCGAGATGGGACACCTGGTCCCAGTAGCTGCCCAGCACGATCACAGCGCTCGCGCCGCAGCGGCGCGCGGCGGCCACGATCGCCTCGGCGCAGGCTCGCCAGCGCAGGTCGGGCTCGGGGCCGAGGAGCAGTAGCAGGTCGTGTGGCGCGTCCGGCAGGCGGCAGGCGTGCAACTCCAAGCTGGGCCAGGCCAGCTCGCGCTCGCCTCCCTCGCGCTGCAGCGTGATGGGGCGGGTGACGGTGTACTGGTAGATCTCGTCGCCGTCGAACGCGGCCAGCCGCTCGGCGCCGTGCTTCCCGATGAGGTACTGCACCGCACCCGTCCCGGCCACCGCCCCGTCGCCCCAGCCCGCCACCGCGGCCAGTAGCACCGGCGCTCGCAGCGCGGGAGTCTCCGCAAGCTGTAGCTCTAACTGACGGTTCATTCCTTCACCTCGCCATCCGCTCGCCGCGCGCCCCGGCCGATCGACCGTATCGCGACGATCTCCCACAAATCTTTCTTCACTAGAATGTGAACGCAGTCCGCGTGCCGGGCCAGGGACGCCCGCCGCGCTAGAGTAGTGATACCGAGCGGCCCGCTAGGGACTCACAAGCGCCGTGCAAGAACTTCGTAAGAAGGGGGTCAGCCGCTCCCGGAAAGGGCCGCGGCCCGGGCGACTGCGAGTGTGAGGGATCGCGCCCCGCCAAAGCGCGGGGACGCCGCGCGGTAAGAGCCGGGGCGACAAGCGCGAGGGCGCGGGCATTTGCGGCCGTGGGCGACCGGACGGTAGACTCGTTGCCAATTAGCGAGGGGCGCGCTGCGCCGCCGCGGGTGCCGAACGCGGGAGCGAGCGAACATGCGGGCGACGAGCCTCGGGCGCAACCTGCCGCGCATCGTCGTCTTTCTGTCTCTGATTGCGGCCCTGATCGGGTCGGCGGCGCCGGGGGCGCCGGCCGCGCCATTGGCGGCCTGCGCGCCACGGCCCGCTGTGGGCGTGGCGGTCGTGCCCGGCGGGGCCGGGGCGCTGCAAGTGACCATCACGGCCACCACCAACGGCAGCACGCCCACCAACCAGCTCACGCGCCTGCAGTTCGGGGCGGCCAGCGGGGCGCTAATCGACGTGCCGGGACAGCCGGCGGGGCAGCCCGGGAGCTTCACGGTCGTGCTCGCGGCGAGCACGACGCAGACGAGCTTCACTGTGCGGCAGGCGGTGGCGGGGCAGGCGGCGACGGTGCCGCTGACGGTGACGGATAGCTGCGGGGACTGGCCGACGCTGGTGGGCGGGGGGCCAAACGCCTTTCCCACCGCCACGCCGGACACCGGCGGCGCCTCGCCGACGCCCACGGCCACGCCGAGCGTCGCGGCGACGCCCACGCGCACGGCGACCATCACGCGGACGCCGACGGCGACGCGGACCGCGACGCCCACGCGGCCGACGAGCCTCCGCGCCAGCCAGGGGTCGCTGCTGGCCGGTGGGGCGCAGGGCGCGTCCTGGAGCGACGTCGCCAGCCCGACGCTGTTCGACTGGATCGGGCTGTTCCGGCCCGGCGCGGCCGACCGCGACTATGTGGCCTCGCCGCGCTTTACCGGCGCGACGGCCCCGAACGGCGCGACGACGCTGGTCATCCCGCCGGCAGCCGCCGCTGGCGCGTACGAGCTGCGGTTGTTCTCCGACAAGAGCACCACGCGCCTGGCCATCAGCAACGGCTTCACGGTCAGTCGTCCCACGGCGACGGCGATCCCCACGCCCACCCCCGGCACGCCGCCGCCGCTCGTGGTCGCGCCGGCCGCGGCCGTTGGCACGGGCGGCCAGCATACCTCGCTGCAGATCGACCGCAACCGCGATGCGAGCACGCTCGGGGCGCTCGACGTGCCGGTGGTGAGCTATTACGACCCAGCCACCGGCACGTTGCGCGTGCTGCGGTGCGGCAGCAAGGACTGCTCAACCGGCAACACCACGCAGGCCATCGGCCCCGGCGGGCACTACTCGTCGCTCCAGCTGGACAATCGCGTCGACCCGAGCTTCGTGCCGCCGCCGGGCACGCCGCCGAACCGGCTCAACCATCCCGTGGTCAGCTACCACGATCCGCTTGCCCAGACGCTCAAGGTCGTGCGCTGCAACGACCTCGCGTGCGCCGGCCGGACGGTCGCCACGCTCGACTCGGGCGGCGTCGGGCAGTTCACTTCGCTGGCCCTCGATGCGAGCGGCAACCCGGTGGTGAGCTACTACGACGCGGCAAACGGCGACCTGAAAGTACTGCACTGCGCCAACCCGGACTGCACGGGCGGCGGCCACTCCATCGTGCCGGTGGATACGGCGGGCAACGTGGGGCAGTACACCTCGCTGGCGCTGGACGACAGCGGCCGTCCGGTGGTCAGCTACTACGACGTGAGCAACCAGGCGCTGAAGCTGCTGCACTGCGGCAACGCGAACTGCACCGCCGGCAACTCGGTCGTCCCGGTGGATGCCATCGGCAACGTAGGGCAGCACACCTCGCTCGCGCTCGACGTGCTCGGCAATCCGGTCATCAGCTACTACGACGCGACCAACCAGCGGCTGAAGGTGGCGCACTGTGGCGACCCGCTCTGCGCGGACTTGGCGTCGATCGCCGCGCCGGACGCGGGGGGCAACGTCGGGCAGTTCACCGCGCTGCGACTGGACCAGCTTGGCCGGCCGGTGATCAGCTACTACGACGCGGCGCTCGGGCGCCTGAAGGTCCTGCGCTGTGGCGACGTAGCGTGTCTCGCCGGCAACTCGATCACCGTGGCCGCCGCTGGCAATGTCGGCCAGTTCGCCGCGCTCGCGCTGGACACGACGGACAACCCGGCGCTCAGCTACCACGACGCGAGCGTGGGCGGCGCGCTGAAGGTGCAGCGGTGCAGCAGCGCCACCTGCGCCACGACGCCGGACGCGGTGGGCGATGTCGGCCAGTACACCGCGCTGGCGGTCGCCGGTGGCAATCCCACCGTCAGCTACTACGACGCAACGCTCCACCGGCTGGGCGTGCTGCGCTGTGGCAACGCGGACTGCTCGGCGCCGCTCGGCCCCGCGGCGCCCACGCCGTGCCCGAGCGGCTACAACTGCCTCAACCGGCTGCCAGATTACGCTCACGCAGACTCGGGGCGGGGTAGCGCGCTGACGCTCGACAGCGGCGGCGTCCCGGTAGTCAGCTACGTGGGCGCGAGTAGCGCCGGGAGCAACGGGGATTTATCGATTCTCCACTGTGGCGACATCGCCTGTCGAAGCGGCAACGTCATCACCAACCCCGACAGCAGCGGGCGCGTGGGGCCGCACACCGCCATCACGCTGGACGGCGCCGGCAATCCCGTCGTCAGCTACTACGACGCGGTCAACGGCGACCTGAAGGTGCTGCACTGCGTCAACGACCAGTGCGGTGGCGGCGTCTCCTTCGCGCCAACCTGCCCGGTCACGAACAACTGCATCGCGACGGTGGACACGGCGGGCAACGTCGGGCAATACAACTCGCTCCGGCTAGACAGCCGCGGCTGGCCGGTGGTCAGCTACTACGACGCGACGAACGGCGACCTGAAAGTGCTGCGCTGTGGCGATCCGTACTGCGGCAGCGGCAACATCATCGCCACGCCCGACAGCGCCGGCAACGTGGGGCAGTACACGTCGCTGGCGCTCGACGCGAGCGACCGGCCCGTCGTCAGCTACTACGACGTGACCAATGGCCACCTGAAAGTGCTGCACTGCGTCACCGTCGATTGCAGCGGCTCCGGCCACTCCATCGCCACACCCGACACAAGCGGCAACGTCGGGCAGTACACCTCCCTGGTGCTGGACGGCGCCGGGAACCCAGTGGTGAGCTACTACGACGTGGCGAACGGCGACCTCAAGGTGCTGCGCTGCGGCGATCCGAACTGCAGCGCGGGCAACGTCGTGGTGGCGGCCGACACGATCGGCAACGTGGGACGCTATACCGCCGTGGCGCTGAGCGGCGGCAACCCGGTGGTCGGCTACTACGACGTGACGAACGGCGACGTGAAGGTGCTGCGCTGCCTGAGCCCAAGCTGCAACTAGAGCAGCTTGCGCGCCAGGTGAGCAGCCAGCGTCCGGTAGGGGCAGGTTTAACGCCCGCCCGCTGTCCGGCGCCGTAGGGGCGGGTCTCGTGCCCGCCCGCGGCCCGCAGGCCGCCACCCCCGGTCGGCCGCCCGTTCAGCCTGGTTGCAAACTGCTGTAGTCAAATGGCTGGAGCGGGGGTAGGGGAGCCAATATCCCCCTCCTCCCCCTCCCAGGTCCCGGCCTACGGTAGGTCGTCGTCGGCGCGCGTCGTGAGGGCGGCGAGCGCCGCCGCGACGGCGCCGCCGACGGCCGCGTTGTGCTCCAGGAGGGCGGCGTTCGCGGCGAGCGTGCGGCCGCCCGAGTGGGCGTGCAGGTCGGCCAGCAGGAAGGGGGTCAGGGCGGGGCCGCGCACCCCAGCGGCGGCCGCTCGTGCCTCGGCCGCGTGCAGCACGCCCGCGACCTCGGCCGCGTCGAGCGCCGCCGCCGCGGGCACCGGCACCGCCAGCACCAGCCCGCCGCCCAGCCCCAGCGCCCACTGCGCTGCCGCGATCGTCGCGGCCTCGGCGGGCGTGTCCACGCGCGCGCTCAGCCGCAAGCCGCTCGTGCGCGTGTAGAAGGCGGGCAGCTCGTCGGTGCCGTAGCCGAGCACCGGCACGCCGAGCGACTCCAGCAGCTCCAGCGTGCGCGCGAGGTCGAGCAGCGACTTCGCGCCGCTGCAGACGACCAGGCAGGGCGTGCGGGCCAGCGCGCCCAGGTCGGCGGAGACGTCGAACGTCGCCTCGGCGCCGGGGTGGACGCCGCCCAGCCCGCCCGTGGCGAACACGCGGATGCCCAGGCGGCCGGCGACGGCAAGCGTGCCGGCGACGGTCGTAGCGCCATTGCCGCCGCGCGCCACGGCGACCGGCAGGTCGCGCCAGCTCAGCTTGGCGATGTCAGGATCGCGCGCGATGAGCTCTAGCTCGGCCGCGCCCAGCCCCACGCGCACCCGCCCGTCGAGCACGGCGATCGTCGCCGGCACGGCGCCCGCCGCGCGCACGGCGGCCTCCATCGCCTGCGCCACGGCCAGGTTGTCGGGCCAGGGCAGGCCGTGGGCGATAGCCGTGGACTCCAGGGCCACGATGGCCGCGCCGCTTTCGAGCGCCGCTGCGACCTCGGGGGCGAGGAGGAAGTGACCTAACCGCCCCGGCCCCGGCGACGCTTGCAGGGTTCCGCGTCGCACCCTCCGAAGCAAGGGGGGCGCTGGTGGCTGGCTGCGCCGGTCCTCCCCCCTTCCCGCATCGGGAGGGGGGGCCGGGGGGGTAGGTCCGCTCATCGCGGGAACGCCTCGCGCAGGCCGCCGTCAACGGTGAGGATGCAGCCCGTGGTCTTGGCCGAGCGGTCGGAGGCGAAGTACAGCGCCGCCTCGGCCACGTCCTCCGCGTAGATCGGGGCGCCCAGCAGGTTGCGCTGGCGGTAGTAGTCGGGCAGCGCCTCGACGGGGATGCCGTACTGCGCCGCGCGGCCGGCGCGCATCGCGGGCGACCAGAGGTTCGTGTCCTGGAAGATGGCGTCGGGATTGATGACGTTCACGCGCACGCCGAGTGGCCCGCCCTCAATGGCCAGCACGCGGGCGAGCTGCAATTCGGCGGCCTTCGCAGCGCTGTAAGCGGCGAAGCTGCCGCCGGGCGCGAGCGTGTTCTTCGTGGCGACGAACACCACGTTGCCGCCGCGCCCCTGGGCCTGGAACAGCCGCAGGGCAGCGCGCGCGATCAGGAAGTGGCCGGTGGCGTTCACGGCGAGGCTCTGCTGCCAGGTGGCCAGATCGGTGTCCACGATGGGCGCGCAGGGGGCGATGCCGGCGTTGGACACGACCACGTCTAGCCCGCCGTAGGCCAGCAGCGTCGCCTCGATGCCCGCCGCCACCGAGGCCTCAGCAGTTACGTCGAGATGCAGGCCGACTGCCCGCCCGGCGCCGTGGCGCTGGACCAGCTCGGTCGCCACCGCCTCGGCCGCCGCCGCGTCGAGGTCGGTCACGACAACGTGCGCGCCGGCGGCGGCGAAGCGCCGGGCGATGGCGCGGCCCAGCCCGCTGCCGCCGCCCGTGACGAGCGCGACCCGCCGCGCCAGCTCGCCCTCGGGCGGCGCAAGTGTCAGCTTGTACAGCTCCAGCGGCCAGAACTCGACGTCGAAGGCGTCGGGGCGCTCCAGCGAGGCGTAGGCGTCGAGCGCCTCGGCGGCGCGCATCACGCCGATCGCGTGGTGGTAGATGTCGGCGGTGATGCCGGCGGCGCGCGCGTCCTTGCCGATGGTCACCATGCCCACGCCCGGCAGCAGCACCACGCGCGGCCGGGGCGCCGCCGCCTCGGCGAGCACGGCCGGGGGCACCCGCCCGCCCGCCGCCTCCGCCAGGCCGCCGCCACGGCCGCCGGCCTCGACGTAGCCCGTGTACTCGGCGGCGTAGGCGTCCCAGGCGCGGCGCAGCGCCGCCGCAGCCGCCGCGGGGTCGCCGGGCGTCTCCCACGGCACGTACAGCGGCCGCAGTTTGGTGTGCAGCATGTGGTCGGGCGTGGCCGGCCCCACCGCGGCCAGCGCCTCGGCCTTGGCGCTGCCGACGAACTCCAACACGTCGTCCGCGTCGTCGAAGCGCAAC
>Ga0209062_1000471_pt1 | contig 120872 bp, 107 predicted proteins | sample Coa_R2_2_FD_187158 | JGI IMG/M metagenome (GOLD analysis project Ga0209062, IMG submission 187158) | Surface soil microbial communities from Centralia Pennsylvania, which are recovering from an underground coalmine fire - Coalmine... | ecosystem: Environmental > Terrestrial > Soil >... | reverse complement strand
GCGCCCGGACCAGTCGCATTGCCGCCGTTCCCACCGTTGCCGCCGGTCGCGCCGGTGCCGGTCGCGTTCCCACCATTGCCGCCATTACCGCCCTGGGCGCCCGGACCAGTCGCGTTGCCACCATTGCCCCCGTTGCCCCCCTGGGCGCCGGTGCCGGTGGCGTTGCCACCAGTGCCCCCGTTGCCCCCCTGGGCGCCGGTGCCGGTGGCGTTGCCACCAGTGCCCCCGTTGCCGCCAGTCGCACCCGGCCCGTGAGCGTTGCCGCCATTGCCACCGTTACCGCCCACGGCCCCGGGGCCGTGCGCATTGCCGCCGTTGCCGCCGTTACCGCCGGTCGCACCCGGCCCGGTCGCGTTGCCGCCGTTGCCACCATTGCCGCCGGTCGCACCCGGCCCGTGAGCGTTGCCACCAGTGCCGCCGTTGCCGCCGACCGCCCCTGGCCCGGTAGCATTGCCACCATTGCCACCGTTGCCACCCTGGGCCCCTGGGCCAGTCGCGTTGCCGCCGTTCCCGCCGTTACCGCCGACGGCTCCCAGCCCGTGGGCGTTGCCCCCGTTGCCCCCATTGCCGCCGATCGCGCCCGGGCCGTGGGCGTTCCCGCCGTTACCACCATTGCCACCGACGGCGCCCAGCCCGTGGGCGTTGCCGCCGTTGCCGCCATTCCCGCCGACCGCGCCGCGCCCGGTCGCATCGCCGCCGTTCCCGCCGTTGCCACCAATGGTACCCCAGGCGGGCTGGAACAACTCGGCCGCGTGGGCCGGCCGAATCACCGCCGGGCCAATGCCGCCGAGCACGAGGCTCATTGCCATGCCTGCTGCCAACACCAGGTGCTGCGCCTTGGGCTGCACGCTGCTCTTCCGCGTCATGATCGTCCTCCGCTCCTTCCTCTACCGCCGAGTGGTTGTTTGTTCTTGGAGGGTCAGCGCCCGTGTGGCGGGCCGCTGTCCTATAGCAGCAGTCTAGAAGCAAAACCTGGCCAGGACTGCGACGCGGCTCACTATCCCGACGTGAACCATCGGACAACGCGGGCGCGCTCACAGTGTGGCTGTGCGCCGGCGCACATTTGGGTGCAATCAGGCGGCCGCGCACCCGCTCAATCCAGCAGCCGCGGACCGCCGAGCGCGGCCGCGAGGGCGGGCGACGCGCGCGCCCCCAGGGGGGCAGCGGGGCGGACGGTGCCCAAGCGGGCGAGACGCGCGCGCCCACCGCGGGGCGATCGCTCTGGGCGAGCCGGCCTAGTGCGGGCCGGGACTCCTGTGTGTCGCTAGCGAGCGGAGACCGTCTGGTCAGGGGGCCGCCGCGGGCCGGGGGGCCGGGGGCCACAGCCAGCTTAGCGACGATGGGGGAGTGGCATGGGGCGACCGCGGCTGACGCCGACGCGCACCCTGACGCCCTCGCCCACGGCTCCCGCCGCGGCCGCAACCACCGCCACGCCGGAGCCGGCGCCGCAGGCCCCCGAGTCACGGCCTGGAGGTGCTTAGCGCCCCTGGAAGTTGGGCGGACGCTTCTCGCGGAAGGCGGCGAGGCCCTCGACGCGATCCTCGGTCGTGCGGAGCAGGCCGCCGAGGTAGGCTTCCAGGCGGATACCGTCGTCGAGCGGCAGGTCGAGGCCGCGGTAGACGGCCTCGCGGAGGTAGCGGATGGCGAGGGGGGCCTTCGCGGCGAGCTTGCCCGCTAGCTCGGCGGCGGCGTCGGGCAGCGCGTCGCGTGGGACGACGCGGTTCACGAGGCCGAGGCGGTAGGCCTCGTCGGCGGGCAGGCGGTCGCCCGTCATGAGCAGCTCCAGGGCGCGGGTGGGGCCGATGAGGCGCGGCAGGCGCTGGGTGGCGCCGCCGGCGGGAATGGAGCCGAGGTTGATCTCGGGCAGGCCGAACTGCGCGTCCTCGGCGGCCAGGCGCAGGTCGCAGCACAGCGCCAGCTCGCAGCCGCCGCCGAGCGCGTAGCCCTGGACGGCGGCGACGGTCGGCTTGCCCATGCCGACGAGCTTGGCGCGGAAGTCGCCGCGCACGCGCACCTCGACGGACTCGACGGGGCTCTCCTCGAAGCTGCCGTCGCCGAGATCGACGCCCGCGCAGAACGCGCGCCCGGCGCCGGCCAACACGACGGCGCGCACGGCGTCGTCGGCGGCGCAGGCGTCGAACGCCTGGCTCAGCTCGGCGCGCATCGGGAAGCTGAGCGCATTGAGCTGCTCGGGGCGGTTCAGCGTGATGTAGGCGACGCGCTCGCGCACCTCGAAAAGGATCGTGTCGTAAGGCATGGGGCGACTCCTCGTCGTTAGGCGTTGCTGACTTCAGTGTAAGAGCGCCAGCCTAGCCGCTCGCCCGCAGGCGACGCTCGAAGAAGAGGGCGCCTGGCAAAGGGTTGTCGTTATACGGAGCGGTCTCGGTGAATCCAAGCGAGCGGTACAGGGCGATGGCCTCGGTCATCGACGACGACGTGTCCAGCCGGATCGTGGCATAGCCAATCGTGCCCGCCTCGTCGATAACGTGGCTAGCCAAGGTGCGGCCTAGCTTGTGGCCGCGAAATGCAGGGCGAACGTAGAGTCGTTTCATCTCGCACGTCTGTAGATCAAGTGGTCTCAGGGCGACACAGCCTATTGCCTCGCCGGCTTGGAGAGCCAGGATCAAGCGGCCTGCTGGTGGACTATAGGGCCCCGGCAAATCGGCCACTTCCTGATCGAAGCTTTGGAAGGCGAGGCTGAAGCCAAGCCCCGCGGCGTACTCTCGGAGTAGAGCACGCGCTTGCTCCAGGTACGAGCCACTGTGCGCCGGAACCAGGACGGCCAAACGACATCTCTCCAGGATTCGTGTCGCGTGGAGCGGCGCGCGTCGCCGCCGCGTGTTTACCGGTCTGCCCTCGGATCAGCCCCGTAACGGCGCACCAGCTCGACTTTCTGGACTTTGCCAACGGCGTTCTTGGGGAGGGCGTCGACGAAGAGGACGCGCTTGGGGCACTTGTGGCCGGCTAGGTGCTGGCGGCAGTGGGCGATGATCGCGGCGTCGGTCAGGGCGGCGCCGGGGCGGGCGACGACGACGGCGGTGATGGCTTCGCCCCACGTCGGGTCGGGCAGGCCGACGACGGCCGCCTCGACGACGGCGGGCAGGCTGGCCAGCGCGTTCTCGACCTCGACGGCGTGGACCGTCTCGCCGCCGGTCACGATGGCGTCCTTCTGCCGCCCGGCGAGGTGGAGGTAGCCGTCGGCGTCGAGGTAGCCCAGGTCGCCGGTGTGGACCCAGCCGCCGGCGAGCACCGCGGCCGTGCGCGCGGGGTCGCGCCAGTAGCCGGTCATCGCCGTGGGCGAGCGCACCGCTACCTCGCCGACGCGGCCGGCGGGCACGGGCTGGTCGTCCTCGTCCACGATGCGGATGGCGGTGCCGATGGGGCCGAGGCCCACGCAGCTCGCGGCCTTCAGCGGCCCGCCCGTGTACTGGTAGCTGGCGATGTTGCTGACCTCGGTCATGCCGTAGGTGACCTCGAAGGGGAGGCCGGCGAAGCGCTCCAGCAGGCGGGCGCGCACGGCCTCGGGCAGCGGCCCGGCGGTCCACTGGACGTAGCGCAGCGAGGTCAGATCGTAGGGGCGGCGGTCCAGCTCGTCCAGCAGGGCGTTGGCGACGAGCGTAGGGTGGACGTAGGCGCGGGTGATGCGGTGGCGCTCGACGGCGGCGAGCAGGGCGCGAGGCTCGAAGCCGCGCATGCTGACGAGCGTGGCGCCCGCGGCGAGGGTGGCGAAGGGGCCGGTGAGCGAGCCGCCGGTATGGTACATCGGCGCCCGCGCCAGGTAGACCTCGTCGGGCGGGATGGCGGCCGCGAGCAGCGCCAGGCCCCACGTGACGCTGAGGTGCGAGCGCACGGCGCCCTTCGAGACGCCCGTCGTGCCGGCGGTGTAGTAGATCGCGCACGGATCGCTCAGGGCGAGGTCCACGGCCGGCGGCGCGACGGGCGGCCCCTCGGCCAGGGCATCGAACGGCACGACCTCGGGCGGGAGCGCGTCGCCGTGGCCGACCAGCAGCCGCAGGGAGGGCACCTCGCGGCGCACGTCCAGTAGCGTGGGCAGAAACGCGGCGTCGGCCAGCACGGCGACGGCCTCGGCGTCGGTCAGGACGTAGGCCAGCTCGCGCGGCACGGCGCGGGTGCTGAGCGGCACGACGACGGCGCCGAGCTGGGCGACGGCCCACCAGGCCTCGAGGAAGTGGGGGCCGTTCGGAAACAGGACGCCCACGCGGTCGCCGCGCTGAACGCCGTGCGCCGCGAGCCCGGCGGAGAGGCGGTCCACGCGGCGCAGCAGGTCGCCGTAGGTGCGCGCGCCCTCCTCCCAAATGACGGCGATCTTGCGCGGCGCGCGGGCGGCGCCGCGGCGCAGCAGGGCGCCGGCGTGGATGGCCCAGGGGGCGCGATCAGCCATTGGCCGTCAGCTATCAGCCGTCAGCGGCTGGCGGCTGACGGCGGGGAATAATGCTCGCCCGGCGAGGGGGCGGCGTCCCTATGTTAGAGTAAGCGGTCGGCAGTCAGCCATTCGCGGACAGGGGCCGGTGGGCGCTCGCGCAGCCTGGGCGGCGCTGGGCCAGGGCGGCGGCCAGTGGCGCTGGCCGGATGCCGCGCCCCAAGCCCCCGCTACGCCGGCCGGACCGGTCGCTCCGGCTCTGGGACGGGAGCAGGGGCGCTGGCCGGATGCCGCGCCACAGGCCGCGGGCGGGCGTGAAGCCCGCCCCGACGAGGCACGTGCGTACTCCCGCCCGTCCCGACGAGGTGGTAGGGGGCCGGCGTTTGTCCAAGCTTGCTGGAGGGGGCGGTCATGCCCATCCCGGAGACGGTGCGCAACCGCAAGTTCTACTTCACGGCGGACGAGCTGCCGGCGGAGGCGCGGCAGTATCTAGTGAAGATGCTGACGGTGCAGCTCCAGTCGGAGTACGGCGACGCGCCGGACCGCTCGGGCGCGGTGTGCCCGACCGTCGAGGACAAGACCTGGCTGGATCTGCAGCTCTCGCAGGAGAAGGAGCACGGTCTGGGCGTCGCGCAGATGCTGCGGAGCCTGGGGGTTGACCCGACCGCGTACATCAAGGAGGCCGAGGGCTCGGTCACGGAGGGCTCGCGCAAGCTGGACTACTTCCGCATGCGGATGGAGAACTGGGTCGAGCGCACGCTGACCCGCGTGCTGGCCGAGCGCACCGGCGCCATCCAGACGGTGGCGGGGCTGGGCACGTGGTTCGTGCCGCTGGCGCTATGGCACGCCAAGAACTACGGCGACGAGGCGCTGGGGCATACCGTGCAGGGCGTGCGCTACACGCGGCGGCTGATCGAGGAGGGCCGCGCGGCGGAATGCCAGCGCGCGGCCGACAAGTTCTATCCGTGGTGCCTGGACATCTTCGGCGGCGTGGGCACGCCGAACGAGCGGAAGTACCTGGAGCTGGGGATCAAGACGCTCACGAACAACCAGACGCGACGCCTGTGGATGCGCTCGCTGCAGCGGGACCTGGACGCGCTGGGGCTGCGGCTGCCGCCCGATCCCTGGCAGGGCGATCGCCACCACTATCCCGAGGAGCCCGACGCGGCGCTGCAGGTGTATCTCGACGTCGACGAGGTGCCGGCGGCGACGCGGCCGTGGCTGGCAAAGCTGCTGCGGGGGTGGGTGCAGGCGAAGTACGCGCGCCAGAACGATCCCATCGTCTTCTCGGCGCCGACGCCGGAGGAGAAGGTGGCGACCGGGCACCAGCTGCGCGACGAGCGGGCGCTCGGGCTGCACGTGGCGCGCTTCCTGCGCGCGCTCGGCGAGGACCCGGATGCCCTCGCCGACGAGGCGGAGCGCACGCTGGCGGGCGGCCGCGCGAAGGTGGACTTCCTCAAGCAGCCGCTCGGCGACGACTGGGTGGAGACGTGTCCGCAGCAGATGCTGTGGGCGCGCGCGAACATGTTGTCGAGCCTGGCGTGCTTCGGCAGCTGCCTGGTGCCGTTCGCGGCCTGGGCGGGCATGCACTACCGGGCGCACGAGGGCTTCTTCGCGGCATGGCGCGAGCGCACGCGGGGGCTGCTCGCCGCGGGCCACCACGAGGCCGTCCAGGCGGCCGTGGACAAGTGGTATCGGTACGCCGTGGACGTGTTCGGCCGCGACGGGTCGCCGAACGAGGAGCGCTACTGCGCGCTGGGCATCAAGACGGCGCAGAACGGCCACGTGCGCCAGATCTTCATCGACTTCGTGGCCCAGGACCTCGCGGACCTGGGCTTGCGCGCGCCCGACCTGTACCAGGGGGTACGCGCGCGGTACGCGCCGTTCCCGCGGCCGGAGCGTGCGGGGGTGGCCGTACGCTGACGGCGGCGGGCGCGAGCGGGACGCCCTCACCCCAGCCCTCTCCCAGAGGGAGAGAGAGTAAGACGCGCCCTCACCCCCGCCCTCTCCCAGGGGGAGAGGGCGTAAGACGCGCGTTCACTCCGGCCCTCTCGCAGAGAGACGAGGGCTTAGTCGCCGTAGAGGCCGCGGATGAAGCCGCCCTCGTCCAGCTCGCGGACGAAGCGGGGCTCGATCAGGTCCTCGACGCGGAGCTGGGCGACCTCGGGCGTGGTGAGCGCCAGGTTGCGGATGGTGTTCTCGAACATGCGCGGCGTCGGGTAGGGCGCGCGCGGCATGAGCTTGAGGGGGACCTCGTTCAGCATCTCGCGGGCGAACTCCGGGCCGTCCAGCTTGTACTCGTCGACCAGCAGCGGCACCAGGCTCTCCGGGTCGGTCTTCATGCGGTGGACGGCGGCTACCGCGGCGCGCAGGAAGCGGCGCACCACCTCCTCGTTGCTGGCGATGTAGGCGCGGGTGGTGATGACGCCGTAGGTGGGTGCCTCGTAGTCGGCGTCGCGCAGGTTGACGAGCGTGTGGAACCCCATGCGCTGGGCGATGAGCGAGAACGGCGGCTCGACCATCGCGGCCTGGACCTGGCCCGATTCGAGGGCGGCCAGGCGCTCGGGCTGGCCGCCGGTGGCCAGCACGTGCACGTCCTCGTCGAGCTTCATGCCCCACTGCTCGGCCAGATACTGGAGCGCCATGTCGGCGGTGCCGCCACGCGAGGAGCTGCTGATCAGCCCGCCGCGCAGCTGCTCGGGGCGCTCGATGTTCGACGTGACCTGCACGTCGTAGGTGAAGCGCGGCACGAGGATGGCGACGCACACCAGGTCGCCGCCGCTGAGCTGGGTGCTGATAACGGGCTGACCGCCCGAGAAAGCGATCGGCGTCTCGCCGGCGATGACGGAGGCGGCGGTACGCTGGCCGCTCTGGATGTAGGTCACGGTGGCGTCGAGGCCGTATTCCTGGAACAGCCCGAGCCGCTGGAGCACGGGGACGACCATTGAGACGGAGCCGATGACGGGATTGGCCGCGGCGAGCGGGATGAGCGCGGGCGGGGCGGCGGGCGCCGCGCTGGCCGGCGCGCTGGCGGCGGGCGGGGCCGCGGGGGGCGGGGCGCTGGACGCGGCGGGCACGGGCTGGCAGGCCGCCAGCAGCCCGCCGAGCGCCGCGAGGGCGAGCAGCAGGGGCGCCATGCGGGCTACGTGCCTACCGGCCTGGGCCCCGCGCCGGTGGATCCGCTCGCAGGTCCTGTCCATCGCCGCCTCCCTTCGGGTAGTGCCGGCGGGCTTCGCGGTCAGACCGCGCCGCCGCGCGCCGCGTCGGAATTGGGCCTATCTTACTCGACCCGGGCGGGTTGGTGTAGGGGCGGCCCCGGCAAATGCCGCGGGGTCCTGTACACTGGGCTAGCCGAGCGGCCCCCGTGCCGAGCGGGGATGGCGCAGGGCTGCTGGTGAGAGATCGGGAACGCCCGGCGGGCAGAGCTGACGCCGCCCCGCATTGGGTCCGAGCCGCGGAGGGCTGCTCGCGGAGCGCCGCTGGCGCCGCCCGGTCTCGGCACGCGGCTGGCGGCTGTTACCCGCCGATCACCTCGCGAGAGGAACCATGGACTTCGCGCTGAGCGAGGACGAGGAGCTGTTCCGTGGCGCCGTGAGCGAGTTCGCGGCGGCGGTGCTGGCGCCGGCCGCGGCGGCCGCCGATGAGGCCGGGCGGTTCGCGCCGGAGGTGCTGGCGCAGACGGCCGCGCTGGGCCTGTTCGGCATGCTGGTGCCCGAGGCGCAGGGCGGCGCGGGCGTTGGCGCTATGCGCTTCGCGATCGCGCTAGAGGAGATCGCGCGGGCGAGCGCGGCGATGGCGGCGCTGCTGAACGCGCACAACGCGCTGGGGGCGCTGTCGCTCGTCCTGACCGGCACGGCGGTGCAGCAGGCGCGCTGGCTGCCGGCGCTGGCGCGGGGCGAGGCGCTCGGCGCCGGCTGGCTGGCGAGCGCGGAGGCCGCTGGCGGGGCCAGCGGCCCTGAAGTGCGGGCGGCGCCGACCGCGGACGGCTGGCAGCTCGACGGCGCGGCGCGCTGGGTGACGAACGGCGGCGAGGCGGCGCTGTACGTCGTGTTCGCGGCAGTCGAGGGCGCGGGCGGGACGGAGCAGGGCGCGACGGGGCTGGAGGCGTTCGTGGTGCCGGCCGACGCGCCGGGCGTGCGGGCGGGGGCGCCGATCGAGAAGGTGGGGCTGCGCGGGGCCGTCACGGCCGACCTGGCGCTCGCCGGCTGCCGGCTGCCGGAGGACGCGCGGCTGGGTGTGGGCGAGGGCGCGGGCGAGAGCGAGGGTGGTGGACCGCTGGCCGAGCGGGTGCATGCGCTGTGGCTGATCGGCAGCGCGGCGCAGGCGCTGGGGATCGCGCGGGCGTCGCTGGACGCGGCGGTGGCCTACGCGCAGGAGCGGCAGCAGTTCGGCCAGCCGATCGCGCGGTTCGAGGGGCTGCGCCACCTGCTGGCCGACGTGGCGCTGGCGGTGGAGGCGGCGCGGCCGCTGGTCTACCGCGCGGCATGGATGTATGCGCGCGGGCAGCCCGTGGGCAGCGCGGCCGCGATGGCGAAGCTGCACGCGGGCGAGACGGCGATGCTGGCGGCGACGAAGGCGGTGCAGGTGTACGGCGGCTACGGCTACATGCGCGAGGCGGCGGTGCAGCGCTACTTCCGCGACGCGAAGGTCACGCAGGCGGCCGCGGGCAACGCGCTGCAGCAGCGCGGCGCGATCGCGGACGCGCTGCTGGAGTAGGGGCGGAGACCCCTCTCCCCCCACCCCCCCTTCCCCCAGAAGGGGAAGGGGGGCTTCCGGTGGGGGTGGCCCCGGCGGAGCCGGCTCCCCGCCTACGTATCAGGGAGCGGGGGCTTTCCGACGGAGTCGGGGGAGAGGGAGCGGGCATCCCCTTGCCCCTATGGGGGAGAGGGGGGCTGGGGGGAGAGGGGTCTAGGTGCTCCTTGCCCGCACCCGGGCGGAGCCGCATACTGCCTTAGCATTTATGTAAGGGGGAGATGTCGATGATTCGGAGGCTTGCGCCAGGACTCGTGGGCGCGCTCGCTCTCGCGCTGCTGGCGTGCAGCACGCCGGCGGCCGCGCCCGCCAAGCCGACCGGGAGCGCGCCGGCGGCGCCGGCGGCGGGCGGGGCGGCGACGAGCGCGCCCGCGGCGAATGCGACGGCGGGCAGTGCGCCGGCGGCGAGCGCGCCCACGGCCGTGCCGGCGCGGCGCAAGATCGAGTATGGGCTGGTGAATTTCTCGGCCTTCTACTGGCCGATCTATGTGGGGCTCGACAAGGGCTTCTTCGACCGCGAGGCGCTCGACGTGGAGACAACCGAGACGCGCAGCGGCAGCGATGGGCTGTCGGCGCTGGCCGGCGGCTCGCTGGACGTGATTACGACGAACAGCGAGGTGGTCGTCCTGGCACAGATGCGCGGCGCGGACGCCATCGGCATCGCGGGCTTCAACAACAAGGCCAGCTATAGCCTTATGGTGCAGCCGGAGATCCAGCGGATCACGGACCTGAAGGGGAAGACGCTGGGCGCGTCGGCGCTGCGCACGGGCGAGGTCGTGTTCATGAAGGCGCTGTTGCGCAAGTATGGGCTGACCGAGAGCGACTACAGCCTGGTCGTGGCGGGCGCGTCGCGCAACCGCGTGACGGCGATGAGCACGAAGCAGATCGACGGCACGATCATGCCGCCGCCCGACAACTACCGGCTGGAGGACATGGGCCTGAAGCGCCTCGCCGAGGTGAACGAGGCGGTGCCGGAGTACCAGTTCCAGTTCCTGGCGGCGATGCGCAACTGGGCGCAGAACAACCAGGACGCGACGGTGCGCTTCTTGCGCGCGTATGTGAACAGCCTGCACTGGCTGTACGATCCGGCCAACAAAGCGCAGGCGATGGGCGTGCTGCAAGACCGCATGCAGCTGAGCGAGGATTACGCGCGGCGCACCTACGAGCAGTGGATCGAGCAGGAGCAGTTCTTCCCGCACGACGGCGAGGCGCCCGCAGGCGGCCTGAAGGCGATGGAAGACATGCTGGTGGAGACGGGCGAGGCGACGCAGCCGCTGCCCAGCCGCGACAAGTACCTCGACTTCAAGTACCTGGAGATGGCGCGGGCGCAGTAGTAATCCCTGATTGGTAGATGGCTGGGGAGTGTGAGCTCACACTCCCCAGCCATCTACCAATCACCGACTGGTAGCTAGGCGCCGAAGGCGGGGAGGACGGCCTCGGCGAAGTGCTGGATGTCGTCGAGCATGGCCTGGGGCGTCTCGCTGACGAAGATCATCGCCGCGAGCATGGTCGCACCAGCGTCGGCGTAGGCGCCGATCTGCTCGACGATCTCGGCAGGCGAGCCGATCAGGAGCGTGTCCTCCAGGCGCGAGAGGTCCGCGCCCTTGAGGGTCGAGGCGGCGAGGCTGACGAGGTGCTTGTGGGTCTGGCTGCCCTCGAAGCGGCGGCGGGCGGCGGCGCGGCTGGGCGCGATGACGCAGCTTAGCTGCGGGCCGACGTGGAGGCTGGCGGGGTCGCGGCCGTGGCGGGCGGCAGCCTCGCGCAGGCGGGCCGCGCCGCGCGCCACGGCGGCGGGCGCGAGCGCCGCCGGCAGCCAGCCTGCGCCCCAGCGCGCCGCGCGCTCGATGGCGCCCGGGCTGTTGCCGGCGACGTAGAGCGGCAGCGGCTGCTGCACGGGCTTGGGCGCGAGGCGGATGCCGTCGAAGGCGACGTGCTGGCCGGCGTAGCTCGCCTCCTCGTCGCGGAACAGCAGCGTCAGCGCCTCGATGCCCTCGTTCAGCAGGTCTTCGCGCCGCACGCGGCGGCGCCGCGGCCATAGGCGCTCGTACTCCTCGCGGTAGGCGCCCAGCCCCACGCCGAGCAGCACCCGCCCGCCCGAGAGCACGTCGAGGGTGGCGACCTGCTTGGCCAGGTAGGCCGGCTCGCGCAGCGGCAGCGGGATGACGCTGGTGCCCAGCCGGATGCGCGCGGTTTGGGCCGCCACGTAGGTGAGGATGGTCAGCGGCTCGAAGAAGTTGGGCGTTTGCGCGTAGGTGTCGCGGACGTAGCTGGGCGGGGTGATGTGGTCGTTGCCCCACACCGAGTGGTAGCCGAGCCGGTCCGCCAGCACCGCCATCTGCACCAGCTCGTCGGCGCTGGCGAACGGCACGGGGAGCGTCAGTCCCTCGCGGCAGGTCGGGATGGAGAGGGTGAAGATCATCGCCCCCCCGGCCCCCCAATCCTGGGGGGAGAAAGGGGGATATTGGGGGACACCCCCAACCCCCCGGCAGGGGAGCGCCCCTGCACCCCCGTGGTGGACGGGTCGGCGTAGCTCTCGGCGAGGGCGCGCTGGAGGTCGGCGAAGGTGGGCTGGATGAGGGGGATGGGCGGGACGTAGCGCAGGGTCACGTCGGGGTCTTTGAGGCCGGTCGAGGTGATGAGGGCGACCACCACCTCGTCGCGGCGAATGGCGCCCTGGGCGGCGAGCTTGCGAATCGCCGCCAGGGTGAGCGCCGACGCGGCCTCGGCCCACAGCCCCTCGGTGCGCGCGAGGCGGAGCTGCTCGGCCATGATCTCGTCGTCAGTCGCGCCGATGGCGGTGCCCCCGGTCTGGCGCAGCATGGCGAGCGACTGGTAGGCGCTCACCTGATTCGCCGCCGACACCGCCACGGTCGGGCCGCCGGGCATCGGCTCGGTGTGGTCGAGATCGTTCGCCAGCGCGTTCTGCAGCGCGCCGTACACCTCGGCGGCGACCATGCGCGGGATGCTGACCACCCAGCCTAGCTCGCGCAGCTCCTGGAACGCGCGCCACACGCCGACCGGCAGGTCGCCGTTCGAGGTGGGCGCCACGACGACGTCGGGCGCGCGCCAGCCGAGCTGCTCGGCCAGCTCGAAGCCCACCGTCTTGGCGCCGTCGAGCGCGTAGGCCGGGGCGCCGACGGGCGGCAGCGTGTAGTTCTGGATGGGCACCCAGCCCTGCTCCTCGACGCCGCGCCGCACCATCGTCAGGCGGTCGGGCGCCGTGGGCACGGCGAAGACCTTGGCGCCGTAAGCTTGCATGAAGGCGCGCATGGTGGGCGGGAACTGCTCGGTGGTGAACAGGTAGGCGTCGAGGTCGCCGCGGGCGGCGTAGGCCGCCGTGGCGGCGCCGGCGTTGCCGGACGAGGCGACGGCGAGCACCTGGCGTCCGAACTCGCGCGCCTTGGCCGCCATGACGACGGCCAGCCGGTCTTTGAACGACCACGTTGGGTTGCGCGACTCGTCCTTGAGGTACAGGTGGTCAAGGCCGTAGGAGCGGCCCAGGCGCTCGGCGCGCAGGAGCGGCGTGAACCCCTCGTCGAGCGAGGCGACGTGCTGCTCGGCGGCGGGCAGTAGCTCGCGGTAACGCCACATCGTGTGCGGCCGGCTGGCGAGCGCCGTCCGGTCGAGCGCCTGGGCCACTCGCGCGTAGTCGTAGACGCAGTGCAGGTTGGCGGGCTTGCCGGCCGCCGCGCAGGCCGGGCAGCCGCCCCAGTGCGGCCCGGGCGGGTAGGTGTGCCCGCAGCGGAAGCACCGCAGGTGCCGCAGGTACGTCATGGCAGGCCGGCGGCCGGGAGGGGGCGGGGCAGGGGCAGGGGACGAGCCCCTGCCCTACGACACCGTGTCATGGGGCGGGCGTCAGGGAGAGGGACTCGGCGGTGTAGGGCTCGAGCAGGCCGTCGAGGTCGACGGCGCGAATGGCCTCGTCGGGCACGACGGCGCGCGGCGGGTACTCGGCGGGCGGCGCGGGCTTGGTCGCGTCGACGATGATCGCCATGCTGGGGCGCGGCGTCTTCTCGCCGTTCGGGCCGAAGTTGTAGCCGACGGGGCTGAGGCCCCCCGGGCCGCCGATGTTCGGCACCATGACGAGGTCGGTGTCGGCGTGGAACCGCGTGCCGATGGCCCAGAGCACGTCGCCGTCGTTGAACACGTTCACGTCGTCGTCCACCACGACGATCATGCGGAAGTTCTCGGGCTCGGTGAGCAGCGCGGCGTAGGCCGCCCGGCCCACCTCGGCGTCGGCGGTCTTCTTGATCGCCACGTAGCAGTGCATGCGGCTATGCGCCGGGACGTTCACCTGCTGCACGCCCGGCACGACCTGCTTCACGCGGCGGTAGACGCTGCCCATGCGCGGCAGGCTGCCCAGCACGACATGCTCGCGGTGGGCCGCGACCACGTCGTAGTAGATCGCGTCGCGGCGCATGGTAATGGCGGTTACGTCGATGTACGGCTTGTCGCCGTCGGCCGTGTAGTGGCCCGGCCACTCACCGAACGGCCCCTCGAACTGGCGCGCGCCCGGCGGGATGACGCCCTCGATGACGATCTCGGCCCGCGCCGGCACCGGCAGGTCCACCGTCTTCGCGCGCACCAGCTCCACCGGCTCGTCCATCAGCGCGCCGGCCTCGCCGAACTCCTCGCCGATGCCCGGCAACCGCGAGACGGCGCCCATCATGAACCCCGGATGATGGCCGATGGCGATGGCGACCTCCATCGGGCGGTTGAGTTCCTCGTAGCGCCGCCGCAAGTAGTCGCCGTGGTGGCCGTCGTTGAAAAACACGCCCAGGCGCTGCGGCCCGAGCACCTGGTGGCGGTAGAGGCCGACGTTGACGGCGCCGCTGTCGGGGTCGCGCGCCACCAGGCAGCCGCCCGCGACGAACGGCCCGGCGTCGAGGGCGTTGTGGGTGAGGATCGGCAGCACGTCGAGCCGCGCGTCGGCGCCGGTGAGCACCACGTCGTGCACGGGGCCGGCGGGCACGTCCACGGGGCGGATCGGCTTGGCCTGGCGCTCGCCGTAGACGCGCACCATGTTCTCGACGTCGGTATCGAGGGAGAGGGCGAGGCGCTCGTAGGTGGCCGTCAGGTTCAGCACGACGGGGATGCGCGAGCCGCGCACGCGGCGGAAGACGAGCGCGGGGAAGCGCTGCTGCTGCTCCAGGCGCGCGGCTACAGCGGTGGCGCCCCAGCGCGGGTCGACCTCCTGCGACACGACGCGCACCTCGTCGGGCATGGTGCGCGCCACCTGGTCGAGAAACGTGCGCAGATCCTTCGGCATGGCGCCTCCCTCGCGGCTGCAAGCGTTGGACTCGCTTCTTCTTAGCATAGCGCCGCGCCCCCGCGCCACGCCGGGCGTAGCCGGGCGCCGTACACTATGGTAAGCTGCGAAATCATCGGGGGCGCATGGCGCCCGACGCGGTGGAGCGCTGGCCCGGAGCAGTATCGGGAAGGGAGGTGCAGGCGGTGGACCTGAACGTGAATGGCCGCACGTACACGGTGGATGCCGAGCCCGACACGCCGCTGCTGTACGTGCTGCGCAACGATCTCGGGCTGACCGGCCCGAAGTTTGGCTGTGGGCTGTCGCAGTGCGGCGCCTGCGAGGTCCTCATGAACGGGCGCGCGACGCGCTCGTGCGTCACGCCCCTCTCGGCGGCCGAGGGGGCCGAGGTGATTACCCTGGAGGGGCTGGGCACCGAGGACAACCCGCACCCGCTCCAGCAGGCCTTCATCGACGAGCAGGCCGCGCAGTGCGGCTACTGCATCAACGGCATGATCATCACGGCCAAGGCATTCCTCGACAGCAATCCCAACGCCGACGAGGCGGCTATCCGGCAGGCGATGTCGCGCAACCTCTGCCGTTGCGCCACGCACCTGCGCATCCTGCGAGCCGTGAGCCGCTACGCACGGGGGCTACAGGCATGAGCGCGAACGAGCAGGCGCGAACCGCCGCCACCACTAGCGCGACCTCGACCCCGCGCCGCGGGCTCTCGCGGCGCACCTTCCTGAAGGCCAGCGGCATCCTCGTCGTCGGCGTCAGCGTGGCCGGCCCCGCGCGGCTGCTCTCGGCGCCCGCGGCGCACGCGCAGCAGCCGCCGCCATTCGGCGACCCGGCGGACCTGCTCGACTCCTGGCTGGCGATCGACGGCGACGGCGCGGTGACGGTCTACTCGGGCCGCGTCGAGCTGGGCACCGGCGTCGAGACGGCGCTCGTGCAGATCGCCGCCGAGGAGCTAGACGTGCCCCTCGACCGCGTCACCATCCTCCAGGGCGACACCGCTCGCACGGTGGACCAGGGTGCCTCGGTGGGGAGCACCACGGTATCGCGCGGCGGCGCCGAGATCCGGCGCGCGGCGGCCGCGGCGCGACAGGCCCTCGTCGGCCTGGCGGCCGAGCGGCTCGGCGTGCCGGCCGACCAGCTCACCGTCAAAGATGGCATCGTCTACGTGGCGTCGGACCCCTGGCAGCCGAACGACCAGGCGCCCACGCGCAGCGCCTCCTATGGCGACCTGATCGGCGGCCAGCGCTTCGGCGTCGCGGTGAGCGACGACGCCCAGCCGAAGGACCCCGCGCAGTACACGATCGTCGGGCGGTCGATTCCGCGCGTGGACATCCCGGCTAAGATGGTCGGCACCTATCAGTACGTGCAGAACGTGCGCGTGCCGGGGATGCTGCACGGCCGCGTGGTGCGGCCCAGCCCGCCGCAGTCGGGCGTCACGCTGGTGAGCGTGGACGAGGACTCGGTGAGCGACGTGCCGGGCCTCGTGCAGGTGGTGCGGCAGGGCAACTGGGTGGGCGTGGTGGCCGAGCGCGAGGAGAACGCGATCAAGGCCGCGCGTCAGCTCAAGGTCACGTGGTCGGACCCGCCGGGGCTGCCGCCCCAGGCGGAGGTGTTCACGCTCATGCGAAACACGCCGAGCGACGATCGCGTGCTGGCCGAGGTGGGCGACGTGGACGGGGCGCTGGCGAGCGCGGCGCGTACCCTCCAGGCGACCTACGAGTGGCCGCAGCAGATCCACGCGATGATGGGGCCGGACTGCGGCGTGGCGGACGTGCGCGACGGCCGCGCGACGGTGTGGTCGGGCACGCAGTACCCGCTGGGGCACCAGCGGCTGTTGGCCCAGCGGCTCGGCCTGCCGATCGAGAACGTGCGGATCATCTACACGGAGGGCTCGGGCTGCTACGGGCGCTACACGACCGACGACGCGGCCCTCGACGCAGCCATGCTGTCGCAGGCGGTGGGCCGGCCCGTGCGCGTGCAGTGGATGCGCCAGGACGAGCACGGCTGGGACCACGCGAACACGCCGATGCTGTTCGACATGCGCGCTGGCCTGGACGCGAGCGGCAACGTGGTGGCCTGGGAGCACCAAGCGTGGTCGGCGCGGCACACCGGCCAGGCGCTGCTGGGCGACCAGACCGGCGGCAACTGGGTGATCCCGCTCGACCCGGTGTTCGTGGGCGACGACACGCCGAAGTTCTACGACTTCGCCAACCGCCGCTACGTGCTGCACGCCCTCGACCGCGCGGTGCTGCGCTACGGCAACAACCGCAGCCTGGGGGCGATTCTGAGCGCCTTTGCCGCCGAGTCGTTCATCGACGAGCTGGCGGCGGCGGCGGGCCAGGACCCGGTGCAGTACCGCCTGCGCTACCTGTCGGACCCGCGTGCCATCGACGCGCTACGGGCGGCGACGGAGCGCGCCGGCTGGGAGACGCGGCCCTCACCGAAGCGGGGCGCCGCGACGGGAGGCGTCCTGACGGGCCGCGGCGTGGCGCTGACCGAGTACGGCGTGACGCCGCAGACGGGCACCACCTGGGTGAGCGCGGTGGCCGACGTGGAGGTGGACCCGGACAGCGGCGCGGTGCGGGTGCCGCGCATCGTGGTCGCGCACGATTGCGGGCTGATCGTCAATCCCGACGGCGTGCGCAACCAGATCGAGGGCAACGTGCTGCAAGGGCTGAGCCGCGCGCTGTTCGAGGAGGCCACCTGGGACAGCACGGGCGTGACCAGCATCGACTGGCGGACGTACCCGATCCTGACGTTCAACGACGTGCCGGACGTGGACGTGGTGCTGATCAACCGCCCGGACGTGCGGTCGTCGGGCGCGGGGGAGTCGGGGTGCATCCCGCTGGGGGCGGTGATCGCGAACGCGATCCACGACGCGACGGGGGTGCGACTGCGCCGCGTGCCCTTCACCGCCGAGCGGGTGAAGGCCGCGCTCGCCCAGCGCGGATAACCCGTAGGTGTAAACGCCCGCAGGACTACCCAGCAGAATAGTCCTGCCTGTCGGCAGCCGTAGAATGCGAAGCGTCCCCCGGCCACGGCCGGGGGACGCTTCGTTGCTCGGAGGGTTGCGCTTACGCGGGGACCACGCAGTAGAAGAGGTTCTGGTCGGCGTAGTAGTAGTAGGCCGTGGCGCAGTCGAAGTAGGGCTCGTAGGTGTAGGTCTGGCAGAGGGGCAGATAGTCCACCGTCACCCCGTCCACGACCACCGGCTGGAGCTTGGGGTCGACCGGCTGTCCGTACAGCGTCCCGAACGGCAGCGCGCAGGTGACGATGGGAGGCGCGACGACCGTCTGCACGACCGGGACCGTGACGTCCGAGTAGACCGGAGCGCTGGCGTAGATCGGAGCCGGCATGGTCCAGCTGACGTTGTTCACCTGGGTAGTGTTGTTGACGACGATGGTGCAGTCACCGCCGTTGCCGCCGTTGCCGCCGCGAGCGCCGGTGCCGGTCGCGTTGCCGCCGTTGCCGCCGTTGCCGCCGCACTGGCCACCGCCGATGGCGCCCGGCCCGTGCGCATTGCCGCCGTTGCCGCCGTTGCCGCCGGTCGCACCCGGCCCGTGCGCGTTGCCGCCGTTGCCGCCGTTGCCCCCCTGAGCGCCCGGACCAGTCGCATTGCCGCCGTTCCCACCGTTGCCGCCGGTCGCGCCGGTGCCGGTCGCGTTCCCACCATTGCCGCCATTACCGCCCTGGGCACCCGGGCCAGTCGCGTTGCCACCGTTGCCACCGTTGCCGCCAGTCGCACCCGGCCCATGGGCGTTGCCGCCGTTGCCACCGTTACCGCCGGTCGCACCCGGCCCGGTGGCGTTGCCGCCATTGCCGCCATTGCCACCGGTCGCACCCGGCCCGTGCGCATTGCCGCCGTTGCCGCCGTTGCCGCCGGTCGCACCCGGCCCGTGGGCGTTGCCGCCGTTGCCGCCGTTGCCGCCGGTCGCACCCGGCCCGTGGGCGTTGCCGCCGTTGCCGCCGTTACCGCCGATGGCGCCCGGCCCGTGGGCGTTCCCGCCGTTACCACCATTGCCACCGACGGCGCCCGGGCCGGTAGCATTGCCACCATTGCCACCGTTGCCGCCAATCGTACCCCAGGCGGGCTGGAACAACTCGGCCGCGTGGGCCGGCCGGATCACCGCCGGGCCAATGCCGCCGAGCACGAGGCTCATCGCCATGCCTGCTGCCAACACCAGGTGCTGCGCCTTGGGCTGCACGCTGCTCTTCCGCATCTTGATCTCTCCTCAGTCCTTTCTGTCTGGCCTGTTGGTTTCTGTTGCCTTGTTGCTCGGCCCCCGCATGGCGGGCCGCTGTCCTATAGCAGCAGTCTAGAAGCAATGCTTTGTGGGGGCTGCGATGCCCGTCACGTTCTCGCCGTGAACTTCGTCATCTAGTGAGCCCTGTCACGGTTCGCGCGTGAACGCGGCCACTCGCGGGCGAGGCACGACCGGGGACGAGCGGCTGCCGTGCCACGGGCCGCGTGCGCAGGCGGGCATAGTGGGGGAGAGCAGCCGGGCCGGCGCGGTGAGTAGGGCGCGGGCGGACCCAGCGCCAGTCGCTTGCTCGCGCGCCTGAGCGGGAGTACGATAGGCGCCAAGAATGCAGGTGGGCGCGCGAGCGGCGCGGGCGAGCGCGGCCATAGCGGGAGGAGACCATGCGTCAGGTGGAGCGGCTAGTCGGCGGGCTGGTCGTGGCCGTGCTGCTGAGCGCGGCGTGCGCGCGCTCGGCGCCGTCCGCGCCGAGCGCGGCGCCCGCTGCGGCGAGCGCGTCCCAGAGCGCCGCGGCCCCGCAGGACGAGCCGCCCGTCATGTGGCCCCAGAAGATCACGATCGCCTACTCGTCGATCTCGGGGTCGCAGATGCCCATCTACCTGGCGGCCGACAACGCGCTGTTCGCCAAGTACGGCCTGGACGCGGAGGTCGCCTACGTCGCCAGCGGCACGTCCACCATGCAGAGCCTGGTGGCGGGCGACATGCAGTTCGTCCAGACGGGCGGCACGGAGGTGCCCTCGGCGGCGCTCGGCGGGGCGCCGGTGAAGATGCTGGTCGGCTGGATCAACGTGGTGCCCAGCCTGTTCATGGTCGATCCGAGCATCACCACCCCCGAGCAGCTGCGCGGCAAGGCGATCGGGATCACGAAGTTCGGCGCCCAGACCCACAGCGGCGCACGGCTGGCGCTGCGCAAGTGGGGGCTGAACCCCGACACGGACGTGCAATATCTGCAGCTCGGCGGGGTGCCCGAGATTCTGGCGGGCATGGAGTCGGGCGCGGTGCAGGGAGGCGTTTACACGCCGCCGACCAACGTGCGCGCCCGCAAGCTGGGCTTTCGCGTGCTCGGCGACCTGGGCCAGATGGGGATTCCCTTCCAGGGCACGGGGCTGATCGGCCTGCAGCCCTATGTGGACGCGAACCCCGAAGTCGTGCGCCGCGCCGCGAAGGCGCTGAGCGAGGGCATCAAGCTGTACCTGACGGACGACGAGGCCGCGCGCGCGGCCCTCGCCAAGTACACCAAGACCGACGACCCGGAGCAGCTCGACGAGTCGATCGCCTACTACCGCTCGGTGCTGCAGAGGATTCCCTACCCGTCGGTCGAGGGCATTCAGACGGCGATCGACGACGTGGCGCTCCAGGACCCGCGCGCCAGCGCCCTCCGGCCGGCCGACCTGATCGACACGCGGGCGCTGGAGCAGCTCGAGCGGGAGGGGTTCTTCAAGCAGCTCTGGGGCGACTAGCGCCGCCTACGGAGCGTCGAGGGGGAGGCGCACGGTGAAGGTACTGCCGACGCCTTCCTGGCTCTCCACGGCGATGCTGCCGCCGTGCTGCTCCACGATCTGCCGCGCGCCCGCCAGCCCGATGCCGCTCCCCTGGATCTGCCCGGCGACGTTCGTCCCGCGGTAGAAGCGCTCGAAGACGCGCGGCAGATCCTCGGCCGGGATGCCCAGGCCCTCGTCGCGCACCCGCAGCACCGCCCAGGCGTCGGGCGGCGTGCCCTCGCGCGTGACGGTCACCGCCACGTCGCCGCCGCCGGGGCTGTATTTCACGGCGTTGCCCAGCAGGTTGGCGACGACCCGCTCCAGCCGCGCCGCGTCCCACGTGCCGACCACTGCCGGTTCCGGCGACGCGAAGCGGATGGTGTGCCGCTCGGCGGTGCGCTGCGTCTCGGCGACGGCCTGGCGCGCGAGCGCGACGAGGTCCGTGGGAGCGCGGCGCAGGTCGAGCGGATGGCCTGCCTGCAGCTGCGCCACGTCCACCAGATCGTCGATCAGGCGGGTCATGCGGGTCGTTGAGCGGGCGATCTGCGCCAGCTGCCGCTCCAGCTCGTCGGGCGCGGGCAGCTGGCCGCCGGCGACTCGCCGCGTCAGGAGCTGGGTCACGCCGTGGATCGTGGTGAGCGGCGTTCGCAGGTCGTGGACGACGGCGGCCAGCATCTCGTTGCGCGCGCGCAACGCCGCCTCGGCGGCCGCCTGCTCGCTCACCAGGCGCGCGCGCTCCTCTTCCGCGTGCTTGCGCTCAATAGCGTAGCGCAGCGCGCGCACGAGCGTCGCGCCGTCCACCTGGCCCTTGACCAGATAGTCCTGCGCGCCTTCGCGCACGGCGTGGACGGCCAGGCCCTCGTCGTCGAGGCCGCTGAGCACGACGATGGGCGTGGCGGGCGCCTGCGTGGCGAGGCGGACGAACGTCTCGAAGCCGTGGCTATCCGGCAGCGAGAGGTCGAGCAGCACCACGGCCACCTCGCTGGCGACCAGCCGCGCCAGGCCCGCGGCCAGGCTGTCGACGTGCGTGAGCGCAAACGCCGCCGCCCCGGGCACCAGGCCGAGCTGGGCGTCTTCGAGCGCCTCGGCGATCAGGTCGGAGTCGGCCGGGTTGTCCTCGATCAGCAGGACTTGTAGGGTCGCGGGCTGTACCATCGGGGCGCTTACTCCGGCGGCAGCTTGACGACCGCGAGCCAGAAGCCCTCGATCGCCGCGACGACGCGCAAGAAGGCTTCCAGGTCCACGGGCTTCGTGATGTAGCAGTTGGCGTGGAGGTCGTAGCTACGGACGATGTCCTCCTCGGCCTCGGAGGTGGTCAGCACGACGACGGGGATGCGGCGCAAGATGTCGTCGGCCTTGATCTCGGCCAGCACCTCGCGGCCGTCCTTCTTCGGCAGGTTGAGGTCGAGCAGGATCAGGTCGGGCCGCGGCGCGGCGGCGTACTGCCCCTCGCGGCGGAGGAAGGCGAGCGCCTCGACGCCGTCGTTCACCACGTTCAGGCGGTTGTGGACCTTGGCCTCGTCCAGCGCCTCGCGCGTGAGGTCGACGTCCGCGGGGCTGTCCTCGACCAGCAAGATCTCAATGGGCTCGACGGATGGGCCCGGGTGGCGCGCGCTCATCAGGCCGTGCCTCCAGTGTCGGGGATGGTGAACCGGAAGGTCGTGCCCTGCCCGGGGGCCGACTCGACCCAAATACGGCCCCCGTGCCGCTCGACGATCTTCTTGCAGATGGCCAGGCCGATCCCCGTGCCCGGGTATTCGTCCCGGCCGTGCAGGCGCTGGAAGATCACGAAGATCCGGTCGTGGTACTCGGGCGCGATGCCAATCCCATTATCGCGCACGGCGAACTCCCATTCGCCGTCCTTGCGCTCGGCCGCCACGTGGACCCGCGGGGGCGCCTCGCCGCGGAACTTGATCGCGTTGCCGATCAGATTCTGGAAGAGCTGGAGCAGCTGCGTTGGGTCGGCCTGCACGGTGGGCAAGGGGTCGCGCGTGATCTCGGCGCCGCTCTCGGCGATGGCGCTGCGCAGGTTGGCGACGGCGCGCTCCAGGATCGTCTCGCAGTCGGTGGGGCCGAACTCCGCGCCGCGGCGTCCCACGCGCGAGTAGGTGAGCAGCTCGTTGATGAGCGCCTGCATGCGGCGCCCGCCCTCCACCGCGTAGCCGATGTAGCGGTCGGCGCGCTCGTCCAGGCTGCCCCGGTAGCGGCGCTCGATGAGCTGCAGGTAGCTGACGATGGCGCGCAGGGGCTCTTGCAGATCGTGGGACGCTACGTAGGCGAACTGCTCTAGCTCGGCGTTCGAGCGCATCAGCTCCTGGGTGCGCTGCTCCAGCGCCTGGTCGGCCGCGCGCCGGTCGCTCACGTCGCGGAACGTCACCACGCTGCCGACGACGTCGCCGGCCTCAGCGACTGGCGCGCTGGTGTACTCGACGAAGAAGCTGCTGCCGTCCTGGCGCCAGAACACCTCGTCGGCCACCTGCACGACGGTCCCGGCGCGCAGCCCGCGATAGACCGGGCACTCCTCCTCGGGATACGGCGTGCCGTCGGCGTGGCTGTGGTGGACGAGCGCGTGGACCGACTGGCCGACGAGCTGGTCGGGGCGAAAGCCGGTGAGGCGCGCGGCGGCGGGGTTCACGAAGACCGCGCGGCCCGCGCGGTCGAGGCCGAAGATGCCCTCCGCCGCCGTGCGGAGAATGGCGTCGGAGCGGCTGATGGTCGCCTGCAGCTGGTCGGCCATCGCGTCGAAGGCGGCCGCGGCGCGGCCGATCTCGTCGTGCCGCTTGAGGCCAATGCGTTGGTCGAGGTCGCCGCCGGCGATCCGCCCCGCGACCGCCGCGAGCTGGGCCATCGGCTCGGCCACGGAGCGCGCTAACAGCAGGGCCAGAAGCACGGCGATCCCCACGGCGAGCAGCGTCCCGGCCACCAGGATCGTCTCGAGCTGGGCGCTGGTCGTGGCGGCTGCCTGGCTGCGCTCGGCGAGGAAGGTCTGTTCGATCGCCAGCCCGCCGTTGAGCAGGGCGCGGATGTCGCTGAGGCGCTCGCGGCTCTCGCCAGAGCCGACGCGGGTGATGACGTCGTCGAGCGCCGCCCGGCCCGCCGCGGCGTCGCGCCGCAGCTGGATGTTCGGCTCGGCTATCTCGCGCGTCCAAGCCGCGGTCCGCTCGTCCACGAGCCGCCAGCGGTTAAGCTGGTCAGGATTGTCGGCGGTCTCCGCTTCCAGCGCGCTCAACGTCACGGCCAGGTCGCGCTGGCCGTCGATGTAGGGGGCCAGGAAGTCGTCCTGGCCCGTGAGCAGGAAGCCGCGGTACGCCGACTCCATGTCGCCGACGTCGGCCAGCGCGCCGTTGACCAAGCCGATGACGTGCAGCGTGTGGGCCACCCAGTCAGCGGCCTGCTGGTTGACCGCCGCGGAGGTGAACGCGGCGGCGCTGAGGAATAGCAAGAGGAGGAGGACTAGACCGAAACTGCCGAGCAGGCGCCACCGCAAAGCGCGGTTCGCGAGGGCAGCGGCGATCATCTCACTCCGTGCCGCGCCGGCTCCGGCGGGCGGCCGCGCAATACTCGGTCGCCGCGCCCGCGCCGGGGGCGCGGCGTGGCGCGCTCTTGTCGGTATTGTACCGAGTGCCGCGGCGCGGCTCACGGATTGCGCGGACCCGGGGGGCTGGGCATAAACAAAGGGCCCGGCCGTGTGGCCGGGCCCTTGCTTGATCCAGGGGTCAGCAGGTGCGCAGCGTCAGGGTGTAATCACACCACATCCTGGCCGCGTCTACCCGTAGCAGCAGGTTCGAGACGCTGCGCCCACTGGTGGCGAGCCCCGGCAAGCGCGGGGCGCCTCAGCCGGCGCGTCCTTCTCCAACAACTACTCTGGTCGCTCGGGTCTGCATTATCTCCCCCCTTCCTGGGTCGTCTGGGGTTTGATCTGGTTGGTGCGACCCTCAAGCTAACCATAGCACCGCCGCGAAAAGCTTGCAAGCCCCCCCGCCGCCGAATTTGTACTAAGTTTTCGTTAGCGGCCGAGTCGCGTCGTTGTGACGGACCGTGCCCCTCGCGTGTCAAGCATCCCCGACGGCCGCCGGGCCGGGGCGCCAGGTGACAATGCCCAGCGGGACCGGCTCCCAGTCGAAGGCCCAGCGGCCGGACCGCTCGCTCAGGTGTGCCGCGAGCGCGGCGCGCAGTCGCTGGTCTTTGGCGCTGTCCGGCTGCACCCACGTCTGCAGCCGCGCGAAGGTCAGCGCCTGCTCCTGGCTCGCGTAGCCTTGTAGCGGCTCGTACACGAGCTGCACCTCGAACAGCCGCCGACGAGCGAGCAGCAGCGCCAGGAACTCCGGCAGGGCGGGCAGCGCCGCGCGCTCAACGCCGTGGACGGCCGGCCACAGCTGGTCGACGACCCAGGTGGGCCGGCGGTAGGCCAGCAGCGCGACGCAGGCGCGCCGCGCTGCCCGCTCCATGGCGTCCAGGAATGGGCCGATGTCTTCCACGTCGTACCCCACGTGGGCGATGAGCGCCACGTCGGCCGCCGGTGGCGCCGCGACCGGCCAGCGGTCCTGCACCACGCGGACGTTCGCGATGCCGTGCTCGGCCATCCCCGCGCGCAGCACGTCCAGCATGCTCTCCGACTGATCGAGCGCGATGACCTCGCGGGCGCGCAGCGCGAGCGGCAGCGCGTAGCGGCCGCCGCCCGCCCCCACGTCCAGCCAGACGTCGTCGGGCCGCGCGAGCGCCTGCAAGGCGGCCGCGGCCGGATCGTCCGTGCGGCGCGGGTCCCGGGCGAAGCGCGCCGCGATCGGCGCGTAGCGGTCCGGGCGCTCGCCCGCCTCGCGGTACTGCTCCACCTGCTCGCGGTTGGCGCGTACGCGCTCGGCCCAGGCCGCCAGCGCCGCGTCGGCGGCCGGCCGCAGCGGATCCGTCAGCGACATGGCAGCACGCTCCCTTCTCCTGTCGTGGCGCGGGGCGGCCGCCGCCCCGCGCCATCCGGCCGTCGCTACATCGCTATTCGCGCGCGTTGAGCCCCGGGGAAACGTAGGCCGGGCGCTGGTCGCGCGGCCTACGGCGAGCGCCACTCCCCGCCGCCCGGCCGACGTGGCCGGGACCGATCATCCCAGCCACCGCTCCGGGCGGAAGCGTCATTACCCCTCGTGTCGGGCGGCCTGCCAGCGGGCCTCTTCCCATTCTAGCGGTCTGACCGCGCCGCGCCCGCCGGGCGCCCGCGCGGATTGCCGCCGCGCGGCGGCACCCGTATACTGTGCCACCCAGCCCAGCGCGCGGCGTGTGCCGGCGCGCCGAGAGAGATGGACGATGCGAATTGCCAGCCTGCGGTCGCGCGATCTCGCGCTCGTCGTGGACGACGGCCTGGTGCCCGTCGGCGCCGCGCTCGTGCGCCAGGGCCTTCTGCCCGAGCCATCGATGCGGGCGCTTGTCGAGCGGTACGCCGCGCTCCAGCCGGCGCTGCGCGAGCTAGCCGCTCGCGCCGATCGCGTGCCCTTCGCGGCGGCCAGCCTGGCCGCGCCGCTGGCCCAGCCGTCGAAGATCTGGGCGGCCGCGTCGAACTATCGGCGGGGCACCGCGTCGCTCGACGGCGCGCGCGGCCGTGGCACGGCGCCGGCCGAGAGCCCCGAGGCGATCCTCGACCTCGCCTTCCTGAAGCCGCCATCGGCCATCATTGGCCCCGGCGAGAACATCGTCATCCCGCCGGGCGCGGGCCGCGTCTTTCCCGAGCTGGAGCTGTGCGTCGTCGTCGGCCGGGAGGCGTCGAACGTCAGCGCCGCCGACGCGCTGGACGTGGTCTTTGGCTACACCGTGATCCTGGACGTGACCGCGCGGCAGTTCGGCGCGAGCCAGAACCAGCTCGCCACGCGCTGCGTGCGCAAGGGCTTCGACACCTTCGCGCCGCTCGGGCCGTGGCTGGTGACCCGCGACGAGGTGCCCGATCCCGAGCGGCTGGCGCTGCGCCTCGCGGTGGACGGCGAGCTAGTGCAGGCGGCCAGCACCGACGGCATGATCAACGGCGTCGCGGCGCTAATCAGTTACCTCTCGCGCGTCAGCACGCTCTATCCCGGCGACCTGATTGCGACCGGCAACCCCGACGCGCCCGAGTTCCAGCGGCCGCTCGCGCCCGGCGACCGCCTGGCCGCCGAGATCGAAAGCATCGGCACGCTGGAGGTCGGTGTCGTCGGCGCGGCGTAAGGTCACCGGGCGCCACGACCGGCGTGCGCGTCCCGCCCGGCCCAGGCCGGCTACGCGCGCGGCCCGCCCTCACGAGAGGAGACACACGGCATGACCGACGTACAGGTGCTCGACCGAGCGTACCAGATCGTCCTGCGTCGCCTGATGGACACGGGCCACGCGCCGCACTACGTCGAGCTGGCCCAGGCGCTCGGCTGCTCGGTCGAGGAGGGGCGCCAGGTGCTCCACGATCTCTTGCAGCATCCCGGCGTGCCCGGCTGGCTACAGCCCGGCACCGACTACGTGGCGGGCTTCGCCCCACTCACGAACGTGCCCACGCAGTACCGTGTGGCGATCGACGGGGAGCCGGGCTGGTTCGGCCAGTGAGGCTTTGAAGCGCTGGCCGTGTGCTGGCTGTTCCCCGCCAAGACCATCCGCATCGAGGCGCCCTGCCTCGACTGCGGCGAGCCGATGGTCGTCGAGATGCGCGACGGCGCGCTGCTGCGGGCCGATCCGCCCACCATCGTCGGCCATCTGAACCAGCCCTGGGGCACGGGCGCAACCGCCGAGGAGCGCGCGTTCAGGTGAAGCGGCATGAACCTCTTCCGGTCGGAAGAGCACGCGCGCCGCTGGCAGGACTTCAACCCCGCCTCCGAGGACGGCTTCCTCGCTCTGCCTGACCTGATCGAGCTGTTCGGCACCGAGAGTCGCCACCATTGGCTCGACGCCGACTACCTCTCGCGCTGGCTGCCTCAGCGTCCCCGTGAGCGCCGCGAGATCCTGGAGCGCCTCGGCAAAGGCCCCTTCTGGCTCGGCGGCTAAGCATCTGGTACAGCTTGAGAACGGTAGGCGAATCTAGCGTTGCCAGACTCGCCTACCGTTCTTCACAGCCAGTGTGGGCGCTACTCCACAGCCGGGGACCGAAGTATCAGCGGCCGCCCAGGAGCGCGAAGCTGCCCCCCTGCGGGTCGATGCCCATCATCACGAACGCGCCGCCGGGCACCTCTTGCGGCCCGAACACGACCTGGCCGCCGGCCGCTTTCACGCGCTCGATCGCCGCCTCGATGCTGTCCACGCCGAAGTAGTAGTTCCAGTGCGCCACGGGCATCTCCGGCGGCTTGTTCATCATGCCGCCTATCATCTGCCCCCCGAGGCCGAACGTCTGATACACGCCCATCGGCCCCATGTCCATCGCCTCCTCCTTCTGCCAGCCGAACAGCCCGGCATAGGAGGCGAAGACCGATGCCTGGTCGACCGCGTACAGCTCGTGCCAGCCGACGCGGCCGGCGCCTGGCTCCTGCGGCCGCGGGCCCTGGTCAGGATTGGCCGCCTTGAGGAGGCCCAGCACGGCGCCCTGAGGATCGGCCATGATGGCGAAGCGGCCGACGTTCGGGATGTCGCGCGGCGGCACGTGGAGGGTGCCGCCGCTGGCGGTCACTTTGGCGGCCGCGGCGTCCACGTCGTCGACGGCGACGAAGCCGTTCCAGCTAGGCGGAGCGCCCGCCTGCCGCACGTCCTCGGGCTGGGCCATGAGGCCCGCGACCGGCGTCCCGCCCGCCTCGAACATCCAGTATTCCATGCCGGGCATCTGGGAATCGCGGGCCTGCCAGCCGACGACCTGGGTGTAGAACGCTCGCGCGGCGGCGAGGTCGGTGGTCATCAGCTCGTACCAGACGAACCGCCCGTGGGTATCCGACATGTGCGCCTCCTAGTTACGTGCCTCCCGGCTGGCGGGCCAGCCTCTTGTGTCCCCCTACCGTGAGCAGGTCTTGTGCCGCTCACCAAGACTATAGTACATATGTTCTATATACGCCTAGGCGGCGAGCATTACATTTCCATCACGGCTTCGGCGCTTTCGTCCGGGCTGCTCCGAGAGTGGGGGATCGAACTGGTTGGCGCCGGGAGCGCCAGCCGCTAGGAGGCGGACGGGCTGGCTGGTTGATCGCCGTAGGCCCCGAGGGATGCGCGCGGGCCGGAGCGCTGCTCTGTCATGGGGCGTGGGCAATGGTCCTAATGGATGGGCTTGGATAGCTGATAGATTGACTCGGCCCACAGGCGGCCGTGGTCGTGATCGCTCCAACACTGCTCAAGCGAGATCGGGCCGTACACCGGAGTTCCCTCGTACTTGTACTCAAGATCGTCTTCCATCAAGAAGACTGTAGGTTCAAAGAAAAACAACGACTGCCCTATGAGCGAAGTGTCTAGCGCGTTCTCAAGAACCTGCGAGATATCTGCTCTCACTGCTATCGGAAATCGCACACGGGGTGAATGGCAATGTGGAAAGCCAGGCGATTCGTCTGAAAACTCTAGAAATGGTAGACTAGTAGAATATCCGTGTCCATTGTCAACCATAATATGAAGTCCGAACGCATGATAGGAGAGTCTCAAGCAGCGCCATAAATCGGGCAGATAGCACGCATAGTTCTGGCCGTCCGGCCCCTCGTATGAAGGTTCAACGATCGCGGTAGTCGTGCGAAGCGCACCCAGGAAGGCATTAACCGAGATGCTTGGCTCCAGCACAACGACAGTAACGATCATGCTCACTCATCTCCACAATGCCCGTACCGCGAATCCCCCACTGGCCACTGCATAGGGCCGGGGCCACGCCGACGCGCTGCATCGAGTCGTCGTGAATGCTCATTATCGCGTCTCCTACAGCACTCTTCATGGCGATCGACTATCCAAGCGGCGCCGGGGTTGCGGCCTCGACGGCCGCCGCGAGCGACAAGCAACCCGCCCTACGGACGTTGGGCACCACCGACTCGGCATACCCAGCGCCGCTCAATCCGGCAGCGGCACGCCGCCGTCGAGCACCACGTCGAGCAGGTACGGCCCGTCGGCGTGGGCGAGGGCTTCGCGGAGGGCGGGGGCGAGGTCGGCGGGGCGCTCGACGCGGCGCGCGGGCACGCCCATCGCGTCGGCCAGGCGGTCGAAGCGCAAGGGCGGCTCGTTCAGGTCCATCTCCACGAAGCGGCGGCCCTTTGCCGCCTTGCCCAGGTACTCCACCATGTTCAGCTTCAGGATGCGGTAGCTCGCGTTGCTGAGCATCACGAACGTGGCGGGAATGCGGTGGTGCGCGGCGGTCCACAGCGCCGTGATGCTGTACATCGCCGCGCCGTCCGAGCAGACGCCCACGACCTTGCGATCGGGGCAGGCGAGCTGCGCGCCCAGCGTGCCGGGCAGGCCCGGACCAATGCCGCCGCCGCGGCCGTTCAGCAGCTGCCCCGGGGCGCTGGGCTGGAGCGCGTTCACGAGGTGGCCCTGGTTGGTGATCGCCTCCGAGAACACCAGCGCGTTCGCGGGCAGCGCGTCGCGCAGCTCGGCCATCAGCCGCGCCGCCGCGATCGGCTCGTCGTCCCAGTGCGCGCGCACGTAGTCGCGGTAGCGCGCGCGGGTTGCGGCCGTGCGCTCGGCCAGCGCCGCCGCCCGCTGCTCAGCGGCCTGCGCGTACGCAGCGGTGCGCCCGGCCCGCACCAGCTCGGCCAGCTCCACGAGCGCGGCCTTCGGATCGGCGATCATCGCCACGTCGGCAGGAATGTTCTTGTTCAGCTCCCAGGAGAGCAGGTCGATCTGGATCAGCTTCGTGCCCGGCGGGAGGATCGGCTCGACCTTGGGGAAGATGATCTGGAACAGCGGCGCGCCCACGCACAGCAGCACGTCGCAGTCGGCCAGGGTGGCCTCGAGCTGGCGCGAGTCGCCGGCGAACGGGAAGGCGCCGAGGTACTGTGGGTGGGCGGCCGGCACGTTGAAGTCGGAAGCATAGTTCTCGAACACGGTCGCGCCGGTTAGCTCGGCCAGCGCCACCAGCTCGGCCTGCGCGCCGCTGAGCGCCACGCGGTCGCCGGCCACGATCATCGGGTGGTGCGCGCTCAGCAGCAGCGCGGCCGCCTCGGCGAGCGCCGCGGCGTCGGGGCGGGTGCGCCAGCGCGTGTAGCTGGTCGGCCGAATCGTGACGTCGGCCTCCTGGTCGAGCACGTCCATCGGCAGGCTGAGGAAGACGGGCCCCTGCGGCGGCTCGGCGGCGACCTTGAAGGCCCGTCGCACGGCTTGCGGCAGGTCGTGGGCGTGCTCGACCTGGTACGCCCACTTGCAGAGCGGCCGCGCCATCTCGACGAGCGGGCCGCTCAGGTGCGGCTCCTGGAACAGCGTGCGGCTCTCCGACTGCCCGGCGTAGACGACCAGCGGCGACTGGCCCACCTTCGCGTTGTGGATCATGCCCAGGCCGTTGCCCAGCCCCGGCGCGATGTGCAGCTCCACGAACGCCGGCCGGCGCGTCAGCCGCGCATAGGCGTCGGCCATCGACACGGCCACGCCCTCGTGCAGGGCGAGGACGAACTGGAGCTGCGGGTAGTCTTGCAGCACGTCCATGAACGGCTGCTCGGTCGTGCCCGGATTGCCGAAGATGTGGCGCGTGCCGTCGGCGACGAGCTGCTCCATGAGCGCGCGCTTGCCGGTCATGCGGGGCATGGCGGCCTCCTTGGAAACCGGCTCACCGCGGCGGCTGGTACTCGCCGATGTCGCGGATGGCGGCTTGCCGGTACTGGTCGTCGTAGGCCTGGCTCAGGTCCACCGGCTCGCGCAGCAGCCCTAGCTCGTAGAACAGTTGGGCATCGCTGTCGACCGACGCGCGCCGCAGCAGGCCGTTCGGGTCGGTCCAGCCGTAGGGGATGCGGCGGTAGACGGCCGGGTCCTTGAGTGCCGTCTCCTTCACCATGATGTCGATGATGGCGTCCTCGTCGACGCCGTACTCGAAGGCGTTCATGTAATCGCGCACGCCCTTCAGGTACCCGACCATGATCCGCTCGCCCACGCGCGGCCCCAGGCGGTCGATGCCGCCCCAGTACATCATGAACAGCGTCTGCGCGTCCGGGTTCATCTCCTCCTGCGTGGCCAACAGGTGCGTAATGCCCCGGTCGAGGCCGGTGCTCAGCACCGGCTGCGCCTGGATGCCCGCGTCGATAGCGCCGTTGCTCATCGCCACCAGCTGGTCGGGGTAGACCATGCGGTCGACCGGCACGCTGGCCGGGTCGACGCCGTTGTGCCGCAGCCAGGTCACGAGCAGGGCGTGCGCGCTGCTGCCCGCGCCGGCGATCAGGTACACCGTGCGGCCCACGAGGTCCTTCGCCTCGCGCACGGCGCCGCTGTCCCACAGGTCCTTGCGGACGACCAGCGAGTTCTGCCCCGTGGACTTCTCCGTCTTGCCCGAGCCGACCATGCCCGCCACGATCTTCAGGTCGGTGCGGCGGTTGAGCGCGTTCAGGCAGCCGAGCGTGGCGCCGCAGGAGCCGACGTGCAGCTGCCCCTGGGTGAGCGCCGGCACCTGCTCCTGGGTGTTCGTCGTGTTCACCAGCTCGACGTCGAGCCCCAGCTCGCTAAAGTAACCGCGCTCCTGCGCGATGAAGAACGGCCCGTAGGCGCTGACGGGACTGGTGCCGATCTTCACCGCCACGCGCGGCGTCGTGGGCAAGGGGTCCTGGGCTGCCGGCGCGGCGCCGCTGGCGGCCGGGGCGGTGGCGGCGGCGCCCGCCGTCGCCGGCTGCTCGGCGCTCGGCGCGGTCGGCGGGCGAGATGGCGGCGCGGCGGCCGGCGCGCAGGCGCTGGCGAGGAGCAGCGCGGCTAACCACCAGCCTATCCGCAGTGGCATGTGACGATGGCCCATCCGAACCTCTTCCTCCCATGCGCCCGCTACGGCCTCGCGCGCGGCAGTTCTCCCGTCGATGGCACGCGGCGTAGCGTCCGCTATCATAACAGCGTTTGGTGGCCGGGGCACGCCTGGGCCACTGCCCGCACGCTTCGGGAATCCGGGTGCCCATCGGCCGAACTGGCGACGATACCCGTGGGGGAAGCAGATGCCACGCCTGAGTCTCGTTCCCGGCGAAGTGGTCGAAGGCTGGGGCGACGCCGAGATCGCGGCCTATTACCTCGACTCGTACCGCCACGGCACGCCCCCGCCCACGTCGTTGGCGATGGAATCGCACGCGCCCGAGGCCATGCGCGCCTGGTGCCGCTTCTGGTGGGACAGCTTCCACCGTGGCCTCGTGCCGCACGCCTGGAAGGAGCAGCTCCGGGTTCATATCGCCCGCCAGGCGCGCTGCGTCTACTGAGCGACCAATCGCTCTGCCTCGGCGAGGCAGGAAGGGCTCACGGAGGCACAGCTCGACGCCGCGACGGCTGGCCATGGCGACTCCCCTCGCCTGGCGGCCGCGCTGGCCTTCGCCGACGCGCTGGCCACGCGCCCGGGCGAGCTGGGGCTGCGCGAGTGGACGGCGCTGCGCGACCTGTTCACCCCGCCCGAGCTGGTCGAGGTCGTCGCCTTCTGCGCCTGGCAGTATGGCGGGCCGCGTATGCTGCGCTCCTGGCACAGCGAGGACTACAAGCGCGGCGAGCGCCCCGACCTGGCGCACTTGCCCGTCCGCCTGGCCTACGCGACGCAACCGCACGGGGCGCCGGCCTGGCCCCCGCGCGCGTGCCCGCCGCCCGACGCGGTCCTGACGCGCGCCGAGCAGCTCGGCTCCCCGCCGCTGGCTTGGGCGCGGTTTCTCGCCGTCCGTCCGGACCTGCTGGCCGACTGGACTGACCTGTACTGGACCACCGTCCACGGCGAGCCGCTGGGCCGCCGCCTGGGGCAGCTCGTGCGCGTCTACCTGAGCCTGCTGCTGGGGTGTCCGGCGTGGGCGCCGCCCGACTCCGCCGCCGTGCGCGAGGCGGGGCTGACGCCCGCGGACGTCGCCGCGCTGGCTCGCGGCGATACCGCGTGGCTCACGCCGCGGGAACAGGCGGCGCTGGCCTACGCCCGCGAGGTGGTAGCCGACACGGACGTGCCGGACGATGTCTTTGCGCAGGTCGCGGCGGCGCTGAGCGAGGCGGAGATCGTCGCGCTCGGCTTCGCGGTCGCCGTGCAGAACGGCGCGCTGCGCGTCTTCCGGTCCATGCAGGATGCGGGCGTGGGCCTGTCCGAGGACGCGGAGGCCGGCTCAGTCGTGCCCTGAACGGGGGGGCAGCGTGGACCCCTTCGAGTCGGGCTGGCACGCCGAAGATCAGGGCTGCCGCGCCCCACTTAGCTCGAGGCGATAGCTCTCCAGCATGGCAATGGCCGCCGCCGGGGCCCGCGGCCTGCCAACAATACAGGCAGCGGCGGGAGCGGTGGGGGTAGACTGCCCCGTGGTCGGCTCCGAGCGCGACCACGGAAGGAGAGGGACGCAATGCAACGACTTCGCGTGTGGGCCTGTCGGACGCTGGGCCTGGCGGCCTTGCTGCTGCTGGCTGCGGGACCGCTGGCCGTCACGGCGGGCGCCCAGGTGCCGCCCGGGTTCGGCGGCTGGCCGGGCATGGGCTATCCGGGCATGGGGAGCTTCCCCGGCGCGGGCATGGTCCCGGACCCGAGCTACTACTACGGCGTGGCTGGCTTGAACGGCTTCGGCGGCTTTCCCCCGTTCGGCATGTTCCCCGGGATGGGCAGCTACTACGGCATGAACGCCGGATCGCCCTTTGGCGGCCCGCCCGGCTTCCCCGGCGGGCCTGGCTTCCCCGCCTTCGGCGGCAACCCGAACGCCGCCGCGAGCGGCAACGCGAACGCCGCCGCGAACGCGACGCAGAACCTGCGCTTGACGATCGCCGACGACTACTTCCTGCCCGCCGAGATCTCCGTGCCCGCCGGCACGGAGGTGACGTGGCTGAACACGGGCAGCGAGCGCCACACCACCACCGCCAGCGGGCTGTGGGACTCGGGCACTATCGAGCCGGGCGCGCGCTGGTCGGCGGTCTACCGCGTGCCGGGAAGCTACGACTACGCCTGCACCATCCATCCCGAGATGCACGGGCGGCTGACGGTCACGGCGTCGTAGGCGGCCGGGCGCACGCGCGACGGCCCCACGGGGGCGGCCGGCTCCGGCGCGGGGCCGCCCCCGTGGGGCCGTCGCGATCGTGCCGCCAGCGTCGTGCGTCGCGAGCAGGTAGGTCTGCTCGCGGGCCGGCGCTCGTTCTCGGCGGCCGGTCGCTTCGCGATAGACCGTGGGGTGCGCGGCCCGTCGATCAGTCTTGGCCGCCCAGGATCTTCTGATACTTGGCCTTGACTCGCGCCAGGTCGTCGACCTTCGAAGCCAGCATCTCCGCGCTGACGCGGACGGGCTGGATCCCTTGGTCGAGCATGCGCTCCTTCACGATCTCGTGGAAGTGCGCGCCGTCCAACAGGTCCAGGTCGTCCCGATGGTGCTTCCACAAGAGCTGCTGGCCTTCGGGCGTCGTCAGGAACAGCGCTAGCAGGGTGGCGCTGTTGGGGTGGGCGGAGTTCTTGGGCACCGCCACGTATGAGTAATTGAGCACCGGCAGGTCGCTCAGCACGACGTAGTCCACCGGGGCGCCCTGGGCCATCAGCGTCAGCACGTCGCCGTTGCTGCAGGTAACGGCGACCATCGCGAACTCGCCGGTCGCGACGCGCTTGAACTCGCTGCAGCGGATCAGGCCGGCCAGGCTGCCCTGCGCGAAGGAGCGCATCCACGCGGTGAGGTAGTCGTCCCCAATGCCGAAGATCGCGCCAAGGTCGAAGCCCGACGCATAGACCGTCGAGGCGATCTGGTGGCGCCACCGCGGGTCGAGCAGGTCCGCCAGGCTGTGAGGGACGGCGTTCGGCGGTACCAGGTTGGTGTTGTAGAGGAGGGTCTTGACCTGCGTCTCGTAGGCCAGGGAGGTGGTGTCGGGGCCGATCCCCGCCTCCGGAATGGAGCCATCGTAGTCTCGCCACGCCACGGGCAGAAGGGCGCCGTCCTGCCAGAGGCGCACGACGTCGGGATTCGTCCCGGTGTACAGATCGGTCTCGGACTGCCGCCCCGTCTGCAGCTCCGTGATGATCCTGGTGGCATTCTCCGGTTCGGACGGCCCCGGCGTGTCGGCGATCGTGAACGCTATTCCGTACCGTGCCTCCATGCCCTGGCTGACCTCGTCGATGAAGGCGGCCGGGTCGTCCGTGTTGTAGAAGGGGCCGCTCACGATCGAGAGCCTGCCGCCCTCGGCCGCGGCCGCGTCGACAAGCGTCTGCAGGGCGGGGCTCAGCGGCGCGGCGGTGGCGGCGCGGGGCGCGGCCGCGGTGTCGTGCGGCTGCGCCGGCCCGGGTCGCGCGGGGGTACAGCCCAACGCCATCATTGTCAGTGCCGCGAGACCGAGGCTCCAGGCCGCCGCGCGCTTCACTGTGCGGGTCATCGTTGTGCCCCGTTCTGCACGGTCCCCTCAACGTCCCGCGGCCGGCCCGCCGAGATCGATGGCCGTGCCGCTAATCAGCTCCGCCAGGGGGGAGACGAGGAAGGCGACGGTCCGGGCGGTGTCCCCGGGCTGGGCCAGTCGCCCGAGCGGCGCGCTCGCGCGGATCTGCTCCCAGACCGCGTCGGGCGCCACGCCTTGCAGCCGCGCTCGGGCCGCGACGAGCCGCTCGAGCAGCGGCGTCTCGGTCAGGCCCGGGTTCACGGCCACCACGCGGACGCCTTGTCCCGCGGCGTCGGCCGCGAGCAGCTCGGTGAACGCCAACAACCCCGCGTTGACGACGCTGTTGACGGCCGAGCGGGGCGAGGGCCGCTTGCCCGAGCCGCCGACCACGTTGACGATTACCCCGCCCGGGCGCGTGAGCGCCGGGAGGGCGGCCCGGCTGAAACGCACGGTGCCCAGCAGCTTAAGCTGGATGTTCTGCTCCCAGGCCTCGTCGGGCACCTCCAGCACCCCGCCGCTGGACGAGCCGCCCGCGCTGTTGACCAGCGCATCGAGCCCCCCGAGCTGGCGACGGGCGGCCGCGACCACCTGCTCGGCGGCGCCTGGATCCGTGACGTCGGCCGGCACCGCGACGGCCTCGACCCCGTGAGCGCGGATCGCCGCCGCCACGCCGTCGAGGAGCGCGGCGCGGCGTGCGGTTACCGCCACGTGTACGCCCTCGGCGGCGAGCTGCAGGGCTACCGCCCGGCCGATGCCACTGCTCGCGCCCGTCACCAGCGCGCGCTTCCCCGCTAGCTGCAGGTCCACAGGCTCGCTCCCATTCCCGGCGTGGGCGGCCGGGCCGGCGGGCGGCGGGTGAGCGCGGCCCCGGCCGCGCTCACCCGAAGCTCCACTCCTGGCCCAGCCCTAGCTCCCGCGCCCGCTCGTAGACCCAGGCGGCGAGTGCCACGTCGCCCACGCCGCCCTGGGACTCCCGCACGACAACCAAGGCCTCCTCGGCCGCCGCGGGGAGCGGCACGCGCCCGGCGAGGACGGCGCCCAGCTCGTGCCAGCGGACCTCCCCGCGGGCCACGAGGTCGCGCAGCGGCTGGTCGAGCGCGCGGTCGTAATAGTCCTGCTCGTGGGCGAGGTTTGTCACGATCACCAGGTCCGCGCGCCGGTACACGTCGGCCGCGAGCTCGTTGGGTCGCCCGATGCTCACGACACACTGCCCCGGCCGGAGCCATTCACCCAGCACGACCGGCTCACGGGGGTCGGTAGCCGTCAACACCACCTGCGCCCCCTGCACCGCGCGCTGCCCGCTGTCGACCGCCACGACGGACCGGTCGAGCGCGCTCTGCATGGCGCGCGCAAACCGCTCCCGGTGCTCCCCCTGACGGCTGAACACGCGGACCTCGCGGACCTCGGGCCGTGCCCAGCACACGCCTTCCAGGAGGCTTGGCGCGTTGCGCCCGCTGCCGATCAGCCCGACCGTGGGCACCTGTTCGGGCGCCAGTCGCCGCACGGCCAGCGCCACGGTCGCGCCGATGCGCAGGGAGCTGTAGGGATACGCCTGGATGCTGAGCAGCCTGCCGCTCTCGGTGTCGTACAGCAGCGCGACCGGGGGCTCGTCGCCGCTCACGCTCAGCCGGGCGCCCGCGCGGCCCGTGCCCTGGAGCGCGCCGGCGACCATTCGCATGGTGCCGTGGCGGAGCCGCAGCAAGCGGGGGGCGCTCGGCAGGAGGTCGCCCGCGGCTTGCTCCTGGAACAGGCGCTCCGTGACCGTGATCGCCGTGGGGAGGTCGAGGAGTCCGGCCACCTCGTCTTGCCGGAGCAGGAGCGTCATGGAGTCCTCCTCCGCCGCACCTCGCGTGCACCGACCGTCCCGCGCGAGCGAGGCGCTCCAGCCGCTGGCCCAAGCTCCCGGCCCCGGTTGCTGTGTATGTCTGGGTTCGCCAAACATACACAGCAACCGGGCCGAGTGCTTAGCGCTCCTGGCGCAGCAGGCCCTGGACCTCCTGCCGCACCGCCGGCTGCTCGGGGTACGACTGCATGAAGGGAACGTTCGCCTCCACGATGCGCGCCCCCTGCTTTTCGAGGTCCTTGATCTCCGGGGCGATGCGCGACCCCGGCAGCTTCCACTGATCCGTCTTCTGCTCGTCCCAGACGATCTGCTGCCCCTCGGGCGACATCGCCTCCAGGACGTACAGCGTCGCGGCGTTGGGATGGGCCGAGTTCTCCGGGACGCCGAGCCACCAGTACTGCAGGGCCAAAGCGTCGCGCAGCAGGGCGCTGGCCACGGGCGCCCCCTTGAGCTGCCAGCTGCGCGCCTCGTAGTCCCCGCAGTCGAAGGCCAGCGCCCAGTACTCGCCGCTGATCAGCCGCTCCGTCTCCCCGCAGCGCATCAGCCCGCCCAGGTTCGCCGATAGCTCGCGCGTGTACTGGAGCACGCGGTCCGGCCCCCACAGCTCCGGACTGCCCAGGACGTCGAACAGCGCGCCATAGGGGGTGCTAGCCAGCTTGCCTTTCCACTCGGGCTTCAGCAAGTCCGCGGCGGTCTGGGGCACCAGGCTCGCCGGCACAAGGTTGGTGTTGTACGTGACGCCGGGCACGCGGGTAATGACCTCGACCCCCGCGTCCTTCGGCGCCACCACGGTGGGCGGGATGCTCGGGGAGAGGCCGGCCCAGGCGATCGGGCGCAGGCCTCCCTTCTCAACGAAGTCCTTGATCTGCGCTTCGGTGCCGATGTAGACGTCGGACGTCGCGGGCCGTTGCGCCGCCAGCTCCTGGGCCAGGCGGACGGCCATGTCCGGCATGGCTGGCCCGGGCGTCCAGGTGGCAGCGAGGCTCAGGCCATAGCGCCGATTGAGCGAGTCGACGAGCCGTTCCACCCCTTCCTTGCCGCCCAGCGTCTCCGTGCTCCAGACGACGTTGAGCGTGCCCTCCTGCCGAGCGCCGGCGACGATCTGCTCCAGCGCGCTCCCGGGAGCCGGCGCGTCGGGGGCGCTGGGCGGGCGCGGAGCCGGTGCCGCCGGGGGAGCCGCCGGCACGGCGGCGCAGCGAACGGCCAGAGAGAGACCGACGGCGAGCAGCCAAAGCGGCCGGCGCGACCACATCCTCATTACCCCCGCGCGCCCCGGGCGCACCGGGCACCTAAGCGGGTTTTCAAGGATGGTGCGTAGGTCTGGCCCAGCCAAGCCTACCCACCTCCCTTGCCCCGACGCTCAGCGCGCCGGCCCTCCCACAGGATCGCTACAACAGGCCCCGGTCGCGGAGCCACTGCACGATGGCATCGGCCGCCTCGGCCTGTAGCTCAGGCTGGCCGCGCATGAAGTGCGTGCCGCCCTTGAGCCAGACCAGGCGCTTGTCCGGATCGGGCCCCGCCTCGAACATCTCCAGCGAGTCGCCCGGCCCCCCGCTCGCGTCGGCGGTGCCGACGATGAACAGCAGCGGCACGTGGCAGCGCGGCAAGAACTTCATCACGTCGAAGACCGACGTGGCCAGGCCGCGCTGGCTGATCCACGAGCGCAGCGTCATGATGCGGAGCCGGGTGGCGCCCCCGCGCAGGGGCCCCGCGGTGTAGTTGGCGACCCGCGGGTCCTCGTCCCAGATGGTCTTGCCGGTGCGGTCCGAGGGATCGATCGTGAGGTCCGCGAGGGCGAGGTTGGCGTCCGTGCGGTGGACGATGAACGGCACGTCAGTCATCAGCGGGTTGCCGATGGTGGCGAGCTCGGCCAGCTTCTGCTGGCACCAGCGAGTGATCTTGTGGTTTCGCTCGACCTGCGCGGCATGGTAGCGCGCCTGGAACTCGGTGGAGTAGGGCGGGCCGTTCCGCGGATTGTACATGTCCAGGTCGGGGTTGTAGTCGAACGGATCGTTGCCGTTCTCGCCGCCGACGGATGGATCGAGTGAGCGGGTGAGGCTGTGCGCCCGACCGCGGTGGGCATTGAGAATGATGAGCCCGTCCACGGGCGGCAAATCGGCCTTCGTCAGGTCCGGCGGCGTGCCGAGCGGCGTCTGCGTGAGCGTGGGATGTTCGGCCTCGGCCTGGTACACGGTCACGATCTCGCCGCCGCCGCTGTTGCCGATGCAGGCGATGTGCCGCATGCCGCGCTCGCGCAGCAGCTTGATGCCGGCGGCCATGTCGAGAATCGTGTGCTCGAGGATCAGGTCGGCCTCGCGCGAGGTGTAGCGAGTCGTGAAGCCGAGCGCCGCGATGCCGCGTTCGGCCAGCAGCGGCAGGATGTAGTGCTGGCGCCAGTCGCTGGTGGGGTGCATGATCGTGACGGCGGTGGTCGGCTGGCGGGCGTCGTCGAAGTGCAGCATCGCCGCGACCTCGGCGCCATCCTCCGTCCGCAGCGTGAGCGCTTCTTGCTGAATCATCGTCCCTCCTCTGAGTAACTGCCGGAAGGCGTCCGCTGCCCTATGGGCCCGCCTGCTTCAGAATGTCCTGGGTTTGCTTCCGCACCGCGTCCTGGTCGGGGTAGGACATCATGAACTGGACGTTGCCCTTGACGAACTTCGCGCCACGCGCCTCCGCCTCGTCCACCTCCTGCCTGGAGTGCGAGCCGGGGACCTCGATGTGGTCCAGGCCCCAGGTGTCCCAGAGGATGTCCTGCCCCTCGCGGGTCAGCGACTCCAGAATGAACAGCGTGGCGGCGTTGGGATGCGTCGCGTTCTTGGGCACGCCCACGTAGTAGTAGAGCAGGGCGGCCGCATCGCTCAGGATCGCGTGGCGGACCGGGGCGCCCTTCCGCGACCAGACCTCCGCGTCCATGCCGCCGCAGTCGAAGGCGAGCATGGCGAACTCGCCGCTGATGATCCGCTCGGACTCGCCGCAGCGGAGCAGGCCGCCGATGTTGCTCGCGAACTGCCGCGTGTAGGCAATCGTGCGCTCCGGGCCCCACAGCTGGGGGCTGCCGAGAATGTCGAAGAACGTGGCGTAGGGGGTGCCCGCGATCTTGCCCTTCCATTCGGGCAGCAGTAGGTCGGCGCTGGTCTGCGGCACCTTCGCCGGCGGCACGAGGTTGGTGTTGTAGGTGATGCCCGCCACCGTGACGGCGACCTCGACCGCCACGTTCTCGGGCGCGATCATGTCGGGTTTGATGTTCGGCGACAGGCTGGGCCAGTCGATCGGGGCTAGCACGCCCCCTTCCAGCAGCGCCTTGACGTTGGCCTCGCGGCCCAGGTACACGTCGCTGCTCGCGGGGCGGCCGGCCGCAAGCTCCTGTGCCGCGCGGACGCCCATCTCGGGCATGCTGGGCCCCGGGGTGAAGCCCACCTTGAGAGTCAGACCGTAGCGGCGGTTCAGGTTGTCCACGATGCGCTGGGCGCCGTCGGCCCCGCCGTACGAGGCGTCGGACCACACGAGGTTGAGGGTGCCCTCGGTGCGCGCGCCGTCGACGACGCGCTGCAGCGCCGGGCTAAGCGGCTCGCTCGCCGCGGCCGCCGGGGCGCTGGCGGGCGCCGCCGGGCGGGGCGCCGCGGGCGCCGCGCAAGCGCCGGCGAGCAGTAGCCCGGCTGCCAGGACCGCGCTGGGAAGCCTCATACGCATGCCGGCTCCTTGCCCCGCCCCTCCGGGCACTTCAGAAGAGGACCTGGCGTTCCGCACCCCGTCTCTGTTCCGATGCCTCTATCGGTTCCGATACCTCCAGCGGTTGCTATAGGTACGGAGCCCTCTGGAGAGCGACCAGACGGTAGGGCAGGCGCTGGTCCCCTGCCGCCCGGCCGGGTCTGCTCATACCGGCCGCGCTAGCGAACCCGTCGTAGGGCAGCGGTGCGTGCCCTGCCGTCCGGTCGACGCTGCCCGGCTGGATCAGGCTGCAATCCGCTGTAACCATCCGGTCAAGGAGAGCGCTCAGCCGTGGCGCTGCGAACCCCGCACACCCTCCCGAGAAACCAGCTCAGCTCTCCGCGACGATGATAAGCTGCAGGCGGTTGGTCGCGGGATCGTAGAAGTAAGTGCTTTGCTCGCCCGGCGCCCGCAGCGCCGCGCGGTGATCGCCCTCGTCGAAGCCGCCGTACTCGGGAATGGCCTTGAAGACGCGCTGGTACGCCTCGGGGGACGGCACCGCCACGTCGCCGCCGACTCGCCCCGCTGGTGCTGGCGGTTGGTTGCGTCGATATTCTACTCACCGTCAGGCGCTGACGCTGTACCCCTGCGGGCGCTTGCCCAGCCGCCGGGCGCCGTCCGGGGTGACGACGACGGTGTCGCCCCAGTTGATGTGCCGCTGGTGGTCGGGCGTCGCCGCGGACGGCTTCAGGATGAATACGTTGTTCGCCTCGAGCTTGATGCGCCGGATCGCCTCGCTGCCGGCCCCGCCCGAGAAGAGCGGCCGGTCCTCGCCCAGGCCGCGTCCGTGCATGCCGAGTCGGGTCTGGTAGCCCGTCCCCTCGCCCACGGCCGCGCAGGCGTCGTACAGCTCGCCCATCGTGACGCCGGGGCGCATGAGTGCGCACAGCTGGTTGAAGGCCGCGATGGACACCTGGAGCATCTCGGGATACGGGTCCTTAGGGTAGCTGATGAACAGCGGCTGCACCACTTGCGCGCGATACCCGGCGTGCTTCGCCTCCAGCTCGGTCACGATCTGGTCGCCCGGCTCCAGCGGTCGGTTGGTGGGCAAGTAGAAGGTGTCTTGCGCCTCCGGGCCCGCCCGCCAGAGCAGCATGGTCGGTACCTCGCCGCCGTTGGTGAGCATCGCGTTGTACGCGGCCGCAAACACCAGCGCATCCGGGACGCCGGGGCGGGCGGCCTCGCGCATCGCCTCGGCCGCCAGCTCGGCGATCTCGGCGGCGCGCTGCAGGACGGCGATCTCCTCCTCGCTCTTCACGGCGCGCGCCTCCTGCATCAGCGCCGTGGCGCTCACGAAGGTCGCCCGCGGCAGCTCGCGCTTGAACGTCTCCATCATCACGTACGGAATCACGCCTTCTTCCGCGCGCGTCATGCCGTCGAGCCCCACCACGCCGATCGTCGCGCGCTCCAGGCCCAGCTCCTTGAGCCGCTCCACGATCGGCGGCCCCCAGACGCCGCCGCTGTTGCGGATGTCGGTTACCCAGTCCTGCGCGCCCAGCCAGGAGGCGATGTACCGGCCCGAGCGCACCCACGCGGTGGCCTCGCCCTCCGCCGGGAACACGACACACACCTCGGCGTCGTTGCCGCCCATGCAGGTCAGGTACTGAGCGTCGGCCTGGAACTGGCCCCAGTGTCCCGTGTTGTACGGCACGACGATGCAATCGACCCCCGCCTCACGCATGAAGCGGCGCACGCGCTCGAAGCGGCGGTCGCGCTCCGCGAGCGAAAAGCGGGGCACGTCTAGCCTCGGCCGGTCCTTGGCGATCATCCTGCCTCTCCCCTTTTGGCGCACCGCACGGCAATGGCGGCTCGCCGCGGCCTGGGTTCGCCATCGGGCCACGGCGCCGGGTCGCGGTATGATGCGCCGCACAACACACGCTGTCAAGACCGCCCTGCCCGCGCCGCCCTTAGCACCGCGCCTCCCCCGGGCGATCAGGCCTGCCAGCCCGTGCCTTACGCTGAGCACCGGCGGCCGGCATCACGCCATCGGGCGCCGGACCCGCTGCCGCGGCGTCTGCACTATAATGCGGCGCCCGGCCCCGCGGGGCCGGCTGGATTCGGCGGCGGGGGGCACGGCGATGCAACAGAACCGGCTGCTGACCGCGCTCAGCGTGGGCCACAGCATCGAGCACTGGTACGAGGGGGCGTTCTGGATCTTCCTGGCGGTGGCGAGCAAAGAGCTGGGGCTGTCGTTCGCCGAGGCGGGCGCGCTCGCCTCGGCGCGGGCGCTGCTCGGCGCCTTCGGCCACTTGGGCGCGGGCGCCGTCAGCGACATCGTCGGCCGCCCCACGCTCATGCTTACCGGCTGCCTGGCCTGGCTGGGGCTCGCCTTCTGCCTGCTCGGTATCGCGCCCGGCTACCTGGTGCTGCTCGTGCTCGCCGGCGCCCTCGGGGTCGGCTCCGGCCTATGGCACCCGCCGGCGATGGCGATCCTCTCCGGCCGGTTCCCAGACCGTCGCGGCTTCGTGCTGTCGCTGCACGAGCTGGCCGGCAACGTCGGCACCGCGCTCACGCCATCGATCGTGGGCCTCGCGATCGTCGCCTTCCCCTGGCGGGCGGTGCTGCTGGCGCAGCTCCTCCCCGGCGTGGTGATGGGCGCGCTCTTCTGGGTCGTGGCGCCCAAGCTGAGCCGGGTCGAGGCGCGCCCCACGCTCCGGCGCTACCGGGCGGGGCTGGTCGAGATCCTCCGCAACCGCACGATCCTCGCCATGTCGCTGGTGTCGGGCCTGCGCTCGGCCACCCAGACGACGCTGCAGACCTTCCTGCCGCTCTTCCTGGCCTACAGCTACGGCCTCGACGCGGCGAGCATGGGCTTCTACCTCACGGCGCTGGCCATCCTCGGCGTGCTCTCGCCGCTGCTCGGCGGCCCCGTCTCCGACCGCATCGGGCGGCGACCGGTGCTGCTCGTGGGCCTGCTGGCGATCGGGCTGCTCGGGCTGCTCATCCCGTGGGCCGCGCCGGGCGCGCCGCTGGTCGCCACGCTCGGGGGCGTGGGGCTGTTCCTGTTCGCGCTGCGCTCGGTGGTCTTCGCGTACGCGCTCGACGTGGCGCCCGGCGAGATGGGCGCCAGCACGGTCGGCGTGCTCTTCGGCGCCCAGCAGATCGTGACGGCGTTCTGCCCCGCTCTGGTGGGCCTCTTCGCCGACCACGCCGGGCTCGGGGCCGCGCTGCTGCTGGCCGCGGTCTTCTCGCTCGCCGGCGCGCTCGTCGTCGCCGCGTTGCCGCTGCTGGAGCGCGCCGCGGCCGCTGCCCCGGCCAGCGCTTCGGCGCCCTGAGCGCGTGAGCGCGCCCGCCGCGCGGAGCCCGTGGAGTGTCTGCCCGCTCGCCGGCGCGCTACCGCTCGATCCCGTAGCGCTCCCATTGCGCGTCCACCCGCTCCAGGTGCGCCCGCGGTGGCAGCGCGGCCGGCGGGAACTCGTGCTTGCGGGTCGCGTCGATGCCCACTTTCGAGCCGATCAGGCGCGCGTGGTCGTCGGCGGGCACCGGGTACGGCGCCTGGGCGGGGTCCAGGTTCATCGCCAGCGTGTCGCGAAAGATGTAGACGTCCTGCTGCGGCTGGACCCGGAAGCTCATCGCCCACTCGACCTCGAACGAGTCCCGGATGTCGATGTCGTCGTCCACGACGATGATCTACTTGGCGAACTGCGGGTAGGTCGACCAGACCGACCACATGACCTGCTGCGGCTGGGCGGCGTAGTCCTTCCGCAGCGCCACCACCAGGCAGGCCGACGAACCGCCGCTCTCGCGCCAGTACACGTCCCGCACGGGCAGGCCCAGGTAGTCCTTCAGGTGGCGAAGGACCTGCTGACCGCGGCCGATGCCCCGGATGCACGAGCTTTCGCTGGGCGGCATCTGGCTCAGGAACGCCTGATAGATCGGCTCGCGCCGCCGCGTGAGGCAGCTTACCTCCAGCACCGCGCTCTTGCCGCCCGCGCCCATGTAGCCCGTGAACTCCCCGAACGGCCCCTCGTGCTCCAGGCGCTCCGGGTCCACCCAGCCCTCCAGCACGTACTGCGCGGTCGCGGGCACCTGCAGGTCCACCGTGCGCGCGCGGACCACGCCCAGCGCCGCGCCCCGCAGCCCGCCGGCGACGGCCAGCTCGTCCATGCCGTAGGGCAGCCGCGTCACCGAACAGAGGCTCACCGTGGGGTCTGGCCCCACCGCGACGGCCACGGGCATCTTGCGGCCCAGCGCGCGGTACTTGCGCAGGTGGATGGCGAAGTGCTGGGTGCCCTCCAGGTGAAACCCGCCGATCCCGGCGCGGCGCGGGCCGTGGAGCTGCATGCGGTAGGTGCCGACGTTGCGCTCGCCGGTCTCCGGGTCGTGCGTGATGACGCAGGGAGCGGTAAAAAACGGCGCCGGGTCGTGCTCGACCGTCCAGCTGGGCAGGGGAATCTCGCGCAGGTCAACGGCGTCGCCCTCCGCGATCACCTCCTGGCAGGGGCCGCTGCTGACCGCCACAGGCGGGATGGGCGCGGCTTGCGCCTGCTGCCAGCGCGCGGTGATCCCCGCCACGTCGCACTCCAGCGCCGTGGCGTAGATCGTCGGCGACCCGCCCACGATGCCCACCGCCACCGGCGCCGTGAAGCCCCGCACGTTCTCGAAGAGCAGGGCCGGACGGCGCTCGGTCGGGATGCGCTGGAACACCCGCCGCACCACGGCGGCGATCTCCCAGTCCTTGTCGACTTCGGCTCGTACCCGCTGCAGCAGCCCCTGCCGGTCGAGCGTCTCGACGTACTCTTGCAAGTCAGCGTACGGCATCACGACATCCCTAGGCGCGAAAGCTCGCGATGACCTTGTTCGAGTTCATGACGTGGCTCTCGATCAACACGGCGTCCCGCGTGCGCAGGCCCAGCTCGGCCATCGCGCCCACCAGGCAGAACCAGTTCAGCAGCTCCTGCTGGCCGCTGTCCTCGACCTGACTAAGCGTCCGCTCCCGCCAGACCGCGTAGTCGCCGGCGACCAGCGCCGCGAACAGTTCTCGGTCCGCGGCCAGGTCGGGATACAAGCAATAGTGCTTCGGCGTGAGGAAGGAGTGCGACCAGCTCGACGAGGCGACGAGCGCGACGCGCCACGGGCTCGCGGCGAGCGTCCGCGCGCACGCGGCGCCCAGCTCGAAGCAGCGGCGTGGCGAGGGCGACGGCGGGTCCAGCTCGTCCTCGCCGACCGCTTCCCCCAGCCCGCCCATGTAGCCGCGAAACCGGATGACCCGCCGGCCGAAGCAGTTCACGGCGAACGGCACGAGGGGATAGGGGAAGCCGCGGCGGTCCCAGTCGAGGTAGAGCACGGTGTTAATGAACGCGTGCCCCAGCTCGACGTGCAACGGTCGGTAGGCATACGCCACGTCGAACCCCGCGTGCAGCAGCCCCGCGGTCAAGAGCTTGGCGCCCGCCTGGTGCCCCGGGACCTGCAGCAGCATGTCGTCGGGCTCGCCCCAGTAGTTCGGCGCCCCGCCGGCGCGGCGCCAGGGGTGGCACGCCAGGCGCTCGTACGCCAGCACGCAGAACGCCGGCATGACGTCCTCGGTGAAGTTCTCGTACTGGTCATCGCCCCACACGACGACGAAGTCCGGCGCGAACTCGTCGAGGATGTCCCGCGCGCGGCGCAGCTCCCGCACCAGCGCGGCGCGATGTCGCTCTGCCGCCGCCGCCCCTTCGTCCTCGCCCCACTCGTCCCGCATGGCCGCGGGCCAGCCGGCGGGCACGCGCAGGCGCTCGGGGAGCCCGGGGTCCGCCAGGGTCCGCGGCAGTGAGATCGGGCGGATGGTACGCGGGGTGAGCGCGGGATAATGGGTCACGCCCAGCCCTAAGATGTCCCCCATGCTGACCCCCTCCTTGCCCTCCCTGCTCTCCGCCTGCGTTGCGCGCCCACGGGCGATGGACGCACCGCTTTGTCCGTGCCGTCCACGGGACGCTCGCCCCGGTCCTCGCCCCTCGGCGAAGCGCTCACAGTACGATGCTGATGGCGCCATGCTCCCGCAACGATTCCTGGTCCAGCGTCGCGCGCCGATAGCGGATCTTGAACCCGTCGTCCTCCCGCAGCAGCGTGTAGTCGTAGCGGCCCACGTAGGGCGCCTCCCGCCCCTCCCGGAAGCGATACACCACGAACGACGCCGTCACCCTCACCAGATCGTCCGTTACGTCGAGCAGCCGCACGTTGGTGATCAGCCGCCGCGTGCGCGACCAGGGAAACTCGCGGTGGGCGTGGCGGCTCTTGAGACGGTTCACGCGGCCCTGCAAGCGCGTGAAGTCGTCGTCCACGAACACCAGGTCGCGCGCGGGATCGCCCTCCGGCAGGTCCGTGGTCGGCACCACGTAGCGCGCCTCGGGCACGAACAGCGCCAGCCACTCGTCCAGCCGCCACTCGTCCAGCAGCGCCGCCTCGGCGTAGAGAAAGTCCTCCACCGCGGATCGCAGCGCGGCCCTGTCGCTCAGACTCATCGTCAGCGCCTCGCCGCGGCGAACGCCCGCTCGTCGACCGGCGGCGCCTCGTGCTGCCCTTGCACCATCGCGTGCCACTGCCGCCAGAAGGTGCGCATCTGCATCTCGTCGTCGTCGAGCGGCTCGCGGTGCATCCCCCGCGAGAGGTCCGACCACTCCACGCCGCCGGAGCGAAATCCCGCCTGGCAGGACTCCAAGGCCTCGACGTCGTCGGGTGTGGCGAACCCGCCCGGCCCGAGGAACGTTAGGGAATACTCCATGCGGTAGGCTCGCAGGTCCGCGCGCTCGTGGCGCGGCACCAGCTCCCACTGGGCCACGTCCATCCGGTCGGGCGCCGTCGGCCAGATCTGGCGCAGGCGGAACCCCGACAGCGTGTCCTGAAACACCAGGTTCGGGAAGATGACGATGAAGCGCGACAGCTCGGCCATCTGCTGCCCGCGCGCCTGGCCGTACCGTTCGATGAGCGCGGCGCGCAGGCGGGTGATCTCGGCGTTGGCGGCCTCGCTCCACAGCGGGCTCGGGTAGGCAATGGTCCGGCCCGGCGTCGGCAAGAGCATCGCGGCGTGCCGCCCGCTCAGCGCGAGGGCGCGGGAGCGCGCGCGCTGCTCCTGGCGGCTGAGCTGGTCGACGCCCGCCGCCGCCCGCCGCTGGGCCATGTACTCGAAGTACGTCTGGTGGACGGTGGCGATGTGATAGTTGTCGATGCTGTTCTCGATCAGGAGCTTCCAGTTGGCGTTGATCGCGTAGCGGGCCGAGCCGGCGATCACTCCCCAGCCACCCAACAGCTCGGCCGAGTCCATCGTCTGATCGATGTACTCCTTGGCCTCGCCGAGATAGGTGGCGAGGTCCTCGCCGTCGGGGGCGAAGCTCACGAAGTACAGGCCACGGTAGCTCTCCAGGCGCGGCGGGGCCTTCAGGCCAAGCTCCGTCCGGTCGAAGGCCGCCGAGTAGCCCCCCTCATCGGGTACGCCGATCAGCTCGCCCTGCGTGTTGAAGGTCCATGCGTGGTAGAAGCACTGAAACTGCTCGGCCCGGCCCTGCTCCTGCCGACACACCATGGCGCCGCGATGCGTGCAGGTATTGTGAAACGCGCGGATCTGCCCATCCCGCCCGCGCACGAGGAACAGCGGGTGGCCGGCCACGGTGCGGCGGCGGTACTCGCCCGGCTGGGCGAATTCCGACTCGTGCCCAACGTACAGCCAGCACCGCTCGAAGATCTGCTCCTGCTCCCGGGCCAGGATCTCCGGCGCGGTCATCGTCGAGCGGTGTACGCGGAAGATGCCGTCGAGCGGACGGTCGACCACCAGGCTGGCGAGATCCATGATCGCTGCTCCGTGCGCCCAAGCGTCGGCGGCCAGGCCAGAATCGATTCTACTCGGCCGGCGAGCGCGGAGCGAGGCCGCTGCGCCGCGAGCACGGTCGGCCCGAGGGCGGCATCAAGCTGTGCGCCGACCTCAGACCGCCGCACGGCGGGCGAACGGCGAGCGCTGCACCAGGTCCAGCACGCGCTCGGGCGTGAGCGGCAGGGCATTAGCTGCCGCGCCCTCGGGCCGTAGCGCGTCCATGACGGCGTTCGCGATGGCCGCCGGCACCGGGATGGTCCCGGCCTCCCCCACGCCCTTGAAGCCGCCCGACGTGTGCGGCGACGGCGTGTGCAAGTGCGCGGTCCGCACGGCCGGCACCTCGCGGGCCGTCGGGATCAGGTAGTCCAGCAGCGAGGCCGTGAGGAGCTGCCCGTGCTCGTCGTAGCGCAGCTCCTCGTAGAGCGCGCCGCCGATGCTCTGGGCGATCGCGCCGACGAGCTGGCCGTCCACGAGCATGGGGTTCACCACGGTGCCGCAGTCGTCCACGGCCACGTACTGGAGGAGCCGGATGCCGCCCGTCTCAGGATCGACCTCGACCTCGCAGGCGTGCGTCGCATACGAATAGGCGCTCCCGGCCGGGTCGAAGGTCGCGCTCGCCTCCAGCCCGGGCGCCAGGCCGGGCGGCAGCCGGTGCGCCAGCGCGGCCGCGAGCGCGACCTCGGCCAGCCCGAGCCGCCGTGTCGGGCTGCCCCGCACCGCCACGTGCCCCTCGGCCAGCGCGACGTCGCTCGGCGCCACCTCGAGCTGGTGCGCCGCGACCTGCAAGAGCTTGTCGCGCACCTGCCGCGCGGCGAGCAGCGCCGCGGAGCCGCCGGTGGTCATCCCGCGGCTGGCCGCCGTGCCGTAGCCGGAGTACGGACAGCGATCGGTGTCGCCCAAGAGCACGCGCACCTGGCTGGGCTCCACCTGCAGCACGTCGGCGCAGATCTGGGCGAGCGCCGTCTCGTGCCCCTGGCCGCTCGGGACGAGCGAGCAGGCGAGCGTGACCGTCCCATCGGGCTCGACGCGCACGACCGCGGACTCGTAGGCGCCGTGGCGCCGGCCCGCCCGCGCCATGGCGGCCGAGGAGATGGTCGTCGACTCCACGGTGCATGCCACGCCGAGCCCGCGGAGCACCCCCTGCGCCCGCAGCGCCGCGTGCTCCGCGCGGCGCGCCTCCCAGCCGACCAGCTCCAGGGCCCGGCGCAGCGCCTCCGGGTAATCGCCGCTATCGAACTCCCCCCGGCCGCTCGCGTTCGGATAGGGCAGCTCGTCGGGGCGCACCAGATTGCGCCGGCGCACCTCGGCCGCGTCGAGGCCTAGTCGCGCCGCGAGCGCGTCCAGGCCCCGCTCCATGGCGAACGTAGCCTGCGGCTTGCCGAAGCCGCGGTAGGCGCCGACCGGCATCTTGTTGGTCACCACCGCCTCAAGCTCCACCGCGTAGGCGCCGAGCCGGTACGGCCCTGGAATCTGGTACATCGTCACGGTGGCGGCCGACGGCCCGCGCGAGTGCGGGTGCGCCCCGACGTCGACCCGCACCCGCGCGCGGGCGCCGAGCAGCGTGCCGTCGCGGCGCGCGGCCAGCTCCAGGTCGATCCGCTGCTCGCGGGCGTGAATGGTGGCCAGCAGGTGCTCGCGGCGGTCCTCGATCCAGCGCACGGGCCGCCCGGTGCGCAGCGCGAAGAGCGCGACCAGCACTTCCTCGGGATACACGTGCAGCTTGGAGCCGAAGGCGCCGCCCACGTGCGGCGCGATCACCCGCAGCCGGTGCTCGGGGAAGCCGAGCCGCTCCGCCAGAACGCTGCGCTCGACGTGTGCCGCCTGGGTGGCGAGCCAGACGGTCAGCTGCTCGCTGCCGGCGTCGTACTGCGCCGCCACCCCCCGCGTCTCGATGGGCAGCGGGGCGTGGCGGGGATAGGACACCCGCTGGCGCACGACCACGTCCGCGCCCGCGAACGCGGCCTCGACGTCCCCCCGCCGGTCGCGCAGCCCGAACCCCAGATTGTCGCCCCACTCGGGGTACAGGAGCGGCGCTCCCGCCCCGAGCGCCTCGTCCATGTCCACCACGGCCGGCAGTGGCTCGTAGGCGACCGCGACGGCCTCGGCGGCGTCCTCCGCGGCGTAGCGCGTCGGCGCGAGCAGCGCCGCCACCGCCTGCCCGGCGTAGTGGACGCGGTCGCGTGCCAGCACGGGGAAGGAGTCGCAGCGCATGCTGGGCAGGATCCAGTTGATGGGGATCGCGCGGGCCGGGCCGGGGAGGTCGGCTGCGGTCAGGAAGTCGGCCACGCCGTCCCCCAGCGCGCTGCGGTCGACGCCCAGGATGCGGGCGTGCGCGTGCGGACTGCGCACCACGCACATCTCGAGCAGGCCGGGCAGATGCAGGTCGGCGACGAAGCGGGCCGCGCCGGTGAGCAGCCGGCGGTCCTCCTTGCGTGGGATCGCGCGCCCGATCCATCCGTTGGCTGCTGTGCTCTGGGCCACCGCTTCCTCCGCCAAGCCTCTACCGCTTCCGCCTATGACCGGATGCCCCCCCATCCTACACAGGGCGGCCGCCCGCGACCAATGCCCCATTACCGGCCAGCCCCGTGCGGGCGGCGTGCTCGGGCTGGCCGCCTGTCCCGGGAATCCGGGTGGCGCCCCACCCCGCGCGGCCGGTACGCCCTGCTCGCCAACCTGGGCTCGGGCAAGCTGGCGGCGCCCCACCCCGCGCGGCCGGTACACTTCGGGTAACGGCCTACCCCATGACTCCAGGACCGAAGGTGGTGCGAAGCGATGCTGCTGCTGCGACATGAGGAGATCGCGGGCCTGCTGACGACCGACGAGACCATCGCGGCGGTGCGGGCGGCGCTGGTCGAGCAGGGCGAGGGCGCCGTCGACCTGCCGCCGCGCCTCACTGTCGACTCGTCGGCCGGCCGCGGCTGGCTGCGGCTGATGCCCACGCTGCTGAACCGCTCCGGCTACATGGGCTACAAGGCGATGCACTCCACGCCCGGCGTCGGCGTGCGCTACCTGGTGGCCCTGTACGCGATGGCGAGCGGCGAGCTACTCGCGCTCGTCGACGCCGACTGGATCACGGCAGCGCGCACGGCGGCGGTGGCGGCCGTTGCCACCGACGTGCTCGCGCGCCCGCGCATCCAGCAGGCCGGCATCCTCGGCTCCAGTCACCAGGCCCGCGCGCTGCTCACCGCCCTCTCGCGGGTCCGCGCCCTGCCGAGCGTGCGCGTCTACAGTCCGACCGCCGCCAACCGCGAGCGCTTCGCCGCCGAGCTGAGCCGCCAGCTGGCACTCCCCGTCACCGCCGTCGCGTCCCTCGACGCGCTGCTCGCCGACTGCGACCTGCTCGGCTGCGCCATCCGCCCCGGCGCCACGCCCGTGCTGCGCGGCGACGCCCTCGCGCTCGGCGTCCACGTGAACGCGCTCAGCTCCATCCGCCCGGAGTCCCGCGAGCTGGACGACAGCGTCTGGCGCCGCGCCAGCTGCGTCGTCGTGGACGACCGCGCCCACGCGTTCGAGTCCGGCGACGGCCAGAGCGCGCTGCGCAGCAGCAGCGCCCGCCAGGACGACGTGGCCGAGCTGTGGGAGGTCATCGCGGGGCGACGCCCCGGCCGCCGCTCCCCCGACGACGTGACGCTGTTCAAGGCCGTCGGCACCGGCCTGCTCGACCTGGCGCTCGCCATCGCCATCTACGAGCGCGCCCGCGAGCGCGGCCTGGGCGCCGACGTTGGCGGGTTCCCGCGCCTGCGCCCCTTCTGAGCCTGGCCATCGGCCGGCGCTCAGTAGCTCTGCCGCCGGCTGGCCTGGATGCGCGCCCGGAGATGGTCGCCGGCCGTGATCGGCGGGTAGCGCGGCGGGCGCTCGGGGCTCTGACACGGCTCCAGACAGCTGATCACCGCGTCGCGATTCGGGATGTCGAACAAGACCATCGAGTAGCGGTCGCGGGCCGCGCCGTCGCCCGTCGGATTCACCACGCGATGTGGCGACGAGCGGAACTGGCCGTTAGTCCACCGCTCGATGAGGTCGCCCGTATTCACGATGGCCGCGCCGGGGAGCGCCGGCGCCGGCACCCAGGTGCCATCCGGCGCCTGAATCTCCAGGCCCCCTTCGTCGTCCTGAAACAGCAGGTTCATGCCGCCAAAGTCGGTGTGCGCGCCGGCGCGGAGCTGACCGGGGGCCGGCGGGCCGCTCAGCGGCGGGTAGTGCAGCAGGCGCGCCGTCGCGTCGCGGCGGTCGTAGTACCGGTCGAAGAAGTCCTCCGCGAGGCCCAGCGACAGCGCCATCGCGCGCATGAGCTGGTCGCACGCCGCCGCGGCGGCCGTGTGGAAGGCCCTGACCGCCGCGCGGAAGGCCGGCAGGCCATCCGGCCAGATGTTCGCGCGAGCGCCCTCGCGCTCCGGGCCCGCCTGGAAGATCTCCTTCAAGTCGGGCGGCCGCGCCTCGTCGAGCGCCTGGCCCCCCAGGCGGCCGTACCCCAGCGTATTGCCCGGCTCCCGCGACGCGGCGGCCTCCTTGGCGTCCTGTGGCAGGGCGAAGAACGCGCGCGATGCGGCGAACGCGGCGTCGAGCACCGCCGTGGGGACGCCGTGATTGAGCAGGTAGAGAAACCCGTACGCCTCGAGCGCGGCGCGCAGCCTGGCCGCGGTCGCCGCCCGCCGCGCCGGGTCGGTAGCGGCGAACTCGGCGAAATCCACCACCGGAATGGTGGCGCGGCCTTCTGCGGTCTCCAGGTCGGCTCTCATCGTCCCTCCCTTCGGCCCATCACGCCCAATGCAACGCGCCGCTCAGCCGCTTCCCTGCGGGCGTGTCGCCCTCCTGTCGCCCCGCGCGGCGGCCGTCCGCTGCCCAGCCGCCCCCGGGGCGCGGGGTGCCGCTCACCTTACGCTGCCCGCATAGAGCTGGTCCAGGTAACCGCTCTGGTCCAGCTCGGCTACCCAGCGCGGCTCGTTGATCTGCTCGGCCTTCACGCTCGCCAGCCGCGTGTCACTCGCCGCCGCGTCGTCCAGCACGCGCTGGAGGCCGGCGTTGTCGGGATAGGGCTTTTGCTCGTACATGCCCTCCCACGTCGCCCAGATGCTATCGACCTTCTGCGGGTCCTCATCGCTCAGAAACCGCCGCGTCGCTTCCAGCCCCACGGGCTTGTCGCGCTTGAACCGGGCAATCGCCTCGACGAGCGCCCGCGTGAGCCGCCCGACGGTGTCCGGTTGATCGCGGCCGAACTGCTGCGTGACCGCCAGGCTGTTGGTGCAGTAGGGCACGGCCTCGCGGGTCATGTCGACCAGGACCCGCATACCCGGCGTATTGCCCACCAGCGCGCCCTCGTCGAGGCTCAGGATCGTGGCGTCGACGCTGCCCGCGATCAGCGCGGCCACGCGCTCCGGCGTGTTGCCGATCTGCACGTAGCTGACGTCGTTATCCGGGTCCAGGCCCACGAACCGCACGATGGTCCGGGAGATCAGGTGCGACGACGAGCCGATGCGACTCACGGCGAGCCGCTTGCCGCGCAAGTCGCTCGGGGTGACGACGCTGGGCCCGCTCGCCAGTAGATATTGCATGCGGTGGACGGGCTGCATGAAGACCGCGATGTTGCCCCCACTCCCGACGTACGCGCTGGCGGCCTCGATGCAGCCGGAGACCATCGCCTGGGCCTGGCCGGACAGCACGGCGGCCGGCGTAGCGTTGCCCGCGGCGTAGCTCAGCTCGACGTCCAGCCCGTGTGCCTCGAAGAGCCCCTGGTCCTGCGCGACTTGCAAGAACGCGTTGGCGGCGCTGGTCGTGGCGTAGACTATCGCCACCGGCGTGAGCGCGGCCGGGGCGGTGGCGCTCGGCGCGGCCTCGGCGGGCGCGGCCACCGCCGCCGGCGCGTCCGGCGCCGAGGCGGGCGTCGCTGGCGGCGCGCTGCTCGTACAGGCCAGCCCGGCCACCAGGCAGCCGGCCAGGAGCGCCCCGTGGGCGTGGCGACTAGCGTCCAAAGTAGCGCCTCCTCAACGCGGCCGCTGGGCTTGCTGTCCTCGCTGCAGCCAGAGCGCCTACCCCACCTCGATCATATTCTGGCTGTCGTCAGGGCAGTTGCGCGAGGGCCGCGTCGACGTAGCTGTTGTCGACCAGCTGGTGCATGTCCACCGCCGTCGGGACGGTGCCCTTCTCGACATAGAACTGCTGGTCCTCGATCAAGCTGTCGACGTTCACGTGGCCGTCGGGGCGCAGCCCGATCGGCGCCATCGCCTCGATCACCTTCGGGTCCTTCACCGTGCTGTACTTCGCGATGGCCGCGACGATCGCTGACTTGTCCTCCCCGGTGGTGAAAGCGCGGTTGTAGTCGCGCACGCCCTGCAGATAGGCCACCATGAACGCTCGTCCCAGGGACGGATTGTCCACCGTGATCGACGGCCCGTAGGCAATGACCCCGATCTGCTGGTTGGGGTAGATCTCGTCGAGGCCCCGCCAGCGGACGGCGATCCCCTGCGCCACCGCCGCTTGGACGAGCGGCTCCAGCTGGATGGCCACGTCCAGCGCGCCGCTCGCCAAGGCGGCATTCAGGTCGGCGAAATTCATCGCCTCCACTTGCTGCAGGTCGTCCTGCGTCAGCCCGCCCTGCTTCAGCACCCGCTCTAGCGCGGGGAACCCGGCGCCGCCGTTGATCGGCGGGGTAGTCGCGAGCGACAGGCCGCGGAGATCCGCTGGACCTTGGAAGCGACCGCTGTCCCAGAGGTCCTTGCGCACGAGGAAGGCTTCCCAGCCGAAGCCGGGCGCTAGCGAGCCCTTGTCCGCCACCGCCTTGATCTCGATCCCCCGCGCCACCGCATTGATGGTGGCCGCGTTCACCGCGATCCCAGCCCCGTCCAGCTGGCGCATCGCCAGCGCCGGGACCATGTCCGAGCCCGACGCGAACTGAACGTAGTCGAGATCGACGCCCTGTTCGGCGAAATAGCCGCGATCCATCGCCACGAAGATCCCCGCGTCGGTCGCCGGCGCCTGGCCGCCCAGGTGAAACACCTGGGGGGGCGTCGGGACGTGGGTAGCGAGCGGCGCGCTGGGCGTCTCCTGGCGGGCGCCCGCGGCCGGCGCGGGCGGCGTGGTCGCGGGGGCGCCTGTCGCGGCCTCCGGCGCCGCGGCCCGGCAGGCGAACAGCACGCCGGCTAACGCCGCGCCCAGGAGCACGTTCAGCAACGAGTGCAGCCGAGACATGCGCTCTCTCCTCACCAGCCCGTTCGAACGCGCCACCCTGCCGCCCGGCGGCCGAGTCTGACGCGGCAGGAGGCCTGCCGGCCCCTGGCGCGCGAGCATCCCCCGCGCGGGCAGCCCTGTCGCAGCTTGCCTGCCCCGCTGCCTCCTCGCCGACTACCCTCGCGCCTCGCGCGCCCCCAGTTTGAGCAGTCGCGCGGCGTTTAGTCCAAGAATCCGTTCCTTGTCGGCTCGCGCTAGCGGCAGGTTGTGAATGACCGCCGTGTGGCGTTCAAGTGGGATCGGCACCGGTGGGTTGTCGCTGCCATAGACCACGTGGTCCACGCCCACCGTGCTCACGAGCAGCATGACCGCCGGCATGTGCAAGCACATCGTGTCCAGGTAGAGCTGCTGGAGGTACGCGCTCGGCGGCCGGTCCAGCACGTCGGGCGCCCACGGCCCAAAGGTCGGGTCGTGCCGCAGCTCGTAGCCAAAGTTCAGGCGCCCCGGGAGCAGCGCGATCGCGCCCGCGAGATGCGCGCACACGATCTTCAGCGCGGGATGGCGCTGCAACACCCCGGTCAGGATCATCCGGCTGAGCGTCAGCGTCGTGTCGAACGGCCGCCCGACCATCTCGGGCAGGCGGTAGATCTCCATGCGCTCGTTCCCGATCGTGTAGCGGGGCGGATGCAGAAAGACCGGGACGTCGAGCGTCGTCGCCAGCGCCCAGAAGTCCGCGGCGCGCGGGGAATCCAGGTACTCGCCGTCGGTACTGGTGTTGACCACGACCCCGCGGAAGCCATCCTGCCTGACCGCGCGCTCCAGCTCCCGCAGGCTGGGGTCGCCGGCGAACGGGTCCACCCAGGCCAGGCCCAGCAAGCGGTCCGGATGTCGGGCGGTCAGCTCGCGGGCGAAGGCGTTGTATTCGCGGGCCACCTCCGCGGCCGCGCGCCCCGCCGGTCGGTAGAAGCCGCTATTGCCGAACACCGTGAGCGTGACGCCGGCGGCGTCCTGCTGGCGGAACAACGCATCGAGGTCGCAGAAGCGCGCCGGCATCTCGCCGGGATACCAGCGGGGCGGGATCAGGTGCGCGTGACAGTCGATCGTCGTGGGGCCGCCAGTGCGTCCGAGCATCTCGCAGCTAAGCTCCTCGGCTAGACGGCGACGAGCCCCTGCCGACTGGCAGCCTCCAGGATCGTCTGCAGCAACAGGCCGTGCAGGTCGATGAACGTTAGCGCGCAGTACTCCATGCCATAGGTCGGGCGTTCCCAGGCCTGGCCCGTCTCCAGCAGGCGCCGCAGAATCACGCGGTTGAGCTGCCCATGGCCGAGCACGCCCTCGTCGTGCTCCTCCAGGTCGGCCTCGTGGTGTTTCGAGAAGAAGATCGCTTGCTCGGGCGTGAAGCCGTAGCGGGTCGTCAGGATCGTGTGGCACTCCCCGGACCAGTGCCCGAACATCTCCTCGCCACACTTGAGGGAGAACCACTCCGCCGCCGTCCCCTCGTAGAGCAGCGCGCGGGCGAAGTCGAGCTTGCCCCGAAACTCGGCCAGCAGCGGCCGCTCGCAGACCTCCTCGCGGCTGAGCCCGAGGGCCGCGGCGGTTTGCAGCATGATGAGAGTATGTCCCGGCGGCGCGGGGTGAATGAACTCGTCGGCGATCGCGTCGCCGAGCGCGGCCATGAGATCAGGGTGTTGCTTGAAGAAGGGCAGGAACCGCTGGTAGGAGCAGGCCGTGAGCGTGTTGATCTCGATCGTGTAGGCGCCCCAGTTCCTGAAGAACAGCGCGAAGACTTCGAGCGGCAGCGTCCCGGCGGCGAAGCGCCGCATGAACTCGCCCTCGGTGACCCGCTCCTGCCAGCGTCGCGCGACGCTCCGGTAGAGCTGATCGACGACCGCCGCTGCTTCCCGTTCGCCCAATGCGCGCATGCCGCCTCCAGTCGCTCCACTCGCGCCGGCTCGTTGCCCCGGGACAAGCGACCGCCCCCCCCCGTCGCCGTCGGCAGGCGCACCAGGCGGTTCCGCCGTCCGGCCGCCGCGGGACCTATCCAGCGGCCCAGCACGGGCGGTCCCTCAGTGCGGCACGATCCTACCAGCGTAGGGGCGCCGGCCGCAAACTGCGGCCGGCGCCCAGTAGGGAAGCAAGGCGAGGCCAGCCCCTGCGCCGAGGCTCGGACGCCGCGGCAGCCGACCGCTATTCCAGCTTGCCCAGCGCCTCGCTGACGTCGTTCGGCGAGTTGTACTTCTGGTCGGGCAGCCGCGCCAGCGCCTGCCGCGCGTTCTCGTCCGCGCCCTCCTGCTCCGCCCGCTTCATCAAGTCTTGCTTGCTGGCCGGGTAATCGACGCCGCGCAGGTGCTTCTGCACGGGTGGTCGCGTCGCGGGCGATGAACCCGGCCTGCTCGAAGGTGGGCATGAGGACCGAGACGCTCGGCACGGCCGCCGCCCTCACGGCCCGCGCCTCGGGCCGGCGGCCGGCGCGGCGCTGGCGACGGGCTCGCGGGCGCCCTCCGCCGGCTCCGCGTCGGCGCTGGCCGCGAGCAGCTCGGCGAAGAGCGCCGTGGCGTTGTGGGTGCGGTCCTCGATGGTGGTGGGCAGCCCCAGGTGGTAGGTGCCACTGGGCAGGATGCCGCAGCCCCCGTACTTGCGGATGAGCAGGAACTGAACGACCACCTCCTCGCCGGCGTGCGGCGCGGGCAGCCGCCGCCACCACGCGAAGCCGCCGACGCTCAGCAGCTTCGCGCGGTCGAACAGCAGGTTGGCGCCGCCGATCCAGGCGACCTTGTACCGGACTACCCGCCCGTCGGGCGCCAGGCGCTGCTCCAGGTGCAGGGGGTTCGCGGCGTTGTTCACCAGGTGGCGCTCCCAGGGCACCGCGCCGGGCGCGAACGGCTCGGGCCACACCGGGCCGTTCCACGGCTCGATCTGTTGCTGGTGCGGCCGCACGTCGTCCAGCCACGCCAGCCCGGTCGCGGGGCAGCCGACGAAGCCGCAGCCCTCGGTCCGCAGCACGTCCAGCATCCGCGCCATGACGGGCGGGTCGAGCAGCACGTCGTCGTCGAGATAGTGCACGTAGGGCGCCCGGCTCTGCTGGAGTAGGAAGTGCCGGTGCTCGGCCATGCCGCGCGCCGGCAGGTGGCGGTGGAGCGCCACGCGGTGCCCGTGCCACTCCAGCGCGCGCACGAGCGTCTGGATCTCGATGTCCTCCAGGTACGGCTCGTCCGGCGTCTGGTCCGAGATGACCACGTCGAAGTCCTGGAAGGTCTGGCCGAGCAGGCTCGTCAGTACGATGGCGAGCCCGGTCTTGCGGCCACAGGTCGGGATCAGCACGTCCACCAGGGCCATGGCCCCTCCTTACAAGCGGCGCACCCGCGTCGTAGGGTCGGTCTGGAACGCCACGCTGGCCAGCCGGCCGAGGGCCGAGCGCCCGCGCGTCACGGCGCCGAGACGAGGCGCAGCAGGCCCCGGCCGCGCCGGCCGGCGTCGCCCAGCGCCTCCCGCTGGTCTAGGAGGCCGCGTGCCTCCTGGAGGACGGCGTCCACCGTCACGCCTTGCAGGCACGGGCTGTAGCTGTCGCCGGCGCAGCCGTCGTCCGCCAGGTAGCGGCAGGGCGTGCCCCAGTCGGCGACCACGCGCTGCCAGGTGCGATTCAGTGGCGCCCAGTTCAGGGGGTTGGCCGACCCGAAGACCACCACGGTCGGCGTGCCCAGCGCGTTCGCCATGTGGGCCGGGCCGCTGTCGTTGGTGAGAAACAGCCGATAGCGGCTGATCAGGGCGATCAGCGCGCCCAGCGACGTCCGGCCCGCCAGGTCGATAGCCTGTGCCGGCCGCTTGAGCGCGTTCACAAAGCGAGCCGCGGCCGGCCGCTGGTCCTCGGGCGCGTCCACCACGACGCCCGCGATCTCGCGCTCCTCGCCTAGCGCGTTGATGACCGCCGCGTACTGCTCCGGCGCCCAGCGGCGCGTCGGCGCTCCCGCCCCCAGGTTGACGCCGATCAGCTCGCCCCGGCGCCAGCGCTCCAGGTCGAGCACGTCGTCGAGCGCCGCCAGCTCCGTGTAGTCGCTGGGCACCAGGGGCAGTTCGAGGGCGGTGCCCTGTGGTTCGGCGCCCAGCAGCCGCAGGAGATCGAGGTACCGCAGCACCTCGTGCTGGCGCGGATCATACGGGAGCCAGTAGTCGAGCGGGGCGGCGCCGTGCGCCCGGAAGCCCGCCGTTAGCCGCGCGCCCAGGCGCCGCACGAAGGCGTTGGAGTGCTGCCCCCCGCCGACCCACTGCAGCGCTAGGTCGAAGCACTCCTCGCGCATGGCCTCGACGAACGCGGCCAGCACGTCGGCATTCGGGACGCCGTCGGTCACGCCCGCGCACGGCGGCACGAGCACGACGCGGTCGATGGCCGCGTAGCGCCGTGCGAGCGGGTCCAGGTAGGCCGTGGTGAGCAGCACGAGCGTCGCGTCGGGGAGCGCCGCGCGCAACGCGCGCAGGGCCGGGGTCGTCACCAGGAAGTCGCCGAGCCCGCCGCCCCGCAGGATGGCCACCTTCGGCGCGGGCCCGAGGCTGTTCAGCAGGTTGCGCACCGCTACCTCACGCATCAGGTGATTGCGTCCGGGCACGGCGCCGCGAGGCGCTGGCGGGCGCGGCCGGCGAGCCGCCGGGGCGCACCCTGGCGCACGGGCCGGGGCCGGGCGGGTGAGGGCGATGCAACCGGCGTACCGGGAAGGTGCGCGGAGCGGACGGCGCCCCGCCCCTCTAAGACTCTTCTGAGCGAGCCCGGACCGGGAAGGAGCGGGCGCGCATCTGCGCGCCCGCTCCTTCTCCCGGTGTCGGCGCCCGCGGCGTCGGTCTGTCGCGGGCCGTGCCCCGCGCGCCGGCCGACGCGAGCTGCGGCCGTGCGGCCTCAGCTCGCGTCGTAGGTCAGGTAGACCCCATAGCCATCGGGGCCGTCCATGACCGTCGTCCCGAACCCCGGGGCGACCGCGGCCATCTGGTCGGCCAGGTCGTCGCAGTGCTCCTCTTCGTCCGCGCCGCAGAACAGCAGCGGGTGGACCAGCGCGTACTGGTTGTCCTGTAGCGGCATCAGCTGGAGCGGCGTGCTCTGGAACTGCTCCGGCGGGAGGACCTGGCCTACTGCGGGCAAGATCGCGCCCTGGAGCGCCGCGAACGGCGGGGGCCCCGGCGGCACGATGACGGGCACCAGCGTCAGGCACAGGCCCGGCACGGCTTCGGGCACGATGATCGGGACCGGGGCGGGCAGCGGCGTGGGCACGTCGACCAGGCAGGGCACGACCTGCGGCTGGGCCACGACGGGCGGCGGCACGAACACCGGCACGAGCTGAACGACCGGCTGGGGCACCACCACCGCGAGCGGCGGCGGGGGCGGCAGCGCGAACTGCGGCAGCAGCGGGACGAACGGCGCCGGCACTACCACGGGGAGCGGCGCTCCGTTGATCGGCGCGATCACGATCGGCGGGTGGGGTACCCGCACCAGCGACGGCGCCGGGAAGCCGTTCACGGGCGCCGTTACGAACGGCGCGTTCAGCGACGAGGTCACCCACGAGATGTTGCGCCGCGGCGTATGGGCCTCGGCCGGGCGGTAGCGCCAACCCGGGTCCCCGGCCGCATCGCCATGGTGCGGCGCGGGATCGGCCGCGACAGCGTTGCCGCGTCGGTTGGGCGGTGGGTCGGCCGCCGGCGCGACGTTCGGCGCTGGCCCCGCCGCGGTCTGGTGGCGCGGCCCCGGATCGGCCGCCGGTGCGGCCCCCGGCGTCGTGGCCGTCGTCGTGCGATGGCGCGGCGGTGGGTCGGCCGCCGGCGCGGGGCTCGGCGCTGGCTCCGCCGCCTGGTTGTGGTGGGGCGGCGGATCCGCCGCCGGCGCCGGGTTGGCCCCCGCGGTTACCGTGTGGTGCCGCGGCGCCGGGTCGGCCGGAGGCGGCGGGCTAGGCGCCGCGGTCGTCTCGGGGCCTCGTTGCCGCGGCGGCTCGGCCGCCGGCGCGGCAGGCTCGCGGTGGCGTTGTTGGGCGGGTGCCGCGGGGGCCGGCTCGGCCGTCGTGACCGTGCGCTCCCGACGTTGCGGCGCGGCGGCCGGGGCGCTCCGCTCAGCCGCGCCCTCGCCTTGCCCGCGGCGATAGGCGCCCCCGGCGGTTTCCGTGTGCGCCGGGGCGGCCCCATTCCCTGAACAGCGCCGCCCTGCCCCCGAGCACTGTGCGAACGCGAGCGGGGGCGCGGTGGCGCTGAGCGTGACCACCAGAGCCAGGATGCGCAACCACCGAGAGTATGAGCGAGTCATAGGGTCCTCCCGTCTACTCGCCGGGCGCAAACAATAGTAATAGGACCGTAACTCGCGGTCGCCGGACTTACAATAGATTCCGCGACCGATAACATGCCAGACAGGGGATGGACTCTGGCGTCGGCGCTAAGCACTCGGCCAGAGATAAGATAATAGTGGGTCTGTTTGGCGAAGCCAAACAGACCCACTATCTCTGGGCCGGCAGCTTAGGCGCCCGATTGGAGAGCCGCGGCCAGCCGGCCGTCCAGGCTCTGAGCCAGGCGCACCGCCAGGTCGCTCTGCGGCGCCGCGCCCAAGGACGTGACTGCCACGGCCGTCACCACATCCCGGCGGCGCAGCGCGACGAACGCCGTGCTCACGCTAATCGCGCCGCCCATCGCTTGGTTGGTCACCGTGAATGCCCGGCTCGCGTCCCCCAGCGGCGGCACGGCGAGGTCGACGGGATTGCCGCCCAGGCCCGTGCGGAAGCGCTCGGCGAGCCGGTCGACGCTCGTGCTCGTGTCCGGGTCCTCGCTGAGGACGTTCACGATGCCCATGATCGGCGGGTCGCCCGTGCCGTTGCCGATGAACGTCGCCAGGTACGTCGGCGTGCCCTGCTCGCTGGGCCGCGGGCCGCTGCGGTCCGGGACGAGCGTCAGCCCCGCCGGCAGGTCCGCCTCCGTCAACGCCGAGGCGGCCAGGACGCTGGTGGCGTCGGCTTGCTGCGCGTGGCCGAGCGCCGGCCAGGCTAGCGGGGCGAGTGTGAGCGCCACGAGCGCCACACCGATCCATCGTCCCATCACGTCCCTCCTCGGGCCAGTCTGCTGCCCCGCCTTACAGGGCGTCCACGATGCTGCCGTCGCGCATCGCGATCCGCCGCGACGCTTGCCGCGCTAGCGCGGGATCGTGGGTGACCATCAGCACGGTCGTGCCGGCGGCGACGAGCGCGCGGAACAGCTCGAAGATCTGGCGGCCGGTCTGCTCGTCCAGGTTGCCCGTCGGCTCGTCGGCCACCAGCACCGCCGGGTCGTTGGCCAGCGCGCGCGCGATGGCCACGCGCTGCTGCTCTCCGCCCGACAGCGCGTTGGGCAGCCGGTCCGCCAGGTGCGCCATGCCCACCTGCGCGAGCACCTCCATGGCCCGCGCGCGCTGCGCGGCGCCACGGTAAGTGTGGCAGAAGGCCATCGGCAGCCGCACGTTCTCGGCGACCGTCAGCGTCGGCAGCAGCTGGAAGAACTGAAACACGATGCCAATCGTGCGGCCCCGCCAGCTGACCAGCGCGTTCGGGCTGATCTCGCGGAGATTCTGGTCGTCCACGATCACCTCGCCCGCGTCGGGCCGGTCGATCCCCGTGATGATGTTGAGCAGCGTCGACTTGCCCGACCCCGACGGCCCGACGATCGCGACGAACTCCCCCGCCTGGACGGTCAGGCTGACCCCGCGGAGCACGGGGAGCGGCCCGGCGGTCGTCGGGTATGTCTTGACCACGTCGCGCAGCCAGATGAGCGGCGTGCCCGGCCGCGCCCGCGCCCGACCGCGTTGCCCCGCGGGCGCGGCGCCGCCGGGGCTCGTCGGGGCGAGGCTGCCGCCGAGGCCGCCCGCGCGGAAGGTCACCAGCAGGCGCCCCAGCCGAATCGTGTCGCCGGGGGCGAGAAACGTCGGGCGCGTCACCCACTGGTCGTTGACGGCCGTCCGGTCGGCGCCCGCCAGGTTGATGAGTACCCAGCCCGTCGGGAAGCGCTCGAGCCGCGCGTGGCAGTCCGCGATCAACGGGTCGTCGACGACGATGTCGTTCGTGGGCGCTCGCCCGATGGTCAGCGCGTCGCCCGCGAGGGGCAAGCGGCGCGCGTCGGCCAGCCGCAGCTCGTCGTGGCCCCCGGCCGCGCCGTGCTCCGCGGGCGGCGTCGCCTGGATCACGGCAGGGCTCCCATCGCGCGATGTCATGCAGCGCTCCTTTTCGCGGCACGCGCCAGCCCGAGCTTGTTCACCGGCCCCGCGCGTCCGTGCCATTACGTCAAACGGCCCGCTCGCCCGCGCCAGGCGCTCAGGCGTAGCGCAGTATCTCCGCGATGCGGACCCGCGACGCGAGCAGCGCCGGGCCCAGACTCGCGGCGAGCGCGATCGCGAGCGTCGCCAGCAGGGTGCCGCGCACGCCCGTGGCCGGGAACGCGTACTGGAGCGGGATCAGCTTGTCGCTCAGGAAGCCCACCAGCAGCCTGCTGGCCGGCGCCCCGAGCGCCACGCCCAGGCCCCAGCCGAACAGCCCCAGTAGCAGGCCTTCCAGCAGGAAGGTCCCCACGAGGGTGCGATTGGGCGCCCCCACCGAGCGCAAGACGCCGATCTCGCGGCGCCGCTCCAGCACGTTCATCGCCAGCGTGCCGAACAGGCCCAGCCCGGCCACCAGCGCCACCACCAGGACGACCAGCGAGAAGAGCAGCGCGAAGCCGACGAAGATCCGCTGCGTGTTCTCCTGCTGCTCGTAGATCTTCACCGGCGCGTTGCCCAGTCCCGCGTTGGCCAGCGTGTCGCTGAGCGTGCGCGCCTGCGCGTCGACGTTGGCCCGGCTCTCGTCCGCGAGCCGCACGTAGAGCTGGTTGCCGCGGTTCTCGGGATAGTCCGCGAGCGTCCGCACCGCCTCGTAGGGCGCGTACACGGCGCCCTCCGGCGCGAACGCGTCCGCGCCCGCGCCCGGCACGATGCCCACCACGGTCCAGTGTTGCGCGGGGTGATTGCCGTTCGCCAGCGTTAGCGTGCCGCCCACGCCCAGGTCGTGCCGCTGGGCCAGTCGGTCGGTGATCACCGCCTGGTCCGTCGCGCCGCCGTCCAGCCATTTCCCGCCCTCGCGCACGGTGCTGGTCGCGAAGATCGTCGTGTCCGAGGGCAGCCCGGTCACGTTCACCGTCTTGTCGTCGACCTTGGCCGACGTGACGAGCCACAGCTCGCGCTGGTCGATGCCCGCCGTGTTGGCGAGCGCCGTGTCGATCGCGCCGCGTTCGGCCGGGCTGTCGAAGCCCAGCATCACGTCGGCGCGCAGCGCCTCGCGCGTCGTGCGCAGGGTCAGCGATAGCGCCGTCAGCGCCGCCAACACGGCCAGGAGCAGCGCAGTGGTCACCGTGAGCCCGAGCAGCGTGAACCAGGCGCGGTACGGCTGCCGGAACACGTTGCGTGTGGCGAGCAGCGCGGCCGGGGGGAGCGCGTGCAGCCGCAGCACCAGGCGGTCCCACGGCCCGCGGCCGAAGCGCGCGGATAGTCCGTACGAAATGAGCGCCTCGCGGACGGTCACCCGCGCGCCGAGCCAGCTGGGGACGAAACCGGCCACCAGACAGGTGCCGAGGCCGATCGCCGCCGCCAGGCCGATCGCCCCAGGGCTCACCGTGATGGCGGCCGGCGGCTCGCCCAGCGCTGCGGCCTGCGCGCCCTGCGCCCAGATCGCCAGGCCGATGCCCGCGACGAGGCCCAGGCTCGTGCCGAGCACGCCGTAGAGCAGCGCCAGCGCCAGGTACACGAGCATGACCTGCTGGGTCGTGCCCCCGATCGCCTTCATCGTGCCGATCTGCGGCCGCTGCTCCAGCACGATCGTGGCGACCGTGTTGATTACCAGCAGGCCGCTGGCGAAGGCGCCAAACAGCCCGAACGCCAGCAGGATCGTGCGTAGCGCCGCCAGCACGTCGTGGCCGGGCACCTGCGCGGGGTCCTGCACCTGGCTCGCCAGCACCGTGACCTCGTCGCCCTCCAGGGTCTCGCGGACCCGCGTCTGCGTGTATTCCCGCCACGCGGCCGTGCTGTTGTTGCGCATCGCGACCAGCACGCGGTTGTCGCCGTCTAGCTTGAGCTGGGCCAGGGCGTCGTCGCGGGTCAGCCAGGCCGCGGCGAAGCCCACCACCGGCGCCGCGGCGACGTTGGGATTCTCGCCGAAGCCGACGATCGTGTAGGTGCGCTCCGCGCCGTCGCTGCCGACGAGCGTGACCTGCTGGCCGATGCTCAGGTCGTACTTCCGGCGCGAGGCTTGCTCGAACAGTATCTCGCCGCGGCCGGGCGCCGCCCCCTGCACGATTCGCACCCGGTCAAGGGTGTCGGGGTTCTGGAAGTCGGCAATGCCCTGGATGGCCAGGTTCTCGTCGCGGTCGTTGCCCGGGGCCTTCCACCGCGTGCTGCCCACCACCCGCCCCTCGACGGTCCGGACGTTGGGCAGCGCCGCCAGGTCGGCGCGGGGCGCCGCGCCGAACGGCGTCGTGTCCACCGTCAGGTCGGGCGGGTTGGAGGCCGCGTACTTCTCGGTCGCGCTCTGCGCGAACTGCTCGCCCAGCAAGATGATCGCGCTTACCCCGAACACGGCCACGGCCACGCTGAAGACCACCAGACCGGTTCGCAGCTTGCGGGCGCGTAGGTCGCCCCATGCCTTCTTCAGAATCATGGCGTCAACGCTTCCACGGCTGCTGGCACCAGGCGCCACTCATTCGCCGGCGGTGCCCGCCGCCGCGGCGGCGATGGCGCTCTCGGCGGTCGCGACGCAGTGCTGCGCGTCCGCGTCGTCGGGCACCAGCGCCAGCGCCTGGCGGCAGCGCTCGGCCGCATCCGGCGCCGCGTCGGCGTTCAGCGCGGACTGCCCCCAGGCGAGCCAGGCGGCGAACAGGCGGCCCTTCAGGCTGCGTGCCCCCAGGCTGTCCAGGTAGTCGGGCGCCTGGGCGTAGACGGCGCTGAACTGCGAGACGGCCGTCGGCCAGTCGCCCACGACCATCGCTTTCTCCCCGGCCTGGTACGCCGCCAGCCGCTGCGCGTCGGTCTGCGCGGCGCTCGAATCGGGCTGATAGGTCAACGCCTGCTGGAAGTCGGTCGCCGCCTGCCCGAGCGTGTCCGCGGCCGCCAGGCGCTGCTCGCCGCGGCCCACGTAGGCGGCGGCCAGCGCGTCCGCCAGGCCCGCGTGGTCGGGGTCGCGCGCGTGCATGATCCGGCAGGCCTTGATCGCGTCGTCCCAGCTCTTGGCGTCTACCGCCCCCTGGCAGCGCGCGAGCAGGTCCGCGTCGCTCTCCAGCGTCGGCACGGGCGTCAAGGCCTCCGCGTCCACCGCCCGCGGCGCCACCGTGCCGCCGCGGCGCACGACGAGCATCGCCATGAGCAGGATGATCGCGAAGATGAGCGCCCAGGTGGGGAAGGCCTGCCGGTTGGCGGCCGCCGCGAGCGCCGGCCGCGCCGGCCCTAGCCACCCCGCCGCGGCAGCGGGGACCGCGCGCAGGCCCGGCACCCGCTGGAGGGCGCTCTGTCCCACCGCCTGTGCCCACGACGACCACGGACCCAGGCCCCGGCCAACCAGACGGCCGACCCGGCTGCCCCCGACCTCCGCGGCGTGGCTCGTGGCCCGCGACCACTCCAGCGGGGCCGCCGCGCCGCCCGGGCGGCCCCGCAGCGCCTCCGCGCGGTAGCGATAGGCGTCCGGATAGGCGTTCGGCGCCTCTTCGACCACGGCGGTCAGCGCCGCCGCGGCTGCTGCCCGGTCGCCGCGACGCAGGGCGTCCCGCCCCTGCTCGTAGAGCGCGTGGACCACGTCGGCCCGCTCCAGAACGATCTGCCCCGCCGCCGGCCCAGCCGGCGCCTCCCCGGGCGCGACGGTCGGGGCCACCGGCGCGCTCGGCGCGGGCGCCGCGCCGTCCGGCGTGATGGGCAGCCCGCACTCGAAACAGAAGCGGGCGTGCGCCGGCAGGTCCGTCCCGCACCGCGCGCACACGTGGCGCAGGCGGACGCCGCACGCCAGGCAGAACTTGGCGGCGGGCGGATTCTCTTCCTGACAGGAAGGACAGCGCACTATGGACTGCTCCAGACCCCAGCGCGACGCGCCGGTGGTGGCAGTGCTCGTGTCCACGTGTTGGCGACCAGACGGAGGGGAAAGAATCAGCGGGCGGCGCGCCGCCCGCTGATCACGGCACACCGATTATCTCGGCTGATGCGCCGCGCGGAGGTGCGCGGCGCGCGGCGCGGGTCCCGTTACCACAACCACCAGAAGATGTTGTAGAAGAACCCGGGCACCCAGGAGAACCAAGGCCACCAGAACATTCTTGACTCCTCTCGTCTTCACGGTCTCGCCGCCGCCGGGCCGGCCCCCCGTCGCCCCGCGGCAAATCGACACAGCCCTGCAGCAGAATTCATGCCAGCCGCAAACACCGCTCCGGGCCGGCGGTGTCCGCTGCTGGCTCTCCAGGCTGGTGTGCTGGTCCGGCACGGCCAAGCCCGCGCGATCAAGGGCCAGGCGGGCGGCTTAGTCCCGCTCGGCCCACGGGGCGAACGCCTCCAGGCCCAGGTGGGCGAGGGTGGCGCGGTAGGGGCGGCCGCTGCGCTCGTGGCGCCCCGTCAGCCGGTAGTATTCGTGGATCAGGTCGGGCAGCCACCGCGCGATCGTGAAGCCCGCGTACGGGCCGTCGGGGATCGGCTCCAGGAAGCGCGGCCCCACGTCGGTGTAGTCCTCCTCCGCCCGCCAGCCGCGCTGCGTCCCGAAGAGGCTCTGTAGCAGCATGCTGCGGTGGCCCGTGTCCAGCATCTCGTCGAGTGACACGTCCCACCCCGTGGTCGCGTTTAGGGCGTCCACCATCGAGATCAGCCCCTGCGGCGCCGACGGGTTGAGCGCGAACCAGCACGCTCCCATCAGCCCGCACGCCTGACGATACTGCTCGCTGAGGATGTGCGACCACGCCCAGCCGTCCGGCTGGCGCGGGTCGAGCGGCCCCCAGGTCTCGCGGTAGCGCAGGTCGGGCGGCGGCTCCTCGCTGCCGCCGCCCTGCGGCTTCATGCCGCCGCTCGCCACCAGCTCGCGCAGCATGTTCCCGATCAGCGGCCGCCACTCGTGCTGCGCCGGCGTGCCCCCCTTCGTGTGGACGACCCACCGCGGCGCGTCGCCGCCCAGCGCCGCGGCCAGCTCCTTCGGCCCGTCGGCCAGCAGGTTGCCCAGCCAGCCCTCACGGCGGGCGCACCGCTCCAGCAGCGCCTCGGCCGCGGCCAGGTTGCCCCAGACTAGCTCCAGGCCGTCGGTCCGGTCGGGCCCCAGCAGCCTCTTCTCCCACGCCTCGAACGCCAGCCCCGCGCCGTTCGCGTAGTGGCTGCACTCGATGCCCAGGTCGTTGATCCGCTCGGCCAGGTAGAGCACGTCGTTGCCCTGGAAGCCGAGGTTATAGAAGGTGTCCATCCACTCGCTGCCGCCGTTGAAGTGGACCACCGTGCCCTTGTGCGGCCCCTCGCCGATCTCGGCGTCCCAGGGGCACAGCCGCGGGCACTGGAAGCAGGGCCGCAGCGTCACGCGGTTCTGGTCCAGGCCCCGCGCCTCGTCGGTGATCACCGTCGCGCGCCAGTTCAGCCGCGTGATGGCGCCCCAGTCCTCCCCGTGGCCGGGGCTGTGCAGCCGCTTCTGCACGGTGTACGTGCGCGGCTTGAGCGCCCCGCGCCAGCGCTCGCCCGCGTCGATCAGCGCCGCCTTGTCGCGGATCGGCGGCCGCCGGCTGCCGCGCGCCACGATCGCCTTCAGGTTCTTCGACCCCATCACGGCGCCCACGCCGTGCGCCGCGGTGTGGTTGTAGTCGTTCACCAGCATCGCCGCGTGGACCAGGTGCTCGCCCGCCGGCCCGATGCAGGCCACGCGCGCCTCGGGGTGCCCCGCCTCCGCGCGCAGCCGGTCCTCGGTGGCCCGCGTGCCCAGCCCCCACACGTGGCGCGCATCGCGAAGCTCGACGCCGTCCTCGTCCACGTAGAGATACGTCGGCTGCGGCGCCGCGCCGGTGACGATGACCCCGTCGTAGCCGGCCGCCTTCAGCGCCATCGCCCAGAAGCCGCTGGTGGCGGCGCGGCCGAGCGTGTGGTGGGTGGCCGGGCTCAGGTATACGGCCGTGGTCTTCGTGCCGCCCGGCGTGAGCCCCGTGCCCGCCACCGGCCCGGTCATGATGACGATGACGTTCTCCGGCCCGAGCGCGGTGGCGTCGAGCGGCAGCAGCTGGAGCAGGATGTAGGTCGCGAGCGCCTGCCCGCCCCAGAGCTGTCGCAGCAGCGGCTCCTCGGGCAGGTTCACGTCCCAGCAGCGGCCGGCGCTCAGGTCCACGCGCAGCAGCTTGCCCATGTAGCCGCCGGGCAGCGGCGTCCGCCGCACGGCGGGGAACAGCGCGCCGGCCGCCGGCGCGGCGTCAGTTGTCGCCATCCTAGCACGTCCCTCCGCGGCAGCCGGGCGGCGCCCGCTACCCGGCCCCCGCCCGCGCGATCCCTGCCCTGCCCGGTCCCCTGCCACTCCCGAGAACGCTTCACCGCGTCCGGCTCACACCGACGCCGGCGAAGGCTCCCACGCTCCCCGGGAGAGGGCTGGGGTGAGGGCGCGCCTCGGTAAGCGGACCCTCGGGCCGGAAGGGGTTTCAGTCGGCGGCGGCCCAGAGCACGCGGTCGGCGGGCAGCGTCAGCGGCAGCCGCTCCCAGGTGTCGCCGCGGTCCCGCGACAGCAGCAGATCGCCGGGCGTGTCGATGAGCGCCGGCGAGCCGTTGCTCGGCGTGTCCACCGCCTCGCCGCGGTTAACCGCGCCCACGCCGCCGAACACGGCGTTCGGGTCCGTCGGGTGGGGCGTCAGCGCCCACATGAAGCTGTCCATGTCGTCGGCCAGGTTCCGGCCCACGCGGTACCACGACTCGCCGCAGTCGTCGCTGCGGAACACCGCCGCCTTCGCCCCGCGCGACTCGCGCCGCCAGAAGCCCGGCGACCCGTCGCCCGCCGAGATGAGCATCTGCGGCGTCCTGTTCGCGCCCACGGGCGGCAGGAACAGGAAGTCGTGGAAGTAGTTGCGCGTCAGCCCGTTCTCGGCGCGCACCCATCCCTGCGCCGGGTCCTCGCTCGTGAAGAAGCCGCGCGCCGAGGTGACGTAGTAGCGCCGCGTGCTGCCGGGCAGGTTCGTCAGCAGGTGCATGTCCACGTAGTCGATGCCGCCGCTGACGTCTTCCCAGCTGGCGCCGCGATCGAAGCTCCGCACCACCCCGCCGTGCTCCAGGCACAGGTACAGGACGTTCGGGTCGTCGGCGTGGACGAAGATGTTGCGCACGTGGCCCGTGTGCGGCGGGTAGGGCGTCCACCACTTCTTGCGCACGTCCTCCGGCATGGCCGGCAGCGCGGTCAGCTCCTCCCAGGTGTCGCCGCCGTCCTCGCTGCGATACAGGTGTACCGGCTCCGTGCCCGCGTACACCACGCGGTCGTCGGTCGGGTCGATCGCCACGGCGCGCACGTCGCCCTCCGGCATGCTGAACACCCGCGTCCACGTCTGGCCGCCGTCGGTGGTGCGATACACGCCGTCGAACGCCACCGTGGTGAACACGCGCTCCGGATGCTGCCGGCTGCCCGCGATCGAGTCGAACACGTTGCTCTCGAAGCCGCGGAACACCTCCTCCCAGCCGCCGTTCCGCCCGCGCCACACGAACAGCCCGTGCTGTGTGCCCGCGTACAACCGCACGCCCTCACCCATCGCTCCACCTCCGCGCCTTCCAACCAGCGCCCGTGGTCCCGTAGGGGCGCGATTCATCATGGCCGCGGCATGGCCGCGGCCGTCGCGGCCGCAAACCCGCTCTGCCCGCCACCGGCCCGCCGCACGCTGCCGGCCCGGACGCCTCGTAGGGGCGGCTCTCGTGGCCGCCCGCGGCCTGTGGCGCGGAATACTGCAAGCGCCACTGGCCGCAGCCCTGGTCCCTCGTCGTCACACCCCGTGCAGCGCGCCCGTGGCCCGCTGGCGGTCCCAGCGGCGCTCGTCCGCCGCGAGATACGCCCAATGCGCCCGCGCCCGCGCCTCCGGGTAGCCCCCCTCCAGCGCCAGGCACTCCTCGCGCGTCAGCGGCTGTACCGCCCCCAGCGGCAGCGCCTCCAGCAGCTTGCGCGCATTGTCCTCCAGGATGAACGCCGTGTGCAACATCGCCTCGATGCTGCTGCCCACGCTCACCGTGCCGTGGCAGCGCAGCAGCAGCGCCAGCCGGTCGCCCAGCGCCTCCACCACCCGCCGCCCGGCCGCCAGCGTGTCGATGAACTCCACCCGCGGATACACCGGCACGCCGTCGGCGAAGATCGCCCCGCTCATCGTGACCGGGCGTAGCTCCCGCTGGGCGATGGCGAACAGCGTCGACTCGTGCGCGTGGCAGTGCGCCACCGCCCGCGCGTCGGGCCGCGCCTGGTGTAGCTCCGTGTGGATCGGCCACTCGCGGGGAATCGTGTGGTGACCCGCCAGCAGCGTGCCGTCCAGGCCGATGACGAGCATGTCCTCAGCCTGCACGTCGCACTTCGCGGCGCCCGAGCCCGGGCAGATCACCACGCGCCGCGTCTCCGGCAGGTACACGCTGATGTGGCCGAACATGCCGAGCAGCCCGTGCATGGCGAAGATGCGCGTGCAGCTGGCCAGCTGCTCGCGCGCGGCGTCCTCGTTCACGGTGCGCCTCCCGGGCAGTAGCCCGTCGGCCGCATCCTACCACCGCCGCCGCCCCTTGTCGACCGCCCCGCCCGCCGCCCGCCGCCCAACCCGCCGGCACGGCTCGCGCGCCGGCGCCGCGCCGGCGCGATCAGCCCGCCTGATCGCCCCGCCCGCCATACCGCCCATCCCCGGCTGGCCGGGCGTGCCCAGCCCCGCGCGATCAGCCTTCGCCGCGCGCCCCCGCGCCCGGCCGGCGCCCGTCCACGGCGCGCGCCAGGCCGGCGGCGATCTCCTGCAGGCCGTACTCGTGGTAGTAGCCGGCGCTGCCCTCGACCACGATCAGGCGGGGCGTCGCCACCAGCTCGTACCACTGGAGCGGCCGCTCGTCCAGCTCCGCGCCGATCAGCCGCAGCCGCGTCTCGAACCGCTCCGTCGCGGTGGGATCGGCGGCGGGGCCTTGCCCCCGCAAGACCGTCCGGGCCGCCACCTGCTGGCTCAGCTCGAGCCAGCCCAGGTCCAGGCGCCCCGCCTCGCCAAACACCTGGAGCTGGGCGCGGCCGGGTGTGACGCCCAGGTACGCCCCCCGCCCCCCCGCCTCGTCGACCAGCCCCCCGAGCGTCCGCAGCGTCTGCTGCAGGCTGGGCGGCGCGGTCGCGGCCGCCTCGACGTAGCCCTGCGCCCACGCGCGCTGCAGCACGCGCGCGGCCGCGGCCATCCGCGGCCGCGCGTCCGCGCTCGCCTCGTGTAGCAGATCGCCGAAGGCGTCGGGCGCGGGGTCCATCTCGATGAAGTACGTGAGCACCATCTGCAGGTACGGCACGCCCGGGCCCTGCGCCATCCGCCGCCTGAGCGACGTCAGGATGCGGTCGCACCATTCCCTGGGAGAGAGCGCGGCCGGCGCCCCGGCGCTCGCCGTGCGCCCCGACGGTCCCGCCGTCGGAGAGAGTAGGCGCGGCCCGGGCGGCGCGTCCAGCGCCTCACGCACCTTGCGCGCCAGCGCCTCCGTCGTAAACGGCTTCTGCAACAAGACCATCTGCGGCTCTAGTACGCCGTGCCGCGTCATCGTGTGGGCGGTATACCCCGACGCATAGAGTACGCGCAGGTCGGGGCGCGTCAGGCGCAGCCGCCGGACTAGCTCGCGGCCGTCCATGCCTGGCATCACCACGTCGGTTACCAGCAGGTCAATCGCGCCCGGATGCCGCTCGCTGACCTGCAACGCCTCATCCCCCCCGCTCGCGACCAGGACCGTATACCCCCGCGCCTCGAGCACCGCGCGCACCAGCGACCGCACGGCGTCCTCGTCATCGACCACCAGCACCGTCTCGGTGCCCTCCAGCCTCACCGCCGGCGCCGCGCGGGGCGCCGGCGGTGTCGCGGGCGCGTCGACGCGCGGCAGGTAGACTTTGAACGTGCTGCCCTGTCCAGGCTCGCTGTACACCCAGACGTAGCCCCCGCTCTGCTTCACGATGCCGTAGACCGTCGCCAGGCCGAGCCCGGTCCCTTTCCCGTGCTCTTTCGTCGTGAAGAACGGCTCGAAGATGCGCGCCTGCGTCGCCGCGTCCATCCCGTGACCCGTGTCGCCGACCGCCAGCATCACATAGTGCCCGGGCGGGACGGGCACCCGACGCGCCGTATACGTCGCATCGGCCTCGAAGTTGTCGGTCTCGATCGTCAGCGTGCCGCCCCGCGGCATCGCGTCGCGCGCGTTCACGACCAGGTTCAGGATCACTTGCTGAAGCTGGCTGCGGTCCGCCTGCACGTGCCCGAGCGCCGCGCCCGGCGCGATGCTCAGCGCCACGCGCTCGCCGGCCAGCCGCTGCAGCAATTCCCGCATCTCCGCGAGCAGCGCGTTGAGGTCCAGCACCTCGGGGGCCAGCACCTGCTGGCGGCTAAAGGCCAGTAGCTGCCGCACTAGCGCCGCCGCCCCGTCGGCCGCGTCGCGGATCTCCTCGACGAAGCTCCGCCGCGGGTCGTCCGCGGCGAGCCGGTCGGCCAGCAGCTCGCTGTTGCCCAGGATCACGGTCAGCAGGTTGTTGAAGTCGTGCGCCACCCCGCCGGCCAGGCGGCCCACGGCTTCCAGGCGCTGGGCCTGCTGCAGCTGCGCTTCCAGCCCCTTGCGCGCCGTGATGTCTACGAAGGTGTACACGAGCAGCTCGCCGCCGCCCGGCGGCGCCGGCAGGGGAAGGCGGTCCATCTGCAGCCAGCGCTGGGAGCCGTCCGCACGCAGCACCGTCATGGTGCAGCGGTGCAGCGCCAGCTCGTCCCGCGCTGCTCCCGCCCCGTCGTCGCCCGCCACCAGCGGCACGCCATCCGGCCGGATCACCGGCCATAGCGCCTCGGGACGCTTCCCCAGGAGCCGCGCGAGCGGGAAGCCCAACAGCTCCTCGGCGGCCGGGTTGGCGTCCACGATCGCGCCGGTGGCATCACACAGCGCCACCCCGCACGCCACCGCCGCGAGCAAGCGAGCGCCCTCGGCGCCAATCAGCCGGCGATCCGTCATCCGCTGTCCAGGCCGGCGGCTCCCGGGAGCTGCCGGGGCTATACTGCTAATCTGTTACCTGCAGCATAGCAGCCCGGGCATCCCGTGCGCTCCGCCTGCCCACCGCAACCCCACCGCCAAACGAGACGCGGCGCTATAATCCGCCACGCCGCGCCCGGCGCGGCGGGCGCCCGTCACCCGCCGGCGGGCGGCCCGGCTACCTGTAGTGGACGCGTGAGCGCCCTTGTCGCCACCAGGGAGGCTACCGATGACCGCGGTCAGCACGTTCCGCAAAGAGCTGGAAGACGCGGTGCTGGAGCGCCACTGCGCGCACCATCCCATGACGCAGAAGTGGGCGCGCGGCGAGCTGAGCCGCAACGCCCTCATGGGCTGGGGCGTCGAGCACTGGCACTGGGTCAGCAACATGTCGCCGGTCACCTTCTACAACATGGCGACGGCGCCCGCCGACGCGCGCCAGGCCATTCTGGAGAACTATCTGGAGGAGAACGACCCCGACCGGCCCCACCTGCCCATCGTGCTGCGCTTCGCCGCGGCGAATGGCGCCGACGTCGAGGCGGTGCAGCGCGGGCGCGGGCTGCCCACCACCGAGTCCTGGGTGGCGTTCCTCACGCGCGCCGCCAAGGAGCACGGGTGGATCGCCGGGGTGGCGGCGACCAACATCGGCACCGAGTCGCAGTCCCCCCTCCTCTACAGTACGGTGCTCCCCGCGCTGCGCGAGAAGTACGGCTTCGACGAGCACACCATCGAGCACTTCTGGCTGCACACCGAGGCCGACACCGAGCACGGCGGCCGCGCCTTCGAGCTGCTGGAGCGCTACTGCACCACCCGCGAGCAGCAGGAGCAGGCGATCTGCTGGGCGCGCGAGAGCGCGAAGATGCGCTGGTTCTACTTCGACGGCATCTACCTCCACTACGAGCTGGGCTACCCTCTGCGCTAATCCGCCGGCTGCTGCCTGCAACCCCGCGGCTGCACGTAGGAGGGAGCCTCCGATGACGGCACTACCGCCCGCCCACGCGCGTGGCCTGGCCGGCCGCCTGCCCGGCACGCTCGTCCTGCTCGCGCTCGTCGGCGCCTGCGCGGCCCCGACCGCCAGCCCCCCGCCCGCGGCGGCGCCACCGGCCGCGGCCGCCCCCGCCCAGCTCGCCTCGCCGCCGCCGCTTACGCACGTCACGGTAGCCTACCCGGCGCGCGCCGTCACCATGACCGGCTTCGACATCGCCATCGAGCGGGGCTACACGCGCGAGGAGGGCCTGAACGCCGAGATGGTGCAGATGAACGGCACGCTCAGCGCCCAGGGCATCGTGGCGCACCAGGTGGACTTCGGCATGTCCGCCGGCGCGCTCCTCGCGGCCCACCTGCGGGGCGCCCCCATCCGGAACGTGTTCGTCCAGATCGACAAGCCGTTGTTCTCGATGTTCGCCCAGCCCGACGTCCACACCTGGGCCGACCTCGTCGGCAAGCCGATCGGCATCGCCGCCGTGGGCGACAGCACCCAGCTCGCGGCCGTCGCCGCGCTCGGCGCCAACGGCGTGAGCGCCGACCAGGTCACCTTCATCGCCAACCTCAGCGGCAGCGAGGTCGCGGCCGCGCTCCAGGCCGGCTCCGTGGCCGGGGCGGTCACGTCGCCGCCCGTCGACATCGCCGCCGAGCAGCTTGGCTTTCGCAACCTCGGCTTCCTCGGCGACTACCTCGACTACCTCACCGCGGGCCTGGCGACGCACGAGGACACGATCCGCGAGCATCCCGAGCTTGTGCGGGCCGTCGTGCGGGCGGAGCTGAAGGCCCACCGCTTCATGCAGCAGGACCGCGACGCCACGATTCCGCTCATGGCCGAGTTCCAGCAGGTCGAGCCGGCCGACGCCGCCACCGCCTACGACCGCTATCTGAAGTACCTGACCAAGGATGGCCTGAGCACGCCGCAGCAGCTCGAGGGCATCCTGCGGACGGCCCGCCAGGAGATCCAGCTGGACAAGCCAGCCAGCGTGGACGAGGCGTTCGACCTCAGCTTCGCCCGCCAGGCCGCGGCGGACCTCGACCGCGAAGGCTGGCATCCCTAGCCGCCGCGCCCGCGCCGCTCACGCTGACCAAAAAGCCCGCCAGACGTAGGGCAGGGGCTTGTCCCCTGCCGCCCAGTCGACGCTGCCTGACTCGATGGTTCTGATGACCGCTACTCAAGACGCGGAGCCGCCAGGCTGTCGCGCGCGTGACGGCCGGCGGGGAGCTACGGGCGTATACTGGCGGCAACCGAATTGTGTAGCCGCCACCGAGGATCGCCATGGCCGCCGCTCCCGGGCTCCCGTTCAGCCGCCGCGGCTTCGTCCGGGCCGCGGGCCTGGCCAGCCTCGGGCTGCTGGCGGGGTGCGGGCGGCTACCGGGCCAAGAACAGCACTCGGTGCGGATGCCCGTGGTCGGGGTGCTCACCGCCGCCACGTTCTGGCTCGATAGCTTCCGGCAGGCCTTGCGGGACCACGGCTACGTGGAAGGCCAGAATGTCGTCGTCGAAGTCCGCTCCTCGGAAGGGCAAGAAGAGCCCCTCGCGGACTACGCGCGCGAACTGGCCCGCCTACCGGCTGACGTGATCGTGGTCGGCGGTCTGCCCGCCATTCGCGCGGCGATGGCGGCGACGAGCCGCATTCCGGTCGTCATGGTAGCTGGCGGCGCGGACGCCGTCCGAGCGGGCCTGGTGGCCAGCCTGGCACACCCCGGCGGGAACGTGACCGGGCTAACCGATTTTGCCGAGCAATTGACGGCGAAACGCCTCGAGCTCATCTGCGACACGGTCCCCGGGGTCCGCCGCGTGGGGGTCGTCCGGGTGCCCGCGGCTACCGCCGAGCAATGGCAGGAAGCCACGGTCGCCGCGCAGCAGCTGGGCATCGCGCTGGAGGCGTTAGACGTGCAAGCCCCGCAGGATCTGCCTACGGCCTTGTCGATCGCCGCCCAGAACGAGTATCAAGCCATCCTGCTGCTGCTCGACCCCCTGACCGTGCTCCACCAGGCTCAGCTTGGGCAGCTGACGTTGGCGAACCACCAGCCGGCGATCCATAGCATGAAGGGGTTCGCGGCCGCGGGCGGTCTGCTCGCCTATGGTCCGAGCATAACGGACCTGGCGCGCCGAGCCGCGGCCTACGCGGACAAGATCCTCAAGGGCGCCAGCCCCGCCGACCTCCCCGTCGAGCAACCTACCACCTTTGACTTCGTCATCAACCTCCAGACCGCCCAGGCGCTCGGCCTCACCATCCCCCAGCACGTGCTGCTCCAGGCCACCGAGATGATCCCGTAGCCCGGCACGGATACCGTCGATCGTTCCCCGTTCCAGCCAAGACGATTCTCGCTGTCCACATTGTGCGAGTCAGCTTCGCGGGGATAGTCGGCCAGAGTCGGCCTTCGCCGTGGACGGCGCGGCGCCGCGAGCGCTTGGCGAGCGCGGTATCCTAGGGCACTAGCACGACCTTGCCCGTCGCCTCGCCCGCCTCCACCAGCTCGTGCGCCTCGCGGGCACGCGCCAGCGGCAGCACCGCCGCGATCAGCGGCCGGATGAACGCACCTACTCTTGAGATGCGGACGAGAGGGAGTCAAGAAGAGGCCGTATCCTGTCCCAATCTACACCGGCTGAGCGAAACGAGGGAGCGTTCCCTTCAAAGACATATTAGGATGTGCTGCGGGCGGTCCCCGCTCGGCGACAGAAAATCGCCCTCCAAGATCACGAGTGTCAGAGGATGCACCGTGCGGGGAGTCGCGTAGGGGCCACTCGCTATAACCCCGCCCGAGCGGGTCCACGGTGGGGGCGATGGCAGTGGCTCGTAGCATCCCCCAACCGGAATCGCCAGAGTGCGAAGATCGCAATCTGTCACGGCCCGGGCGACAATAATTCTCGGGCTGCCACTCACTACCCTATACTCCATGAGGACTTCGGTGAGCGCGTGCCGAGCGAGTTCATACTGCCACGACGACGTGACACCCTCTCCAGAACACTCTTGGGCTTCCACGTGCGTCGCCATGGTCAGATTGGTCGCTAGCAGCAAGCTCGCAACCGCTATATGCCGCACGATATCCATCCGTACGGAATCTGCACGCTTCAACCGGCAACCCGCTATCTCCAACGTCGCCGCCAAGGCAGCCAGGGGGCGGTAGACCCGCGCGGGCACCTCCTCAATGCTCATCCGAATCTCCGGCGTGACGCACTACTGGCTAGTGACCGTCAGCCGGCCGCGCCACCGAGTCGAGCTATCTGAGGCAGCATAGTCGTAAGCGCCAGGGAGGTTGAAGATCACTGACCAGCGCCCAGCGGGCGTGATCGGTCCAGAACCCCAACCACCAGACGCCCCCCCTACTGGCGCGATTGCGACGGGCATTTCGCTATCGTTCACCCAGGTCACTTGTGTGCCAACTGGTACTGTAATCTCCGGCGCCTGTACACCGCGCTCGTCAATATGCAATCGTACATACTGCATAGGTCCAGTAGTGCCACAGACGGTGGGGATGAAGTAAGCACTCCTTGGGTCACAGAGCGTCGGCCGCATCACTCCGCACGTATCAACCTCAGTCACCAGGGCCGTCTCGGCACAGCTCGGCGGCACCACGGAGTAGTTTCCCTGCCCCGGAAATACTGGTTGCCCCGGTCTACGGCCCGGTGGGGGTAGTGTGGCAAGCCCTGGTGGGCTTACCGGTGACATGCCCGTGGATGTTGAGAGATGATCGTCCGGCAAATCGGGGTTGCTGAGCAGCGTCCGGAATGAACCGCCGCGGCGGGACGCTTGCCACGCCAGTAGGCTCTCCGAGCGAGGATGGAAGATATATGCTATGTAGCGCACTCGAAACCGCTCGGCGTCTGGCCCCAGGCTGTCATACTTTGAACTATCCCACCACGGGATAAGCCCGAGATCTCCTCCGATCACAACCACCACAAGCGTGGTATCCTCATCCGACTGAAGCCAATCCATTAGGCCAAAACTGGATAATTCCGATGTCTTGAGTATCCGGACCAGGGCCGTTTGTAGCTCCCCGCTAAGGATGCGAAAGTGCCTCTCAGTGTAGTCGAGCGCGGTTTGCTGCATCGAGTCGAACGTGCCATCGGCGCTATGGTCCACTCCGCTTGCTGGGCTTATCGTCCCACTTGCCACCGTTACGTGAGAGAAGAGTCCGAGGAGCGCCAAGATTCCCAGCACTTCCTTCCGCATCGCTGGACCTACCCCACTGGTGAGATTGGCAGCAGGGGCCTCTGCCCGGCCCCTGCTGCCTGCCTACACATGGTTATAGCGCCTAGCCTAGTGAGGAGGGAGGGTCGGCATCGCTGCTGGAGACGCAGGGAGCGTAGCGCCGTACGGTCCGCGATAGGGCGGCGCCGTCGGCGCAGGCGTCAGAGCATAGCCAGCGGGCAGCGGTGGTGCCGCGACCGGGGTCGGGTCGAGCGGGAGGCTGGGATCATTGAGAGCCTGACGGAAGCGGCCGCCTCGCGGAGAGGTCGCTATTAGAGTCGGCGCCCCTAACCGCAGGTCGAACACATAGGCGACGTGGCTCACCTGTATCTTCCGACCAGGCGTGATATTACGATCCCAGCCGGGAAAGCCCCCGGCTATATCGAAGTCACCGTGCAGGATAACTAACATGAGTGGTGGGTCATTGTCAGCGTAGGGCACTCCGTAAAGACCGAGCGATGGCAGTTGTGAGGCCAGCACCGGCCGAGCGAGTTTCACTTCGGGAGTGCCGTTCACTGAGCGGAAATTAGCGCGGCTGAACTCAATTGCTCGCTGCGCCACGTCCTGAGCGGACGCGCCTACTAATGGTGCCAATAGTGTAGTATAGGCAGCACGGTATTCTGGTATGGTGGCCTCGACCAAGTAGAGATGGTCAGATAGAGCATGATCGGATAGATGCCCCCATCCCGGAGCCGTCGCGGGTGAGAACGTGGCACCATCGTAGCCGAAAGTGCTCGGATTGGCAATCGGAAGAAATTCGGAGTTTTCAACCAGAGACCCCCGAATTTTTTCGGGGGTCTCTACAAGGCTGCGGTAGGCGGAGCGGAGCGCAGTCTAGATCCAAGCGGGTTGCTTGACTGGGCGGCCGACGTTGCTGGGGTGCAGTCGGGGTCCACCGGAGACGTGCATGATCATGCCACAGAGATCCTGTTTCCATCCGTGGCCGGTAGGGTGAGGAGACCGCTTTGGAGAGCCTGGACCACCACGCCCATGCGTGAGTGCACGTGGAACTTCTCGATGAGATGGGAGAGATGATCCGCCGCCGTCTTGGCTGACAGACCAAGAGCGGCGGCGATTTCGTCGTTGCTGTGATCGAGGACCAACAACTGAAGGCTCTCGCGTTCCCGTGGAGTGAGGTGCTCTCGGGCAATGCTCGTAGCCGGCTCTACGTGGAGGTCCACTTGGACCGTGGACCCTATGCCCGTCCGTCCGGTCTCGACGACTTGCACCGCCTGGCCCTGCGCCACGAGACGGACCGCCTTGGCGAGCTCCGCGGCTCCCACCGTCTTGGGTAGATACCCCAGGGCGCCCATCTGCCGGAGCGTTCGCTCGTCACCGCTGTTGGGATCGCCCGTAATGGCCAGGACGGCCACCTCGGGCGCGCGGCGGCGTACCTGCCGGGCTACCTCGATGCCGCTCATATCCGGCAGCCGCACATCCAGCAGCAGGACATCGGGGCGATGCGCCTCAACCAGCGGCAGCGTCTCGGCGCCCAGCATGGCCGTGCCCACTACCTGGACCCCGCCGGCTCTCTCCAGCCACGTCTGCATCCCGGCCAGAACCATGGGATGGTCGTCCACGATCACGACGCGGATCGAGGCTGGACAATGCGCCCACACCTTCGCGCGCTCCCGCATTGGCCCAGCGGCCTGGTCCCCATCTGTCGCCATTGGTCTGCTCCCCCACGCTGGGCAGTGGTGCCCCAGCCGAGCGCAGCATCCGGCAGCCGGTGTATGGATCAAACGATGGGGGAGGCAAAATGTTACACGAGACGCAGGTGCCGGGCGCAGCCGACCAAGCGCGCCCAGCCGGAGAGGTGGTGCAGGGCACAGGCACCAGCGGTCCTCAGCGCTTACTGAGGCGGCACCGGGCGGGCGCCGGCGTGCCGTCCGCCGGGCTACTCGCTGGATCGGTCGAGGTCCAGGACGGGACCCACCACGGTGTCTTTCGTGGCGACACGCACGACCCGCCGGAGCTTCGCGACCCCCTCGAGCGCCGTGTAGAGGCTTTCCCGCGCGCCCTGCAACAGCTTAGCCAGGTCTGCCGGCACCGCCACTTGGTGGGGCACCCACTCCAAGATGCTCAAGGCTGCCACCATGTTGTTGTTCAACAGGTCGGCCAGCTCGCGGCCCGCGAGGACCACCCCTTCCAGCCGGGCCTCCTCCTCAGCCTTCTTGAGTAGCAGCTCTTGCGCGTGCTTGCGTTTGGTGATGTCCCGGAAGTTGCCCACGACGGCCTGGACGCTGGGCTCCGCCAGCCGATTGGTCCAGACCGTTTCCAGCCAGCGCCAGGTGCCATTGCGGTGCCGGACCCGCATCTGGCCCGTCACGCTGCTGCCGGGCCGCTGGAGCACCGCCTGGAACAGCCTCCAGGCCTTCTCGCCGTCGTCCGGGTGCATCCGCTCGAAGACGCTCCGTCCCGTCCGCTCCTCGGCCCGGTAGCCGAGCATACGGGTCATGGCTGGGCTGACGTACTGAATCGTGCCGCTGGCATTTACAAGCCCAATAGCATCCGCGCTGTGCTCGACAAGAGCGCGGAAGCGCTGCTGGCTCTGGCGCATCGCCACCTCCGCCTGGCGGCAGGCCGAGATATCGCGCGCGGCCACGATGAGCCGCTCGGCGCCTCGCTGATCTGAGCTGAGCGAGAGCTGTACGGTAGCAAGGATGTGCTCCCCGGTCTGGCGAAGCAGGCGCCACTCTCCGCTGTAAGCAGTACGGTCGGCAAGCACGGCCTGGACGGCGGCCCGCGCCTGTGGGAGATCGTCAGGGTGAATCCGATCGAAGAGCGTAGTCTGGATGAGCGCATCCGGCTGGTAGCCCAGCACGCGGGAATGCGAGGGAGACGCGTAGAGGATCGTACCCTCCCGATCGAGCAGTGCGACCAGATCCAGCGAGTTCTCGGCGAGCAAGCGGTAGCGCTCTTCGCTGAGGCGGAGGGCGTGCTCCGTAGCGTGCAGCCGTGCGAGCACGTCCCGGCCTGGTTTGTGGCCGCCTCGCGCCGGCCTTGGCCGCCGTCCCATCGCCATCACCCTTCCGCTGACCTAGCGGCCCGGTGCGCTGAGCAGCCCAGCCTATCAGCGCGCTGGTTATCCACTAACGCATCTAGAATAAACCGGTCCGCGGACAGCGTGTTACAAGGACGCGCCTCACGCTGGCTGACCGCAGCGCAGCGCTGAGAGTGGTCGCGCGCGGGGCCGTTCCACAAACGATCGAGGTTGGCGGTGAACGCGCAGAGGCAGGAGGCCGCCGGGCGACTACGGCACCAGCACGACCTTCCCCGTCGCCTCGCCCGCCTCCACCAGCTCGTGCGCCTCGCGGGCCTGCGCCAGCGGCAGCACCGCCGCGATCAGCGGCCGGATGTGCCCCGCCGCCGCCTCCCGGAGCGCCCGCTCCACATCCTGCGGCTCCCCGTGCGCGCCGCCGATCACCGTGATTAGCTCGAAGTACAGCCGCCGCACGTCCAGCGGCACGATGCCGCCGCCGTGCGCCCCAATCGTGATCAGCCGCCCCTGGTAGCCAATGCTGTCGAACGCCCCCGGCCAGAGCGTCGGGTCGCCGATGTTCTCAAACACCACGTCCACCCCGCGCCCGTCCGTCAGCCGCCGGCACTCCGCCGCCAGGTCCTGCGCGCGGTAGTTCACCCCGTGGTCCGCGCCCAGCGACCGCGCCAGCGCCACCCGGTCGTCCGCTCCCGCGCCCGCGATCACCGTCGCGCCCACCTGCTTCGCCGCCTGCACCAGCGCCGACCCGAGCGCCCCCGCGGCCCCCATCACCAGACACGTCTCGCCCGCCTGGAGCCCCACCCGCCGGATCTGCGCGTAGGCCACCGGGAAGTGGCGCACGATCACCGTCGCCTCCGGGAACGGCAGCCCGTCGGGGATGCGGTACAGGCCCCGCGCCGGCACCACCACGTACTCCGCGTAGCCGCCCCAGCGGTGTACGCCCAGCATCCGCGGCGTCGGGCAGCCGCGTCCAGCGCCGCTCAGGCACGCCGGGCACGTCCCGCACGGGACGGTCGAGCGCGCCCCCACCCGGTCGCCCACCCGCACCCCCTCCACCTCCGGCCCGACCTTGACCACCTCGCCGGTCGGGTCCACGCCCAGCACCAGCGGCAGCGTCACGCCCCGCCGGTTGCCGTCCTGGCGCACCATCAGGTCGAGCGTGCGGTTCACCGATACCGCGTGGACCCGCAGCAGCACCTCGCCCGGCCCGGGCGAGGGAGTCGGCACGTCTTCGTAGCGCAGTACCTCGGGGCCGCCGAACTCCCGCACGACAATCGCCTTCATCCGCCACTCCAGCGCCCCCCCAGGGTACGCCTCGCTTTCTTACTCTCTGTCATAGCGCCTGCGCCCGCCCGCCGCCAGCACCCGCCAGTTCCCACGGCAAGCCATGCGCTGACGATTTACTAGAGAGCCGCGGGGCGCGTGGCGGGCGGTGGAGGCACAAGCCCGTGAGATCCCACCGCGCGAATGCGAATCAGGTTTTAAAGGGATTCTGGATGATCAGCCCCTCGATTCGCTGGCCATGCTGCAAGTCCTCGCTGTACAGCCGGGTGCAGCCCGCCGCGAGCGCGGCGGCGACGATCAGCGCATCGTAGAAGCTGAACTGATAACGGGCCTGCAAGTCGAGCGCGCGGTCATACAGCGCCTGCGTGGGCATGACGTGCCACAGCGGCACCAGCACGTCGTTCAAGAGGTCCCGGGCATCGTCAAGGGTCACCGGGGTCTGGAACTTGCGGGTGACCACGTTCAGTGTCTCTTGAACTACCTGGAAACTGATGTGCGCATTGCCGCTGCGAAGCCCATCCATGACCAGCCGGCGCGCCGTGGCTTGTTTCGCTGGATGGCTCGAGTCGACCAGACAGACAAGAACGTTGGAGTCAATAAAATCAGCGCTCATTCGTCTCGTCACGGGTGAACGTTCGCCCCCCTGAGGTCGCGTAGCTGCTGATTCGCTCGATCGCCGCCATGGCCTTCTCCACCCGCTGCTCGCGCCCCGTATAATCGGCCAGCCAGCGCCGGAACGCCTCGTTCAGAGTCGTGTGCTCGGCACGCGCCCGCGCGCGGGCAGCCTCGATAAGCCTCTCGTCAGCGCTCAACGTGATGTTCTTCATGCCCGTGTCTCCTGTCCTGGGCGCTACACGAACTCAGTGTACACAATGATCGTGTGGCCTGCTTGCCCGCTATCTGCGTCCCTAGCCCCTCCCCCTGCTCGTCGAGCACGCCAGGGATCCGCGGTCAGCCCCCGCGGCGCCGCCCCCCGCCCGTTGACGCCCGCGGCGCGGCGTGCCTATCATCGGGGCAGCAGGGCGAAGCGGCGCGGCAGCGCGAAGGAGGGCCGGAGCATGGACTACGATCTGCTCGTGCGGGGTGGACGGGTCGTCGACGGGTCGGGGCTGCCGTCGTATCTCGGCGACGTCGGCGTGCGCGACGGCAAGATCGTCGCCATCGGCCGCCTGCGCGGCACCGCGGCGCGCACCATCGACGCCGCCGGCCTCGCCGTCGCGCCCGGCTTCGTCGACCAGCACACCCACCTCGACGCCCAGGTGCTCTGGGACCCCTACGGCACCTCCTCGCCCCAGCACGGCGTCACCTCCGTCGTTATGGGCAACTGCGGCCTCACCCTCGCGCCGGTCCAGCCCGGCGGCGAGGACGCCATCGTCGGCAGCTTCGTGCGCGTCGAGGCCATGCCCCGCCCGGCGCTGGAGCAGGGCGTGCCCTGGGGCTGGCACACCTACGGCGACTACCTCGACGCGCTTGAAGGCAAGGTCGGCATCAACGTCGGCGGGCTCGTCGGCCACATCGCCGTGCGCCACTACGTGCTCGGCGCCGAGGCTGTCGAGCGCGCCGCTACGCCCCCCGAGATCGCCCAGATGCAGGCGCTCGTCCGCGAAGCGCTCCAGGCCGGCGCGCTCGGGCTCTCCACCAACCGCAACGAGCGCCACATGCGCGAGGACGGCAAGCCCGTCGCCAGCCGCCTCGCCAGCGAGGACGAGTACTTCGCCCTCTGCGACGTGGCCGCCGAGCTAAGCGCGGGCGTGCTCCAGGTCACGCTCGGCCTCCAGCGCATCGAGCACATCCCCTGGCTCGACCGCCTGGCCCGCCGCACCGGGCGGCCGGTCGTCTGGCAGAGCATCCTCCACCGCTGGAACGCGCCCAACTTCTGGCGCGAGCAGCTCGATGCCATCGCGCCCACCTTCCGCGACGGCTACCGCGCCTACGGCCTCACCAACACGGTGCCCATCGTCAACCGCTTCACCCTCAAGAACGCCCAGGTGTTCGATGAGTTCCCGCTCTGGAAGACCGTCATGTTCCTGCCCGAGCCGGTCCGCAAGCAGGCGTTCGCCGAGCCCGAGACGCGCGCCCTCCTGCGCGCCGACATGGCGGCCCCCGAGAAGACCACCTTCCACCGCCGCTGGGACCTCGTGCGCGTCATCAAGGTGGCGCGGCCCGAGAACGCGCGCTACGTCGGCCAGAGCGTCGCTCAGATGGCGGCGGCGCGCGGCCAGGACCCGCTCGACGCCCTGCTCGACCTGTCGCTCGAAGAGGACCTGGAGACGACGTTCTGGAACGCCAACAACGGCGGCGATCCCGAGGCGGTGGGCCAGATCCTGAACAGCCCGTACGTGCTCGTGGGCCAGTCGGACGCCGGGGCGCACGTGCAGTTCGACGCCGCCTACGGCTACGGCACGACCCTTCTCGGCCTGTGGGTCCGCGAGCGCGGCGTGCTCAGCCTGGAGCAGGCGGTCCACAAGCTGACGTTCCAGCAGGCCTCCGTCTACGGCCTCGCCGGCCGCGGCCTGCTCCGTCCCGGCTACGCCGCCGACCTGGCGATCTTCGACCCCGCCACCGTCAACGCCTGCGAGCCCGAGTGGGCTGCCGACTACCCCGCCGGCACCCGCCGCCTGGTCCAGCGCGCCGAGGGGATGCACTATACGGTCGTGAACGGCCGCGTCGTCCAGGAAGACGGCCGCCTCAGCGGCGACCTCCCCGGCGACGTCCTGCGCGGCGCCGCCTACCAGCGCCAGCCCGCCGCCGTGTAGCGCCCGGCGTGCCGGCTAGCGCATGGGAGACGCGAGCGGCAAACAGGCAAGCGTTAAGGTGGCGGCCTCGTGTCCAGCCACAGCAAGAGATCGTCCTGGGCGTCGGGCGAATAGGTGTCGAGGTGACGAGCCACCGCGCGAAGAAGGACGCCGAGGTCGGATATCTGGGGCGCTACGACGATGCCTCGGTGCATACGGCCGTGGGCCTTCCACTCGGCGTCGAGAGGGCAGAAGTCCGTGGTGTTGAATGTGAGGATGGCCCGGCCGGCTCGCGTCGCGTACGCGAGCTGGTCCTCATCTGGGATTCGCTGATTCGCTCGTCCTGCCTCCTCACAACTCTCGGCATCGTAGCCTCGGCGTCGGAGGGATCGAGCTAGCTCAGGCGGGATCATCTCGTCGGTGTATAGCCGGATGCCTAGCCCGGCCACGGACGGCCCTGAAGCTGGGCGAGCGTACGGGCATTGCGCTCCCGGTCCTCGTCCACGCGCGCGGGGCAAGCCGCGTAGTAGTCGAGCGCATCTTGAAGCTGCGAGCGCTCCAAATACGGGAACAACTCGTGTACCCGCTCTAACGAGCCAAGATCACGATAGTAGCTCACCAGCACCCATACAGGGATGCGAGTCCCGCGCACCTGCGGATACCCGCCGCCCACGCCGGGAATCTCGTCTACCAGCTGCCGCTTGATCATGCGTCCCCTGCCAGTACGACTGCCTACTCTACGTAGATAATACCCACTTACATCTCGATGAGGTCGAACTCCTCGTTGTCGAGGGGGTGGCGCTCGCGCAGGACGCGGCGCTTCCAGCGCTCCAGCTCCGGCACGGCGTAGGGCAGCAGCCGCAGCGAGTAGTAGGGCGGCAGGACCGGCAGGCCGAGCATGTCGCCGAAGACGAGCGCGAGCAGCAGCGTCTCGCGCTCGGCGCGCAGCTGGCGGGCGTGCTGGGCGAACTCGTAGCCCGTCATGCCGTAGAACAGCTCGCGCAGCGCGCCGAGCCAGCCGCGCAGCCGAGCGCCGAGTGCGGAGCGCTGAGTGCTGAGTAACGCGCCCTGTCTAGGGACGCCGCTGGGCGCGCCCTCCGCGTGCTCCGCACTCATGACTCCGCACGCCGCGCTACGAGTGAGCCGGGGCGGTCTGCGGCTCGCCCGCGGGGTGGCCGCGGTAGCGCTGGTAGGCCTGCCAGCCGTCCCAGCCGATGAACGCCGCGGCGACGAACAGCAGGATCGACACGAGCACCATCGCCACGGCGCCGCCGACGGCCACGCCCGCGCCCGGGCGGCCCAGGTTCGGCACGACGACCGTCTCCCACAGGTTGCGCGCGATCACCAGCGTGGCCGCCATCGTGGTCACGTACATGAACAGCATGGGGATGCCCGCGTACGCCGGGTTGCGGCGCGTGGCCGCCAGCCACACCGTTACGATGAGCAGCGACAGCGACGCCATCAGCTGGTTCGACGACCCGAAGAGCTGCCACAGGTACACCCACGTGCCGCTGAGCACCAGCAGGCACATCAGCACCAGCGAGATGATGATGCCGACGTGCGGGTTCCGGAAGATCGGCAGGTGCTCCGCCAGCCCCTCGGCCAGCGTCACCCGCATGATGCGGATGACCAGCTGCACCACGGTGATGACGATCACCACGAAGGCCGCGAAGCCGAGCGCGGTGCCATACGGCAGCGGCAGCCCGAACACGCTGAGGAAGCGGCCGATCCCCGCGGCGAACGCCGGCGCCCCGGCGCCGGTGCCCGCGACCGTGACGGCCAGGAGCGACAGCAGGCCGAGCGCCATCTCGGTGAACATGGCGCCGCCACCTACCGGCAGCATGTCGGTCTCGTTCTCGATCTGGCGGGCGGTGCCCACCGAGCCGATGAGCGCGTGCCAGCCCGAGATCGCGCCGCAGGCGATCGTCACGAACATCATCGGCCACAGCGGCTGCCACGCCTGGCCCGCAACGGCAGTGAAGCCGAGGTCAGCGCTCTTGAGCGCCGGCAGCTTGAAGCTGGCCACGTCGGGGCTGAGCACCACCGCGACGGCGGCGCCCAGGAAAGCAAGCACGATGGTGATGAACGAGATCCAGAAGCCGATGTAGTTCACGGGCTGCGCGTAGCGCCAGATGGGCAGGATCGCGCCCAGGTAGCTGAACAGGCACAGGAAGAGCAGCCAGAAGATGAAGCTCGGCTTGAAGTTCACGTTGGCGACGACGGCGGCCGGCTGCGGGCCGGCGGTGGGGGGCGCCAGCGTCGGGTCGTAGTAGGAGATGACCGGCTGGTTGCCGGTGATCGCGTTGAAGCCGCCGTTGACGGCGTCCACGAGCGCGCCGACCGGCCCCTGCGTGACCTGCGTCTGCGGCTGGCCGTTCGGCCCCGTCACCGTCTGCGACGACGCGCCCACGGGCCCAAGGAGGATCACCAGCAGCGTCACGCCGACCGTGATCGCCGTGACGGCCAGAAGGTCCATCCGCCAGCGGTAGAGCATCTGGCCGCCGAGCAGGCCCATCACCATCAAGGCGACGATGGCGAGGGGCACCTGGGGCTGGCCGTCGAGGATGCCGGCCACGATGTAGCCGAACGCGCCGGCCACGAGCAGCAGGTAGAAGAAGATGAAGACGAGCAGGATCGTGCGCGTGCGCGGCGCGATGAGGCGGTGGGCGATGGCGCTGATGCTGTTCCCGTCGTTGCGCACGGACACCATGATCGCGCTGTAGTCACTCGCCCAGCCGATGAACATGACGCCCAGGAACAGCCAGACGATCGACGGCAGCCAGCCCCAGATGTTGGCGGCCGTGATGGCGCCGACGATCGGGCCGGCGGCGGCAATCGACTTGAAGTGGTAGCCGTAGAGCACGTTGCGGTTGGCGGGCACGAAGTCCACGCCGTCCATGTAGAGCGTGGCGGGCGTCGCCCTGCGGGCGTCCGCCTGCACTACGTCGCGGTCGATGCGGCGCGCGTAATAGTGGTAGCCAACGTAGATCACCAGGCCCGCGAGGATCATGGCGACAAGAGTCATGGCACCTCACCTCCGCTTAGTACTCCGCACTCGCCTGTCGATCTCCTGGTCGAGCGCTGCGTAGTCCGCGCCCTCACGCCAGACCACGCCGCCGATCACAAACACCGGGAACTGGCGGCTGCGATAGCGCAGGCTCTTGTAGACGCCTTCCGGCGACGCCGCGTCGACGATGCGCACGCGCACCCGGTCGGCGTGGCGGGCGACCACGCCGCCCACCCAGTCGGCAAGCGCCGTGTACTCGGCCTGGAGGTCGGGCGGGAAGGCCGCCGCGCGCTGCTCGCGGTGGACCCGCTGGCCGAGGCCCACGCTTTGGAAGACTACCTCGCAGTGCAGGCAGTGGAAGAACTCGGTGGGGGCGTAGGTCAGGATCTCGATCTGGAGCGACTCCATCGTCGGGCCTCCAGGCGCCGCGCACGACGGTACCGCACTATCCTTACCTGCCGCCTAGCATAGCGCGCTCGCTGCCGCCCCGCAAGCGTCATGACGGCTCGGGAGCACGCGCCAGCATCGTGCGGCCGGCCCGGTGCCCCTGCCCGGGGCACGCCCGTCCGGCCCCGCCCCCGCCCGCGCCGCGGCCCCGCGCCGGCCGACCGTCCCGCGCTCGCCCCCACGACGCCGCGACCCGCGCCCCGCCCGCCCGGCTCCACTGCCCCAAGCCCTAACGCGACAGCCGAGTCGCGCCGCGAGCCGTGCGTGGCGCGGCGCAATGCGGTATACTGTCGGCGAATAGTTCGAAATGCGAACTATGTAGTCTGTGAAGCACATCCGCGTTGGCGATGCCGGGGGGCATGGAATGTTAGATGAAGTCGTGTCGGCCGAGGCGCCCGAGGCGGTCGGGCGGGGCGTCGTGCGTGTGTTGCCGCGGCTGATCCGCATGCTGGCGGCCGAGATGCACCGTGCGCCCGGCACGCACGATCTCACGCTGCCGCAGTTCCGGGTGCTCAGCCGGCTGAGCGAGCGGGATTATCGCGCGGCCGAGCTGGCGGACGCTCTCGAAGTGGGCCGGCCCACGCTCACCTCGACCGTGGACGGGCTCGTCCGGCGCGCGCTGGTCGAGCGCCAGCGGGATCTGCCGGGCGACCGGCGCGGCGTGCTGTTGCGGCTCACGCCAGCCGGGCGTACCCTGCACCGCGCGCTGGAGGCCCGGGCCATCGCGGGCGTGGCGGCGTTGCTGGCCGACGCCAGCCCGGCCGAGTGCGAGGCGCTCGCCGTGGGTCTGGCCGCGCTGGAGCGCGGGCTGCAAGACGCCTGTCGGACCGCGCGACTCGACGCCGCGGAGGTGAGCTAGATGCGCTCGTCCGCGCCGCGCTCGCCGCGTCCCGGCAGTCGCCCGCTGCGTCTCGACCGCGCCGCCGAAGGCCGCTCCCACCGGCACGACGGCCATACTGCCGCGCCCGCCCCTGCCGACAGCGCCGCGGGCGCCGCGCCAGCGGCTGCCGTCGGGACCGCCGAGGCCCCGCCCGCGCCCACGCGCAAGCGGCGGCGCCTGCTGCTGCTCCTGCCGATCCTCGCCGTGGTAGGACTGCTCGGGCTCTACTTCGGCCTGCGCTTCTGGTACGAGTCCACCTTCTTCGTCATCACCGACAACGCCCAGGTGACCGGCGATCTAGTGCAGGTCGGATCGCTGAACGCCGGCCGCGTGATCGACGCCAGCCTCGAGGTGGGCCAGCAGGTGGCCCGCAACCAGGTGATCGCTACGGTGGCCGTGCCGCAGCAGGTAGGCACGGTGCCCTTCGGCGACACCCCGCTGCTCGACCAGACCGGCAGCCTGAACACCCAGGTGCCCGTGCGCTCGCCGATCGACGGCGTCGTGGCCGCGCGCCTGGCGAACGTCGGCGGTACGGTGACCGCCGGCCAGGCGATCTACGCCCTCGTCAACCCGCGCCAGATCTGGGTGAACGCCAACATCGACGAGGACAAGGTCCAGCGCGTCGCGCGCGGCCAGGGCGTCGAGGTCCACTCCGAGGCGCTCGGACGGTCGTTCGACGGACGCGTGGAGGCGGTCACGCCGGCGAGCGCCGCCACGTTCTCGCTGCTGCCGGCGCAGAACGTCTCCGGCAACTTCAACAAGGTGACGCAGTGGGTGCCGGTCAAGATCCTCGTCGATAGCGGCGACACGGTGCTCCCGCTCGGCACGTCGGTCTCGGTGCGCATCCGCGTCAAGGAGGGCGGCCTGTTCCCATGGCAACGGTAGCCGCCCCCCTCGCCGCGCCTCGGCGCAACCCGCTCGCCGGGCTGGCCTACCATTGGCAGGCGCTCATCTGCATCGTGCTCGGCTCGTTCATGGTGGTGCTCGACACGACCATCGTGAATATCGCCCTGCCGAAGATCATCCAGGTGTTCCAAAGCACCGTGGACGAGGGCGACATGGTGCTCACCGGCTACATGCTGGCGCTGGCCGTGGTCATGCCCGCCACCGGCTATCTCTCCGATCGCTTCGGGGCCAAGCGCGTCTACATGGTCACGATCGTGCTGTTCACCATCGGCTCCGCGCTGTGCGGCCTGGCCCCGAACATGGCTGGGCTCGTGCTCTTCCGGGTGATGCAGGGGTTGGGCGGCGGCATGGTGCAGCCGCTCGGCATGAGCATCCTGTTTCAGTCCGCGCCCCCCAGCCAGCGCGGCGCCATCATGGGCATCTTTGGCCTGCCGCTCCTGATCGCGCCGGCGATCGGGCCGACGCTTGGCGGCTACCTGGTCGAGTACATCGACTGGCGCTGGATCTTCACCCTGAACGTCCCGATCGGCGTGCTGGCCGTCATCATGGGGATGTCGATCCTGCGCGAGACGCCGCGCCAGGCGGGCGGCCGCTTCGATTGGGCCGGCTTCCTGCTCTCGGCGATCGGCTTCTCGGCGGCGCTACTGGCATTGTCGAAGGCGCCCGCCGACGGCTGGACGGCGCCGCACATCGTCGTGCTCTACCTGATCGCCGCCGCGGCCATCCCCAGCTGGGTCGTGGTCGAGCTCACGCAGGACGACCCGATGCTCGACCTGTCGGTGCTGCGCGACCTCACCTACACGGTGGCGCAGATCGTCATCGGCGTGGCCACGGTGGCGCTCTATTCGGCGCTGCTGCTGCTGCCGCTATTCTTGCAGAACGTACGGGGCCTCGGCGCCATGGAGACAGGTTTCATTCTCCTGCCTAACGCCATCGCCGCGGCGGTGATGATGCCCATCGCCGGCCGGCTCATGGACAAGGTGGGCGCGCGGCCGCTGGCCGTGCCGGGCCTGCTCCTGCTGGGCGGGGCTACCTGGATGCTCTCCGGGCTCGACCCCGGCACCTCGGACGACGTGCTGCGGAACGCCCTCATTCTGCGCGGCCTGGCCACCGGCATCATGTTCATGCCCGTCATGACGGTGGCCATGGACAACATCCCGCCCCTCCAGATCCCGCGCGCCACCGCGCTCTCGAACGTGCTGCGACAGCTCGTCAGCGCCTTCGGCACGGCGATCTTCGCCAGCTTGCTGCTTGACCACACGCGGATGCACGAGGCCGCGCTGGCGCAGGTGGTCACGCCCATGTCGCCCGCGGCGGTGCATCTGCTGAGCGCGACCGAATTGGCGATGCGGGCGAGCGGCCTCGGCGAGGCCGCCGCGCACAGCATCGGCTTGCTGGCGCTCCAGGAGATGGTCCAGCTCGCGGCGAGCGTGCGGGCCTTCGACGACTGCTTCCGCATCGCCACGTTCGCCGCGCTGATCGGCGTGGTGCCAGCCCTCCTCCTCCACCAGAAGAAGAAGGCGGCCGGCAGCCACCACGAGGCCGTGGTGGAGATGGGCTAAGCGCGGCGGCCGGTACCGGCGAGCCGTGGCAGGATCGCCGACTTGAACGGGCAGCGGCTTTCGCCACCATCGCGCCGCGCTATCGCGGTCGCGACGTCGGGCAGGGACCCGTCCCCTGCCGCCCGGCGCCGCTTTCCTGGGGGCCGCGTGAAGCTCTAGAGGTGGCGGCCCAGCGTGCCGGCACGAGGTAGCGGATGGACAGGCAGACCGACTCGGCGACGGAGCGGACCGCGGACTGGCTCGTCGGCGGCGGCGAGATGGGCAAGCTGGTTCGCGAGAAGGACTGGGCGCAGACGCCGCTCGGCCCGATTGAACTATGGCCGCAGAGCTGCGTACGGCAGTCAGCATCTGCCTGGCCTCCAACTTCCCGATCAACATCATCTGGGGCCCCGGGCGCGTCCAAATCTACAACGACGGCTACTGGCCGATCTGCGGCGACAAGCACCCGCATTCGATGGGGCAGGACTACAAGGAGTGTTGGTTCTCCGCCTGGGACGCGGTCGGCAAGCCGTTCGAGAACGCGAGCGCTGGGCAGACCGACTTTCTGGTCAACCAGCGGATGTTCCTCGACCGCAACGGTTACCTCGAAGAGACCTTCTTCACCTTCTCCTTGTCCCCCATCCGCGACGAGTCGGGCGGCGTCGGCGGGCTGTTCCACCCGGTCACGGAGATGACGCAGCAGACGCTGGCCGAGCGGCGGCTGCAGGTGCTACGCGACATTGCCGATAACTCGGCCGAGGCCCAATCGGTCGTCGCCGCCTGTGCGGCGATCTCCCGGACGCTGACCGACCACGCGCTCGATGTCTCGTTCGCGCTGCTTTACTTGCTCGACGCCGATGGTAAGCAAGCTCACCTCGCCGCCACCGCTGGCCTGGCACCAGGAACCCTCGCCAGTCCGGTCGCGGTCGACCTGGGCGCGCCCCCGACGGTCTGCTGGCCACTCACGGAGGCGGTGCGCGACCGCCACGTGGTAGAGGTAGCCGAGCTGGCGGAGCGCTTCGGGCCGCTGCCTGCGGCCCGTACCCCGAATCCCCGCGCACGGCGTTCGTGCTGCCGATCACCATCTCGGGACTCCCGCACCCGTTCGCCCTCCTGGTCGCCGGCGTCAGCGCGCGACGGGCCCTGGACGAGGCGTACCGCACGTTCTACGTGATGCTCCGCGACAGCGTGACCAACGCCCTCACCAACGCGCGCAACTATGAGGAAGAGCGCAAGCGCGCGGAGGCGCTGGCAGAGCTGGATCGCGCGAAGACCGCCTTCTTCTCCAACGTCTCGCACGAATTCCGCACGCCGCTCACGCTGATGCTCGGTCCCCTGGAGGACCTGTTGACGGAGGCCGACCGGCTTTCCAGCAGCCAGCGCGAGCAGCTGGACCTGGCACACCGTAGTGCCCTGCGCCTGCTCAAGCTGGTGAACACCCTGCTCGACTTCTCGCGGATCGAGGCGGGGCGAATCCAGGCGGTATACGAGCCGACCGAGTTGGACGTGCTCACCAGCGAGCTGGCCAGCGTCTTCCGCTCGGCTATCGAGCGCCCGGGGTTGCGCTTGGTCGTCGATTGCCCGCCGCTGGGCGAGCCGGTCTACGTCGATCGCGAAATGTGGGAGAAGATCGTCCTCAACCTGCTCTCCAACGCCTTCAAGTTTACCTTCGTGGGCGAGATCGCGGTCCGGCTGCGCCGCGATGGCGACCAGGCCGTACTTACGGTGGTAGACACCGGCACAGGCATTGCCGCCGAGGAGCTGCCCCGCATTTTCGAGCGTTTTCATCGCATCCAGGGGGCGGCGGGGCGCTCCTTATGAGGGCACGGGGATCGGCCTCGCCCTCGTGCAGGAGCTGGTCAAGCTGCACGGCGGCACGGTGCGGGTCGAGAGCGAAGTGGACCGCGGCACCACGTTCATGCATGGTGGCAATTCCCTTCGGCACGGGCCACCTGCCGGCCGATCGCGTCGGCGCGGCGCGCACCCTGGCCTCCACCGCCCTGCGCGCCGAGGCCTACGTCGCGGAGGCGCTCCGCTGGGTGGCCGACGAGCCCACCCCGCCTGTGCTCCCAGCGTCCGACGAGCAGCCCCAACTGATGGAGGCGGTAGGGCCGCCGGTGCCGGACGGTCAGACAGCGGCTGCGGCGCGCATCCTGCTGGCGGACGACAACGCCGACCTGCGCGACTACGTTCGCCGGCTACTCGGGCAGCAATATGAGGTTGTTGCCGTACCGGACGGCGCGGCGGCGCTCCAGGCGGCGCGGGCCGCCCCCTTCGATCTGGTTCTCGCGGACGTGATGATGCCGCGGCTGGACGGCTTCGAGCTGCTGGCGGCCCTGCACGCGGATGAGCGGACGCGAACGCTGCCGATCATCCTCCTCTCGGCCCGCGCGGCCGAGGAGTCGCGCGTGGAGGGTATGGAGGCGGGGGCGGACGACTATCTCGTCAAGCCCTTCTCGGCCCGGGAGCTACTGGCCCGGGTGCGGGCGCACCTGGACATTGCCCGCGTGCGGCGGGACGCCGAACTACACGTCCGCGCGAGCGAGGAGCGGTTCCGGGCTCCGGTGAACGCGGGGGCCTACGCCGTGTACTCGATGAGCCCGGACTGGTCCGAGATGCGCTTCCTCGACGGTCGCGGCTTCATTGCCGACACGCTTAGCCCGCGCGCGTCCTGGCTGGAGCAGTACATCCACCCGGACGACCAGGCCCACGTGCTGGAGGCGATCCACGAGGCCGTGCGGACGAAGCGCGTGTTCGAGCTAGAGCATCGTGTGCGACGCGCGGACGGGACGCTGGGGTGGACGTTCTCGCGGGCCGTTCCGATTCTGGGCGCGGACGGCGAGATCATCGAGTGGTTCGGCGCCGCCAGCGATGTAACGCCGCGCAAGGAGGCCGAGGCAGAGCTGCGCACGCTGTCGCAGCGGCTGCTCACGGTGCAGGAGGAGGAGCGCCGGCATCTGGCGCGCGAGCTGCACGACGAGATCGGCCAGGCGCTCACGGGGCTCAAATTCCGCCTTGCTAACGCGAGCCGTGCGGGGCACGGTTCGGACGCCGCGGCGGTGACGAGCGGGGACGGGAACGGTTCAGACCCTTTAGCCGAGACGGAGGAGATCGTCCAGGAGCTTACCGCACGCGTCAGTGCGCTCTCGATGGGCTTGCGCCCGGTCGCGCTCGACAATCTCGGCTTGCTCCCCGCGCTGTTCTCGCACGTGGAGCGCTTCCAGGCGCACACCGGGCTGCACATCGATCTGCGGCACGAAGGTGTGGACCGGCGGTTCGCCCCGCCGGTGGAGATCGCGGCCTACCGCATCGTGCAGGAGGCGCTCACGAACGTTGCCCGCCACGCGAGAGCCACCGCCGTCACCGTGCAGCTCCTGGCCGACGACGAGAGCCTCACGCTGGCCATCCGCGACAACGGGCAGGGCTTCGATCCGGCGGTCCACCCGAGTCGGGGTGGGCTCAGCGGGATGCGCGAGCGGGTCGAGCTGTTGGGCGGTATCCTGGCCGTCGAGACCGCGCCGGGCGACGGCACCCTCGTCACCGCCGAGCTGCCGCTGGGCGATGGGGCCGGGGCGGGCCAAGCGGAGGACGGCGCATGATCACCGTGGTCTTGGCCGACGATCACCCCATTGTGCGGCAAGGCGTACGCTCGCTGCTGGAAGGCGAGGACGGCTGTCAGGTGGTCGGGGAGGCGACCGACGGTCTCACCGCCCTGGACTTGATCGTGCGGCTGCGGCCCGACGTGGTGATCCTCGATGTGCAGCTCCCCGACCTCAACGGCCTGGAGGTGGCGCGCCGCGCACAGGAGCACGCGCCCCACTGCCGGATCATCATGCTCTCCATGTTTGCGGATGAGGCCTACGTGCTGGAGGCGCTGCGGTATGGGGCCGTGGGATACGTACTCAAGGCGTCGGCCACCAGCGACGTGGTGGCGGCGATACACACCGTCATGGCTGGGCGACGCTACCTCAGCGCCCCGCTGACGGAGCGTGCCATCGACGCCTACGCGGAGCGCGCCCACGCCGCCGCTCGCCCACTCGACCGCTACGAGCTGCTGTCGTCCCGCGAGCGCGAGGTCCTGCAGCTCGCGGCGCAGGGCTTGAGCAACGCCGAGATCGGCGACCGCCTGGTCATCAGCCCGCGCACCGCCGAGACCCACCGGGCGAATCTCCTGCGCAAGCTCGGTCTGCGCACCCAGACCGATCTCGTGCGCTACGCCGTGGGCCGCGGCCTCATCCTTGCCAGCGACTGATACCGCATTCGGGGGTGGCATTTCCTTACTCCCTCTCCCTCTGGGAGAGGGTTGGGGTGAGGGCCCGCCTCCGTCGGCGAACCCCCAGGGCCGGATCGGATATGATTCCGTCCCGGCTGCGCCTCCGTCTATCCCGTAGTGACCATTACGGGCTACCCTGAGCCCAATCTGCGTAGCAGCCCTGATGCCGCGTGGCGCCCGAGCGATCTATGCTCGCTAGGGGCGAGGTTTCTGACGGCCTGCGACGGGAAACACCGACGGGCGGTATTCGGGGCTAGTCGGGGCCACCTGATCTCCCCGGATGGACGCCTGGCGGAGGCGCTCCATACTTTGCGCCATGAGTACGTATCCGTGGGCAATCAGTCGTTGCTGGCGCTCCACGTCGGCCCAGCGTTGGGCATTGCGATACGAGAACATGGGGGGCTCCTCTGTCACGACCGATGGATGTGGCCCGGCCTGAGCCCCCTGGTACAGCGGCCCGGTCTGCCTGACCGCCGATTTGTACCACATCGGCCCCATAGCTGGTGGCGTGGCCGGCCGCGTGTCGTCATCGGGCGGCAAGTACCACGCGTTCGAGGCATCGACGGGGCGGCCTGGAGGGCCGCTCCGCGGGAAGGGCGCGGAGAGCCTCCGTGGCACTCGCCACCCACGCTTTAGCGAGCGGGAGCCCGGGCTCACCGCTTACGAGGAGCATCCATGTACGACGCCGAGCGGCATCGGCAGAAAGGGCGGCAGGCACTCGCAGAGGGTCGCGAAATAACCGAGCGCCTACACCGAGTGCGACAGCGGGCCGCGATTGTCCAAGCCTCGAGCCAGGAAGTGATCAGCCGGTCGGAGGAGATTCTCCGCGCGGCTCGGATTCGGCTACTCGGGCTGCCCCGCAGCCGCTAGCCAGCCGATCCGGGCGACAGCATCCCGCCGAAGCGCTCGGCCGGGGATAGGGTATATGTTTGGCTTCGCCAAACATATACTCCAACCTGGGCCGGCCGCTTAGGAGCAGCAGGTCTCGGCGGCCACCGTGAGAGCCTTCGAGAGCCAGCGGAATGCGCACGAACCCCAATGCAGAAAGGGAGCCGCCGTGACGGCGAGCCGTTGGCTCCACCTCGTGACGCTGGGCGCGAGCTTCTACAATCTGGGCGCCGTCGTGCTCGCCCAGCTGGGCTGGGGCCTGTGGGCGCAGGTGGGGCCTGACGAGTTCCCAGCGTACCATCGCCAATGGTTTCGCGGCGTGCAGGTCGCGATCTGGCCGCCCGCTGCCGTTGCCGGGCTGGGGGCGCTGCTCCAGCTCCGCTGGCGGCCTCCTGGCGCGCCCGTCTGGGCGGTTTGGCTCGGTGCCGCGCTCCAGGTACTGAACTTCGGGCTGACCGGGGCCTGGTGGGCGCGCTGGCAGGCGCAGCTCGCCGAGGTCCGGCTGCCCGACGGCCAGCTGCATCCGCTCTACGTACGGCTGATGCGCACGCACTGGCTGCGGGTAGCGCTCATCGCGACGTTCGCGGGCGTCGAGGCGGGAATGGCGGTGGTCAGCGCTCAGGTGTCCCCGAGGACGCGCCGCGGAGGCCTGCCATAACCCACTCCAGCGCGCGCCGCAGCTCGCACGCCATCGACAGGGCAGATATTGCGTCCTCGCGTGCATGCACGCGAGCGTACCTCGCCAATGCCTGAGTTCACATGCTAACGCCGGGATCAGTACCAGCTCACGCCCGGATCGCTAGCGCCGTGAAAGCGGGATGCGCTCGGCAATAGCGGTTACTGGGCGCCCAGGCTGCGGCCGGCCGGCCGTGGGCGGTAAGGATAGTGCAGCGTCTTGTCCGCGGCGAAGTTCTCGCGCAGGCCCGGCGTCGCGAGGTCCCAGTCGGGGCGACACTTCTGGAAGACGGCGCGCAGGTCGTGGCGCAGGTCTTCGGGCGACGGCCGGCCCCAGAACCAGTAACCGTTGTAGATCTTGTTGATGACCAGCCGCGGCTCCAGCACGAACGTGTACGGGATCATCGGATCGTGGTGCGGGTCGGTGTACTCCTGGATGTCCAGGTCCTTCTGCACGATTCGTCCCGGGTCCAACAGGAACGGCCACGGCGCACCCGTCGCGCTCCGCATGCGGTTCGCCTCGAGCGGGTCGTCGGTAGTAATCGTCACGAGCTTCGTGTAAGCCACCTGGATCGCGGGATACAGGGCAGCAAGCTCACGGTGCTGCACGAGGTCTTTCGGTCAGAAGTTGCCGCGGGTGAGGACCACGACCATCGGGTCGCCACCCTGAAGCTGCGAGAGGCAGCGCGTCTCGCCCATGTGGTCGGGTAGCTCGTAGTCCGGGAACGTGGTGCCTGGCACGATGTCCGCCCGCATCTCTACTCTCCGTGCGAGGATCGACCAGCACCGTACCACCGGCCGTGCGAGAGCGCAAGAGCCGGCAGTCTATCGGAGCCTCCCCCTCCTCCGTGAGTCTACGTTGGCAACCTTCACCCGTAGGGTGAAGGTTGCCAACGCGAATCCACGGGTTTGGGTCACCCCCCGCGTCTTGCGGCCGGTCACCAGACCCCGCCGGCTGCGCCGGACGATCGCCTCCCGCCAATGCATTACCTTGTAGGGGCGCCGCTTGCTGCGCCCTGCCCAGTCGCCATCCGGCCCGGTGTCCTAGCGCATCCGGCACAGGCTTCCCGTGCTCCCCCTCTCCTAAGGGAGAGGGGGGCAGCGGGGCGAGGTCCGCCCCTCCCCCTCTCCCCATCGGAGAGGAGCGACGCTCGCAGTATTCCGCGTCGCAGGGTGAGAGCCCGCCCTCGTCCCTCCCCCTCTCCCCCTGGGAGAGGGTCGGGGTGAGGGCGTCCCTCTCCGGTTACTTCGCCAAGCCGGCCCGGTCGCAGGCCGCGAGGCGCGCAGGAGAGCGCCCGCCGTCCGGCGCGACGTGGTCGCCTATCTTACGCCGTACACGCCTTCCCCGCACCCGCCGCCCGCGCCCGGCCCGAGGCACCCCGCCCCGCCGGCCCGGCCCGCGGCGGGACAGCGCGGGAGTATCGTACGGGGTAAACGATGCGACCTTCCGCGCCCGACCAGCGCGCGCAAACCCGCGCCCGGCCTAGCAGTTAACCATCCGGTCAAGGAGCATCGTTTGACCGTTCCTCGGCTAAATTACTCGGCCCGTGGGTGGCTCCGCTGGCCCGATCAAGTCTGCTGCTGCCACGGGCCGCGCGTACGGCAAAAACGCCCGGCGCGCACGCCACGCGGATCGCGCCAGCATGGTTTGTCGCCCTTGTCGGCACCTGTCCGCAGCTCAGTTCTCCGGCACGCGGCCGATCTCGGCCAGCACCTCCTCCGTGAGGTCGGTGCCCCAGACGGCCGCCATCGCGGCTTCCGAAACAGGCTCGGGGATGAGGCCCTGCTCGCGGAAGAACTGATAACAGGCAACCTGCGAGTCCCGGTTGGGCAAGCCGTTCGGGTTCATGCCGATGGGCACGATGTCGTGGACCGCGCCCACGTCGATGCCGGAGAAGCGCGCGATGATCGCGTCGAGTGTAGCCTTGTCGGCCTCGCCCGGGCGGCCGGCCACCGCGTCGTCATAGGTACGATGCGCGCGCAAGTAGGCTCTTACGAAGCGCTTGGCGATCGGCCGCTGGTTGTAGAAGTCGGGCGTCAGACCGGCAAGCCCGAGCGTGAGGTACGGAAACATCTCGTCCAGGCCGACGATCTTCACCACGGCCTCCTGGTGCAAGGCATAGGTCAGCGCGGGATCGCCCAGCGAGGCGACGTCGATGGCGCCGTTCATCAGCGCCGTCAGCGTCTCGGTGATCGGCAGCGGCTGAATGTTGATGTCGTCCAGCGTCATCCCGACGCGCTTCAGACCGACGCCCACCGCGCAGCCAATCAGCGTGCCGGCGCCCGGCGGCGTGACCGCCACCATCTGGCCGCGCAAGTCTTCCAGCCGCCGAACACGGCCCGCGTCGTAGACGGGCTTGCGCGCGACGATGGCATTGGTGGACCGGCCGGGGATGAACTGGTAGATGTCAAGCACGGCCTTGAGCTGCACACCGCGCGCGACCGCGTTCCACAAGGCAGGATTGGTGGAGATGCCGCCCGCCTCGAGCTGGCCGGTCGCCAGCGCCGGGATGATCTCGGACGCGCTGCTGAACGGGACCAGATCGACGTCCAGCCCCTCTTGCGCAAAGTAGCCGAGGTCGCGCGCGATGTACGCGCCAGCGTAGACACTGCCCTGTTGCACGCCGTAGCGCACCGAGATGAGGGCCGGCGGCGCGGCCGTCGCGCGGGCAGCGTTGGCGGTGTCCGTGGCGGGGGGCGACGTCTCGGACCGAGGCGCGGTGCTCGGGTTCGCGGTACAGGCCGCTACCATCACGAGCAGGGGCAGGGTGATGCTGCGCCACAGGCCGAGCATGCGCGTCTCCTCACTCGTCTCCGCCGTACCGACCGCGCGGGCGAGGCGCGCTGGCCGGCCATGCGGGCGGCCCTAGTATACGCCCCGGGTCGCGTCCCAACAGCGGCGGCCGGGCGGCCCGAGCTACGGGCGGGGCTGGTCGGCCGAGGGCAGCGTGTCGAGCAGGTTGCTCTGGCAGCGGCGGCCGGGCGGCGCACGCTAGAAACGGGGCAGTCGGACCACCGACTGCCCCGTGGGTGGACGAGCAAACACGCTGCGTGGGGTGATAGCGGGATGCGCTCAGGAGCGCCGGTCAGCACCTCAGCGGCAGGCTGGTGCGTGCGGGACGCCACGCTCCAGCGCCCCGAGACCGTGCGCCAGCGCGGCCTGCTCGGAGCCGCTGGCGTCGTCGAGGAGGGCACGGATCGCCGCGACGGCGCGGTCCTGTATCGCCCGCTGGAGCGCGGCGCCGGCGGGCGTCAGCCGCACTAGCGCGTCGTCGTTCTCGGCGGGCGGGTCGGCGTGAACGAGCACGATGCGGCCGCCCGGGCTCAGCCGCGAGGAGGCGGCGCGATGCGCACGGTAAGCCGCGCCCGAGGCCTCCACGAGGCCCCGCCGCGCCAGGTCGTCGAGGAGCGCCGCGAGTCGGCCTCGGCTGACGTCCAGGTCGCGCGCCAGATCCGTGCGGCCCATGGGTCGTCGTGCGAGCGCCCGAAGCAGGCGGAGGTGCGGGCGTCGCAGGCCCGCGGTATCGGGGGCGCCACGCACCTCCGCGGCGACCACCCGCGTGAGCTGCGGCAGCAGGTCGGCGACCTTGTGCGCGACCATCTCCGGGGCGCCGTCGCGCGTGTCGGACGTCATCATAGCAGTGCTCCTTCCGCGGTCTGGGCCCTGCTAGCGGCTCAAGGTGAGGCGCACGGCGTCGGGGCGGGTGGAGATAGTTGCAGAGCCCAAATATTCAGACGTTAAAGTATAGGCCGGGGCCTGGGATGTCACAACGACTTGCACAGTCCGCGCCACCGCGGCGGCCGCCGGCCACGCGATACACTGGAACTGGTAAACCTCGGGGGGCAGGCGCGCGGGGAGGTGAGACGATGGCGAGGCGACTGGCAGGCGCGGTGCTGGCGCTCGCCGTGCTGACCGCGCTGGCGTGCAGTGGCGGCGGCTCGGCGCCCGCGGCGAAGACCAGCAGCGCGCCCACGGCGACGTCGAGCGGCAGCGCCCCGACGGCGGGGACCGTGCCGCCGGCATCCGTGTCGACCGCGGCACAGCCGTCCGCGGCCGTGAAGGTGCGCGGCGCCTGGGTGGCTGAGACGGCGAACCAGATGATCTGGCCGGTTGCCAAGGATGCCGGCTACTTCGACAAGTACGGGGTAGACTTCGACCTCAGCTACGTCTCCGGGAGCCTCACGTCGGTGGCGGCCATTGTGGGCGGCGACCTGGACATGACGAATGTCGCCGGCTCGGCTGTCGTTTCGGCGCAGGCCGAGGGCACCGACCTGGTGATGGTCGCCGGGTTCCTGAACCAGGCCATCTTCCGCGTGATGGCCACACCCGACATTCAGCGGCTCGAAGACCTGAAGGGCAAGACAATCGCCGTCACGCGTGTCGGCAACGCCGACTACTTCGCCTGGCAGACGATTCTGGAGCACCTGGGCTGGTCGATGGATGACGTGCGCTTCGTGGCAGCCCAGAACGCGCCCGGCCAGGTAGCGCTGCTCTCCAACGGCGGTGCCCAGGCGATCGCGGTGTCGCCGCCGAACGACGTGCTCGCGGAGCAGATCGGCGCGCACCAGGTGTTGGACACCGTGACGCTCCATGAGCCGGAGCAGAACAACGGCATCGCGGTGACCCGGCAATACCTGAACGAGCATCGCGACGCCGTGAAGCGCGTGATCCAGGCGAGCATCGAGGCGATGGCCCGGTGGAAGCAAGACCCGACGTTCGTCAAGGGCGTCATCAAGAAGTACCTGCAGCAGGACCAGCAGCGGTTCATCGACGTGGGCTACGAGGCGTACGCGCCCGTATGGCCGGAGGCGCCGTACCCGACGCGTGAGGGCATGCTGAAGGTGATCCAGCAGGTGGCGACTCAGAACCCCAAGGCGGCTGGACTGAACGTCGACCAGATGATTGACACGAGCCTGGTAAAAGAGCTGGAGGACAGCGGGTTCATCCGTCAGGTATACGGCCACTAGCGCGGTAGCGAGGGCGATGCCAGATCGCAACGTACACTGGTCCGATCGTCAGGCAGCGGTGGCCTGTGCGGCCCCGTCGTTGGCTGATCGGCCGGCTCCGATAGTGGACAGGGTGGCCCGGCCGCAGGCGGCGACACTCGACGAGCAACGGGCCCAGGTCGAGCCAGATCACAGGTTACTCCGCCTGCCGCAGCAGCGCGAGCAGGGCATCGCCGTAGGCGGCGAGTTTCGCGGGGCCGATGCCGGGGACGAGCGCGAGGGTAGCATGGTCCAGCCCGGCCGGCGGCACGGCGGCGAGCGCGCGCAGCGTGGCGTCGGAGAACACCATGAAGGGGGCGATGCCGGCCTCCGCGGCCTGCTGGCGGCGCCAGGCGCGCAGTCGCTCGAAGCGGTCCGCGTCGTACACTGCGGACCCGCGCGGCGGCACCCATGGCGCGGGCTGGCGGCCGTGGCTGGGCACGACGGGCGCGTCCCAGGGGGGCAGGCCCTGGCGGCCCCGCGCGGTTGGCACTAGCACGCTCAGCTCGCGGCCGTCGCGCGTGGTGGCGCGCTCGCGGGCCACGTAGTCCTCGGCCAGCAGGCGCTCCAGCGCTTTCTCGACGACGCTGGCTCCCAGGCCGCGCAGGGCGCCGTGGTAGCGCGTACGGTCGGGGCGGAGCGGCGCGGCCATCGAGCCGAGCAGCACGCGGGTTAGGCCGGTCTTCGTGAGGGGGAACGGCGCGTCCGCGAGGCAGCCGAGGATGGCCGCGGCGGGGGGCAGGCTGGGGCCGGCGGGCTCGGCCGGCGCCGGCGCGGCGGTGGCCGTCGCGCCGGCGTGCGGGTGGCTGCCGGCTGCGTTCGCGCCGGGCGTGCGGCTGCCGGCCGCGCCCGCGCCGCGCGGTGGGCTGTCGGTCGCGTCCGCGGTGGGGGCGCAGACGTCGCAGGCGCCGCAGGGCGGGTCCAGCCGCTGGCCGAAGTGCTGGTAGATGCGGGCGTGGCGGCAGGTTCCGCGCTCGGCGTAGGCGACGATGTCGGCCACGCGGCGGTCTTGATGGGCGGCGTACTCGGCCAGCAGCCGCTCGAGCCGTGCGGCCGTGTCGGCGGGCACTGGGTGCAGGCGCACGGCGAGCGCCCGGCCGAGGGGGCGGTAGCGCAGCCGTCCAGCTTCGCGCGCGTCGAGCAGCCACGGCTCGACCTCGCCGGGGGGCAGGTCCAGCAGCGCCGCCAGGGCGAGGCCGTCGTAGCTCTTACGGCCGCCCCGCAGCAGCCGCTCCAGGCGCGGGTCGTCGGCCGCAGTGGCGGGCAGCAGCGGCTCGACAACCACCTCGCCAGGCACCATGCCCAGCCGCTCCAGCAGGCCGGCGCGGTCCAGCAGGCTGAGCGCCACGCGGCCGCGCGTCTCGGCCCCCTCGTCGTCCAGTCCGTCGCCCAGCCCGCGCTCGTCCACCAGGCCCACGTCGGCGCCGCCAAGCTGCACCCGCACGCCCTTGTAGACCGCGCGCAGATCCTCCAGACTAAGCCGCTCGCGCGTCAGCCAGCGCGTCAGGTTCGCCTTGTCGCTAGAGGCGTAGAGGAGGACGCAGCGGGCGGGGCGGCCGTCGCGGCCGGCGCGGCCCGACTCCTGGACGTAGGCTTCGAGCGATTCGGGCAGGCTGAAGTGGACGACGAGGCGGATGTTCGCCTTGTCGACGCCCATGCCGAACGCTACGGTGGCGACGATGACGCGCGTGCGGTCGACCATGAAGGCGTCCTGCACAGCAGCGCGCTGGTCGGGCGGCAGACCGGCGTGATAGTGGGCGGCCTGCACGCCGTTGCGGCGCAGCAGGGCCGCTAGCTCCTCGGTGCGCTGGCGCGAGTTCACGTAGACCACCACGCTGCCGCGCTCAGCGCGGCAGAGGGCGACCAGCGCGCGCATCTTGGCGTCCACGTTGGGCTGGTGCTGCACCTCGTAGCGCAGGTTGGGCCGAAACAGCGGCGTCTGGATCACGTCGAGAGTGCGGCCGAGCGCGCGGCCGATGTCGGCGCGCACGGCCGGCGGGGCGGTGGCGGTGACGGCGAGCAGCGGCGGGCCGCCCAGACGCTGCAGCGCCGCGCCGATGGTCAGGTAGTCGGGGCGGAAGTCGTGGCCCCAGGCGGAGACGCAGTGCGCCTCGTCGATCACCATGCGCACCACGCCGGCGCGGCGCAGCGCGGCGACGAGCGTCGGCTGCGCCAGGCGCTCGGGCGCCACGTACAGCAGGCGGTAGCGTCCGGCGCCCAGCGCCTCGGTACGCTCGTGGACCTCGGCGGCGTCGAGCGCGGAGTTGAGGATTGTGGCGCGCTCGTAGATCGGCGGCGGCAGGTTGTCGAACTGGTCCTTCATGAGGGCGATCAACGGTGAGACGACGACGGTTACGCCGTCGAGCAGCATCGCGGGCAGCTGGAAGCAGAGGCTCTTGCCGGCGCTGGTGGGCATGACGGCGAGCGTGTCGCGACCGTCGAGCACGGCTTGGCAGACGGCGGCCTGGCCCGGTCGAAAGGCGTCGAAGCCGAAATACTCGGCGAGCGCCCGCGCGAGCGCCGGCGAGGGTGGCGCCTCCTCGCTCGCCGCGACCACGGCGCTAGCTGGCTCGGCCACGGGCTGGCCGCGCGCTGGGACCGCGGGCGCCTCGCTCGCCCGGCCGGGATCGCTGCCACTGGTGAGCGGCACGGCCTGGTCCCCTGGGACCGCGGACGTCTCGGCGACCGGCCGGGCGCTTGGCAGGGACGCGGCATCGAGGCCATCGGCCACGGGATCGAGCGCAGCTACCGTGGCGGCGACGCGGTCGCGCGAGGCGGCGCGTAGCGCGGCGCGGCGCTGGGCTAGCTCGGCCTGCACCGCTGCCGCGCGCTCGGCCCGGCCGGCGGCGACGAGCGCCTCAGCGAGCGCCGCCAGGACCGTGGTCGCGCCGCCCTCGGCGAGCGGCTCCAGCAGCGCGACGGCGCCCGCCGCGTCGCCGGCCGCCAGCCACACGCGCGCCAAGCCGATCGTGGACGTCGTGCTCTGGGGGCTGAGCGCCCGCGCCTGTTCGAAGGCCGTCGCCGCCTCGTCCAGCGCGCCGGCGGCGAGGGCGACGCTGCCCGCGGCGCCCCAGGCGGTCACGGCGTCCGGCTGCTGCTCGACGCGGTCGCGGACGATGGCCAGCGCCCGCTCGCGCTCGCCGCACGCCAGCAGCGCCTCCGCCTGCAAGCGCGCCGCCTCGATGCTCGTGCTCTGCACGAGGCGCGACTCTAGCTCGGCCAGCGCGTCGGCCGGGCGCCCGAGGGCGAGCAGCGCACTCACCGTCAGGTGGCCGGCCTCGCGGGTCGGATCGTCGGCGGCGAGGGCGAGCGCGAGGGCCGCCTGGCCATCGGCTAGCGCCGCGCGCGCGAGGTCACGCCGCAAGGCCACGGGCAGCAGCGCCACGGGCGGCGCCACCGCGAGGCCGAGCCAGGAGGCCAGCGCGGCGCCTGGCTCGGCCTGCGCGTCCGGAACGTTTGAGATCACTCGCTACCCCCCACCGTCCGTAGCATAGCATCCCGCGAGGCGACCCGATAGGCGGATCGCGTCCGTTGGAGGTGCTCTCGCGTTCGGGCGGTCCGTGGTCGCGGCGCTCATGATCGCGACGGTGGGCCGGCCGGCGGGCGCGTAAGTTGATCCGAGGAACGGTCAAACGATGCTCCTTGACCGGGTGGTTAACTGCTAGGCCGGGCGCGGGTTGGCGCGTGCTGGTCGGGCGCGGAAGGCCGCATCGTTTGCCCCGTACGATACTCCCCCGCTGGCCCGCGGCGGCCGCGGCCGGCGGGGGGAGGCCCCGGGCCGGGGACAGGCGGCGGGTGCGGGAAAGGCGTGTACGGGCAGGGACGGCGACCACGTCGCGCCGCGGGCGGGCGCTCTCCTGCGCGCCTCGCGGCCGGATGCTGGGGGCGCGCCCTCACCCCGCCCCTCTCCCAGCGGGAGAGGGAGTAGGACGCCCTCACCCCCCTGCCCCCCGCTCGCGCAGGAGAGGGGGAGAACGAGGGGGACGCCCTCACCCCGACCCTCTCCCAGAGGGAGAGGGGGAGGGACGCGGCATCGACGGATTCGCTCGGACGCCGGGCAGGGCGCAGCTAGCCGCGCCCCTACATAGGAAGCTATTGGCGGGGGCCGGTCGTCCGGGGAGGGGCGGCGGGCCATGGCGCGGGGGCGCAGCTAGCGGGGGCGCGCGACTGGAGAAAGGACCGAGGGATATCCGAGTGTGTCGAACTTCGCCGCGGTGCGGGGAAGTCACGATAGGCGGGGGCGCGGGCCGCGGGGCCGGGGGCCACAGGCGGGGGAGGCACGGGCCGACAGCCTAGAGGCTCGGTGCTCACGCGGACGGCCGTGGTGGGCGGGCAGACTGCGCTCTCGGCTGTAGCGCTGGAGAGGACTGGAGGGGAGAGGATGGGTGATCTGGCGCCCGCGGCGAGCGCGGGCACACAACCGACGATGGTCTTTGGGGCTGAGCTGCACGCGGCGGCCGTGCAGGAGCGCGCGCGGAGGGTGCTCAAGGCGGACAAGAAGGCCGCGCTGGCGGGGCTTGGCGACGACGATCTGGGCCGGCTGAGCGAGACGTTCGAGGCGCTGCTGCGCGGTCCCGCCGACGTGGGCGCGCTCGCCGCGGAGCTAGAGGCGGCGCTGCGGGCGCTCAGCCCGGCCGCGGCGCTGGAGGGGGAGGGCGATGCTTAAGCAGGTGACGGCGCGCAACTGGCGGGCGTTCGACGCGGTGGCGATCGACCTGCGGCCGGGCCTGAACGTGCTGCTCGGGCCGAACGGCGCCGGCAAGACGTCGCTGCTGGAGGCGGCCGCCTTCGCCCTGGCCGGCGCGCCCGCGACGCTGTCCGACGCGAAGCAGATGGTGCGCGTCGACGGCCAGCCGGTCGACGTGGCGGTGGCCCTGGAGCTGGACGGCACGGGCTGGGAGGTCAGCCGCGCGCTGGGGGCGGCCGGGCACCAGGGCACGGCCGCGCTGCGCCGCGGCAACACGACGGCGGCCGAGGGCCGTGAGCGGGTGGCGGCCAAGCTGGAAGAGCTGCTGGGCGTGCCGTCCGACTTCTACCTGCGCATCCTGTACATGCCCGAGGGGGACGTGTACCGCTTCCTGACGAACCCGCCGCTGGCAGCGCTCGACGCGCACCTGCAGCGCGTGCTCGGGCTGGAGCAGTTGAAGCTGATCGATCAGGCGGCCGGCCGGGTCAAGCGCGAGATCGACCGCCAGCAGGCGAGCCTGACGCCATTGGCCGAGCAAGTGGCGCGGCGCGACCAGGCGCTGGCCGCGGGGCGCGCTCGTTGGAGCGGCGACCCGATCGAGCGGCGCGACTGGCTGGAGGATGAGTGTGAGCGCCTGAGCGCCGCGCGGGTGACGGCGGCGAGGGAGCGGCACGCGGCGGCTGACGCCATGCACGCCGTGGAGCGACGCCTGGCCGAGCTGGAGCAGGTCGACCGCGAGCTGGCGCCGCTGGCGGCGAGCGACCCGACCGGAGCATACCTGGCGGCGGTCGCCGCGTGCGGGCGGCTCGAGCTGGCCGTCAAGCGGCTGGACAGCGAGCTGGGCGAGGCGACGGCGCGGCAGAGGGCGCTGGGCGAGCAGCGCCGGGCGCTGGCCGCGCGCGGCCCCGCCGAGCTGGCCGCCGAGGACCCGTCGCTGGCGGCCCTGCTGGCCGAGACGGCGACGGCGGTCCAGGAGCTTGACGCCGCGCTGATGGCGGCGGGGGTGGAGCGCCAGGCGGCCGCCGAGCGGGCGCGGGCGCTGCGGGCGAGCGCGCCGGCGGACCTGGTGGCGGACGATGCGGCGCTGCGAGCGCGGCGCGACGAGCGCGCGGCGCGGCTGCGGGAGATCGACGCCGCGCTGGCGGGAGCCGCGGTCGAGCGGCAGCAGGTGCAGGAGAGCACGGCGTTCCTGACCGCCCACGCGCCGGGCGCCGGGACCGAGCCCACCTGTCCGGTGTGCCGCCAGCCGCTGCCGGAAGCCCTGCGCCAGCGGCTGCTGGCCGAGAACGGCGCGCGCGAGGTCGAGCTGGCGGAGCGCGTGGCGGCGCTGCAAGCCGAGCGCGCGGCGGCGGTGGCGGCCGAGCAGGCGGAGGCCGAGGCGTTGAAGCAGCGGCTGCTCGAGGAGAACGCCGCGCGAGCGGCGAAGGCCGAGGAGCGTGAGCGGGCGCTGCAGGCGGAGCGCCAGGCACGCGAGGACGCCGTGCGGACCGCCGCGGCCGCCGTGCGCCAGCGGCTGCTCGCCGCGCACGACGCGGACGCGCAGGCGCTGGGCGACCGGATCGCCGCGCTAAGCGCCGAACGGCAGACGGAACGGGCGGCGCTCGAGGCTGCCGAGGTCCGCGAGGGCGCCGCCTTGAAGGCGCGGCAGCGGCTGGACGCCCTAACGGCACGACGACAGGAGCTGCTGCCCGGGGAAGCGAGCCCGGACAGCCTGCGCGCCGAGCACGAGGAGCTGATCAAGAAGGAGGCCACGGCGCGCGAGCAGGAGGCGATGCTGGGCAAGGCGCTGGCCGAGGCGCAGGAGGAGCTGGCGACGCTGCACGGCTACCTGAACGTTGCCTCGATGGCGGGCCGCTCGCCGGAGGATCTCGCCGCCGCGCGGGTGGCGCTGGCGCGGCGGGAGCTGCTGGCCGACCTGTTCGCGGCGGCCACCAAGGCGACGATAACGCGGCTACAGCGCGGCGCGCTCGCCGAAGCCTACGACGCGGTGGCGCGGGCCTGGGAGGAGTTCAGCGGCTGGGCCGGAGCGCGTCTGGAGCCGGACGCGAAGGGCAAGCGGCTGGCCGTGCGGCGCGACGGGCGCAGCCTAGAGCTGGCGCAGCTGAGCGGCGGCGAGCGCGCGGCGTTTCTGGCGCTGCTGCACGCTTACCTGGGCCGGCACTTCGGGCGCGGCGGCTTCCTGCTGCTGGACGAGCCGCTAGAGCACCTGGACGCGGCCAACGGCCGAAAGCTGTTGCAGCATCTCGTGCGGGCGTGCGCGGCGGGCACGCTGTCGCAGGTGGTGATCGCCACGGTGGAGGCGGACGTGGTCCGGGCGGCGATCCGCGACGGGGAGGCGCACGTCATCACGCTGCCGCCGAGCGCGAACGGGCGGGCGTAGGCGAGGCCCTGCACCGCCGCGAGTGCGTGGTCGATCCGCGGCCGGCGTTGACACTCGCCCGCGGCCGCAGTACCCTCGCTTCGAGAGGGCCGGGCCGCCCGCAGTCAGGCCGCGGCCGGGGAGGAGCGCACGATGCAGACGGAGGAGCGGGCGGGCGAGGCTCAGCGGGAGGCGCTACAGGCGCGAATGGCACGGCACCTGGTCCGCTTCACGGACGTGCAGCCGGATTGGTCGATCTTCACGAAGACCAAGCAGCCGGGGAACGAGCGCGCGGTGTTCCAGTACGTCGGCCCGAACGGCCACGGCACGATGGACGCCTGGGCGCTGCCGGCCGCGCACTTCGGCATCTATATGCTCTACGTGCCGCCGGGCGGCGGCTCGCCGTACCACACGCACGCCCACGAGGAAGTGTTCACCGTGCTGGAGGGGCGGATGAGCTTCTACTGGGAGGAGGACGGCGCGGAGGCGGAGGTAGTGCTGGGGCCGAAGGACCTGGTGTACTGCCCGCCGAACCAGCGGCTAAAGTTCGTGAACACGGGCGTCGAGCCCGCCTGGATCCACGTGGCGCTGGGCGGCGAAGCGGCGCCGCCGCAGTACGAGTAGGCCGTGGGGGATAGGGGATAGGGAGTAGGGCCGGCCCTACTCCCTATCCCCTATCCCCTATTCCCCGCGGAGCTAGAGCTGGTAGGCGACCTCGCCGTGCTGGGTGGAGTCGAGGCCGAGGACCTCCTCGCGCTCCTCGACGCGCAGGCCGATGGTTACGTCGATCAGCTTGAGGATGATCCAGGTCACGGCCGCCGAGTAGACCCAGACGACGGCCACGGCGACGAGCTGCTTCACGAACTGGCCGGGGTCGCCGTAGAACAGGCCGTTGGCCGCGTCGGCGTTCACCGCGAGCGTCGCGAACAGGCCGGTGGCCAGGGCGCCCCAGGTGCCGCCCACGCCATGCACGCCCCACACGTCGAGCGCGTCGTCGATGCGGGTGAGCCGGGTGCGGAGCTGCACGGCCCAGTAGCAGATGACGCCCGCGCCGAGGCCGATGATGATGGCCGCGGTCGCGTTCACGTAGCCCGACGCCGGGGTGATCGCCACCAGCCCGGCCACGGCGCCCGCCGCCGCCCCCAGCACGCTCGGCCGGCCGTGGTGCGCCCAGCTCACGGTCATCCAGGTAAGCGCGGCCATGGCCGCGGCGGTGTTGGTGACCACGAAGGCGTTGGTGGCCAGGGCGCCCGCGGTGAGCGCGCTGCCGGCGTTGAAGCCGAACCAGCCGAACCAGAGCAGCCCCGCTCCCAGCACGGTCATCGTCAGGTCGTGGGGGTCCATTGGCTCGTTGCCGAGGCCAACACGCGGGCCGAGGACGAGCGCCGCGACGAGGGCCGAGACACCGCTGGTGATGTGGACGACGGTGCCGCCCGCGAAGTCGAGGGCGCCAAGGGCGTGGAGCCAGCCGTTCGCGGACCAGACCCAATGAGCGACGGGGTCGTAGACGAGCGTGGCCCAGAGCAGGGAGAAGATGACGAACGCCTTGAACCGCTTGCGCTCGGCAAACGCGCCGGTAATGAGCGCGGGGGTAATGACGGCGAACATCATCTGGAACGCCATGAACGCCTGGTGGGGAATGGTCTTGGCGTAGTCGGGATTGGGCTCCATGCCCACGCCGTTGAGGCCCAGCCAGCTCAGGTTGCCGATGAGGCCGCCGCCGGCGTCGGGGCCGAAGGCCAGGCTGTAGCCCCAGAGGACCCACTGGACGCTAATGAGCGCGAGAATAAAGAAGCTGTGCATGATCGTGCTGAGCACGTTCTTGCGGCGCACGAGGCCGCCGTAGAAGAAGCCGAGGGCGGGGGTCATCAGCATGACCAAGGCCGCGGAGGCGAGGACCCAGGCGGTGTCGCCAGGGTCGATCCTAAGGGGCGCGTCGGTTGGCATGGCCCACTCCCATCGTGTGTTGGCCTCACTGGCCTCACTGTAGGCGGGGGCCCGACAGGGGGGCATCGGACGGCTCATACGAAAATGCGCGACGCGGGATTGTGCAGCGTGCATGAGGAGGGTAGCAGGCTGTTGGCGAGGCTGGGGGACACCCCCAGACCCCCGAAGAGAGGAGATGTGGGAGGATGCCCCCCACGGCCCCCAGCTAGGGGAGCACTGCTGTGCCCCAGGGACGAGGGGGTTAGCTGGCGGGGTCGAGGGCGTCGGCGATCCAGCCGTGGACCTCGGCGCAGAGGGTGAGCTTGGAGCCGTTGCCACCCGGCGCGCCGGGGTCGTAGTTCCACAGGTTCATGAGCACGTTGCCCGTGCGGGTGCGCGCGACGGGGTTGCGCCAGTGGAGGCGGGCGCCGATGTGGCGGTGGTCCGCGAGGTGGTAGAGCACGAGGTGCTCCTCGCGGGGCTGCGCGGCTGGCCCCCACCGTAGGCGGGTGAACTCGACCCAGCGATACTCACCCAGCCCACCGCGATCGAACAGCCGGAAGCCGCTGTTCACCAGGCTGGCTTCTACGTGAGCGACGACCTGGCGGAAGAGGAGGTCCTGCCGTCGTTCCATTTGTCGTTCTCCCAGGTAGATCATCGGCAGGCGACGGCTGGCGGGACGAATAATCCGCGGGCGGTGGCGTTAAGGACCGGTGAATGCCACAGGGGCATGGGCCGCGGGGTGTGGCGGCCGCGCCCGCCGGACTACGGTTTCGCCGGACGGGCGAGGGGTGTATATTACGGGCACGGTAGGGGCATGGCCTCACCCCCAGCCCCTCTCCCGCGGGGTGAGAAGGGCAGCAAAAGCTTGTCGCACATACGTGGCGAGGGAGCGGGTCGGGGCGGGGCCGTGCAGGAGGCGGCGGTGGCGGACACGGGGTTGCTGTTGCGGGGCGGTCGGGTGGTGGACCCCGCCCAGGGGCTAGACGGCCTGCTGGACGTGCGGGTGCGGGACGGCCGTATCGAGGCGGTCGGCGCGGGGCTGGACGCGGTGGGCGCCGAGGTGCTGGACGTGACCGGGCTGCTGGTGGTGCCGGGGCTGATCGACGCGCACGTCCACTGCTTTCGCGGCTTCGGCGCGAACAGCATGGACCCCGACCTGCTCGGCGTGAGTCGGGGCGTGACGACCGTGGTGGACGCGGGCTCGTCGGGCCACAGCAGCTTCGGCCTGTTCCGCGAGCACATCATGGAGCGCGCGAAGACGCGCGTGCTGGCCTATGTGAACCTCTCGACGCTCGGCTCGGTGGTGAACCCGCAGTTCGCCAAGCTGGGCGACCCGCGGCTGATCGATCCCGAGGGCATCGCCCGGACCGCCGCCGAGCACCGCGACCGCCTGGTGGGCATGAAGTGGATGGCGACGGCGAGCGCGCTCGGGCCGCTCGGCCTGGAACCGCTACGGCGCGGCCGGGCGATCGCCGACGAGGTGGGGCTGCGGGTGCTGGTACACATCGGCGAGTCGTGGGGCGACGGGCCGACGCAGCCCATCGAGCAGGTGGTGGAGCTGCTGCGGCCGGACGACACGGTGACGCACATGTACACCGGGCACCGCGGCGGCCTGCTGGACGCGAACGGGCGGCTGGCGCCGGCGGTGCGCGAGGCGCGGGCGCGGGGCGTGCGCTTCGACATCGGGCACGGCGCGAACAACCTGAGCTTCGCGGTGGCGCAGCGCCTGCTCGACCAGGACTTCCCGCCCGACGCCGTCTCGACCGACGCCAGTCACCTGAGCGTGCGGGGACCGGTGTACGACCTGCCGACCACGATGAGCAAGCTGCTGGGGCTGGGGCTGCCGCTCAGGGAGGTGGTAGCCATGGCCACGAGCCAGGCGGCCGACCTGCTGGGCCGTGCCGACGAGCTGGGCTCGCTGGCGGTGGGGCGGGTGGCCGACGTGTCGGTGCTGCGGCTGGAGGAGCGCGACTGGACGGCGCGCGACTCGCGCCGCGAGACGCTCACCGTGCGCCAGCAGCTCGTGCCGGTGTTCGCCGTGCGCGCCGGCGAGGTCATCTACCCGCGCCCGCCGGACGGACCGTAGCGAGTGTTGGGTGCTGAGTAGGGACGCGGGCTGACCTTCCGATGGTGTCGGGGCGCTGCTTGCTGCGCCCTGTTGAGCAGCCAGCTGTTGTGCAAAGAGAGGGAGCACATGCAGACGATCGAGGCGAGCAACCCCGCGGTGGCGGCGCCGCCGGACCCGACGAAGGCGCGCTACGTCAAGTCGTACGCTATCCGTCGCGCCTATTCCGAGGAGGTTCAGTGCCCGCCGAACGTGCCGGGCGTGAAGGATGCGATCGACATCCACTGCCACGCGCACGAGGGGCAGCAGGACGCGCTTACCCTGGCGCAGCACGCCTCGAAGCAGGGCATGCGGGGCATTCTGTACAAGACGATCGTCGGGCGCGCGAATCCGGTGGCCGCCGTGCAGCGGGTGCAGGAGGCGCTGCACCGCTGGTGCGACGTGGAGGGTGTCGAGCCCATCCAGTGCTGGGCCGGCTACAACGTGGCGCCGACCGGCAAGCCGCCGTCGGCCGCGGCGACGCGCGAGCAGCTCGAGGCGGGCGTGGTGGGCGTGTGGATGCCGGTGGCGATGCACGCGAACACGCTGCACCAGGTGGGTGGCAAGCCGATCTGGTGGGGCGAGTCGAAGAACCCGTACGAGCAGGTGCCGCCGATGCCGTGGGACGAGGCGCTGCGGATCGGCCACTACCTGCTGGACGAGCACGGCAAGCTGAAGCCGGAGATCCGCGAGATCATCCACATGGTGGCCGACTACGGCCGGACGCTGTTCTTCGCCCACGCTACCCACGCCGAGGTCTTCGCCATGGCCGAGGAGGGCAACAAGGTAGGCCTCAAGCAGATGGTGTCTGACCACCCGTTCAGCCCGTTCGTGGACCTGAGCGTGGAGCAGATGCAGGAGCTGGTGGGGTTCGGCGCCACGATGAACTTCACGTATGACGAGCTATCGCCGCTGCTGGGCGTGGACCCGTTCCGCATGTACCAGGCGATCCGAGCCGTGGGGCCGGAGCACTGCACGCTGTCGAGCGACGCGGGTGAGCCGCTGTTCCCGAACTCGGTGGAGTGCATGCGGCTGATGCGGGGCTACATGCGGGCTTTCGGGCTGACCGAGGACGAGCTGAAGCTGGTGACGACGACCAACCCGGCGCGCCTCTGCGGCGACGCCTGACGCGCCCCCGGGAGGCGCCGGCCCTCCGCCCGGCGAGGGAGGCCTGTCGCGGTGATCGGCCAAGCGCACACGCTACAGGGAGCAGGTCTCCGACGAGACCTGCTCCCTGTAGCGTGTGCGCTTGGAGCTTGGGATTAGCGCGAAGCGTCGTCGGTGGGTCCCCCCTCTCCTGGCGCGACGACGGGTACTAGTCTTGCCAAGGCGGTTGTCTTCGGCCATCCCCGGTTCGGCGCCTTCACCGGCTCGGCGGCGTGTATAAGGGCGCGGTCATGCCGCTGTACGTCGCGGTGCTGGTGTACGGACCGTATGCTTGCAGAAGAACCCCCGAGTTGGCGGGAGGCTGCAACAGGGGATCGGGATGCTGCCAGAGCTTCATGGGGTCATCTCCCTACTTGGTGTGACTGTCGGCGTTCCGAGGTTGATGCTTGCTGACGCTGCCTCGCGGCGATCGGTGGTCGGTCATCCTCCCGTGTTGGGAGGGTTCTGCCATGGGAGCGACGTGGCCCCGTAGGGGAGAATGCCTGCATCAGACCAGTGCGGACAGGTCGTGCCCGCAGGCGCCGCAGTAGCGCGCGCCCAGGGCCGCTGGGGACTGACAGCGGCCGCAGCGTGTGGCGTCGGCCGCGCCCACCGAGGTTGGCGCGAACGCCATCTGGCTTGCGCCCTGGGAGCCCCGGCCGGCCTCGTTGGCCGAACGCTTGAACTCGCGGAACCCTGTACCCAGCGCGCTGCCGACTTCCGGCAGCTTGCCCGGGCCCACGAAGATGAGCACGACGATCAGGATGACCACCAGATGGCCGGGCTGGAGTAGGCCACTACCCACGGTTCATCACTCCTCGCACGTCGTAAGCAATTGCGTGCTGCTCCGAACTCGCGGACGCTCGGCAGGTCCGGAGCGCGCGGGGCGGTGGCCCGTTGTCCGCCGGCTCCACGGGCATCCCCGTTGGGGGCTCGGACGCTGGCTGCTGCTGCCAGAGCTGCTGGCGCTCTCGCGCGAGCCGTTGGCGGGTTAGCTCCAGCCCCTGGTGTAGCCGGTCCACGAGATTCGGCTGGATCCGCGGCGCCATTTCTTCCACCTGTCGCTCATCGCGGCTAAGCTGGTCCTCCCGGCGCAGCAATGACTGCCACTGCTGCTGCCAGGCCGATGGTTCCGGCGCCGCAGGCGCCTCGGCCACCGGCGATGGCGACTGGGCGGAGGCTTGCACTGGCTCGGCGCTGAACCAGCCAGGACCGACTACTCCCACGCCGAGGGCGACGACCCCGGCCAGGACAACGCTCGCCTGAATGCGTGACATCGCTCCTCCTTTGAAGCTGAAGCCGCTACCGTATCGACCTCAACCCCGGGCGCTAAGACGCGGCGGGTGCGGTCGCCAACGGCGCTGACCGCTCCCGCCGCGACGGTCCGCCGCTGGTCAGCAGCTCGTCCAGTCGCGGAGCGCGCAGCCGCCGCCGCCGTCGGTCCACTGGCTGTTGACGACGAAATGGAGCGCGCCGGGGGCGCCCTCACGCGGCCACGACGCGCCCGCGCTCCCGGCCTCGGGGGGGTCAGCATCGTCCCGCGAGGCAGTCGGGAGCGGGACCCCGGCGGGGGCCGCCCGCATCCCCTGCGACAGCAGGCGCGCGCCGCCGTTGTCGGGAGGCGCGGGGGCCGGCGGGCCACCTAGCAGGAACTCGGGGGGTACCACAGGGTCGGGATAGTCGACCGCACCGGCGGCGCTGGCGCTGCCGAGCGTCAGCGCGCTACACAGGACGGCGGCTGCGAGTACACGCAACATCGGACACCTCCGGGGCAGACTCGGCTGCCCGTCGAACTTAGCTTGCCGCGGCGCGGCTGGCCTTCGGCGGCCGCCCGCGCCGCGGCGCCGTGAACTCCAGAACTGGCGACTCGACGACGGGGTTGATCTCGTCGAGAAAGATCGGTCCTCGGCAGCGCAGGCAGCGGAGCGGGCGCACCGGGCCCTGCGTGGAGCGGCGTGCGCCGTGGGTCTCCGTAAACACCCCGTGGTCGGGCTGGCTTGGCAGCCAGACCCAGGTGCCCGAGACGTGGCCGCAGTGATAGCAGTGCACTTCTGCCTGCAGTCGCATGCTCTCCTCCTTCCGAATCTCGGCCGCTGGCCGACAGCTCGCGCCGTGGACCGCCTCTCACGCGGGTACGATTCCTTGGTCCGCGTGCCCGGCGGCTCATGGCGCGCGGCGTAGACGACGGTTTCCGCCTCCGCCACTACTGCACGACGATCCGCGCGGTCATCCCAGGATGCAGCGCGCAGAAGTAGACGTAGGTGCCAGCGGCGGCAAAACGATACGAATACGAGGCGCCGGGATCTAACCTTCCAGACGCAAACTGAGGAATCGAGGAAGTGATAGTGTGCTCGTCCGTATCGAAGTTAGTCCAGGACACGATAGTCCCCGCCGGTATGGTCAACATGGGCGGGTTGAAGGCCAGGTGGTCGATGCGGATCTTGGCCTCCTCCAGGGGTAGCGGGGCTGGGGCAGCCGGTCGAGAAGCAGGTAGCAGCGCAGATGCATCGGTGGTCATGGCCCGGCTAGAGAGCTGGTATGTGGAGCCACTACAGCCAAAGGTGGCAAGCAGCACGAGGACTAGGAAGCCATAGGGTAGGAAGTAGCGCTCGTCGGTGAAGCCAACGCGTAGTGGCTCGTTCATTGTCCGTACCCTCGTGCGGCGCTCGCGCTGTGAGCTGGCACGTCGTCATGCCTTACAGTGAGTAGTACGCCGGCTGCCGCCTCTTGGATTGCGATTCCATCGCGCGGTATCTGCCTGGTGAGTGACGGACAGAATGCCAGGACTGTAGCGTGTGGTGGATACGAAGCGTAAGGACTTGGATGGGCGGACGCTGCTATGAGGACAATAGTAGGCGAGTGAGTATTGCCCCAGGCCCGGGTTGGGCAAGGTTAGACGTATACCTGCGCTCGGTAGCCCGGGGTGGCCAGTTATCGGGTTGTTTGTGCCAACCGCGCATGCACTACTTCATACACCGGTTTCGGTGCTGTGGATTGGTGCAGGCGCCGCCGGGGGCATCGCGGGCGATTGGGCGGCGCGACAGCAGTCCACGAAGCGCGCGAGGGCGCTAGAGACGAAGGCGTCACGGCGGCGCACGAAGACGGTCGGAACGCACGCCTGCTCGGCCGGCAAGGGGTGCAGCGCGACATGGCCATCGCGCCAGGCCTGCTCGACCACGGCGCGGGGCAGGAGGGTAATGCCCACGCTGGCGGCGACGCAGCCGACGATGCCGTCGAGCGTGCCCAGCTCCAGGCGGCGCAGGGCGGTGTGGCCGCGGGCGGCCAGGATGGCTTCGAAGCGCTGGCGATAGGAGCAGCCGGTGCGAAAGACGATCAGCTTGACTTCGTCGGCGGCGGCCAGGTAGGCATCCAGGTCGGCGCAGCCCGGCGCGGTGACGACCACCAGCTCCTCCTCGACGATCGGCGTCTCGACGAGCGCTGGGTGGCGCACCGGGCCGGCGACCAGGGCCCCTTCCAGCCGGTAGTCCAGCACGTCGTTGACGAGACTGTCGCTGGTGCCGGTGTGCAGCGTCACGTCGACGGCGGGATACGCGCGGCTATAGGCGGCGAGGACGGGAGGCAGTCGGAGCGCCGCGGTCGTCTCCAGTGAGCCGATGCGCAGCGCGCCGCGCGGCACCCCGCCGTCCTCGACGGCGCGTCTCGCATCCGCGAGGAGCAGGCG